>Ga0157376_10002500_pt1 | contig 12449 bp, 9 predicted proteins | sample M45metaG_FD_121801 | JGI IMG/M metagenome (GOLD analysis project Ga0157376, IMG submission 121801) | Miscanthus rhizosphere microbial communities from Kellogg Biological Station, Michigan, USA - M4-5 metaG | ecosystem: Host-associated > Plants > Roots > Rhizosphere > Soil | place: USA: Michigan... | reverse complement strand
TTGAAAATAAGAGTAGATTTTCTAGACATCTCGTTAAGATCGCGGTCCGCACCTGTCACCGTCGCTGTAGATTCTGAACTCATATACTTAATCTTTACCGCTTAAGTAGATTTTTATTTGAAAACGCTTCAGTCTTTACATGTGCTAGATTCGCATAGAGTATCCTGAATAATATCCAACACTTCTTTTATGCCAGCAATTGTGATGCCTTTCTCTTTAGCTAGATTTATACTTTCTTCTAGAAGTGCTGGCGTACAACCGTATGGAGATGGGTTCTGGCATACATCATGGGTGTAAAAAATCAACCATCCCGATTGACTAATGCTCTCCAGCAAAAGTTTTTTTGCCTTAGACAATTGATCGACATCACCATATAAGCTATTTGCCAACAACAAGTTTAAATCAATATCGGGCGCGTTAATTCCCCCATAGATACCACGGCAACTTCTCATCTGCTCGCCAACTATCTTTTTCAGGTGGGCCGTCACATGTCCGTAAGGATAGGCAAAATTTACTGGATCTGCCCCTGTCATCTCATGAATCATTTTCCGCCCTGTATTAACTTCTCGCTTATATTCATTACGAGATGTACGCCGACAAGAAACATGACTGAAGGTGTGACAGCCAAGCTCATGTCCATCTGCCAGCAGAGAATCAATATCTTCACGTCGCATCTGCTCGCCAAGCTCATTACAAGTATTGATGAGTCCTGTAGCTGCGTAATAGGTACCATGGATGCCATAGCTCTTCAAGATGGCGCCTCCTGTGGTGTAGGCAGTGCGTGGAAAATCATCAAAGCTGAAGGAGACAAATGGCCCCCGGTTGCCGAGAGAAATTGGGCGCGAGTGCATCATGCGGAGGAACCGTTGACGTGCTTCTCCGATTCGGACACGTGACATTATTTAGCTTTCACCTCAACCGCTGCATCGTCATGTATAACAACTGTAATAATGCCGTCATCAGATATTTTTCCGTCTTTTGGAAAAATGAGGGAAGTAACTCCATCTATAACGCCGACTTCTCGCATCCCCAAATCCACAAAAACCTGGCCAGAAAATTGGTTCCGAGGTGTTTTTTTAAAATTGGCATTAAAGTCTTTATTTGTTATATCTATGTACTTATTCAGTATGAATCTTAAGAATGCGTGCTCAACCCGCTTCGATTGAATTCTGCAACTGAACATCAGGTCTGTCATACGTGGTTCGCGATTATCCACGGTCCCAAATCCAACAATTCCATAGCTGCCAAAACGATCCTCACAAGAAAGAACGTATGTATCTACGAAAGAAGACTGCATAATTTTTTGCAGCATCTGTCTGTCATACCGGTTCCCTGAAAAATTCATCTGGTTTGTACGTTGGGTAAGCTCATGTACGCGCTCTAGGTTTTCGTCAGAAAGTGGGCGGATAGTTAATTGAATATTGCAATGCTTCAGGAACGCTTGATAGTTATCTTTAAAACTTTCCGCGCTATCCTGTCGGCCTTGTTCAATCCTATACATATTTCTACGATTCCGGCTTTCTTCTGTGATTGCAAATCGGCAGTCATCCCTGTCCAGAAGTGATGCATAATGCACAGAGTTTAGTAGCCGCGCTTCAGGACATGCTGACTCTACTTGTCGCAATTCAAACTCCGAATCGTCTACAAACAATAAGGTATCCACGCCAATATTTAAGCACCCCGCAATCTTCTTAATGGATTCTCCTTTTGAACCCCATGAGATCTGTGGACACAGAAAAAATTCGTCCAGATGAAAATTTTTGAGTACCTGCAATGCCTCATCACTATTGTTCTTGCTGGCTATAGACTGAATAATTCCGCGTCGATCAAGCTCTTCGATAATGTCGAGTATTCCAGGCTTCAACTTGAGATTTGCCGCTCCATCTTCAACCAAGACACCATCCCATAATGTATTGTCTAAGTCCCAGACTACACATTTGACTTTAGCGCTGTTTATTTGCGGGATTTGGACCTCTCGAACAAATTCCATCAATCCAAAATAAAGCGCTATTTCTTTGCCGATCTCATTGGGAATGAGTTCAAGGTTGAAGGGATTTTCCAAATTGACAACACTCAATATTTCCGACACTGGAATTCGAACTAACTGAAATCCCGGTTTGAGTTCGATAAGTTTTTGAAATGGAATTTTTCCGTTTTCTCCGGAGGAACGGACAGAGAAAGAAATGTCTATTGCCTGAGCCATTGGATTGAAGCATTCCATAAGAAATGCTGTTGGAGGGTTGCCGTTGGACCGAGCATGGACCGTAAGTCGTTTTTTCATGCTATATCGCTTGTTTACAACCAGTTTTTTAGCCGGCTCCGGGAGTGTTAACTGGTACAGAAATTTTCCAATTCTATAATCGCGATTTTCGATTTGAGCTGATCTCCGGATCGAGTGAAGACGAAGATTACCTGGAGTCCATAACTTTCCCCATTGCTTAAAACGAATTTTTAATAGATAGCCATTGAATGCGTCCGGATAATCGATGCGCACCATCCCATCGACAAAGCGACGACACCGCCCATCATCTCTAGGGCTATAGATTTCACATGTCGAGTAACATGTGGGCCACGCACATTCTGTGCAATGCTCACTCCACGGAAGAACAGTACGGCTTACTATCTTTCCGCGAAGCCCCTTGAATTCCGACATTGCATCGACAGAAAGCTGCGCTATGGACTCGCTTCTAATGTTTGCTTCTGTTTCGTACATTGCTGGCACCAATTCAGACAGTCATTTTCAAAGATAGCGAAAGATGGTTCACGCGCGTTTAAGCAGATAGCTACAGCCATGTGCAGTCGTTCTGCATACATATGACATACTTCGTCACTTTAATGGCTTACGCCAGCTCGCTTCGACTGTAACGCTGAGGAGCTCTTCATCGGAATATCCCGATAATTCTCCTTGCTCCCTCAATCTATGCAACTCTTGCCGCTCTGTATTTCCAGCGTCATAAAGTGATACCACTTCACTGTCAGGCATCTTCGATGCAAAAAGCTTTTGCCAATCAGCGAGTCCTAACTTATTCAAATAAGAGTTGGATCGAACTTTCTTTTCATGTTCCGGCCTTAGGTGTGCCCAGAAGGGCAGATCTTCGCGTTCACCAATGAAAATTCGCGTATCGTGACAGCCACTATCGCTGCTGAATAGGTGAATAGCCAGAAACATTACTCCACCGGGTTTAAGAACTCGGCGTATTTCGGAGGTAACGGCACCCGGATCGGGGAGATGCTCAAACACGGCCCGAGAAAATACAACATCAAAATGTTCATTTGGAAATTGCATCTTTTCCGCATTCATCTGTAGAACGCGGAATGACGGTAATGTGCGCAGGCATAACTGTCGCAGTAGTTCTTTTCTTACTTTCGCGTCAATGCCTGCAATCTTTCGCGCAAGTGTTTTAGAAGTACGTACCCAGCCGTTTTTTCTTGCCATCCGAATACATTCGGAAGCATTCATGTTTTGTGCGATCACATCGAGATCGATTCCCACGACCTCATTACGCGCCCCAAAATAAGCGAGCTGCATAAGCTGCTGACCGGGTCCGACCTCTAGCATTTTGAGGTCGGTAACCGGTTCACCCCTGAGCAAGCTGATTTTGGCTTCTGCTCTACGGGCTTGATCGAGCAATATATGGACGTTTTCCGCTACGTTTCGCGTATGACCCAGGTATAAGTTCCAAGCCTCATTGATACGAGCGGGGACGCCGAGTTGCGTGATTACGTATGATCTCATCGACCTAGATAAGAGCATTTTGATTGCCATGTTGATTATTGGCTAATGCTCTTATCGACAGCCGATGACCTGGTTTTTACTTAATTACTTTACTACCCCTGTTAAGGCAGTCGGAGGAGCAGGTGCGTTCGAGGGAGCATACTGATAGGCACCCACATCCCAGCTTCCGCCAGATCCTCTGGTATTTCCATCCGGATCTACGTTGAATGGAGCAGCAAGGGTTTTACCTTTGCCAAAAGTTGTTGCTCCTGTCGCCGTGAGGTGAAAATCAGCTGCAGCTGGGAGGCTAGGTGATTCAGAGACAAACTGACTGCCTGGGGTATAAGTGAAGGCGCCAGTTTCACCTGAGACATTGCTGCTTAGATTGTAAGCGTTGGTATCGCAGATTGGGCATTCACCATTTTTGTTTACATTTTCCCAGACATTGTTGGCGATCTCACCCGTCATCGTGCCAGAAAAATCCAGCCATGCCGGTTGATAGTCACCGAAAGTTCCGTCATTCTCAAACACATTGTTGTAGATAAATACGTTGTGAGTATAACCCTCATAAAATGTGATCAACGCTGCGCCGGAGTGATAGTAGACATTCCCATATATTTGCGTGTTCTTCTCATCTCCAAAAAAGAAAATTCCATCATTAGGAGATCCCCAAATTTTGTTGTATCGCATCGTGAAGTTCGTAATTGGGTACGAGAATACGACGTCTTCATGTTGCTGACCATCATTGTGCATATCTGAAATACCGCTGTACTGGATCGTGCAATTACTCCAGTTGGAGGTACGGATGGCCTCTCCATACTGGTGTATCCAGCCATGGTCAAATATGAGAGTGTTTACTGTATTTGATCCAGGAGCAACATTGAGTCCGCTCGCTCCGGATCCGCCGCAACTTTCCGACATAACACAAGGCGGGCCGAATAGTTCTACATATGACAGCGTGATATTGCTCAGACTTCCGGAACCTGCTCCATCCACGCCATCGCATCCTCCCGATGAGGTGCATTGTACGGATATACCAAAGTTATCTCCGCTTATCGATCCTTCACGACCATTAATGGTGTAATAGGCTCCTGCTGCCAAGTTGATGTTGGCATTACTAATAATGACTTGGCTGTCATAGTCCTTGTTCCAACCTGCTGCCGCGGCAGGAGCTGCATCGGATGCAAGCACCCGATTAATATTCAGCACGCTGGAGGACGTACATGTTTTGTTGACATTCAGCGAAGTGGTATATGTTCCGCCCGCAATCCAGATCGTATCTCCGCATCCAACTGCGGAAAAGTTGATCTGGCTCATCTCGTTCCATGCGTTCGTCCAATCACTTCCGTTATTGGCGCCTGTTGCTCCCTTGCGAACATAAAAATTAGCGCCGAGACTGACCGCTGTAGAAGCGGCAAAGAGGAGGGTCAAAATCAGGAATTTGTATTTGTACATAAATAGGATATCCAGTGATGGGATATGGGGGACCTACTCCAGCCCATAGAACTGCCCATTGAGCAGCCCGTAATAGGCTGATTTTGTAATTGTGTTTTTAGAATTGCGCTGCAGGGCTCCGGGCGGTGGAGACAGCTTTACAACGCCGGTATGGCACTTGTGATTCACGGTCAGCATACTACTTCTAGACGAGGTGTGAAAGTAGGATTAACAACTATTTGTAGCTGTAGTCCCTAACCTATTGAAACGATTAGCGCGTAAACTCTACGATTCTTTATTTAGCAATTGAGGGTCCATGCAGCGATATCACCCCTTTTCGGCCTTTTTTTATACGCCTAAGGACCAGCAGCACCAAAATAAAACTCACGACGATTACGATTGCCCGATTCCAGACATTGCTATTTTCAGCATAAGAATGGATGAAAGTTCGTCCTAAAAATGTCTTGGAAACCACGTCATCCCTGAAATCTGACAGCCGGCGGATAGTATTCGTTCTAAAAGAATCCTTAGCGATACCGACCGATGCCAGGTTTAGATCGTTCCCATATTGGATAGTGACTTCACTGCTTTGTCCTTTATGGAGTAGGAGCTCTAAGAGTAGTTGTTTTCCGTTCTGTTTAAATGGATATGGCTTACCATCTACACGCACCTTCAGAGGAACAGTAAAGTTCTCGTCTTTTTTAACGAAATAGACGACATCTCGATCCTCGGTATTCTGAAGCTCGATGTTCGCCGAATAGGCCTGAACATCATAATTTCTATCATCGCGAAGCTTCTCAAGATAAAGGTGTTTTGCTATATAACCCAGGTTTTTCCATTGTGTATCGGGTTGCAGTCTATTCACCGTATTGGCCATCGGATTAAAAGCTCCTATACCCGACGAAAAAAAACTTTCGTGAACGTAAAAGAGCATTGGGTTGCCGAGAAAAGCATCAATCGCCAGTTGCGGTTCTGGAATATCTGTTTCGGCAGAATACCGGCGGAGACTAGGAAAGTCTGCGAATTGCAACGTAGCAGTACGGAGAATAAATTCTGCCCCAGCTGGTGCTACAGCATCTGATGGAACATTCAGTGAATTTGCAGTTGCTAGAAAGTTATATCGCTTGAGTTCAGCAAGCGTTGCTTCGGGAGAGATGGAGTGAGGAAAAACCATAACTGCATCATAGGGAATGTGTGTAAGCTGGCTGAATTTTTCCATCCGTGCCAGTCCTTGCTTGATATCTGCTACTTGCTTGGATAGAGGATGCGACTCAAGAGGGCCAAATTCCTGGTGAATATGGTTATTTCCATGAACAGAAATGGACAGCCTGTCTGGGTTTGTTCGAAATAGCGATACCAATTCAGGTTGGCTGCGATCGAAATTCCAGGGTATGAATGCGGCTGTCACATGGAAGTTGTGCAGCTGCGCCTCTTTTAAGAGGCCTTTATAATCCACGTGCCCATAAGGCTCCTTAAGCCATATGTCGTCGATCGTTAGGTTTGCGTAGTCTCCCGGACTATGCCAGGCTTTTTCACCAGCTGCGAAGTGCAAAAATATCAATGCAGAAGCCAGCGCTCCAAACTCTGCCTGCTGCCGATACGGATCGGCGGTAACTGGAAGATCTATTGGATCAGACTCTGTAGTAAAGAAAATATCCTGGCCACCTGATATAGTGCGAACAAAAACCGGAGAAGTCGTATTCCCGTGTGCCGCGTCTATAAGCGATATCTCAGCATGCGTACTGTCAACAACAAGGTACCGTAACTCTTTTTGCGGGAAGGGTAATTGAATTCCAGATAACTGTCGCGTAACCTTTTCCAGATTTTTGGTTACATATAGCTTTTCTTTCGGCTCAGAATCGAACTTTTGGCAAGCCACAATATTCCCGGAGGACCATTCGCGCAACAAGTTACGATTCGTAGTCTCATTGATCCCAGCAATCAACAGCGAAACCTTATGATCCTTCTGTTTAAAAAATTGCTGTCGATCGAAATATGGAAGAGCATTGGCATCAATGACTATTGCCGCAGCATTTGGATCACGAATGGCTTTAAGCACTGACTTTGCGTCACCTGAAGTGAAATCCACAGCATTTACTTCAAGGCCATAAAACTGAGAAACAGCTTTTATCTGCTCATATGTATTGGTCAGTTCAGATGACTTGGATATATAAACAACTGTTGCCGCAAAGCTTGATTGTTTCACAACCATCAAAAGGAAAATAAGCACCGTCAATCTTACGGGTGTGCCATGGATTTTTTTTAACCAAGGTAAGTTCATAGTGATTCACGCAAATACATACTTTAGTTTTTTATTCTCTAATGTCGCGTAGGCCACCCTGGCTCTTTCAGCTCCTGAACCTTCGATGTGCCAACCCTTCTCGCCATATAAAAGCTTCATAGCATGTCTTTGCCTCCACCAAGCGTTAACTTCTTTTGGGAGAGCAATCCACAGATTTTTTTCTCTACCAAGAGTAGAGAGATTACACAATAATTCTTTATATGTATCTCTTGCCTTTACTGTATTGAGGTAGTCAGGATGTACGATAAAGCTCACTAAACCATGTTGGTCCATAATTTGTTCAATCTGCTTTCGCCAGAGATCTTGCGAAAACATCTGAAGTACATTGAAAAGCGAATAATCTTGTGTTGTGGTAACAGGAAGCTCCAAGATGTCACCTATAAAATAGGGCATAACAGTACAGCACCCGCCCGATTGTGGATCTAAATGAGCGACATTAGGAACTGACATGTCATAGGAGAATTTAAACTCGTTATACCATTCTTGATTTCTATAGAGCACGGCAGAGCGATAACCACTGCTCCCAAATTGAATAACAAATTCATTAATCTTCGCGGCTGATTGTCTAAACTGTTCATAGTCATCAAAAAGATGGCCATCATGCTTCAGGTCATGGACATTTACTTCAAAGCCCCTACTCCACATCGTTGACATTATTTCTTCATTTACCGTATATCGCGCAGCGGGAATAAGTTGAAAGGAGCTCTTGATTCCATATTCATCATTGATGTCCATGAGTTCATGGCAAAACCTTAGGCCAGCTGCAGTTTCTACGTCATGCGTCATGATGGCGCAACTTGATTTTCCTTTGGGCCAAAACCATATAAAAGGGATTCTCGATTGAGGAGAGGCCTCGAGCATCAGACACAGAAGCGATTCAAACATCCTGTCGACTGTTTTATCTACGGGCCACGTTGGAAATGGCTTTTTATCCCACCCTTTTAACCAATGCCGCTGAAGAGGCCGACGTATAGGGACAGGCAGCATTGGACGCAGTCCATAATAAAGCTTACGAATCAATACCTTCCAGTTCGACTCTTGTGCGCTCTTCACATAGCGTTCATATCTGAGATTGTTGGCTACCTCCGTTGGGTTGAAAGGTAGAATACAGGCTGACTCCTTGAATCGGACCTGTTCTAGCAGGTCCGGTATCATATCCAATTGCTTTCCCTGGCCTTTAAACCTAGACACGCCATAGCAAAGTAAATCAGGACCAAACCGAAAATAGTCTGGTTCGCCACCGTCAAACGATTCCTCGTCACATCGAAAATTTATAAGATTTTCCGGGCAACGAAAATACTCAAGAAAAGCCTGCTTCATAGTGATAAATGATCTAAATCATCCCATGTGCCGATAAAAAATCTCCCCGACACCAGACAGCAATTGATCGGGAAGCCGCGATAACGTAGTTCGTACGATAGAAGTCTCAGTTTTATCTGACTTGTTTTTCGATCGCGGAACAGGAGTACGGTAGTATCGTAATTCTGTTGAAGCTGCGCCAAGATGCTCTTTAAAAGCAATGAGTCCCGGGTCTTCATAGCCTGATCGACCAAGATCAAACTCTTTCGCTCCATCCGCTTTAGCCTGCTGGATCACTTTCCAGAAGAGGAGAGGTGTTCCGCCCATATTATTAAACTGCGAATCTGAGCAACCGTATTTATAAATAATTGAGTCTTTGTACATGAGCGTGACAATGCTTGCGACCGGGATCTCATCTTTCGATAAAAGATGGAAAGTGATCTTTTCTCCTAGGCACTTAGCTAAGTTTTCGAACCAAGATGCAGGCTGCGGCGGCAGCTTATGACGTCGACGAGTGAGCAATAGCAGGTGACGGAATTTCCTTAACAGCTTCTCAGAACGACCATGTTCATACTGGAGATTCTCCCGCCCGGCACGTTTAATTTTTCTACGGATGCAGCTGTCATGAAAATTTCCATACAAGGATTCCGCATCGGGACGGAGGTCAATTTTCTGAAAACTGAAACTTTCACTGTTAGCAAAATAAGTATTCTGTTCGAATCCCGGGGTTAACGGCATGGGCCTCAGCTCAACGTATCGCAACCGGTTCTTGCCGCAATATACCTGTAAATACCGGAGAATCGCATTCAACCTGTCGCCTTCGGCGAGAGGCTGGCAATGATCTGAAAATGGTATAGATACCAATCGTTGACCAGTAAGCCAACTCCGCACCTCGCAGAAGACGATGGCATCGGCCAGGTTTTCATTCTGGGATGTCGTAAAAGCTATTGGTTTATAGCCATAGGTTTTCTGAAGGGCTTTTAGCCACTCACATGTGTGAAAGATAGACGCTTGCGGATGACGAGAGAGTAATTCTGGCCACCGAGGATCTGTTAACGGATCTATTTCATAAACTCTCAGCTTATTGCTGAGCGAAGTTGTAATTTTGGAACGGGAGGTTGGCTCAATGTAATCAACAATCATTTCCATATGCTCTCCTGCAGCAGGAGTCGCCGCATTTGTTGATTACGCGTATATTTGATCAGATTAAGATCCTGAACGCGTGGCATGCGCTTCCAATAGCCACTCATATAACCCCACCAGAGCGCAACCGCCCCCTTCACATATGGTTTGCTACCTATTCTTTTTATGCACTTCGCAAACATGAAAATAGGATGATAACCAGTGATGTAGTTTGCGCGGCCATTCTTAACACAGTCCTTCCAGGCACCATCTGCGGCACCGGTAAAGCGCTGATGGGATATTTTCAGATCGGGAAATGTCTGAGTTTTCCAGCCAAGCATATTTGCCTTCACTTCATCGATGGTGTCCCATCCAGGTGCATGGACTAATCCCCCGATTTCTTCCCAACACTCGCGCTTATATATTTTTGTAGCGCCCCGTACATGAAACTTAGGATTATTTTCTAGCTTCATATTGCCGTTCTGATCTTCGTGATAAATCGCTCCACCACCAATTCCGAGTTGAGGATTTCGTTCGAATTCCGCAAAACATCGTTCAAAGTAGTCAGCACTAAATTTAAGATCCGCGTCGAGTTTAACTAAGAAATCCCAATATGGAACGGTCATCAATGCATAGCCGTCATAGAACGTATTTATTACTCCACCACCAGCTTCGCGATAACCGCGGTTCTGACGATGGCACGCAATTATCCAAGAATATTGCTTTGCATAACGATCAATAATAGATCCCGTCGAATCGCGTGATCCATCGTTGACAATGATCCACTGGGCAGGGCGCAACGTTTGTGCAAGCACCGCCAAGACGGTCTTTTCTATGTGCTCTTCTTCATCTCGCGCAGGAGTAATAATTACAAACTGTTTCATAAATATGCTCTATAGGATTAGAGCCACTTGGGCATTGGGGTTTATGAGAGAGTCTACCAGCTGCAAATATTCATGCTTTCGAGCATCCCAGGTATTCTCTTCAACATAGCGCTTCGCATTTGTGACCAGTTTTCTACATAGTTCTGGATCGTTCTTTAGGTGTAAAATCTGCGCCGCCAGCTCTGATTCGTCGTCGTTGTCGTAATACTGGATAATGGATTCGTCGTAGTAATAAGCGTGAATTTTTGTTCTAGATGCAATTACAGGAACGCCCAAAGACATGAATTCCAATATCTTGGTACTCAGAGCTTCATTTCCAAAAGCGGAACCAGCACGCTTCGGCTCGATAGCTAAATCGGTTTCAGCCATTACTCGTGCGATTTCACGGCTAGGCAGAAAGTCATGAAAGAAAATCCTTCCTTCGGTGTCAAGACTTTGTGCCAAGGCTATCAAGGATGGTTTGGCTGATCCTTCACCGTAGATATGAAATTCGGCTTCTGGTATTCTGCCGGCAATATTTGCGAATGCCCGAATCGCGACGTCTAATCCTTGATGCCAATTCAGCGATCCTGGATAGGTAAGTATAAATTTCCCGCCGTCTTTGCGCTTCCTTTCCGTACTCGCTACAAAAATATCAAGATCGGGTCTATTCCTAACAACACTGCATTTCTCTGCTTTAGAGGAGCGCGATATCAGGCGATGACGCCACAAATGATTTGCAATAATCACATGATTGGCAAAAGCAGCGGAATAGCGCTCTACAACTACTAGCGCCCAGAAAAGAAGCGAACTGTGACTGATCTTAAATTTACTGGCATAGAACTCTGGGAGCAGATCATGAATATCTAAAATAACCTGTGCACCATGTAACTTGGGGTAAATGGCTGAGAATGCCAAAAAATCCGGCACATTATGTACATGCACAACATCGTAAGGCTGTTCGCTGTGTTTGCGGCGGAGAAACAATGCTGATCGAATAGCAAACCGCGTTATCCGACTTGCATAAGCAAAAAGACCTTTTTCATTCACCGTTCGTTCCTGGATGCGGTATACATTTACACCATGAATTACTTCGCATACAGGTGAATCTGGTGATCGTTGGAGAGCTATAACATCAACAGAATCGCCTCGCTCAGAGAGGGCCATCGCATATTGCAGAATACGCGTATCACTCTCGTAAAAGGCATATGCCAGCATGCATATCCTGAGTCTTCGTTTTGAAGGCATACCAGTCACAGCATTCGCGAATGAGTAACCGCTGTCGATCTTAGTTGATGTGGAGATCATAAGTTCCTAGCCTTCCTGGTTTCAGCCAGGATGTATGCTGCTTCATCGTGCATTATCTCTGGAATGGGTCATGACATTGCAGGAAGAAGAGTTACCGAATCAACGGTAGAATTTTCAGTGGAAGCCTGCGGGTAAATACGGAATATAAGGTTGATGTGATTAGATGTTTCAGCATCCACTGATTGCTGAATAGCAGATACAATTTTTCTCGACAACAGGGCGACGGTAGCAGTATCGGTGCTCGTGATTTCAGTGATAAGCAGACCTAATGTTACGTCCTGCTTGTACCAGCCAAGGATGTCGGTTTCACGCGTACAAGAAAAGATGGCATTTGCCACGCGATAGAAAAGCGGGCCACATAACTCGTGCTCGCGTTCAATGAGCATGAGTATGGCTGGTCTCCGAG
>Ga0157376_10002498_pt1 | contig 12457 bp, 8 predicted proteins | sample M45metaG_FD_121801 | JGI IMG/M metagenome (GOLD analysis project Ga0157376, IMG submission 121801) | Miscanthus rhizosphere microbial communities from Kellogg Biological Station, Michigan, USA - M4-5 metaG | ecosystem: Host-associated > Plants > Roots > Rhizosphere > Soil | place: USA: Michigan... | reverse complement strand
ACGAAGCTGCCTGTCGCGTGATTGCGCCGATACTGATCAACGAACAACGGAGAATGCAGGTCGATGACGACCGTTCCGATCTCGTTGAGTTTCAGTTCCGAAGCCGGGTGCCGCTGGAAGCTGTTCACATCGACGCGATAACGTACGTATCTGACCTGGGCCTTTACCCACTGCGTGGTGTGCTTGACCAGGTATTGGCGTCGAAGATCGAGTGGCTGGTGATCCATCCAGACAAGCCGTGCATCGATGCAGCGAGTGATATGAGGCGGATGCGATGGGGGCACCAGCATGTTGCCGCGGCTCACGTCGACCTCGTCTTCGAGACACACAGTGACGGACATGGGAGGGAATGCGCGAGGCAGTTCGCCGTCGTAAGTCACAACCGATTTCACGCGAGAGGTGCGTCCGGAAGGAAGGACCATCACTGGATCGCCGGGCTTGAGGACGCCCGAAGCAACCTGGCCGGAGAAACCGCGAAAGTCCTGCGTCGGCCGCGAAACAAGCTGAACCGGGAAACGCATTTCCGAAAGATTTCTGTCGCTCCCGATGTGGACGGTTTCCAGATGATGCAGAAGGCTCGGGCCATCGAACCACGACATGTTCTCACTCTTCGTGACGATGTTGTCGCCGAGCAGCGCACTGACAGGAATGAAGTACAGATCCGACATCTGGAGTGGAGCGGCGAAGCTGTTGAAGTCGGCACATATCCTGTCAAAGACTTCTTCGCTGAAACCGACCAGGTCCATCTTGTTCACGGCCACGACTAAATGTTGAATGCCGACGAGTGACGCGATGAATGCATGTCGACGGGACTGCGGCAGAACTCCATTGCGCGCATCGATCAGCACGATGGCGAGATTCGCCGTCGAAGCTCCTGTAGCCATATTGCGCGTGTATTGTTCGTGCCCTGGAGTGTCCGCAATGATGAATTTCCGCTTGGGCGTAGAGAAGTAGCGATATGCCACGTCGATGGTGATGCCCTGCTCTCGCTCGGCGCGCAGTCCATCGGTGAGCAACGCGAAATCCATGGCACCGGCGGATTGATTCACCGTAGCCTTCTTGATTGCGCTGAGCTGGTCTTCATAGACGCCCTTGGAGTCGAACAGAAGGCGCCCAATCAAAGTCGATTTGCCATCGTCCACGCTGCCGCAGGTGATGAAGCGGAGCAGGTCGTTCTCCTCTTCCCGCCGCAGGAACGCGTCGATTCCAGCCAAATCTTTGCTGCTTACGGGCACGTTAGAAATACCCTTCCCTCTTCTTGATTTCCATTGATCCTTCGGTATCGAAATCGATGATGCGGTTCTCACGTTCGGAACGGCGGAAGAGCATCATCTCTTCAATGATCTTGGGGAGTGTGTCAGCTTCAGAACGGATGGCGCCCGTGCAGGGACTGCACCCAAGAGAGCGCATACGGCACATGACCGTCTCCGCTTTTTCGCCGGGAAGAAGCGGAACGTTCGCTTCGACGGGAATGAGGCTCGATCGTCGGACCACCATCTCGCGTTCTTTCGCAAAATAAAGAGGAACGATCGGGATCTGTTCCAGATTGATATATTCCCAGATGTCCAGTTCCGTCCAGTTGGACAGAGGGAAGACTCGGATGCTCTCGCCTGGATTCAATCGCGAATTGAACAGGTTCCACAATTCAGGTCTTTGGTTCTTTGGGTCCCATTGACCGTGCGGATCGCGGAACGAATACACGCGCTCCTTGGCGCGCGATTTCTCTTCATCACGGCGAGCACCGCCGATTGCCGCATCGAATTCGCCTTCTGCCAGGGCATCAAGCAGAGCACGTGTCTTGAGCAGGCCGCAGCATTTCTGAGTTCCCAGATCGAAGGGATTCGCCCCGGCGTCGATTGCAGCCCTGTTCGTATGCACGATGAGCTTTGCACCGATTTCCGCGCAGTAGCGATCGCGAAACTCGATCATCTCGCGAAACTTATAAGTGGTGTCGATGTGCAGAAGCGAAAATGGGATCTTTCCCGGATAGAACGCCTTCTGCGCCAGGCGCAACATGACCGACGAATCTTTGCCGATGGAGTACAACATCACCGGCCGCTGAAATTCGGCCACAACTTCGCGCATGATATGAATGCTCTCGGCCTCGAGCATGCGCAAATGCGCCAATGTCAAGCTGTCTCTCATACCGTATTGCTCGTTCGATGCAGTCTCCCGGCGCACATCTCGCGCATTTTTTCCAGGAAGGTGTAATGCAAGCAGATATTTGAGTCGATTCCGGTGCCAAGGCGGATGCGAGGCTTGTTTTCGCCGTGAAAGTCGGAGCCCCCGGTGGGTATCAGACCCAGGCGACGGGCTAATTCGCTGAACTCAGCCGTATCCGCTGGCGAATGCTCGCTGTGGAAGACCTCGATGCCCTGCAGCCCTGAATCCATAAGACGTTCGAGTAGGCTGGCAAGTTCAGGGCCGCGCTGCGGAAGCCGCACGGGGTGAGCCAGTGCTGCCATTCCCCCACTCTCAGTTATTCGTTGGATGCCTTCTTCGAGTGTCGGTTCGTCGCGTTCAACCGAGGCTTTTGCCTCGTCGGCGAGGTAAAGATCAAAGGCTTCCTGCATGTTCGAAACATAGCCCTTGTCGCACAACACTCTCGCAAAATGAGGGCGGCCTACCTGGTTCCGGCCATAGTTTTCAGCCTCATCGAGCGAGACTGGTACGCCAAGTTGCTCCAATTTGGCGACCAGTTCCAGGTTGCGTCGACGACGGCTCTCCTGCTGGCTTTCGAGCCAACATCGAAAATCCCTGGAAGGCGGAGAGACCAGCCAGTATCCCAGCAAATGAACGGACGGCTGTCGTTTCCCTGGCAGTTTCGGCTCCCTCGGTCGGGTGCTCAGTTCGACGGCGCAGACCAGTTCCAATCCGGCTTCACCAGCTACCGGCAATGCGGCGTCATAGCCGGCCAGCGTGTCGTGATCGGCGATCCCGAGAGCCTCAATCCCCTCGCTAACCGCAAGCCGCACGAGGTCTGCGGCATCGGTAGAGCCGTCGGAACGGTTCGTATGTGCGTGTAGATCGATCAATTGCGCTCCGCATTACTTAATTGGGGCCGAGTACATATCCTCAACGCGAAAGCTGCGATAGTCAATATTTCCGACTATGTCCATCGCCAGAACGACCTTACCATCCTTGTCAGTTTCGGCGGTACGCCCATGCAGGGGCATGGCGGCTCCTGCGACCGAACTGTATCCACCGTGTTTCAGAGCCTGAATCGAGCCGCAACAGAAAGTGTGCAGGCCAAGCGGAGCGTTGTAAACGAGGGAGGCAACGTGTTTCTCTTCATCAAGTTTCCAGACTTGTGCACGCACCACTGCTTTCGCATCCCTGCCACTCGTATCCCCATCGTCGACCAGGGTGAGAAGATTGGAACCGAGCGGTTCGAATCCGGCGTCGTGTTGATAGGCAAACCACGGGTTCGGGTCGGTGGAGTCGGCCTTGAAGTCACCGTCCTTACCTAGCCTCCAAAGCACCTTCCCGCTTCCCTTCCCGTCTTTCCAGTCGACCTTCAGCACCCAGTTCTGCTCCGGCTGAGAGATGATCAGATCTCCGCTCGAGGGTATATAGGCAATGGAGTTAGTGTGCGTCCATCCGTTCGCTTCGTCAGCCAGCAGAACTGCCGGGCAGCCACCGGCGCCAGTCCGGCATTTGGCGTCATAGACCGACTTTCGATTAACGTCCTGATGGTCAAATCCATTCCAAACGGCGCTCACCTGAAAGTCCTCATCGAGATCGATAATCAGGTCCCCCAGTATGTCGACCGGCATCTTCGATCCTTGAGTTCCGGTGGGCATCATGCGTTCGAAGCCGGCGATGGTCAGCGTGTGCCCGTTTGGCAAGCGTATCGCTTCGTGGTGGAAACCGGAGACGCATTCCCGGCCGCTTTTCTGACAATCGGAGTGAATACCACGCGACTCGAGCTGCTCGGCGACGCGTCCAATATTTGTTTCGCGAACAACATTTCCAGCCAGATCGAATTCCTTGAGGACTTGCTCCTCGTGTGTGTTGTTGACGGAATTCTGCCCGTCTGCCAACGCAAGAAAATGTCCGCCCGGGAGAACACGCGTAAGAAAGTCGAAAGATCGGAAATACCAGATCAGCCGCCCCTGAAGATCAGTTGCAAAGGGTCGCACACGGCTCCCTAAAGAGGCAGCGCTGAAGATGATCACGGTTTCAGATCCATCTTTGCTCGCCTTCGGCACAGCAATCTCTACCGGGGGAAATCCGCCGTCCTGCATGCCAGTGTGAAACGTTAGGTACTCGCCGGGTACGACTTTCTCGCCGCTGATCACCTCAGAACGGATCTTGTATTCGGTGTCCGGCCGCATTCCCGCGACATAGGCGTTGCTGCTGATCGATCCACGGCAGGGCTGTGCGGGAGTGCGACTGATCGCTTCTTCGCCTTCAGCATGAAAAGCAACTCGGAACTGGCTCCCCTGCGCGCAGGCAGGCGCACTGAATAGAGCAACCAGGGGATGCGCAGTCGGCGTAACCACCGCCGCCTTCCCCTTGATCCGCGATACGAATTGGAATGGCATCTCAGCCTGGGCGGAGGTCTTTGCATCGTCGTCTCGAACTTTGACGCGGATCGTCACGTTCTGTTCGAAGAGCTCAGGTGTCCATGCGAATGCGAATTGCTGGCTGTAGTCATGCACGATGCGGAAGGGTCCGCCGTTCACGCTCACCGAATACTGAAATACAAAGTTGTCCCTGGCGGCAAGCCCGACCGCTAACGGCAAGGCGGTGAGGCCAATTGGCGTACCAACCGGCTGAGGTGAAGTCAGGCTTGACTGCAGTTTGACTGTAAGAGGCGTATCAGCCGCACAGACAGACACGGCCGCCATGAGTAGGGGAAGAAGGAGTCGGTGGGGCACAGTGCCCAGAAGCTTAGCACAAGCTTTGCGAGCCGGTCGATAACTTAATTTCAAAGATACCCTCAACTTGCACATCAACTTAGAGCCTTGACACAGAGCTGAATGCCAAGCCCGATAAGGCACATAAAAAGGACCATCTGGAGCGTCCGCGACGGAAGTCTGGACGACAGCAGAGCACCACAGATCGCACCGACGACCCCGCCTGCGCACAACCGAATCAACGCATGCATGTCGTAGTGGCCGATGAATAAATGCAGGCCGCTTCCGATCGTGGAGATGGTGAGCCCGAAGACCATATCAGTACCAACGACCATCGCAGGAGTCAACTGCGTGAGACTCATGATCACAACGGCGCCGAGCGCTCCAGCTCCGGCGGATGACACGCCGACCTCCGCGCCAATGAGTGCGGCAATGGGCGGAAGCCACCTGGATCGATCGATCGAAGCTGGCCGGATCTTCCGGAGGAACGAGCGGTAGAGATTCAAGAGAGAAAGAGAAATGATCGTGATCCCGAGGACAAGGAAGATTCCCTTTTCATGATCTTCCACGCTCAGCCGCTTCAGCACCTGGATGCCGATCACCACGCCCGGAATTCCACCGGCGCAGAGCAGCAACAGAATCCGGTAATTCACCTGTCTCCGGCGAAGATAAATGGGCAGGACGGCGAACTTGATAACCGCAGCGAACGTGAGGGCAGTTCCAACCGCCACAGCCGGCTTGAGATGAAAAAAAAGAATGAGAATGGGCGCGGTGATGCTGCCGGCGCCAACACCGGTCAGCCCCACAGCGCACGCGATCAGAAACCCGGCAATATATTCCAAGTTGGCTCCACGCCTGATTGAAGTTGTTGAATCATACTGGTCCTTCAGGAGCCCGGTTACTACGCTTCATTGTGCATGAGACAGCTCGACAGTTGAGCGACAGCTTGAAATGCGGTCTCGAGGTTGGAGATGCGCCGATCGATATCTGCGGTGTTATGTTTGATGCTCCCGGGCCGGAAATCGCGGTACCTGAAGAATCAGGAAGAAGACAATACACAACAGACCGATATTGACCGAAAAAGCAATGCGCAATGCGCGGATGAACGCCTCGACTGTGGTGAGCCTTCCGAGCGCGCTGAAGAAGACGGTCCCGATGACAGCGACTCCAGTTGCAAAGGATGCCTGCTGAACGGTGGTGAGGACCCCGGAGGCGGAGCCCGCATCGTGCCCTTTGATGTTGATCAAAATCGTGTTGATCAGCGTCGGCATTACAAAGCCCTGTCCGGTGCCATAGATGAGAAGAACAGGAGCGAGATTGAGGCTCGTAAGGGCGGCCCCGCGCGATGCGGAGATCCAAAGCAAGCCGCCAAGTCCACTGATCATCAGTGCCACTCCAAGATTGATGATCCGGCTGCCCAGTTTGGGCTGCACACGGACTGAGGCCAGCGAACTGCTGAGAAACGCAATTGCAAACCAAAGAAACGTGAGCCCGGCATGACGCGGTGTGTATCCCAACCCGTTCTGGAGAAATATCGTCGAAATCAGAAAGAATGCCGCCGCTCCACTGAAGAAGCACACGCCGCTGCACAGGCCAAGCACAAACACGTGATTGTGAAACAACGAGAGCTCAATCAGGGGTGAGCCTCCTCTCGCAGTCACCCGCTTCTCGAATTGAATGAACACCAGCATCACCGGCACAAATGCGATCAAACAGGCAAAAGCCCAGGCAGGCCAACCAGCTTCACGCCCCTGAATCAACGGATAAAGCAGCAGCGTGAGGGCGATGGTCAGGATCGCTACACCGCCAAGATCAAGCCGGCGCGCTTTGGGAGAGCTCGACTCCTTCACAAATCGTTCAGCGAAGATCACGATGAACAACCCGATGGGCAGGTTGATCAGAAAGATGGGCCGCCAGCTGAGGTGGAAAACATCCGCGCTCACCAGAACGCCGCCAAGCGCATTGCCGGCGAAGGACGACAGTCCGATCACGGTCCCGAAAAATCCAAATGCCGTTGCACGCTCGCGCTGCGGAAACGTGACTTGAATGATCGATAGAACTTGAGGAAACAATAGCGCACCGGAAATGCCCTGTAATGCCCGAGCCGCGATGAGGAACACGGGCGAGGGCGCCAGGCCGCAAAGCAGCGAGGCCGCCGTAAATGCGCTTACTCCGAAGACAAACATCTTTCTCCGCCCGTAAATATCGCCCAGCCTGCCCCCAGAGATGAGAAACACAGCGTAGGTCAAACCATAGCTTGCGATGATCAGCTGAACCTCGGCGAACGTCGCATGAAGGCTCGTGCGGATAGCCGGAATCGACACATTCACAATGAAAAAATCCAGCGCAGCCACGAAAGCGCCGGTCAGAACCACGGCGAGCGAACTCCATCGGCCCGGATCAGGAGCATCAGGAGTTAAAGGTGGACTACCGGTCAGAGTGGTAGTGGAGGCGGAAACTTTCATAATCCTCTCGTTGTGCGCCTTCGTTCTCCTGCGGCGGGAAAGGGGTCTGGCTATTCTATAACGGCTGCATGGTAGACTGCGGCCCCAGGAGGCCTGATGCTGCGGCTTTTCAAGTTGTTTCGAGTTGCAGCGCTTTTTACTGGCCTGATTGCCGTTGCGGGCTCCGCTGTAGCGGCGGACACCGCGAAGGTCATCATCCTGGGTTCCGGGACGCCCATTCCCGATCCGTCGAGTTCCGGCCCCTGTGTTGCAGTGGTGATCAATGGGCAGGCCTACCTCTTCGACGCAGGCCCCGGCGTTGTGCGCCAGGCTGAGTCAGCATCTCAAAAGTTTCAAATCGAAGCTCTCGAAGCAACCCACCTCACCCGGCTCTTCATCACCCACCTTCACTCCGATCACACCCTGGGATATCCCGACCTCATCCTGACGCCTTGGGTGGTAGGCCGTCATGAGGCTCTGGAGGTTTACGGTCCCAAAGGCACCGCAGCGATGACCGAACATCTCAAGCAAGCCTACGCAGCAGATATCCAGGTCCGCACAAATGGGATGGAAGGGCTGAATGATGCGGGGCTCGCGGTCAACGTGCATGAGATCGAAGCCGCAGGAGTGGTGTACAAAGACGCGAATGTGACGGTGCGTGCGATTGCAGTGAAACATGGATCGTGGCCGCAGGCATTCGGGTACGCGATCGACGCCGGCGGTCGCAGAATCGTAATCTCGGGAGATACCAGGCCAACCCCGGCAATCGTCGAAGCCTGCAACGGCTGCGACCTTCTGGTCCACGAAGTCTATTCGGAGGACCGCTTCAACCTGGTGTTCGGAACAGCCCGTGGCCAGTACCATCGCAGCTTTCACACCTCAACCAGTGAACTCGCGACACTGGCGTCTCGGGCAAAACCCAAACTCCTCGTGCTCTATCACCAGCTCTACTTCGGGGCTCCGGCGGAAGTCGACCTGGTCAAGGAGATTCGCCGAACTTACCCCGGCGGCGTCGCAAATGGCCGCGATCTCACGGAATATTGACTGAGGCGCTCTGCCCTGGTCCTCTCCCTGGTCCTCACAGGCCCAGTATTCGATGAACAATCAGGGTCGTCTACAGCCCAAAACGGCTTGAAATCCTTGCAGGGGAATGTACCTGACACGAGTGGGCGCTGGTCAATTTGCATCCCATCACTCTGCAAGACGTAATATCCTTGAATAACCACCCGGGTCGACCATTGACTGTCGAAGTTTGCCCGTCTGAATACGATCTGATCGTACCGGTATGGAAGAGACCCCGAAGCGCCCCGCAAGCGATAAGTCGACGCAGCCAGGCTCGCCCGTAGCCTTCAGCAATTCTGCGGATGACGCGCGCCTGAGGGACACGCTGGTACCCACCTCACCTTCTGATCAGACCATGGTTCCGCCAGCCCGCTTCGACCAGACCATGGTGCCTCCCTCTCATCCAGATACTGCCGGGACGGAAGGATCGCGCCGGACGCGGGCGGCGACCCCCACGCAGTTGACCCGTGGATGGAACGACAACGAACCTGAACTCCAGCCGGGAACCATACTCGCCAACCGTTACGAGATTCTGAACGTGCTGGGCACCGGAGGCATGGGTTCCGTTTACAAAGCACAAGACCTTGAGTTGGATCGCCTGGTGGCGCTTAAGGTGATCCGGCCTGAGCTGGCGCGGAATGCTGCAATCGTAGATCGCTTCAAACAAGAGCTGCGCCTTTCACACAAGGTGACGCACCGCAACGTCGTACGCCTCTATGACCTTTCAGAAGATGCCGGAATGCGGTTTGTCACCATGGAACTGGTGGAAGGACATGATCTGCGCAGCATTCTTGAGGAGCGCGGAAAACTGCCGGCGAGTGAGGCGGTGGAAATCTTCCATCAGATTTGTATGGCTCTGGAAACGGCGCATGGAGTCGGCATTCTTCACCGCGACCTTAAGCCTCAGAATGTGATGCAGGAGGACGCGACCGGGCGCGTGGTCGTAATGGATTTCGGGCTCGCGCGCATGATCGACAGCAGCGACGGTATGACGCAGACCGGCGCACTTGTGGGAACGCTCGACTACATGTCGCCCGAGCAGGCACTCGGCAAGGATCTAGATCAGCGATCAGACATCTTCGCGTTGGGACTGATCGCATATGAAATGCTGACTGGCTCGATGCCTTTTCGGGCGGAAAGCATGGTTGCAAGTCTGCTCAAACGCACCCAGCAGCGCGCGGTGCCGCTGTCGGAAGTCGACAAAAACATTCCAGGCACGCTGAGCAACATCATCGCGAAGTGTCTCGAAAAAGATCCTGCAAATCGGTATCAGAGAACAGAAGAGTTGGAAGCGGATCTTCGTTCGTGGAAAGCCACTGGAAAGGTCTCCGCCTCTTCAGTGCGTTTGAAGATGAACCGTCTGCGGGAGGTTCCCTGGCCGAGACTTGCGATAGCGGGCACTCTTATTCTGGCAATCGCTGCAGGGATCTCCTGGTTCGTTATCAGCAGGCAGAGGGCCGCGAGTCCCGTCGCGCACGGCCCGGTATCGGTGCTCGTTGGCGATTTCGCGAATCATACCGGCGATCCCCTGTTGGATAACTCGCTGGAGCAGATGCTCGGTGTTGCCCTGGAAGGCGCCAGCTTCATCAATGCCTATAGCCGCGGAGATGCGCGCAAGCAGGCTCAGAAACTTCCCCATCCCACTGAGAAGCTTGACGAACAGTCGGCGCGCCTGATCGCTGTCAATCAAGACGTCAATACCGTGATTACGGGTGAAATCAGCCTTCGAGGCGATGCATACCAGATTTCGGCCATTGCTCTGGATGCCGTGAGCGGCAAGGAAATCGCCAAATCTGAAGTCACAGTCTCGAACAAACAGGACATCCTGAAGAATCTTCCAGAGCTTGCGGCGCCCATAAGAAAGGCTTTGGGCGACTTGACACCCACGTCGGTGCAATTCGCCGAGGTCAGCGGAGGCTTCAAAGCCGCTTCCCTTGAAGCTGTTCACCAGGCCTCCATCGGCGTAGATGAGCAATTCGCAGGCAAATTCCAGGACGCCTTCAATTCGTTCCAAAAGGCCGCGACGCTCGATCCGAAACTTACCTGGGCATATACAGGCATGGCGGCAATGGCCCAGAACCTTGGAAAAACCGAAGATGCCGTGAAGTACATGCAACAGGCGATGCAGTACGTGGACAATATGACCGAACGTGAGCGGTATCGCGATCGGGGCCTGTACTACCGGGTGACGGGCGACTGGCAGAACTGCGTACAGGAATACTCGCGGCTGGTTACCCGTTATCCCGCCGATCGCGTGGGCCAGAACAATCTTTCCATCTGCTATACGCAGCTGCGCAACGCACCCAAAGCACTGGAAGCGGCTAAACGCGCGGTGGAGATTGTTCCCAAAGGGGTTGGCCCGCGTTTGAACCTGGCGTTCATCAGCGTTTTTGCAGGAGATTTTGCCGGAGGCGAGCGGGAGGCGCGCGCGGCGCTTTCGATCAATCCGAAGGCCGCGCAGGGGTACCTGGTGCTGGCCGAAGCGCAACTGGGACAAGGTCAAGTTGAAGATGCGAGCCAGTCATACCACCAGCTGGAGAGCTTTGGGCCGGATGCTGCATCGACTGCGATCGCCGGACTGGCTGATCTCGCCGCATACCAGGATAAGCATGAGGATGCAGTAAACATTCTCAAGCGAGGCAATGTCGCCGACCTTGCAGCCAAGAACAACGATGGCGCGGCTAGAAAGTTCGTCACGCTTGCGCAGATCGAGGCATTTCAAGGAAGCCATGCTCCTGCCCTCGCTGAAGCGGACAAAGCGATCGCACTGAGCCAGACCCCACCGATTCAGTTTCTCGCGGCAAGCACGTATGCCGATATCGGTGAGTTCGCCAAGGCTCAAAAATTGATGGCGGCTCTCTCCTCATCGCTGTCGAGCGAGTCCCAGGCTTACGGCAAAATCATTGCTGGCATGATCGCTATAAAGAAGAAGGACACCAACGAAGCTGTTCGCCAAATCACTGCTGCGAACAACCTGCTCGACACATGGATTGGCCGGTTTGAACTCGGGCGTGCATACCTCGACGCAGGAGCGTTCACGGAGGCCGACGCCCAATTCGATCAATGCATGAAACGCCGGGGCGAAGCGATCGAGCTGTTCGACGACAACGTGCCGACCTACCAATACTTCCCTCTTGTGTACTACTACGAGGGCCGTGCGAGGGAGGGTATGAAGAGCGCGGGGTTCGCGGATTTCTACAGAAACTATCTCGCGATCCGCGGACAATCGTCGGATGATCCGCTGGCTGCCGATATACGCCACCGGTTAGGTAACTAGCACCATCGGGTTTTTCGGGCGGAACAGCGGCGCGGGCATCGCTCCCACCGAGTTGGCACCCGACATGATGGTCGAGCAACTTCGCACGACACTCCCGAATCGTCTGACCTTGTGCTCATCCTGCTAGAACTGCGCGCATTGTCCCTGCTTAACTGCCGCCCTGTTTCCACCACCCGTGATCAAGCTGTTGGACTGGCATTGCAGGGCATTCGTGATGATATTGGTGAACACCTGGGTCGCTCCAGTATTGCTCTGAACCTGAACGCTGACGCCCACACTGTTTCCGTTGATAGTGGTGGCTCCCGGGTTGCTCTGCACCTGGATGCTTCCCGTGACATTGTTTCCATACAGCGTCACCGCTGCAGAGTTACTGGCAACTTGCAAGTTGCCTTTGATGATGTTGCCTGCGCACAATGTTGTTCCGGAGCCAATAAGCACCGGAGCACCGTCGCTTTGATAGACAAGACTGCCGGTGACAGTGCTGCCGCAGACCTGGTTCGCAGTCGTACTCTTTGGCAAGCTCTGGATCGTGAGGTTGCCGTTGATCGTAGTGGAGGGACCGATCGTGAAGTTGCCGCCGCTCGTTATGGTTACGCTGCTTCCGATTTTTGCGCCGTTAAGGATGATCACGCCACCCGTGCCGGTGACGCTCCCGGTTGTGCCTCCACCCACAAAGATGCAGGTCTGTCCTTTGCTGACCGTCAGATTTCCTTTGAAGGTGCCGCTGTATGCCCCATTGCAAGCCGTGCCCGATGATGGAATCGATCCCGTGTAGGTAACGGTCAGCGTGCCGTTCACAAAGTTGAAGGTGT
>Ga0157376_10002496_pt1 | contig 12460 bp, 11 predicted proteins | sample M45metaG_FD_121801 | JGI IMG/M metagenome (GOLD analysis project Ga0157376, IMG submission 121801) | Miscanthus rhizosphere microbial communities from Kellogg Biological Station, Michigan, USA - M4-5 metaG | ecosystem: Host-associated > Plants > Roots > Rhizosphere > Soil | place: USA: Michigan... | reverse complement strand
GGCCTGGAACGCCTACAGCGGCCCCGAGGCGCGCCGCATCCAGCGCCGTCTGCAGGTGCTGTCCGCGGGCGGCAGCGACATCGTGGCCGCGCCCCTCATCCGCAAGCGGCTGCTGAGCGACGTGCCCGCCGTCGAACGCGCGCTGCTGCTGCTGCCGCGCATCCACGGGCTCGACCGCTTCCTGCTGCAATCGGGCATGACGCTCACCGTGGCCGGCTTCCTGGCCATCGCCGCCGCCGTTGCCCTCGTCGGATTCGTCGCCGCCGTGATGCTGGGCGCACCCTGGTGGTTGGGCCTCACGGTCGCGGCCGTGTCCGCCGCGTTGTGGACCGGCTTCGTGCAACGCCGCCGGCGCCAGCGCATGCAGCGCATCGGCCTGCAATTGCCCGACGCGCTCGACCTGATGGCACGCGCCATGCAGGCCGGCCATGCGTTCTCGAGCGCGCTGCGGCTGGTGGGCACCGAAGGCCCGCAGCCGATCGCCGGCGAGTTCCTCGCGGTGTTCGACGAGATCAACTTCGGCATCCCGCTCGACAAGGCGCTGGGCGATCTCGCGGTGCGCGTATCGACGAGCGACCTGCGCTACTTCGTCGTCGCCGTGCTGATCCAGCGCGACACGGGCGGCAACCTCGCCGAGATCCTGGGTGGCATCGCCGCGCTGATCCGCGAGCGGCAAAAGCTGATGGGGTCGATCCGCGTGCTCTCCGCCGAGGGGCGCCTGTCGGCCTGGATCCTGTCGATCCTGCCGTTCGCGCTGGCGCTGGTCATCAGCTTCGTCAACCGCGATTTCATCGCCAAGCTCTGGACGGACCCGCTGGGCATCCGGCTCGCCGGCTTCGCGCTGGCCCTGATGCTGATCGGCATCTGGTGGATGTGGCGGATGGTGAAGATTCGCATCTGAAGGAGGACCCTCATGAACCTCGCACAACCTGTCTTCTTCGCCTTCGTCTTCCTCGTGTTCGCCCTGGTCACGTACGTCGCGATCCGGCAGCTCATGCCGACCCCGGCCGAACGGCGCGTCGAGGCGCTGGGCACGGCGCAGGCCGCCGGCGGCGCCGGTGCGAGCCCGCAGCTCTCGCAGCTTCTCGCCCGCTGGCTCAGCCCGCTCGCCAAGCCTTCGCTGCCGAGCGAGGGCTGGGAGAAGACGCCGCTGCGCGTGCGCTTCTACAACGCCGGACTGCGCTCGGTGGGCGCGCCGGTTGTCTACTTCGGCATCAAGACCTTGCTCACCTTCGTGCTGCCCGGCCTGCTGATGCTCGCGGTGACCGTGTCCGGCACGCAGTTCCCGTTCGCGCAACTGCTCGCCATGGTGCTGCTGATGGCCGCCATCGGCTACTACCTGCCCAACGCCGTGCTCGCGCAGATGGTCGCGCACCGGCAGCGCGAATTGTTCGAGGCGTTCCCGGACGCGCTCGACCTGATGCGCGTGTGCGTGGAGGCGGGCCTGGGCATGGACGCGGCGATCGAGCGCGTGGGCCACGAGATGGCGCTGGAAAGCCCCGCCCTCTCGGAGGAACTGCACCTGGTCAGCCTCGAGCTGCGCGCCGGCGCCTCGCGTGCCGATGCGCTGCGCAACCTCGCGCTTCGCGTGGCCCTGGAGGACGTCGATGCGATGGTGGCGATGCTGGTGCAGGCCGACCGCTTCGGCACGAGCGTGGCCGAGTCGCTGCGGGTGCACGCCGAATCGCTGCGCACGCGGCGCCGCCTGATCGCCGAAGAGGCCGCGGCCAAGCTGCCGGTCAAGCTGCTGATCCCGTTGATCTTCTTCGTGTTCCCGTCATTGCTCACCGTGCTGCTCGGGCCGGCGGCGGTCAACGTGTACCACACCCTCATCCCCCGGCTGGCCGGGCATTGAAAGCGAGGAATTCCATGTCACGATTCCGCTTCACCTTGTGCGCCGCCGCGGCGCTGGCCGTGCTCGGCTGCGCCACACCGACGCAGCAAGGTCTTGTCGTCAAGCCGACGCAGACCGTGCGCCACGGCGCCGGTCCCGAGGCCGACTACGCCATCGGCCGCTATTTCCAGGGCCAGTTGCGCTACGACGATGCGATCAACGCGTACCGGCAAACCCTTGCCGCACAACCGGGCCACGTCGGCGCGATGAACGCGCTCGGCATCATCCATTCGCTGCAAAAGCGCCCCGAGCTCGCCGAACAGTACTTCCGCGCGGCGCTGGCCGTCGCGCCGGGCGATTCGCAAGTCCTCAACAACCTCGGCTATCACTTGATGTCGAACGCACGCGTGCCCGAGGCTGTGCAAGTCTTCGAGCAGGCCCGTGCGGCCGATCCGGCGAACACGACGGCGGTGGCCAACCTCGCAGCGGCGCAGGCGCAGCTTGCGGCGGTACCCACACCCACACCCACGCCGGCCGTAGCCGACGCAGTGACTGCAGCCACTGCGGCAGCGCCGGCCCCGGCACCAATGCCTCCCGTCACGATTGCCGCCGCCGCGCAACCGGTGGCCCCCGTACAAGTCATACCGGACGTCGCGCCCGCGGCCGCCGTGCGGCTTGCGGGCCGCATCGAGATCTCCAACGGCAACGGCGCCACGGGCCTTGCGATGAGCGTGTCCCACTTGCTGGCCGCGCAAGGCACCGCACCCGCCCGGTTGACCAACCACAAGCCCTACGGCGTTGCGCACTCGAGCATCCAGTTCGTCGCCGGCGCCGAAGAGGAAGCCCGGCAGATCAACCAGGCATTGCCCGTTCAACTGCCGCTTGCGCAGGTCGCATTGCTCGAGCGCAAGGCGCCGGTGCGCATCCTGCTCGGCAAGGATTTCCCCTCCGCTACCGTCATCACCCAAGTTTCAACAAGGAGAGCTTCATGAGCTTCAACGACAAACCCCTCATCGATCCCGCCAACCTGCCGATCTGGACCGCATCCGGCTTTGCCGTCGCGCTGCTGGCGCTCGTGCTCGCTTTCGTCGCCCTATACCGGACGAACGTGATCACGGTGGGCACGCAGCTGGAGATCCTCTCGCTCAACAAGAAGGTCGATTCGCAACGGAGCGCGGCACCCGCCGTCGCCGCACCAATGCAGCAGGCCGTTCCGGCGGCCGCAGCCGCGGCCAAGTAACGCCACACGCCCGGGCCGCAATCCGGGCGCGCTTGACGAGGGTCAAGGCCTGCGCGGCAGCCGGCGCTATCGTTGCCTGCATCGCGGCCCTGCGCCGCATTCGCAACATCGATGGATACCGCCATGAAACCCGCCTGGACCCTGATCGCCAATTCGACCCACGCCCGCCTGCTGCAGCAGCAGCCCGGCGAACCGATGGTCGTGCTCAAGAGCTTCGAGCACGCGCAAAGCCGCAGCAAGATCAGCGAGCTCGCGGACGACCGCATGGGCCACGAAAGCGCCGACGGCAGCTATGGCGGCACCTCGTTCCAGCCGCGCGTCGATGCCAAGCGCAAGGAGCATGAGCACTTCGCGCACGAACTCGCCGACTACGTCGAGCAGCAAGCCCAGGCAGGCCGGTTCGCGTCGATCACTTTGTTCGCCTCCAGCCCGTTCATGGGCGAATTGAAGGCGGCGCTCGGCGATGCGACGCGGCGCGATCTCGCCGGAACGCACGATCTCGACCTGACGGCCGTCGGGCTCACGGAGCTGGAGCGCCGCATCGCGCACGACCTCGCGCACTGACGAAGGTGTTCAGCGCTTGAGGTCACTGCAACCGGTGCGCGTTGTCGCGCAACCGGCGGCCGGTCGTCTCGAAGGCGTCACGCAAGGCGCCGTAGAAACTCGTTGCGTCGGCGCCTTGCGCCCGCAGCGCATCGCCGGAATCGGTCAGCAAGTCGAGACGTACCGAGTAGGCGCCGGCACGCCCAGGCCGGGGACGCGCCAAGGCGAACGCCACCTGGCAGGACATGATGCCCCGGTACGTGCGGTCGAGCGCCTCGGCCCGGTCGCGCGCCACGCTGGCGAGCGCGCCGCAGGCTTCCATGCCGATGAACCGGATGTCGGGTGCGTGTGTCATGGCTGCCTTTCTGCAAACCCCGGCGTAGCGTGCCGGCGAGTACCCACGATGCGGCATGCGGGCAGCCCGCCGCTTGAGAAATGTCAAGCACTTCGCTGCCGCTCCGCGGCGCAGAGAGACTTCAGCGCGCCTGGACCAGCGTGCGCTCGAGCTCCGAGAGCGGCTCGGCGACTTCGCGCAATTGATCGAGGACGTTCACGTCCGCTTCCGAGGCGTCGCCGTGGCGCGCCAGCAGACGCTCGCGCAAGACATGCAAAGGCGCCTCGCACGCGATGATCGCGAGCGGCACGCTGCAATCGTGCGCCAGGGTTAGCGCTCGCAAGCGCTCGTCGCGCTGGAGGAACGCCGCGTCCAGCACCACCGGGTAGCCCGCTTGCAGCGCCAGCCGCGCGGTGGCGAAGAGGTGCTCGTACGTCCGCTGCGTCGCATCCTTGCCGTACAGGTCCAGGCCTTTCGCACGCGAATCGTCGAGCATGGCCAGGCCGAACAGGCGCTTGCGCTCCACGTCCGAACGCAGCCGGATCGCGCCTTCGCGCTCGAGCACGCGCTGCGATTCATGGGTCTTGCCGGAGCCGGGCAAGCCATGGGTGATGAAAAGGTGCGGCAACCGGGGCCGCGTCCACGCGAGCGCGAGGTCAAGGTAACGGCGCGCGGTTCCTGCATCGCTGCCGCGCAGGCGTTCGATTTGCGCGCGAACCAGCGCGCGGCCGACGACGGCGAACCGAAGCGCGGGCAGCGCCGCCTGGTCCCCGGTGCGGTCGAGCCAGCCGTTCAGGAGGCGGAACGCGAAATCCGGCCGGCCGCGCGCCGCGAAGTCCATGACGGCGAAGGCGATGTCGTCGATCACGTCGATCCAGCGCAGCGCGGGATCGAACTCGATGCAGTCGAACGCCGCCACGCCGCCCTCCAGCGCGACGATGTTGTCCAGGTGCAGGTCGCCGTGGCATTCGCGCACGTGCCCGTCGGCCAGGCGCGCCGTCCACAGCGGCTCGAGCGCGGCAGCCTCGGCTTCGATCCATTGGCACAGCTGCGCGAACTCGGCGCCCGTCGCTGCGGCGGCCGCACCTTCCAGCGCAGCGACAGCGACGGCATGCCGCCGCGCGGGCGTGGCGAAACCGGCACCGTCGCGCGGGGCGCGTTCGTGAAATTCGGCCAGCAGCGCCGCGAGCGCATCGACCTCGCTCGCGTCGAGCGACTGCGCCGCCACGCGCTCGCCGAACAGCGCGCCGGCGGCAAAGCGCTTCATGTGGACCGCGTATTCCAGCGCCGCGCCGGGCCCGTCGAGAGAAGGCGCGCGGTGGCTGCCGGTGATGCGCGTCACGCCCAGGTACAGCGATGGCGCGAGCCGCTTGTTCAGGCGCAGCTCCTCCTCGCAGAAGTTGCGCCGCGCCTCAGGCGACTGGTAGTCGACGAAAGGCAGTTTCACCGGCTTCTTGATCTTGTAGGCATGATCGCCGGCGAGCAGCACCCAGGAGATATGCGTCTCGATGAGCTGGGCATGCAGCACGCGCACGAGCGCGCTCACCAGCGCGCGCGCAAGGGTGATGGCGTCCGATGTCTGCATGGTGCGAGCTTAGGCGATGACAACGGCGGCGAGCAGCGTCTCGATATCCTCGGCGCGGCCGAGCGCGGTTCCTTCCGACAGCAGGGCGGCGGCACCGGCGGCCACGGCCCGGCGCAATGCTTCTTTCAACGTCTCGCCTCGATCGAGCGCGTGCACCAGTCCAGCGAGGAAGCTGTCGCCCGCGCCCACCGTGCTGGACACGCTCACGGCCACAGCCGGCGCGCGCAACGCGCCCTCCTTGGCGACGAGCAGCGCACCTTGCTCGCCCAGCGAAAGCGCGACGATCTGCGCGCGGCCTTCGCTGACCAGACCTGCGGCGGCGGCGCGCCATTGCGCCTCGGTCTCCAGCGGCGCGCCGGTCAGCTGGCGCAGTTCGCCGAGGCTGGGCTTGGCCAGGTACACGCCTTCCGCGAGCGCGGCAGCCAGCGCCGGGCCGGATGCGTCGAGGACGAAACGGGCGCCGCGGCTGCGCGCAATCCGCGCCAGCCGCGCGTAGAAATCGACAGGGACCCCGGGCGGGAGGCTGCCGCTCGCCACGATGAAGCGCGGCACCGGCGCGCACGACAGAACAAAGTCCAGGCAGGCCTGCCATTCACCGGCGGCGAGCTCGGGGCCCGGCAACACGAAGCGGAAATCGCGCCCAGTATTCGTCTCGTGCGCCGTGAAGCTCTCGCGCGTCTCGCCGGCGATCGGGATGCAATGGCCCGGCACCTGTTCCTTCGCCAACATGCGCCGCAGGACGTTGCCCGTCTCGCCGCCGGCCGCGAAAAGTGCGAGGCAATCGGCGCCCAGCCGCTGCAGCACGCGCGCGACGTTGATGCCGCCGCCGCCCGGGTGTATCTGGGCGGCGGCGCAGCGCAATTTGTGCGTGGGCTCGACGCGTGCAGTGGAGGTCCACACGTCCAGCGCGGGGTTCAAGGTGATGGTCAGGATCGCGGGCATGGCGATGTTCCCGTCAAGGCGCGCGCACTTTGACGCGCTGCCCGTCCGCCACGGTCGACGGCGGATAGACGATCACCTGCTGACCGGGCTCCAGGCCCGCGCGTACCCAGGCCGCCGTGCCGTTCCTGCCTGCGAGCTCGACCTCTTGCAATCGAGCGCGCGAACCGTCCAGCCGATAGACCGCCATCCCCTTGCCGTGCGGGAACAACGCGCCGACGGGCACGAGCGTGGCGGCGTCGGCGCCGGTCGTGACGACTCGCACGCCTACGCGGAAGCCGTCACCGACGCTGCGCCAGGCGGGCGGCGCGTCCTTGACCTCGACGATGACGTTCACGCGCTGCTCTTCGATGCCGAGCGCCGATACCTTGGTGAAGCCGGCCGGCTCCACGAGACGGACCTGACCTTCGACCGGCGGCCCGCCCCACCGCTCGATCACGGTGCGCGTCCCCGGCCTCGCCTGCACGGCGTCGGTGGTGAGAAGCTCGGCCACAACCTCCATCCGAGCCGGATCGCCGACATCGAGCAAAGGCGTGCCCGCGGCAATCGTCCCTTCGCTTTGCAGTGCCACCTTCAGCACGACGCCGGTGATCGGCGAGCGCACTTCCAGCGGCCGGCCCGTTGCGGCGCCGGCAGTGGCGGGCAAGAGCGCAGCGCGCGCCTGTTCGCGGTCATGGCCCGCCGCATCTTGCGCTGCAACGGCCGCGTCGAGCTCGCGCCTCGCGCCGGCAACGGCCAAGCGGGAGGAATCGAGCCGGGATGGCGCAACGAAGCCGTCGCCCGCGAGCTTGGTGTTGCGCTCCAGGTCGAGTCGCGCTTCCTCGAGCGAGATGCGCGCCCGCGCCAGGCGAGCCTTGGCCGCGTCCTGATTGGCATCGGCCGCTTCGGCGCGCGCGAGCGCTTCCTGGCGCGCGCGGTTGTCGATCATCGACGACATCATGGGCGTGAGCACGGCCACCACGTCCCCGGCCGCGACCCGGTCGCCCTCGCGCATCGTGATGCGCGCCAGCCGCGCTGCCACGGGCGCCGAGACGATGTAGCGGTCTTTCAGGCGCGTGCGGCCGTCTTCCTCGATCGACTGCTCGAAGCGCCCTTGCGTCACGCCGGCGGCTTCCACTTCCACGGGACGCGGCGCAAACGCCCAGCCCAGCGCGGCCACCGCGGCAACGCCACCCGCGGCCCAGATCCAGGTTCGCGCCTGCGGCATCTTGATGTTCATCTTCATCGTCATTCCCTTGTCTTGAGCGCGGCGACCATGTCCAGCCGGTCGATGCGGCGGCGGACCACCATCGCACTGGCGACCCCGGCGATCACGACGGCCAGCGCCGCCCACGCATAGGTACGCGCACGGATCGCCACCGGAAACATGAACTGGTCGTTGCGCATCATCGCGACCAGCGAGTGCGTCATCACCCAGCCCAGCGCCATCCCGACCGGCAGCGCGATGGCGATGCCCAGTGCCAGCTCGCCCAGCAGCAGCACCGAGACCTCGCGCCTCGTGAAGCCCAGCACGCGCAGGCTCGCGAGTTCCCAGCTGCGCTCGGCCAGCGCGATGCGCGCGTTGTTGTAGACCACGCCCACGGCGATCACCACCGCGAACAGCGTGAGGATCGTGCTCGTCACGCGGATGTTGCGCGCCGTGATCTCCTGCATGTTGCGCAACATGGTCGCCTTGGCGAACGTGCCGGCAACCCGCGGCATCTCCTGCGTCGCGTCGAGCACGCTCTTGACGGCGCCGCGCTCGATCGACAGCGTGAACAGCGACGCCACGTCGCCGTCCCCGAGCAGGCGATTGAGGGCACGCCGGTCCATGAAGGCGTTCAGCCCCATCATGTCGCGAACCGTGGCTTCCACTGCCACGTCGCGCACGGCCCGCCGTCCTTCGCGCGCTTCGACGGTGACGATGTCGCCCACCCGCAACCCGAGCTTGTCGGCCAGGCGGTCCGTCATCACGATGCCGTTCGTGCCGGGCGGCTTGACGTGCAGGTCCACGTCGATGATGCGGCGCAGCTCGGCAGGATCCGCGTAACCCTGGATCGCACCCTTCTCGCTGTGCTGGCCGTGGATGAAGCGCACCGCGACGCCGCGCCCCGCCTCGACCCGCAGCACGCCGGGAATCCGCGCGAGTTCGCGTGCGGCGCCCGCGTCGACCACGTCCGTGGTCCACAGCGCGATGTCGCCGCGCATGGCGAGCGTGAAGTTCGCGTCGACGATTACCTCGATCGCGTCGCGGAAGAAGTTGCCCATGATGACGATGGCCACGGCGCTGGCGATGCCGCCCGTGGTGAGCGCGGCGCGCAACGGACGCCGCTCGATGTTGCGCAGGATCATCCGCAGCGCGGGCCCGGTGTGTAGCCACGGCAGGCGCTCGAGCAGCGCGCGCCGGTAGTGGCCGGGCGCCGGCGGCCGCATGGCTTCGGCGGGCGAAAGCCGCACCGTGGCCGCGATGGCCGTGAGCGTTCCCAGCACGGCGGTGACGCTCACGATTCCCAGGCCGATCCAGGCGAGCTGCAGCGAAACGCGATGCTCGAACACCGGAAAGCGGAACACCTCGGCGTACAGTCCCATCAGCGCGCTGCCCAGCCAGTCGCCCAGCGCCATGCCGAGCAGATACCCGCCACCCACCATCGGCGCCACGAGCTTGAGGTAGTGCAGCGCGATGCTGCGGTTGCCGTAGCCGAGTGCCTTGAGCGCGGCCACCTGCTCGCGCTGCGTCGCCACCAGCCGCGCCGTGACGACGTGCAACAGGAAGCCGGCGACCGCCAGGAAGATCGCGGGCAGGATGGTGCCCAGCACCTGCTGCTCGCGAATCTCGTTGTCCAGCATCGAGTGCGAGACCTGCTCGTCGCGCCCGTGCGCCGGCGTGCCGCCCAGCGGCGCCAGGATCCGCGTGACAGCGTCGTCCACGGCCGGTTCCGACGCGCCGGGCGCGAGCTTCAGCGCCACGTGGTTGAACGCACCGGTCATGTCCAGCGCGGCGGCAAGTTCGTCCTTGTCGACCCAGAACACCCCGAACGCGCGCAGGTCGGGCATGCCCCACAAGCCGGCGAAGATGTACTCGGGCGACAGCGCGATCCCGGTGACGCGAAGCGGCCGCCGCTTGCCGTTCATGAGCGCCGACACTTGCGAGCCCACCTTCAGGCCGTGCGCGTTGGCGAAGCCTTCGGAGACCAGCGCTTCGAGCTCGCCACCCGCACGCGTGCCGGCCTCGGGACGGCGGCCGCTGCGCAGCGTGATGAGGTTCAGCCGCGGCGCGTGCCGCGCGTCGAGGCCGATGATCTGGCCGATCACCGGGTCCGGCGTCGTCGGCAAAGTCACGCGGGCGCCGGATTCGACCGTGGTTTGCACATCCACGATGCCGGGCACTTCGCGCAGGCGCTGTGCCAACGTATCCGGCGCGCGCTTGACGGCGGCGAACACGTCGGCGAAGTGGCCGGCCGCATAGAAATCGTCGCGCGCCAACGCCAGCGAATCGACCGCCGACAGGCACGCGATGAAGCCGCCGATGCCACTGGCGACCACCAGCGCGATCGTCAGCGCCTGGCTCCACAAGAGGCGCAGGTCGCGCAGGACTTTGCGGTCGAGGGCTTTCACTCGGTCACCATGAAAGTTCGGCCGGCGTGAGGCGGCGCTCCGGCACGTCGATGCTGGCGACATGCCCGTCGGCCAGTCGCACCACCCGGTCGGCCATGCCTGCGATCGCCGCGTTGTGCGTGATGACCACGGCCGTCGTGCCCAGTTCGCGATTCACCCGCGCGATGACTTCGAGCACCAGTTTGCCCGTGGCGTAGTCGAGCGCACCGGTCGGCTCGTCGCACAGCAGCAGTTGCGGGCGCTTCACGATGGCGCGTGCGATCGCCACGCGTTGCTGCTCGCCGCCGGACAGCTGCGACGGGAAGTGGTCGCGCCGCGGCGTCAACGCGACCAGGTCGATGGCTTCGTCCACCGGCATCGGATTGCTCGCGATGTCGGTGACGAGCACGACGTTTTCGCGCACCGTGAGGCTCGGGATCAGGTTGTAGAACTGGAACACGAATCCCACATGCTCGCGGCGGTAGCGCGTGAGATCGTCGTCCGTCGCGTCGGTCAGCCGATGCTCGAAGAAATTGACTTCGCCGGTCGAGGGCCGGTCGAGGCCGCCAAGGATGTTCAGCAGCGTCGACTTGCCGCTGCCCGATGCGCCGAGCAGCACGATGAATTCGCCGGCGCGGATCTCGAGGTCGACGTCGTGCAACGCGCGAACCGCCGTCTCCCCGCTGCCGTAGGTCTTGCCCAGGCCCTGGATGCGCAGCACGGGCGGCCCGGCGGTATTCGCACCGGCATCATGCAGGTCGCGCAGCGGCGTCGTTGGGTCGGAGATGTTCATGCGTCCGGCACTGATGGGGGTATCTCAGTCTGGCCGCTGGGTGGGGGCTGCTGCTTGATGTCGGTCAAGGGCAGACCGTCTGGCGCGTGCCATCCTGAGACACAGCCGGCAAGGAGTTCCCGATGAAGCGCATCCACTGGAAGCTGATGACGATTTCCGCCCTTCTTTGCGCTGGCGCCGTCGGCGCCGCGCAGGACGCACCCGGCAGGCCGTACCTCAAGCCGTGCAAGGCCGACGTCGCGAAGTTCTGCAAGAACATCGATCCGGCCAACGAAGGGATCATCGGTTGCCTGAAGGAGCATCGGGAAGAAGTCTCGGACAGCTGCCAGGCGCGGTTGGCTCAGTTGCGGGTGAAGACCAAACCTGCCCCCAAGAAGCCTGTTTCCGCACCTCCCGGCAAATGAACCTCACTCGTGTCGCAGCGCCTCGATCGGATCGAGTCGCGCCGCGCGCCGCGCCGGGAAGTAGCCGAACAACACCCCGATCGCCGCCGAGAACACGAACGACATCAGGTTGATGCCGGGATCGAACAGGAACGGGATCTGCATCAGCGCCGCGAGGCCGATCGACGCGCCCGTGGCCAGCACCACGCCGATCAGCCCGCCGATGGACGACAGCACCACCGACTCGATCAGGAACTGCATCAGCACCTCGCGCTCGAGCGCGCCGATGGCCAGGCGCACGCCGATCTCGCGCGTGCGCTCGGTCACGCTCACCAGCATGATGTTCATGATGCCGATGCCGCCGACCAGCAGGCTCACCGCCGCGACGGCGCCGAGCAGCGTCGTCATCACCTTGGTCGTGCCCGACAGCGTGTCGGCGATCTGGCGCGTGTCCAGCACATTGAAGTTGTCGTCGTCATGCTCGGCCAGCTTGCGGCGCTCACGCAGCAGTTGGGTGATCCGGCCCTTCAACAGTTCGGTGTCGACACCATCCTTCATCGACACGAGCAAGGTGCCAACGTTCTGGTTGCCCGTCAGGCGCCGCTGCACCGCATGCAGCGGCAGAACCACGATGTCGTCCTGGTCCTGCCCCATCGCGGCCTGCCCTTTGGAGGCGAGCAGGCCGATCACCTGGCAGGAGAACTGCTTGACGCGCACCTCGGCGCCGAGGGGGTCCTGGTTGCCGAACAGTTCGCGCCGCACCGTCGCACCGATCAGGCACACGGCGGCGCCGGCGCGCTCTTCGGTGTCGCTGAAGGTGCGGCCCGCGGCAAGATGCCAGTTGTTGGTCTCGAAATAGTCGTTCGTGGTGCCCGTGACCGACGTGCCCCAGTTGCGCGCGCCGTACACCACGGTGACACCGCTGCTTTGCGCCGGCGCCACGGCCCGGATTCCGCCGAGCTGCGTGGCGAGTGCCTCGGCGTCGGCCTCCTTGAAGGGCGGCGCACCCGCGGCGTCGCGCACCGGGCCCAGGCGTTGCCCGGGCCGGATCATGAGCAAGTTGCTGCCCAGGCTGGAGATCTGGTCCGACACGGCCTGCGTCGCCCCATTGCCGAGCGTCACCATCGTGATCACCGCGCCGACGCCGATCACGATGCCCAGGATCGTGAGGAACGAGCGCAGCAGGTTGCGCCGTATCTCGCGCAACGCCAGCATGAGCGTGGTCCACCACATCAG
>Ga0157376_10002495_pt1 | contig 12460 bp, 12 predicted proteins | sample M45metaG_FD_121801 | JGI IMG/M metagenome (GOLD analysis project Ga0157376, IMG submission 121801) | Miscanthus rhizosphere microbial communities from Kellogg Biological Station, Michigan, USA - M4-5 metaG | ecosystem: Host-associated > Plants > Roots > Rhizosphere > Soil | place: USA: Michigan... | reverse complement strand
GATTCGGTCGTGCGCGGAATGATCAGGCATGGATCGCCGCAAGGGTTTCTGGTGGTACAGGGGCCTGTGACGTTCAGCGGGACAACGTTTGAACAGCCGGTGGATCTCTCACGGACTGTGTTCACTCAGCCGGTCACGTTGTCAGGGGCGCGATTCTTGCGGGAGAGTTATTTTGTGCAGGGGCGATTTCTGCGTGATGTATTTGTCGAACACACGTCGTTCGGTCCGCATACGAGATTTCACCGATCTGTCTTTCAGGGGCCGGTCACATTCCAGCAGTCCAGGTTCAATGGGCTGGCGGAGTTTTTGGAGGTGGTCTTCGAGAAAGATGTCAATCTGTCGCGCACCTATTTCAAATTGGGTACCGGGTTTTCCGGGAGCCGCTTTCAAGGCCTGGCGGATTTCTCTGAAGCCTCGTTCGAACTCGATGCGTTTTTTACCTTTACTCTGTTCGAAGGGGACGCAGACTTTCGCCGTGTCACGTTCCGATCAACGGCGGACTTTTCCGATGCGTCGTTCAAGGGACGAGACGACTTTTCCAAAGCCTCGTTTGAAAAGGGTCCACAGTTTACCAGAGCGACCAGATCGACGACCGGACAGGCGCCTCCAGGCCTCGAAAATCAGACAATACAATATGCAATCATCCTCTCCCTTCTGGTGTTAGGCGCACTGCTGATCGCCTATCTGATCCGGTTGCGATGACGGGGAGGCCATTAGCCCACGTACCACTACTAATAGATGGAGGCTTGCCCTGTCCCCACCAAAGCTGGTATAAGTCCCTTCGTGGACGACCACTTCGACGCCATCGAACAAACCGCCTTGCCCTATCAGGTTCGCATCGAGAACTTTGAAGGGCCCCTCGATCTTTTGCTCCATCTCATTAAGAAGAGCGAGATCAACATCTACGACATTCCCATCCATCTCATTGCCCAGCAATACCTCACCTATATTGAGGCGATGGGAGACCTCAATCTGACTGTTGCGGGGGAGTTTCTCGTGATGGCGGCGACCTTGCTTCAGATCAAATCCAAGATGCTGCTCCCCGTCGATGAGGTGGTCGCTGATGAGGAAGACGGGCCCGATCCCCGTGAGGAATTGGTGCGGCGACTGCTCGAATACAAGAAGTTCAAAGAGGCGGCCCGCCAATTGGACGAACAGGAGCGGTTGTGGCGGGAGATTTACAGTCGTGCACAAAGCCCGGCGGTCGAATTGGAATCGGATGAGACGATGCTGGACAATGTCAGCCTGTTTGATTTAGTGGATGCGCTGCAAGGAATCCTCAATCGTAATCCCGGCAAGAAGCTGATGGAGATTTTGCCGGACAACTTGACGGTTCGGGAGCGGATGAACGCAATTTTGGAAATGTTGGAGGGGCAGGAGTCGGTGAATTTTGTCGAGCTTTTTGAGCCGGCCTGCCATCGTCTCGTCATCATTGTCACATTTTTGGCGTTGCTGGAATTGATGCGGCTTCGAACAGCTCGGGTATTCCAGCCAGATCATTTCGGGCCGATTCTCGTGTCGCGCGCTTTTTCGCTTGTACCAGACCCTGCAGAATTGGACGATGCTGAATGGAGGGGAGCATGAACTCAACTGTGGAACAAGAAACAGACGACATTGTTCTTGCAGAGACAGCGCCGGTTCTTGAGGGCAACGGGGCGCCGGACGATGCGGCCAAAGACGCTGCCGTCGAGGCAGTGAGTAGCCAGGCGGAGACCATCGACGGGCGGGAACTCAAAGCCATACTTGAAGCGGTCTTGTTCGTGTCGCCCGAACCGGTGCCGGTTGCTCGGCTGATGTCTATATTGGGGACATTCTCAAAAGCCGAAGTGGTTCAGGCTCTGGGGATTCTCACGCACGATTTGGATCAGGATGGACGAGGCATTCAGGTTGTACAGGTTGCAGGCGGGTATCGGTTGGTGACGAAGCAGGAATATGGGCCCTGGCTGAAACGGATGGATAAAGCCAAGGCAGCGCAAAAGCTCTCTCGCTCCGCGCTCGAATCCCTCGCGATTATTGCCTACAAACAGCCGCTTGTGCGGTCTGAGATCGAAGAGATTCGTGGCGTCGAAACGTCCGGTGTCCTGCGTACCTTATGCGAGCGCAAGCTGGTGCGGATCGTTGGGCGAAAAGATGTACCTGGCCGGCCGATCATGTATGGGACGACCAAGTTTTTCCTCGAACATTTCGGGCTACAAGATTTGAGCCAACTCCCGCCGTTGCGTGAATTCAAAGAACTCGGCGAGTCCGAGCAAGCTCTCCTGCCGATCGAAGAAGAATCATTGGAGGTAGTCGAGACCTCCGAGATGTCTTCCTCCGAAGAATTTTCCGCCACGAGTGATCTTGCAGAAGGCGAGGCCTCGATGGCCTTCGAGGCAGAGACCAACGAGGCGCTCGTCGACGAACCGGTCGAACAAGCGTAATCAGGACGCTGAAAAAAGCCCCCAACTTCGTTCTCGGTTCGCCACAATCCTCAACGGGGACCCGGCCGCCTCACTAACTCGGCGGCGCGCACAGACGTGGTGCTCCTTATTCGTCGCACCGTGCGCCCCAGAGGGTACGCCTCCGGTTATGACTCACCTGCGGCCTCGTTGGATGGCCTTTTTGAGCATCCTGGGTGTGAAAATCGAGCTACATCACACTGACTTCATCTCGCCTCCGCACCTCGGCAGGAACAACTTCCTTGAACGGTGAAATCAGCTCTGGTCCGACGTTAAGATCCCAAGAGATAGAGTCGTGCAAAGTCAGGCGATCCCAGCTTTTTTCCGAAGTAAGGTGTGGAGTCGCCGATCAGGACTGGAAGGACGACCTGCGGTTTACGAATTTCCGATAGCCCAACCTCAGACAACCTAACCCCAGAAGAAACCACAAACCAGGATGCTCACGAAATGGGGGCATATGGGGATGATTTGTCCTGTCCTGGTAGCAGCGCGGTAGCAAAAAAGCGATGAAGATTCGTCGATCTAATCTGTCAATTGATAAATCTTCCACTGGTTGCCATTGGATGGGAAATAACATGTCGGCTAAAGCTAATCATCACGCGAGGCCGATGACCAGGCGATCGTATTGCCTAGGACGGTGCCACCGAGGCTCACGGTCATCCCGCTTGAGAGGCCGGTAAAGAACGCACTTCGCCCCTTCACTCCATGCGCTCCCTTAAATCCACTTTCAGCAATCGACGACGTGTCGATGGACGCCCCCAGCAGCACGACGATGGGGTCTGCGGCCGTCGTGACGAAGCCCTGCAGCTGAACCTTCGGATTGGGGGTACTTCGTACTACTTTTGTGGCCAAGACGGCATTCCCGCCACGTGGTGGTCCATGTATGTGTAGATGGTCGTCGCTGCGGAGATCAGTGAGGAACCGTGGGCTTCCCTGGCCCTGAAGCGCGGTTTGGCTATCGAATTGGATCACAAGACCTGCCAAGCCAATCAACGTCAGCGTATTGTTGCTCAGATTGATCGTCGCGACAGTCGCTTCCAACTCCATTTCTCCTTCAAATTTCACACTCGTCGCGTTCACGATGCCGCCGACCAGCGCACCCTCCACCTCCAGATGGGAGCCGAGCAGGATATCGTCGAGAGTTCCCCTTTTGAAGGTCGTAGTAGCGGTTGTCTGCACATGCACATTGCCGAGATAGAAGTCGCTTTGCCCGAGCATCAGGGTGACGAATCCTTCAATCTCGGCTTTCTCGGCTTCCTCGCCATCCCCAATGCCGAGCTCTTCCGGCTGTATCTTGCTCGCGGTTAACTGGACAGCATACGCACCAGAACCTCCGGGTGAAACGTGGCTTCCGCGGACGTCCACGAGCAAGCCGTTCCACGTATTCGATGAGGCATTGGGCATCGCGCTCACGTCTGCATGCTGAAAATCGACGGTTACGCCGCCGATCTCGAATGTTTCGTGAGCGGCATCATAGTTCTTGATGAAACCTTTGACCTCATAGTCAGGGGGTCCGGTCTTCAGGACGATGAGCGTGCCAACAATGACCCCGTCTCCCGTGATAAATCCGCTTACCTCCACGAGATCGCGACCAGGCACGAGGCTCAGAATATTCTGTCCGGGTATGCTGGCATCGATGATGGTCGTCGCCGTGATCGCCACCGTCTGGCCCAAGACCACGAGGCTCGACCCATCCGGGGCCACCGTTTGAACGACCCCCTCGACGGTATCTTCGTAGAGGAGGGTGTTGGCCGTGCGATGAGGAGGCTCGCTGGTTCCGTCAGTGTGGGCCACCGTAGCGTGGACGAGAACCACCATGCCTTTTTTGAGGTCGCTTTGGTGACCGGGCTTTCCGTCCACCGTCAGTACTGTCGACCTGGTGTTATAGTCGGAGCCTGAAACCGAAACATTGTTGGGGCTCGTATTGGTAATTGGGCCGGATACGACTGTGGCTGTGTTGCCTGTCCCGCCAATACCCCCGCCAGCTTCTGGACTCCCGCACGACACCACCATCATGAGCAGGAGGACGAGCAGGAGGACCGGTTCTCTCACGGGTGATTTCATGATTTTGAATGGTCCCGTCCGGAGTCCAGATTTTCTTCGAAATGATAGATCCCAAGCCCCACACGCACACGGCCGGTCCCCTGCGAAGCAGGGTTCACATCACGATCTCTATGAGAGAGCCAACGATCGATCGCCTCCAAGAGTTCCTGCCCCTGCGCGGCAGCGAGGATCTGAAATTCCTTTGCAGCCTCCACAGGCACATTGTCGTACATGACCTTGCGCTGAAAGCGGGGTTTGGTGGGTTGTTGATACACGTTATGGTCAATGGTTGCGATCAAGTCGGCGGTGTCGCTCCCGAGCACTTTCAACTTCTCAACCGGACCTTTCCGAGGAATGTACCCGCGAGCGAGTAGACATATCCGTCCATCTTTCAGTTGCTTTATTGCGCCGACTCGCAGCAGTTCATCCAGTAGGGCACGAACCGGGATGTCCCCACTGTAGCGTTTGACCAATGCAGTGAATGATGCGCGCTTCCCTTCCATCCGAAGTGGGTGAGGGTGGCCCTTTCCATCCCCAAAATCAGGATCCCGCACCCAGCCTGTAATGACCCGTGAAGCCCGGTGATACTCTTCCTCCGTGACGGATTCGGTATCGGGCGGTTGTGCCAATAATCGGTGCACTTCCTTGCGCGTCAATCCGCTGAGGATGGCAATCCTGGATGTCGTTTGCTTCTTGCCTATGATCCCGAATTCCGCGCTCGCGACTTCCACATAAACCAACTTGGCAAGGTCGGCGAAGGTTCGATGGGAAACATTGTTCCGCAGGAGGATTCTCACCAGCGGACGCAACAGGCGGATAGTGGCAGCGGACAAGGCTTGCGCGTGCTTGGGCTGAGCCATGTTGGGAATATAGTCCCACGGTTTCGCCAAAAGCAATGTATCTGGGCTTCTGGCCTCGTCCCGTTCGCGCGAACAAGGGCTTGCAACAGAAGTGCTCATGAATAATGCGGATTTGGGTAGTCATGCCTAGGTCGTTCGATGGTCGTCAAGATTACTCCAGCTACGTTTACTGGATGATCCCATGCCGATTTTCTCAAAATGGAGAAAAGTGTCGGTCTGGGCCTGGGGGCAAGATGCCTCGCTATACATGTGGGAATTTATTACCAACGTACTCCGTCTTTCAATCGGCATAAGAATTGGGATATAATGCCCAAATTATAATGGTTGCGACTGAGGAAGCGGCTTGATGGATCGCGGGGGGGCGTGATGACAAGAACTGAAGCGGAGGCCCTACGCGTGAAATGGAAACGGCTAGTGAATCCCCCACTCTGTGAGCATCCAAAGCAACAATTGGAAGCGAGCGAAGGCGGCTATTTGACGGACAACTATTACTGCACTGATTGCGGTGAACCCGTTGTCAAGAAGAGAGAGACCTTGGGGAAGATTTTGGTGATTGATGATGAGCCGGTCGTCCAGGACCTCCTCGACAGACACCTCAGTCAGAAGGGCTATGACGTGCTAGTAGCTGACAATGGTTGGAAGGGATTAGAGCTCTATCGCCGTGAACACCCCGATGTCATTGTGCTCGATCTGAACATGCCGGAGCTAGATGGAGTCACGGTTTTGAAACAGGTACGCAGTGTCGATCTCAAACAGCCGGTGATCATTTTTTGGAGCCGAAACTGCTGAGACGAAGCAGCAGGTCCGTGCGCTTGGGGTCCCCGAGATCGTCAAGAAAGAATCCTCAATGGATCGCTTAGAGGACTCACTGCGGCGCCTTCTGAAGATTCCCAGCCCTGTGAAGGCTCCGACAGCGCTGGAAACCAGTCATAGACAATGAAAATGCCATGCTGAGATGGGCGACCGAGAAGCCGACCGTGCAGGCGTGCTACTGGTATCGATTGGACAAGGAAGATCGATCACTACTCGTCGTCGCCGTCAATCCAGAAGAGAATCACGAAGTTCCTTGGGATGATGGGAGCGAATGCGAGCTCCATATTTTAGATAGAGAATGGGCTGAGCCGGCGGCATGAGTTACGAGAACAAGAAATGCTTCACATGGAATTATGAGACGACCTATTACCACATCTACGCGCCAAGCGACCTATTGGACGGTGGCCTCGATCCGATTTTCATCGAAAGCCCTCGGAGCGCACAAAATGATGTCGATGTGCAAAGTATTGTGGACGCGCTGAATCGCATCGAATCGCATCGCGGATGAGAGCAGCACCAATGGGGTTATCGAGACTCAGTCAAGAGTGTGGAGGTTGCTTGGTGCGACAGGGTTGAGCGAATTCCAGGGCTCCGAAGGTGGCTCGCTCGTTTCTTTGTCAACTGTGCACTGTTGACCACGTCGCGGTCGGTCTCCTCGCGATAATCTTATCACCAACGGGAGGACGACGAGGACAGGGCCAGGTCGATGTCGAGCCGGAAAACTGAGCGATCAAATCTAACAGGGGGAAGCGATACGAATGAGGGTCTCGTTGACAGATGGTTCAATTGCAGATGTGGTCCACAAGTATAGAGAACTGGTGGTGAAGCATGAACAAGATTGAAAACCGCTCCAAGCCGGTCATGTGGATCATGGGATTTCTGCTGGCTGTTTTTGTCGGAGGATGTGGCAGCAGCAGTGGTGGTGGTGGGACTACGGCACAACCCGGTACGGCCAGTGTGTCGATGACCGATGCCCCGGCCTGTGGTTTTGATGAAGTGAATGTCACCGTCAGCAAAGTGCGGGTACATCAAAGCAACAATGCTTCAGAGAACGCGGCCGGCTGGACCGATATCACCCTCAACCCTGCGCGTAAAATTAATCTGCTCGACCTCAACGATCCCACGCACACGAATCGGGCGCTCGAATTCCTTGGCGAGACACCGCTGGAGGCAGGCCATTACACCCAACTGCGTCTGGTGTTGGCTCCAAACAGAGGCAGTTCACCTCCCGCCAATTCGGTTGTCCTGTCAGGTCAAACTACTGAAATCCCTCTCGATACGCCCAGTGCAGTACAAAGTGGCATTAAATTGATCCATCAGTTCACCGTGGACTCCGGGCAACGCGTCGATCTGTTGCTGGACTTTGATGCCTGCAAATCCATCGTGCGGACCGGCAATGGCAAGTACAAGCTCAAGCCTGTGATCAAGGTCATTCCCTTTGTGCTAAACGGCATCGACGGCTTTGTCGACAAAACGCTGCTAGTCAACAATGTCCTAGTCTCGGCCCACGTGAACGGTACAATCGTTCGTGCAACGGTGCCGAACACGCAAACCGGCGAATTCTTCCTCGCTCATCTTGATCCCACAAACTGCCCCACTACGTGCTACGACGTGGTAATCACAGCAAGAAACAGCCCGACGGATGACTGCTGTGCGACAGCAGTCATAACAGGAGTGCCGGTTCCAAGCAGCACGAGCATCACCACCATAAGCACCAGCGGTACTCCGTTTACACTGCAACCTTCCGCATTTCACGCGATTGCCGGCACGGTGTCGTTGATAAACCCGCCTCCACCGTTTCCTCAGCCTTCTGTTGATGATCGTGATGATGGCACCGTCATTGTTGCCGCGAAGCAATCCCTTTCTGGTGGTCCAACCGTGACCGTGAAAACGCAGGTCGCCATGCTCAAGGACGACACTGCCACAGTTGGCGACTATAAATATGAATTGGTTCTGCCCCTTGCGGCCCCAGCGAGTGCTTCGTACGGTGCCTTGCCGATCACACCCAGCCCGAATGGACAAACTGGCGGTGTCTATACCGTGTATGGCTCCGGCCAGACCCCAACAACGGTGTACGCAACCCAGGACCCAGCACCTTCATCCGTGGATATTTCCGGAGCAAGTGCTACGCAGGACTTCACCTTGACGCCGTAACATAACGGCGTACGGAACAAGAAGGACTTCTAAGCCGGGAGTGTACGCAGGCGACGGCCTGCTGTTCGAGAAGCAGCGTCTTAGAGTAGCTAGCAAGAAGCGAACACGCGGCCGCCCAAGGAACTGGAGAATGAGACGGAGAACGAGCACGTGTACCGTCGAGCCGAACCCGTCACATGGATTGCCGCATGACGATCGGGTGAGAAGGACCCATACCCACACGAAGGAATTCCCTCCTGGCACGGACTCACAGGCGCGTCTTTGACAATGGCGACCATTCTTATCATCGATGACGAGGAGCCCATCCGTGCACTCCTTCGCACCACGCTTGAAGGGGCAGGGCACGAGGTAGTGGAGGCTGCCAACGGCCGCATCGGGCTTGACCTATACCGCCTCAAACCGACGGATTTGATCATCACGGACATTGCCATGCCCGAGCTGAATGGGCTGGATTTGATTCTGGCACTGACGCGTCAACTCCTCCACGCGAAGGTGATCGCGATCTCAGGTGCAGGAGGGGAAAAGAATGTCCTAGATGTCGCGAAACTGCTCGGAGCACGACGGACCTTTCAGAAGCCCTTTAACGTGCCGCAGCTGCTGGACGCAGTGCGATACGAATTGGAACATTAGCGCGGTCTCCCCTCGGCGTTGGTTTTAACCGCTCACACACACTGGATCACGCAGTGTTGCCAAGCCCCGAAAGGCCGCTGATGCGGGTTCGTCCTTCCCTTATTCACCTGAACTACGCTGGACCCATCCAAAGGCAAGGCAGCATCTGCTATCTCTCATGGTCTGGCCGCCTACTCTCCAATGATCAACCTGGGGTGTCGAAGGGGAGGACGGACTGAGCATGCGAGAGGTCAAGAACGATGGCCAAGAGGAGCTGGCATTCCTGGAACTGGTGTTGCAATTGCACCGTGAATACAGACGAAATCTGGAGACGATCCACGTGACACCGCTCCGGGCTGTGGTGCTTCTGTTTCTGCGTTGTCATGCCGAAAGCAACGTGATGGACGCCGCAACGGCGCTCCGCTTGACACAGCCGGTAGTGAGTGAAGTGGTAATAGACCTTGTGCGGAAGCGTCTGGTCACCAAGCGTCGTTCGGTCTCGGATACCCGTGCCGTGTGTCTGTCTCTCAGTCGGCAGGGGCATGCACTCGTCCGTCAAATTGAGCAGGGGGTGCGCCAGGTGAATAGCGCACTGACCCAACTGGACCGAAAAACCCTAGGAGGAATGACCCAGAAAGATCGTCGCGCATAGACCCTTGCGCTCCGCAGCCATCGCCGCACTAGAAAGATTGGGGATTGCGCATTTTTTTGAAGGGTTACTCCAAAGCCGGGGGCGGGGCGCGTCTAGGGCTGATAAGCTTTCTGATAGATGCTGTCCAAAATGTTCAGGCAAGAGGTGCGGGGCCTGAGGCTAGGGGTAACCAGAAGGAATGTCTTTCCTCTCGCCTCGTCCACATGTCCCTTGCCTGACTTCTAAACGGTTTTGCGACGAACCCTCGTGAGTATCGCGGGCTAACGTGTGGAGATGACGAGGCTGTTGTTTTCGACTCGGACGGATTCAATCTGAGGGGGCAGCTGGAATTTGTCTCGATTACTGGGCGAGTCGAACAATTGATGGACGACGCGGTCGAGGGTCAAGGATGGAATAGGTAAAGAGCCAAGCTTGCCGGCTGTGGGTTGTAGCCGAATATAGCCCCCTTCGGTTGTGATCGTGCCGTCGAGTTGCAGTGAGATCTCTTTTCCGTAGAGGATAAAGACGGCATAGGCCCGAAGTTGGTTACCAAGGAGGTTTATGCGGATGTCTTTTAAAGCCGATTGAATCTCTTGGACGGTCGGCTCGCTTCCTGTGGGTGTCGGGATCCCAGCCTGTTGTGCTTGATGGGTGGAGGCGATTGCGAGATTGTCGCGCATCCACTGATTCAGTTCTGCTTCGTTGAGCGTGAGCGCATGAGGTTGGCTCGTCTGCACGGCCATGTGCATCTGGGCCATCTTCTCTGCGACGCGATCGGCCGCGTGCGGATCGGTTTGGATCGGCAGTGGCGGTGCCTGGCGAAGAATGAGCAGCAGGATGCCGACGGTGAGTGTGAGTGAGACCCAGGGGAGAACGCGGAATATACGGGATAAGAATCCCTTCGTCGCTGGTTGTGTCGTGGTTTCAGTGCCAGTGATTGATGGTTCTTCGACAGCAGGAACCGGTGGTTTGAACTTGGAGAAGACGATTCTGCAGCGCAGACACTCTGGGCCCCCCTCCTGTTCGAATCCGCACTTTGGGCAGGGTATGGCTGTCCTGCTTGGCGATGACGAGGATTGCAGTCGCATGAGGTGACTGTAGTTCAGAGAGGCGCGGAGGGCAAAGAATAGTTCGAAATAGCCGGGTAGGGGTTGTCATAATCGGTCCTTCATGAGCGAGGGTGGCGAGAGGCCCCGTTGACTCTCTTTCCGCCGCTTTGTTAGACTCGCAAATCCAATTTCAAGTCATTAAAAGGCCCCTTGTTTCCTCTAACTGGGCGGCTTTAGCAATAGGATGCACCACCACATGATCAAAGCCTGGCTACTCGACGAGATGTTTCGGTGTGACCGAACGCACGTGACCATCGAAGGCATCCAGGGTGAGGGTGAATGGGGTGCCGGCGATTCGATTGCCGCAGAAGAAGAGCTTCCACCGCCGCCGACAAACGTGGCCGCGAAATCGGGAAATGGCTGGGTCACCATTACTTGGGATCCCGCTCCCGATGCCATGTACTACAATCTTTATTTCCAGACCACCAAGGGCGTGATGATCAAGTTCTCCGAGCTGACTCGCCCGATTGCCAGCAACGACGATTTTAAAGCAGTGATTGGGGTGAAAAAAGACAAAGCCACCTGTTTGGAAGGCACCCAGAGTCCGTTTGTCCATGACGATCTGGCGAACGGGACTTGCTACCACTACGTCGTGACGGTGGTCACGCAGAAGGGGGAGAGTCTCGAGTCTCAAGAGGTCATGGGGATTCCTTCGCCCTATCTGTTAGCCATGAGCATCGGCCGGGAAGGTGTGGACGACGGAGAGTTCAGCTCGCCCACGGGGGTCGCGCTCGACAAGGATGGCAACATCTACATCGCCGATACCGATAATCATTCGATTCAAAAGCTCGACAAGTCCGGAAAATTTCTCGCGCGATGGGGTGGCGATCCTTCTTCGCAGGAAGGGAGCTTCTACTATCCGCGTGGATTGGCAGTCGGACCGAATGACGTGTTGTACATCGCGGACAGCGGCAATAACCGCATGCAAAAATTCGATCTCAACGGCAATGTGATGCAGGCCTGGGGCAAGTTTGGATTTGCATGGCGCGGGGCCGATCTGGGCAAGTTCGATGTGCCCTGGGGGCTTGCGACGGACGCAGAAGGGAATTTGTATGTTTCCGACACGAGTAACGCACGTATTCAGAAGTTCACCTCGGACGGGACGGCGTTACTCAAATGGGGCCGTGACGGGAGCTTTGACGGCGCCTTCTTCTTCCCTCGCGGCGTGGCCGTCGATTTTGTCGGCAATATCTTCGTCGCCGATGAAAGCAATAATCGTATTCAGAAGTTCGATGGCCGTGGGAGCTTCCTAGCCAAGTGGGGGCGAGAGGGGGCTGGTCCCGGCCAATTCAAGTCTCCTTGGGGGATTGCCTGCGATGCGCTCGGCAATGTCTATGTCGTTGATACCGGCAACCATCGCATCCAAAAGTTCGACGGGAACGGGACGTTCCTCTGTGCCTGGGGAAACCGCGGAAAATCAGAAGGACAGCTGAATTTTCCCTACGGAATCGAGGTCGACAAAGAAGGCGCGGTGTATGTGGTCGACAGCGGCAATGGCCGCATTCTTAAGTATGTGCCGACGGACGAAGAGCTCAATCGCGGGAAGGACGAGACCTCAGCCAGTCAGGTGCCGAGCGAGACTCCTGCGCCCCGCAGCGGGGCGGTGAAGGCTGGGGATACGGAAGCCTTCTTGAGTTGGATGGAGGTCCCTGGCGCCCAGTCCTATAACCTGTATTTCAATACCGTCCCGAAGCTCACGATCCAGTCGGCCACGAAAATTGAAGGTGTGACCAATCCCTATGTGCATACCGGCCTCTCGAACGATACCCCATAGCACTATGCCGTGACCGCGGTGTTCGAAAG
>Ga0157376_10002494_pt1 | contig 12460 bp, 8 predicted proteins | sample M45metaG_FD_121801 | JGI IMG/M metagenome (GOLD analysis project Ga0157376, IMG submission 121801) | Miscanthus rhizosphere microbial communities from Kellogg Biological Station, Michigan, USA - M4-5 metaG | ecosystem: Host-associated > Plants > Roots > Rhizosphere > Soil | place: USA: Michigan... | reverse complement strand
CGGACGGCCGCTGCCGCCCGGATGGATCACGCTCGCGACGGTCGGCCTCCTGATCGTGCTCCCGGTCGGTCTCATCGCCGAGCAGCCCGATCTCGGCACCGCGCTGTTGATTGCCGCGAGCGGCGCGTTCGGCGTGTTCCTGTCCGGCCTCGCCTGGTGGCGCATCGGCCTGCTTCTCGGCGCATTCGCGGGAGCGATCCCCGTCGGCTGGCATTTCCTGCACGACTATCAGCGCAACCGCGTGCTGACGCTGCTCGATCCCGAAGCCGATCCGCTCGGCAACGGCTGGCACATCATCCAGTCGCAGATCGCGGTCGGCTCCGGCGGCCTCTGGGGCAAGGGCTGGCACCACGGCACGCAATCGCGCCTCGAATTCCTGCCCGAGCACACGACCGATTTCATCTTCTCGGTGTTCGCCGAGGAATGGGGGCTGATCGGCGTGTTGATCCTGCTCGCGCTGTACGCGTTCATCATCGCGCGCTGTCTCTGGATCGCGGCGAACGCGAAGGATACGTACGCGCGACTCCTGTCCGGCTCGATCAGCATGTCGTTGTTCGTGTACGTGATCGTCAACGGCGGCATGATCACCGGGCTCTTGCCGGTGGTCGGTGTGCCGTTGCCGCTCGTGAGCTACGGCGGCACGTCAGCGGTTTCGTTGCTGGCGGGGTTTGGGGTGTTGATGTCGATTCATGCGCATCGGAAGTTGGTATTGGCGTAGTCCTCTTTTCTCTTTTGTCATTCCCGGCGCGCGCCGCAATCACTTCTTTCGCCCTCCCCTTCAAGGGGAGGGTTGGGTGGGGATGGTGTTGGTTCGGTGTTCGCCCTTGCCTTTTGGTTTTCTGGCCGACGATCCAAGAGGCAAGTTGCGCAGATCCCACGCTCCTCATTCGAAGCCCGATGCAAAAATCTCATCGGTGAGGCCGAAACACTCGATCGGGACATTGGCGCGCGTCCACGCCGTCAGCGCCGAGCTTTCGCCTTCCGTCACCACGTAGTCGGTCACGTAGATCTCGTGCGCGTAGCCTGTGTTCGAGCGATCGACGAGCTTGTACGCGTATGGGCGCGTGTTGTACCGGCACAGCGTCACCAGCGAGGAATCGTCGAAGCCGCCGATCTCGCCGGCGATCTCCAGACCCGTGCCCCAGTACGTGCTCGTCGTGTTGTCCTCGGTGACGCCCGTGGAGAACTCGTAGGCGCCGCCCGCCGTGACCGTGGCGATGAAGCCGGCCTCGACGTCGAATTCGGCGCCGACGCGGTACGAGCTGTCGAACGACGTGGTGTTGCCGATCAGGTTCGTGGTCTGCGAGCTGAGGGCCCAGGTCGCGGTCGCCGAGCCGCCGATCAGGACATCGTCCCAGATCGGCGTGTGCGGCAGCGACTGGTCGAAATTGGAACAGCCCGACGGGAAGACGGGGTTGAAGTCGGTTCCGGTCCAGAGCAGGTCGCCATGCACCTCGATCGAGCGGAACTGTCCGTTGACGCGATCCCAGACCTTCGCGTTGAAGAAGCCGTCGGCGGCGACCGGATCGCACACCGCCGTCGGATACATCGGCGGTTCGGCGTGCACGTCGCCGAATACCTGGATCTCGGCGACGTCGAGCGTCGCCGGCCCCGGGTGCTGCAGGCGGATGTAGCGGGCCTGCATCGGCGCGAACGTCACGCTGTCGCGCGTCCAGATGTTCCAGCGGTCGTAGGCCATGTCGTCGCCGGTTCCCGGTTCGAACATGCGCACGCCATTGCCGGACGGTACGCCGGCGCCAGCGAACGGCGAGGCCGACGCATACACGCGGTAACCCTGCAGATCGATCGCTGCGCCGGGCGGCGGCGACACGCGGATGTCGGTGACGTCGCGCACGCCATGAAGGTCGACCTCGACGTACGGGTCGTTCACCGTGGCGCCGCCGTTGGATGCACGCGAATCGCTGAATAGGCCGTCGGTGACGGCCGATGCGGGCGTCTCCGGCGGCAGGTTGACGTTGGTCGTCACCGGCAGGAAAAGCGCGAGGTTCGCCCAGTCGCGCTGCAGCGGGAACCACTGCGCCGGCGGGCCGCCGCCCGATCCTCCGGCGGAAGCGATCTGAGTATCCCAGTTCTCGGCATCGTCCCCGGTGACGCCGTTGTGTCCAAACAGCTCGCACATGCGTGCGCTGCTGTCGGGCAGCGCTCCGTTCGCGTCGGCGAGATCGTAGCTGTAGCAGTTGAAGGTGTTCTCGTCGTAGACGACGAGCGCTTCGCCCATCGTCTGCTCCCAGCCCTGGCTCAGCGTCTGCTCATTTTCGGTACTGTGCGTTTCGCCGTTCGCGACCTGGTAGTTGTAGCCCGCCGTCGCCTTGGCCGAGACCTTGCCGCCGATGCCGTCGAGGCCGATGTCGACGCCGATGTAGGCCGAGATGTCGTGCGAGGTGTAGCTGCCCCAGTTCTGCTCGTTGCTCGTTCCGCCCGTGATCGATTTTCCGAACGAGGCGGCCTTGTCGGCATCGGTCTGCAATGCGCGGAAGAACGGCGGCAGCCACGCGACCTGGCGCACCTGCGGCTCGACGACCTGGCGGCAGCCGTCGGTCGCGATCGTGGCCTTGACCGAATCGCCGTCGAAATCGCTGGCGACGAGGTCGGCCGCGGTGATGCCGCTGAAATCACCGTCCTCGACGAGATGCTCGCCGGTGAACGACGTCGGATCGCCGGTGTCGTGAAGGTGCCAGATCGAGCGCACCCAGTGCTGCGTCGTGTCGCGCGTCGAGGTCATGACCTCGGCGATGCCGTCCTTGTCCATGTCGGCCGTGGCGACGTTGACGAAGGCAAGATCGCTCAGGCTCGACACCTGGTAGGCGCCGGAGTACGCCGGCGCGAGGATCGTGCGGTACTTGTAGATCGGCTGCACCCCGGTCGGAGGCGTGCCGCCGCCCGTGTCGATCGTGTGCGGAGTCGTGTCGATCTCGCCCAGGGAACCGGTCACGGTCAGCGTGACGGTAAGGGACTCATCCTGTGCGAAGTGGTGCGTCGGGTTCGGATCGGTATCGAGGGTCGAACCGTCGCCGAAATCCCAGTGGTAGTTGACGATCGCGCCAGTCGAGCGGCTGAGGAAATGGATGGTCAGATCGTCCGTGTATTCGAAGTCGAAGTCCGCGGCGACGTCGACCTTCGCCTTGTACGCCTCGACGTCCAGGCGCGAGTTCGGATCCGAGCGCACAAGCACGATCTCGGCCGGAGAGACGCGATCGACGTCGGCGATGGTCGCCTCGAAGGTCGGAATGCCGTTGGCATTCTGGCCCTGCACGATGTGGCTCCAGTCGTACTCCATGCCGGCGCCGCGCGAGGCGAACGCGATCGACGTGATCACGTCGCCGGTACGCGTCGGAATGAAGTGGTGCAGGCGCTGGCCGATGTAGTTGTTGGGATCGCCCGAGCCGTCCTCGAACAGCGCGTGCACGACCAGCTCGTCGGCGGCGCTGTCGACGACGTCGCCTGCATCGGCGTCGAGCTTGAGGAAGCTTTCGATCGGCGGCGAAGTGGAGATGTCGTCAGCAAGGTACGTGAAGCCGATGATGCTCTGAAACGCCGTGCTGCCGATCGCAGCGTCGCCGGCCGCGATCGGCAAGGCCGGCGTCGTGGGCTGGTATTCGAGCAGGTTGTAGTTGAGCGCGAGCGTGGCATGCGAGCCCGAGTCGTTGACGACGACGATCTGCGCGCGCCCGTCGAGCAGCATGTCGCCGGCGGTGATGCTCGCGTTCTGGATACCGCCGATGGCGCGGTTCCACGTGCCGGCCGCGGTCCCGTCGGCTTGCGCGATCGCACCGCCGGCCGCGCCGGTCAGCACGAACACGCGCATGCCGAACGGGTTCGTGGTACGCAGCAGAACGGCAAGCTCCTGCTTGCGGTCGTTCGAGCCGTCGAGGTCGGCGGCGGCGAGATCGACCGTGTCGAACGTCTGCGCGGTCTCCCACGTGTCGATCAGCTCGGCCGTCGGCTGGCTGGTGCGATGGAAAACGCCCAGGCGCAGCGCACCCGTCGCGGTGACGCGGTTCGCGGTGACGATCTCCTCGCGGCCGTCGCCGTCGAGGTCGATGCTGACCGCCTTGAGGAACGTCGTGCCGGCCAGCGCGCCGGGATAGAGGCTGGCGCGATAAACGCGCGCGAGCGGCGGCGGGTCCGACAGCACGTACTCGTCAAAGGCGTTCAGGCTGCCCGAGGTCGCCATCATCTCCATGAATTCGTCGTCGACGCCGAACGTCACGCTGCGCCCGAACGGAGTCGTATCGCAGCCGATCCCCATCGGTGGGTGCGTGACGAAGTCGGGCAGCGGAGCGCCCGCGGCCGAGGCGGCGCTCGAGCAGCACAGTGCGACGCAAGCGATGAGCGGGCGCGCGAGGGCGCGCGAGTTGCGGATCCGGAGCATGACGTTTTCCCCTGAGTCATGCCGTGCGCATGGCGACGGCTTTCGTAAGCGATGCCCGCATATCATCGCGGTATCGGTCCCGGGGACGCAATTCCCCCGACGCGCGCATGATTGCGCGATTCGCGTGAGCGTGCGAGCAGGATGTCGCGCCGCGTGGTGCTACATTAGCCGCCATGCTCGCAAGGCCTCGCGCATCGCGCGTTCCGTTGAATCTGTTTTTCCTCCTCGGCCTCTGCAGCTGCGTTCCCGGCGTCTCCCTCGCGAAAGGTGGCGCGCCGCTCGTAGTCGGCGCCGACCAGCGTGCATTCGCGGCCGAGATCGCGAAGGAGGGCGGCCCCGCGGAAAAATCGGTGCTGGCGACGCTCGCGACCGTCAAGGTGCAGCAGAGCATCCTCGATGCGATGGCAAGGCCCGCCGAGGCCAAGCCGTGGAAGGACTACAAGCCTCTCTTCGTCACCGACAAGCGCATCGACGACGGCGTCGCGTTCTATCGCGAGAACCGCGTCCTGCTCGAGCGCATCGGCAAGGAATACGGCGTGCCGCCCGAGATCATCGTGGCGATCGTCGGCGTCGAGACGAGCTACGGGCGCATCACCGGCAAATATCGTGTCATCGATGCGCTGTCGACGCTCGCGTTCCACTATCCGCCGCGCGCGGCGTTCTTCCGCGGCGAGCTGAAGCAGCTCTTCCTGCTGGGCGGCACGCATCTGGCGTATCCCATCGACGAGCTCAAGGGCTCGTACGCCGGCGCGATGGGCTGGGGCCAGTTCATGCCGACCAGCATCGCGCAGTGGGCGAAGGACGAGGACGGCGACGGACGCATTGATCTGTGGAACTCGCTGCCGGACATCCTCGCCAGCGTCGCCAACTATTTCGCGGCGCACGGCTGGGAAAACGGCCAGCCGGTCGCCGTGCGCGCGCAGCCCGCGGCCAATGCGCAGGATGTGCCCGCCGACGGCATCGAGCCGAAGACGCCGGTGCAGCAGATGGAGGCGTGGGGCTACGCGCCGTTGAGCCACGTCGATGCCGATCTTGCCTCGACGCTGCTTTCGCTCGACGGCGAGCGCGGCCCCGAGTACTGGCTGACGTTCCGCAACTTCTACGTGATCACGCGCTACAACAAGAGCCCGCTGTATTCGATGGCGGTCTGGCAGCTGTCGCAGCAGATCGCCGACGGTGTCGTCGAACCGCCGCAAGCGGCAACCGCGGAGCCGGCGCAATGAGGCGCGTCGCGCTCGGTGTGCTCGTGCTGCTGCTCGGCGCGTGCGCGAGCCAGAAACCGCGCAGCGGCGCGCCATCGTCATCAGCGCCGACCAGCGCGCACGGCGCGAGCGCACCGGAAACATCGCGACCGCAGGCCGAGCGCTATCGCGACGAGCACGACGGCGGTCCGTCGCAGCCCGCGGTCGACGTCAGCACGCTCGTCGAGCCGACGCCGAAGGCCGAGCCGCCTGCGCGATACGGCAACAAGCAGACCTATAGCGTGCTCGGGGAGACCTATCACCTCTTGCCGGATTCGCATGGCTACGTCGAGCGCGGCATCGCCTCGTGGTACGGCAACAAGTTCCACGGCTACATGACGTCCTCGCTCGAGCCATACGACATGTATCAGTTCTCGGCCGCGCACAAGACGCTGCCGCTGCCGACCTATGCGCGCGTGACGAACCTCGACAACGGCAAGAGCGTCGTCGTGCGCATCAACGACCGTGGGCCGTTCCATGAGAACCGGCTGATCGATCTTTCATACGCTGCGGCCGTGCGCATCGGCGTCTGGCCGAAGGGCACCGGTCTGGTCGAGGTGCGCGCGATCGATCCGGCGCATCCGGACGCGACACCGGCGCCTGCGCCGCACGTCGTCACCGCAGAAGCGGCGTCTTCGCGGATCTATCTGCAGCTCGGTGCGTTCGGCGATCGCGCCAATGCTGAACGCGTCGCCGATGCCGCGCGGCGCGGCGGCATCGCAGAGGTCAACATCCAGTCCACCGGCGTCAACGGCCACACGGTGCATCGCGTGCGCGTCGGTCCGCTGGCCGATGTCGCGGCCGCCGATGCGCTGACGCCGCGCATCGAGCGCCTCGGTTTCGGTGCGCCGCGCGTGGCGATCGAGCGCTGAAGCGGCGACAATCGGGACTTCGACCCTCGCAGGACCGATTTCTGAAGATGAAGCTGCCGTACGCTTTCCTTGCCCTGGCGCTCGCGCTGGCCGCGCCGACCGCCGATGCCGCGCGCGCCAAGCACGCCCACGCCGCCGCACCGGCCCAGCCGGCCGCTCAACCCGCCGCGCAACCGGCGACGCCGAGTCCCGCATCCGCCGCTCAGCCCGCCTCCAATCTGCCGACGCCGCAGGCCGTGCCAAAGCCTGGCGCGCCGGCGCAGGGTCCGGGTCCCACGCCACCTCCGCCGTCGATCGACGCGAAGAGCTGGGTGCTGATGGACTACGCGAGCGGCCAGATCCTGACCGGCAGCAACGAGGACGCGCGCGTCGCACCGGCCTCGATCACGAAGGTCATGACCTCTTACGCCGTCTCGGCCGAGCTCAAGCACGGCAAGATCCACCTGGACGACAAGGTCATGATCAGCGAGAAGGCCTGGCGCTCCGGCGGCGCCGGCACCGATGGCTCGACGAGTTTCCTGCAGCTCAACAGCGAGGTGTCGCTGAAGGATCTCCTCTACGGAATGATCATCCAGTCCGGCAACGACGCCGCGATCGCGCTCGCCGAGCACACCGCAGGTTCCGAGGAAACCTTTGCGCAGCTGATGAACCAGTATGCCAAGCAGCTCGGCATGAACGGCACGCATTACGTCGATGCGAGCGGCCTGCCGAATCCCGATCACTACACGACCGCGCGCGACGTCGCCATGCTGTCGCGCGCGCTGATCCGCGATTATCCCGACGAATACAAGATCTACGCGGTCAAGGATTTCGAGTGGAACGGGATCATGCAGCACAACCGCAACACGCTGCTGTGGCGCGATTCGAGTGTCGATGGCATCAAGACCGGGCACACCAGCGAAGCGGGCTTCTGCCTTGCGACGTCGGCGGTCCACGGCGACCAGCGCCTGATCGCGGTCGTCATGGGTGCGCCGAGCGAGAAGCAGCGCGCCGACGATAATCAGGAGCTCCTCAACTACGGCTTCCGCTTCTTCGAGACGCACAAGCTCTACGCCGCCGGCAAGCCGCTGGCGACACCCGAAGTCTGGAAGAGCGCCACGCCAACGCTGCCGCTCGGCGTGGCCGACGACGTCGTCGTCACGCTGCCGCGCGGCCGGTACGGCGATCTCAAAGCCAGCATCGACGTGCCTGCGCGGCTCGTCGCGCCGTTCGAGAAGGGCCAGAAAGTCGGCACCTTGAAAGTCGCGCTGGACGGCAAAACCTTGCTCGACACACCGCTCGTAGCGCTCGCCGATGCGCCGGAGGGCGGTTTCTTCAAGCGGCTTTCCGACGGCGTCTGGATGTGGTTCAAGGGCGACGCGGGGCCGGCGACTTCGACCGCAATCGAAAGCGGCGCCGATACCAAGCAAGGGGCACAGTGAAGGATCTGGACGAACTGAAGGCCGAGCAGCCGGGGCAGGGTTTCCAGTTTCCGGGGGTCTTCGAAATCACCGCGATGGGCCGCGCCGATGCCGATCTCGAGCGGCGCGTACCCGAAATCGTAGAGAGCGTCGGCGGCAGCGTGCTCGCCGGAAGCCAGCGCGTGAGGCCCTCGCGCGAAGGCAACTACATTTCGGTGTCGGTCAGCTTCACGTGTCCCGATCGCGAGCACTACGACGCGACGCATGCGGCGCTGCGTGCGAGCGACGGGATCCGGTGGACACTGTAATCGCGATTGCCGGCAGCCCGGCACGGCACTGAAAGCGACCATGAGTTCGAATTCCAATTTCGCGAAGTGCTTCATCGTGCTCTACCGGTGGCGGCTGCATCCCGGTTCGGAAGCATCGTTCGTCGAGGCGTGGTCGCGGGTTTCCGACGTGTTGCGCTCGGAGCGCGGTTCGCTCGGTTCGCGCCTTCATCGCGGCGACGATGGCCTGTGGTACAGCTATGCGCAGTGGCCGGGCGTGACGGCGCGTGACGACGCGTTCGCCCTCGGACCGGTCGACTCGGCAGCAGGCCAGTCGATGAAAGACGCCATCGCAGAACGCTTGCCCGAGATCGTTCTCGAATGCACGGCCGATTTCCTGCTGCCGATCGATCATGGGAGTCGCGCGTAATGGCCTCTGGCTCGAGTCTCATCGTCAAACATCTCGGCCGCCAACCCTATGAACCCGTCTGGCGCGCGATGCAGGCCTTCACCGACGCGCGCGGCCCCGAAACGCCCGACGAGCTCTGGATGGTCGAGCACGATCCGGTCTTCACGCTCGGCCAGGCCGGGCGCTGGGAGCACGTGCTGGTGCCGGGAGAAATTCCGGTCGTGCCGGTCGATAGGGGCGGGCAGGTGACCTATCACGGGCCGGGCCAGATCGTCGCGTATCCGCTTCTGGACCTGCGCCGGCTCGGCATTGGCGTGCGCGATTTCGTGCACCGGATCGAGCAGGCGATCATCGATACGCTGGGGAACTGGAACATCGGCGCGGTGCGCCGCGAGGGTGCGCCCGGGGTCTATGTCGCCGATGCGAAGGTCGCAGCGCTCGGGATCAGGGTCCGCCGAGGGTGCACGTTCCACGGCCTCGCCTTCAACATCAACATGGATCTGGAGCCCTTCAACCGCATCAATCCGTGCGGTTACGAGGGTTTGCGCGTGACCCAGGTGCTAGACTTGGGCGGACCGGGATCGCTCGCCGCGGTGGAGGCAGTCCTGGTCGGCGAGCTGGCACTCAAGTTCGGGCTTGATCCTGTGCCCGCCGCGAACCTCCCCCGCATCGAATCCGGCGACGCCGCGCGCGCCGCCCAGCCTGCATGACCGACCGCGCCGCGCCCGAAACCGTCAAGGCCATCCCCGTCACCGTCGTCGACAACGTCGACAAGCAGCTCGGCGAGGACAAGATCGCGCGCAACCGCGCGAACTTCGCCGACGCGCCCGTGCTGCGCAAGCCCTCGTGGATCCGCGTGCGCATTCCGCCCGGCAACGCGGTCGCCAGGCTGAAGGCGAAGCTCCGCGAGAACCGGCTCGTCACGGTCTGCGAGGAAGCCTCCTGCCCGAACATCCACGAATGCTTCGGCAAGGGCACGGCGACATTCATGATCCTCGGCGAGGTCTGCACGCGCCGCTGCTCGTTCTGCGACGTCGCGCACGGCCGGCCGCAGCCGCCCGATCCGCTCGAGCCCGCGCATCTCGCCGGCACGATCCGCGACATGGGACTGCGCTACGTCGTGATCACTTCGGTGGATCGGGATGATCTGCGCGACGGTGGCGCGGCGCATTTCGCGGCGTGCATCAAGGCCGTGCGCTTCGAGAACCCGACGATCCGCATCGAGATCCTGACGCCCGATTTCCGCGGCAAGGGTCGCATGGAGCGCGCGCTCGAAGTGCTCGCCTCTGATCCGCCGGACGTGTTCAACCACAACCTCGAAACCGTGCGCCCGCTCTACCGCGAGGTACGGCCGGGCGCCGACTACGACTGGTCGCTCGACCTGCTTGCGCGCTTCAAGGCGCAGCACCCGGATATCCCGACCAAGTCCGGCATCATGCTGGGACTCGGCGAGACGTTCGCGCAGGTCGAGGAAGCGTTGAACGATTTACGTTCCCACGCGGTCGATATGGTTACGATCGGCCAGTACCTGCAGCCGACACCGCACCACCACCCGGTGATCCGCTACTGGACGCCCGACGAGTTCGCGGCGCTGGAGCACCTGGGCTACCGCCTTGGTTTCCAGCACGTGGCTTCCGGGCCGCTGGTGCGCTCGTCGTATCACGCGGACGAGATGGCGCACGCCGCAGGTTATGTAAATGTTGTCGAAGGCGATGTTGTGAGAACTGGTTCAGCTCCTGTAACCGCCGATCCGCGTTGAATCGTGCTGTATTGAATCGGCTGCATTGAATCGAAAAGAAGTCGCAAGTTCCGCGTCGCGGGACCGGTCAATTGTCGCGATCCTTCGGGACCGCCCTGGAGAGATGTGATGCGGAAGCTGTTGTGGGCGCTGACCCTGGTCGCACTGGCCGGACCTTCCTATGCGAATCCGACGCCCGACAGCGCCGCGCCGCTGCTGAAGCCTGCGCCGTCCGACGGCGAGGCTGCGGTCTGGGCGACGCGCTTCCTGACCAAGTTCCACTACAAGCCGATGGAGCTCGACGATGCGATGTCGGCCGAGATATTCAAGCGCTACCTCGATTCGCTCGACAGTGATCGGCTGTTTTTCACGCAGACCGACATCGACCGCTTCGCCGACTACAAGACCAAGCTCGACGATGCGATCTACGATCAGGACCTGACCGCGCCGTTCGCGATCTTCAATCTTTACGAGCAGCGCGTCGGCGAGCGCGTCGCGTATGCGCGCGGCCTGCTGCCCAAGGGTTTCGATTTCAGTGCGGACGAGAGCTACCAGTTCGACCGCGAGAAGACGCCGTGGGCGAAGAGCGAAGCCGAGCTCGACGACCTCTGGCGCAAGCGCATCAAGAATGACTGGCTGCGCCTCAAGCTCGCCAGCAAGACCGACAAGGACATCCGCGACACGCTCGACAAGCGCTATGCGAACTATCTCGATCGCGTGCGCCAGCTCAACAGCGAGGACGTGTTCCAGACGTTCATGAATTCGTACGCGATGGCGATCGAGCCGCACACGAATTATCTCGGCCCGCGCGCATCGCAGAATTTCGACATCGCGATGAAGCTCTCGCTCGAAGGCATCGGCGCGGTGCTGCAGCGCGACGAGGACTACACCGCGATCCGCGAGATCGTGCCGGGCGGCCCGGCTTCGCTGTCGGGCAAGGTCAAGGTCGGCGACCGCGTCGTCGGCGTCGGCCAGGGCGATCATGGCCCGATCGTCGACGTGGTCGGCTGGCGTCTCGACGACGTCGTCGAGAAGATCCGCGGCGCGAAGGACACGGTCGTGCGCATCGAGATCCTGCCGGCCGATGCCGGCCCCGACGGCAAGCACGTGACGCTCGCGCTGACGCGCAAGAAAGTCAGCATCGAAGAGCAGGCCGCGAAGAAATCCGTCATTGAAGTAAAGGCCGGCGATCACACGCGCCACATCGGCGTGATCTCGCTGCCGACGTTTTATCAGGATTTCGACGCGCGCCGCCGCGGCGATGCCGACTACAAGAGCGCCACGCGCGACGTCGAGCGGTTGCTCGGTGAGCTCAAGAAGGACAAGGTTGACGGCGTGATCGTCGACCTGCGCAACAACGGCGGCGGCTCTCTCGCCGAGGCAACCGATCTCACCGGCCTCTTCATCGACAAGGGTCCGATCGTGCAGGTGCGAAGCGCGAGCGGCCAGGTCGAAGAAGAAGAGGATCCGCATCCCGGCATGGCCTGGGACGGTCCGCTCGCGGTGCTGGTCAATCGCGCGTCCGCATCGGCCTCGGAGATTTTCGCCGCCGCGATCCAGGATTACGGCCGCGGCGTCATCATTGGCGAGCCGACATTCGGCAAGGGCACCGTGCAGAACCTCGTCGATCTCGACGAGCTCGCGCACAACGAGAAGCCCGAGTACGGCGAAGTCAAGATGACGATCGCGCAGTTCTTCCGCATCAACGGCGGCTCGACGCAGCTGCGCGGCGTGACGCCGGACATCAGCTTCCCGCTGACCGTCGACGCGGGCGACTTCGGCGAATCGAGCTACGACAACGCGCTGCCGTGGACGTCGATTGCACCGGCGCGTTATCAGCCGGTCGCGGATCTGAAGCCGATCGTGCCGATGCTGGTCGAGCGCCACGATGCGCGCACTGCGCAGAACACCGAATGGCAGAACTTCGCCGCGGAGATCGCCGATGCGCGCAGGCTGCGCAACGAAAAAACCGTTTCGCTGAACGAAGGCGCGCGACGCAAGCAGCGTGACGAGGAAGAAGCCAAGCGCAAGGCGCGCGAGACCGCGAGCGCGACGCCCGCCAACGATCCGGCCGGCAAGACGCAGCAGAAGATCATGGAGGATTCCAAGAGCGGCGCGGTGCGTGCAACGAGCCCGAACGG
>Ga0157376_10002492_pt1 | contig 12463 bp, 10 predicted proteins | sample M45metaG_FD_121801 | JGI IMG/M metagenome (GOLD analysis project Ga0157376, IMG submission 121801) | Miscanthus rhizosphere microbial communities from Kellogg Biological Station, Michigan, USA - M4-5 metaG | ecosystem: Host-associated > Plants > Roots > Rhizosphere > Soil | place: USA: Michigan... | reverse complement strand
TTCAATCAGTTGGCGCGCGTGTTGCCTCCACTGCGGATCTTTTTCAGGATGCAGCAGAACGTAGCGGGCAAATTCCAGAGGGATCACCTGATTCATGTTTCCCATGCCTGGGCCAACATCTTCGAAGTATCCGACCCACACGTTGTTCACCATCGGATATCTCATCAACCACGCCCAGGCGCCATTCCGCACTAACCGGTACGAAGCGACATCGCCTTGCCGCAGACGAATCAGTTCATCGAACAACATGATCGGCTCAACCACGTTCGCCGAATACGGGCTCATACCGCGGCCATTTTCCATGCTGCCATCGCGGGCGTGGCAGCGGAACGGCCACGGAGAATGATCTTTATTTCCGGGCGTAAAATTTCGTACCAGGGCTTTCGCGCAGCGAATGGCTGCCTGCAAATATTTGGTCTTGCCGGTCATTTCGTACAGGCGCAAATACGCGTAACCGTCTTCGCCGACCACATGCGGCTCCACAAAGTCTTCGCCGTGCTGACTCCAGCCGGTGTAGTTTTTCGCCCCCGGATTTGCCGAAGGATACGGCACTCCGCCCCAAACGTAGTCGGCAGGCGTTGTGCCGTGCTCTAACTCGTAGTCCACAAAATTTTGCAGAAATTCCAGCGTGCGCGGATCCCCCGTGTAGGCGTAGAGCCGCTCGAAAAAGCCCTGCATCATGGCCCGTAAATATCCCGTGGAATTCACCCATTTTTCATCGGGAAACATCTCGTAGGTGCTGCGATCAAAATCGAAGCAGCAATAGAAATAGGGAAGGCGCTGCCGATTGTACTGATCCCAGAGAATCGTCCATTGCGACAAGAAATACGCCGAGTACGAATAGCCGGCGTCGTCCGGCATGGGCCACGGCAGCAGCTTGCCGTGCGAGTCCACCGCCACCGATCGTCCGGCAATCGAGCGATCATCCACGTTAGAGGTCACCGGAAAAGATTGCTGCGCATTGAACGGCACAGCGAGCAGTGCAACCGCAATCATCGAAGCGAAGAACCGTCGAATGTTATTCATGATCGGATGCTGAAGTAAATCACCACCGGAGAGTCTTGAGGATTTCAAAAATTGGTGCCCAAGAGAGGACTCGAACCTCCACGACCTTGCGGCCACTAGCTCCTGAAGCTAGCGCGTCTGCCAGTTCCGCCACTTGGGCACAAGTGAGGCAATTCGAGCAGTTCTTAATTTTCTCCCGCCAACTCTACACTTGTCAATGAACGCCGGGATTTTCCGGCAAAATCACGCCCTTGGGGCGGCGCGTAGCGCGCTTCGAAAGCAGTTTGTTCACGTCCGTCGCCCGCGGCAGTAACGCAATGGCGCCCAGCTCGCGAAATTTTGCCGCACGCTGCCGGTAGTGATGTTCTTCCGGCGCGATGATTGCCGCGAAGGGCACACCGGCATCGCGCGCCGCCAGTGCGTCATCAATGTTGTCGCCCAGATACAGCGCCGAAGCCGGATCGCGCTTCCCCAAGATTTTGTATAGCCCTTCCGGGTGCGGCTTGATCTTCCGCACGTCGTCCATGGTGATGACTTTCCGAAAGTACGCCCTACCCGGCCACTTCGAAAACGTATATTCAAACTCCTGCCGGTTGCGCCCGGTAAACAAGTTCAATTCGAATTTCGCCGCCCAACGTGAAATTTGGCCCGCAGCCACAATAATCTTTTCCCGCTGCACATTCCCAGGGCGTGTGTCCGTTCCCCAATAAAATTTTCCAAACGCTTCACGCGCCTGCTGGTAGCTCGTCGCTGTGCCCAGCGCCGTTGCCCAGCTGGCTACCATCTGCCAGTCGTCGTTATTCCCCGGCTTGGCTTTCCAGCGGTGCAGTTCGGCATGGGTCACCCGCTTTCCCGTCAAATGGCGAATCGTCTCAAGCGCCGACCGCCAGAACGTCCCCCGCACGTCCACCAGCACGCCATCCACATCAAAGATCAGAATCTCAGGTGAGAATTTTGCGGGCATCATCTCAGGAGTGCGACGCGCTGGCTGCGCTTCTCGGACGTCCTTTCCAATATATGCGAATAGCCAGAATAGCATGAGTGTCCGCGCGCGGACTTCAGCTCGACCAAGCCACGCGCACAAAAAGAAACCGCGTTCAGATAGGCCGGGAGCGGGACTCCCGGGGGAACCGAACGCGGCTTTGCTCACGAGTAAATCTTTCGCTTAGTTCATCAACTCTCGAAACGAAACGGAATGGAACGTCGTCAACTGCGTGGCTTGATTCAAGCAGCTGGCGCTGTAAAAGATTCCGCCAGTGCTGTTACCGCCGCCGGCCACGTTGCCGTTGGCCGCGCCCAACACGCTCAAGGTTCCGCCGGTTGAGTTGACGCTATTGGCTACTACCACCGCGCCTTTGAAGGTGTTCGTGCCGTCCATGGTGAAACTGCCCGTGCCGACTACCAGCACCAGGCCATCCCATTCCACCGTGCCCTTGAAAACAGCGTTTCCGGTGATCACCAGGATTCCGTGGCCCACCGTGTTGCCGCTCATCGTCAACCCTCCGTTCACGAAAATAATCTGCGGAGCTGCTTGCGTGCCCGGATTCGTAAGCCCGCTACAACCCGTGGGGCAATTTAACACCGGCTGCGTGACGTCATTTTTCAGCTCCGAAACCCAACTCTGCAGCGTCGTCGGATCAGTCATCGATGAGGGCAGCGTAACTGCTTCCACGTCCGGCGTAGTAGACCCGCTGCCGGTGTAGTTGCCGGTTCGATTGTTCGGAATTCCCGATATAACGTTGGTAAGGTCCGTGGTATTACCGGCCGGCACACCGATTGCCGGAACCGACGGCGCACCTGCTCCCGAACCGCAGCCGCCCTGGTCGACTCCTGTGACGACGTAGTTGCTGCTGTTTCCGCCCGCAAACGTGTCGTTGTTGCCGTCCAGTGTCAGCGCCGCTGGAGCCGTAAAGGTAATTTGGTCTTCTGCCGCTTCCATTTGCACCATGCGCCGCGATCCACTCGGCGTAACCGCCAGAGCCGTAATCACATACACCGGCAGCGTGCACTTGCTTCCGCTCAGGCATTCGCTATTGCCGTTCCAATAGACTTGCCCCGTGCTAGCGCTGTTGCCGTTCACATAGTAGCCCGTACCAAACGCGTTGCTCTGTTTCAGGTTTACCCGCGCCCACTTCCAGTCCAATACCGATCCGGTCCCGGGAGCGAAGGTGCTGTTCGCCGTGATCGACGTGTAGTAGGTGCCACTCGGCAGCTTCTTTCCCGAACTGGCCGTAGTGCACGTAAGACTGGTGCCTCCGCTGAAATTTTCGTTGCAGATTTCGTCGTCCACATACTTGTTAGCGCTGTTCCACGGCTGCACCGACTCGCCATTCAGCGGATTCAAAATGTATAGCACCGAATTGGCACTGGCGCCGACCAGTCCGGTAGGCCGCGTAAGGGTGTACGTATTTCCCAGACGCAGCCGGTCGCGCGCTTCTTCAATTCCCGATTTCGCCGCAAAAAACGCCCGCTGTTCGTCTTTGAAGTTCGAACTGGTATTGGTTTCGGTGTTGGTCAGAATAATGATTCCCGCCGCGATCGCGGTAATCAACAGTAGCGCCAGCATCACCGCCACCAGAGCTACTCCGCTCTCTTCGTTGGAAATCTTCCGGTAACTGGTTTTCATATTTTTATTCTCTCGGCTGTACATGCGATCTCCCTATTGGCAACTCATGTTTTGGCCGGTGGCCGCCATCGAACAATTGTTCAGCGAAATCTCGCCTTCGAAACTCGTCTCGATCGGTACTCCGGTCTTTTTGTCCACCACGTTCGCATTGCGGATGGTCAGGTTGATTTGGATCGTCTTGATGTTGGCCAAGGTTTGTCCCGAAGCCTGATCGGTCGCATAGGAAATTGGAAGCGCTGTAATTTCAGTTCCGTCGTAGGTGAAGTAGCGGAATATCGCATTCGTGGTGGTCAGATCATTTACTTCGGTGCCCCAGTTCGTATTTTGCCCAGTCAACGGATCTCCGTTAATCTTGTCCGCTTGGCTGCGCATCATGCACAATTGACAGTTCCCATTTCCGTTGATCTTGTAAATCACACTCTGCACCGTACCCGTGCCGTTCATCGAGCCTTCAAAGCGGATCTCGTTGGTGTCTATCTTTACCAGCCCCATCGCGAACCGACTGTCATTGATGTACGGGTTGGCCCATGAGTACGTGCAGCTCGAGGGGGTAGTGGCACAGCCGCCCGACTGTTGAGTCAACGCCGGCGAAAAAGTCTGCGTGGTGTCCATGATCTGCATGTTCGGCGTGCCGATTTGGTTGATGTCTCGGAAGAATTGATCCACGAAGTCTCGCGCCTGCTGAAAATCGTCCAGCTTGGTTTCTTCGCTGGCGATTCGCTGTTGCGCGATGTTCATCTGCGAAAATACAGCTCCCAGGATCACGCTCAGGATTAGCACCACCAACATCAATTCCAAGAGGGTAAAGCCCGTTTGCCCGGGCCGCCCGCTATTTTGCCGCTTGCTCATGAGCTTAAGTCCCCTGTCCTACCAGCGTTCGAATCGTCGATGGCAAGGAAAACATTTTCACGTCGGTTCCCGCGCCCTTCATCTTTGCCGAAACGATCACCAGTTTTGTGTAGGTCGTCGGCTGGGTAATCGTCCAGCGGACGTCATAGACCATCTGCCGCCCGTTGGTCCCGCAGTCCGTGAAATACATCTGGTAGCCCGCCACTGCGGGTTGCGTGAAGTCCACATCCCCGGAACTGGTCAGCGATCCGCCGCCGGCCGCCGTACTCACCGCCGAACTGGTTCCGGTGCAATCGCTCACCGTCAGGCCGTTCGAAAGGCTGGCCTTCTGGCTGGAAATTTTTTCCGACAACATTTGTGCTACCACCACGGAATTGCTCTGTTGCTTGCTGCGGTTATTGCCGCCGATAGAGTAAGCGATCAGTGCCATGCTGCCCATAACGCCCACCATCAACACCACCATGGCAATCATCAACTCGATCAGCGTCATTCCGCGTTCGCGCCGCATTCTTTGTTTACCGCCTTCTGTTTTTATTCCCATGCTGAACCATTCCAGATAAGAGTTTTGGTTCTTGCCGCTTTGCTGACCAATACCGCTGACCAGCCATTCGGCCGACTGTCTTGAAAGTAGTAAACGAAATAGCTGGCCGCAGGCGCCGTGCACACTGCGGGAGACGAACTGGAATCCCATTTGCACGGCAGTCCTCTCGGCGAAAACGCCAGCCTGCATGTGTTGTCGCATGGCGTCCCGGAAGTGCTGTCCAGAGAATAGGTATACGGGGCTGGGGTCGTCGGAGCCGCCGAAGCCGCAGAAATCTGCCGAGCCAGCGCAATAATGGGGGTAGTTCCGCCAGCGTAGCTGCATGACGTGGTTGAAGCCAAAGTCGTCTGGGTCAGGTATACCTGCTGTACGCCGGCGGTGGTCTGATAGCACACCGTGTAATAGGAATTGTTTTTCGCCGCTAGGATTCGCGCTTGCTGCATCAAACTGGCTACCTGATCCCCGGTCGCACGCAATTCCATGTTGTACCAGGCCTGCATCGTGTTGGGGATAGCGATTGCCGCTACGATCAGGATAATCAGCACCACCACCACCAATTCCGTCGTGCTGAATCCCCTCATCCCCGGATTCTTGTTAAAGCTCGTCTTGCCACCACTTTTGTGCATTCCCAATCCGCCTCTCAACAAATCGCTGGAGTGCCGCAGCCTGCTGCCAATGTTGAGAGGCACACCAGTCGCCAAGCTGGCATCCCCATAAGCTATTGAAATATAATAACTTAGTACCCGATTGGTTTCGAATTGAAAAACCTATCCCCGGCCATGGGTAGAAATGTTACATGTCGGGTTGACTCCTTTGCCTCCGCCGGCACACGGGCGCGCGCTTGGCCTTCCTGTTCTAGCAGCTTCATTGCGGCCTCCTTCCTTCGGTTGCTACAATCTTTTCGCAGTCGTTTGCTGGGTAGGACTCGGGGACGGCGCCCGCTCGAGCTCCCTGCGAAACCCATTTTCCTGTGAACTCTGGGGAAGGCAAGCGCGAGCGCTTTTTTCGCGAAGGTCGGCTTCGGCCTTGCCGTGGCCGTTAGTGCAAGGAGCGCAGCATGGCTAAATTTGCCGGTGTGGATTTCATCGATTTTGATTCGCAGCTCAATGACGAAGAAAAACTTGTCCGGCAAACCGCCCGCGAGTTTGTCGAAAACGAAATTATCCCCATCATTGAAAAACACAGCCGCGAAGCCACTTTCCCGATGCAGCTGGTTCCGCAGTTGGGCGAACTCGGATTTTTTGGCGCCAGCCTGCACGGTTATGGCTGTGCCGGAATGTCCAGCGTCGCCTATGGCCTGATGACCCAGGAACTCGAACGGGGCGATTCCGGCATCCGCAGCTTCGTCTCCGTGCAAAGCGCGCTGGTGATGTACCCGATCTACGCCTTCGGCAGCGAAGAGCAAAAAAATAAGTGGCTGCCGCAGCTCCAGCAGGGAAAAAAAATCGGCTGCTTCGGATTGACCGAACCGCAATTCGGTTCGAATCCCGGCGGCATGCTCACCCGCGCCGTCAAAAAAGGGAACAAGTACGTTTTGAACGGCGAAAAAATGTGGATCACTAGCGGTTCGCTGGCCGATGTCGCCGTGGTCTGGGCTAAGTGCGAAGACGAAAAAATTCGCGGATTCCTGGTGGAAAAGGGCGCTCCCGGCTTCAAAGCCTGGGACGTGCACGGCAAGTGGTCGCTGCGCGCTTCCGTCACCAGCGGGCTCTCTTTTGGCGATTGCGAAATTCCTGAAGAAAATCTTTTGCCCGGCGTGGTCGGATTGAAAGGTCCTCTGAGCTGCTTGAATCAGGCGCGCTACGGAATCGGCTGGGGCGCTCTCGGCGCGGCCATGGCCTGCTACGACACCGCGCTGCAATATGCAAAAACGCGCAAACAGTTTGCCAACAAGCCCATCGCTTCGCACCAACTGGTGCAGGAAAAGTTAGCCTGGATGATTACCGAAATTGTCAAAGGCCAGTTGCTCGCACTACACGTCGGCCGCATCAAAGATTCCGGCAAGCTCGATCCTTCGCATATCTCCATGCTCAAAATGAATAACGTCGGCATCGCTCTCGAAATTGCGCGCAAGTCCCGCGACATTCTTGGCGCCAACGGCATCGTCGACGATTACTGCATCATGCGCCACATGAACAATCTCGAAAGCGTTTTCACCTACGAAGGCACCAACGATATCCATAAGCTGGTCATCGGCGAAAAAATCACCGGCATCGCCGCCTACGTCTAGCCCCAGCTCTTGTGTCGTCCCTTCTGGTAGCCTAACCACTCTTGGCGGTTCACCGCGTGCGCCGCAGCTGCCCCTGATGGGGGCCACCTTCTGAGGCGGGCGCTGCCGCGGTGCAGCGCAGTTCCACCAAAAGCAACCACTACGCGTTCGCAACGAATCTTGTAAGCTGTCTGCACGCGATTCCGTAATACCGCACAGGAGATTCGCCATGCGCCGCTTTATTGCCATCTCCAAGAATTCTTTGCTGCTCTCAGTCGCACTCTTGCATTGCACAATCATCGCTAGCGCCCAGCAAAAACCAGTTCCTCCAAAGACTCCTACTTCCGCTAGGGCAACCGAAGTAAGACCCAAAATCCGCACCATCACAGCATTCCTCGACCTCGACCCCGCGCAATACCAGCAGCAGGTTGCCGACACGCTGCAAATGCTTCGCCGCGCCAAGACGATTTTCGAATCGCGCGGCTTCGAAGTGGAAACCATTCGCATCGCCACTCAGCCTTTTCCGGAATACACCAAAGGCATGTCCCGCCAGCAAGCCGTTGCCTTTTTCAAGGACTACGACGCACTAGCCGACAAGGAGAAATTTGCCGCCGGCATCGGCCCGGCCATGTTGAATGAAGACAGCAGTGAAGCAGAAGCCGATCTGCTCGCGGACATTTTGAGCGCCACCAAACATTTACGCGGTAGCATCGTGGTTGCCGCCGAAGACGGTGTCCGCTGGACGGCGGTCGGCGCCGCAGCCCACGCCATCAAAAAGCTGGAAGATCAAACCGAACACAGTCAGGGTAATTTCAATCTCGGCGCCATCGCTATGGTCCCGCCATTCTCGCCATTTTTTACTGCCGCGTATCACAACGGTTTTGGCCACCAGTTCGCGATCGGCCTGGAATCAGCAAACGTCGTGATGGCAGCTTTCAAAGACGCGCCCGATCTGGAAACCGCGAAACACCGGCTGACCGACATGCTTTCCGAGCAAGCCTCGGAAATCGAACGCCATGCCAATCGCGTCGATCAGGAAACCGGCTGGCGCTACATGGGCATCGATCTTTCGCCCGCGCCGCTCAAAGAAGTTTCCATCGGCACGGCGATGGAAGAATTAACCGCGCAGCCTTTCGGTTCCAGCGGAACACTGACCGCCGCCGCAACAATTACTTCGGCGATTAAAAGTATTCAAGTGAAACAAACCGGCTACAACGGGTTGATGCTGCCAATTCTGGAAGATTCGCGTTTGGCGCAGCGCTGGAGCGAAGGCCGCGTATCTCTGGAAGGATTGCTTTCCTATTCCGCAGTCTGCGGCACCGGTCTCGACACCATTCCACTTCCTGGCAACGTCACTATCGAGCAGCTCGACACCATCATCGGCGATATGGCCACGCTCGCGTTCAAGTGGCACAAGCCGCTTTCGGCGCGATTGCTGCCGGTAAAAGGAAAAAGCCCGGGCGAGATGACCGAGTTCGACGACCCATTCCTGGTCAATGCCGTGATCCAACCGCTTGAACGCGGCAACAATCACTAGGAGCGACCATTGAAGCGTATCGCTGAGCGTCGCCGCACAACCCTCGATGTGTTTCTCATCACCTTGGCGTTTCTGATCGGTTGGTCTTCAACATTCGCTCAAGACAAAAAGTCCGAAGACGGCGCTGGAGCCTACGCTACTGGCAAATACCGCAATCTATTCGCGGAAGCCGGGCACTCGAAGCAAGAAATCTCCGTAAAAATCCGGGCTGCCTATCAAAAGCTGTTTCACGGCGACCCGCAAACCGAAGCGATTTATTTTGCCGCCGGGAAAAACGCCAATGGCCCCCTGGCGTACGTCACCGACTGGAACAATCACGATGTGCGCACCGAAGGCATGTCCTACGGAATGATGATTGCCGTCCAACTCGACAAGAAATCGGAATTCGACGCGATATGGAATTGGACCAAGACGTATATGTACATCGGCGATCCCAGCCATCCGTCCTACGGATATTTTTCGTGGTCCTGCAAAACTGATGGCACTCCCAATGAAGAAACCGCTGCTCCCGATGGCGAAGAATACTTGGTGATGTCTTTGTATTTCGCTGCGAACCGCTGGGGGAACGGTAGCGGAATCTACGACTACAAGAAACAGGCTGACGAACTTCTAACCACCATGCGGCATCGCGCCGAAAAAACCGGGCCGACGAAATTCGGCTTGCGCACGGTGGGCGCGGAAGTCAACGAAGCGGCACGAATGATTCGTTTCGTTCCGGTAATCAGCCGGGGAGATTTCACCGACCCTTCCTACCACCTGCCGGCATTTTATGAATTGTGGGCTCGTTGGGGACCGGAAGCGGACCGCACTTTCTGGACGGAAGCAGCTGCCGCCAGCCGCCAGTTTTTTCCGAAAGCCGCCGATCCCAAGACCGGCCTCACACCGAACTACTCCAACTTTGACGGGACTCCGCACGCTACAAAAAATCCGCAGTCGGCGATTTTTGGTTACGACGCGTTTCGCACTGCCAGCAACTGGTCGGTGGATTGGTGCTGGTGGCGCAAAGCTAGGCAAGAACAGGAACTCAGCGACCGCATCCAAAACTTCTTTTCGCAACAAGGAATTTCAAATTACGGCGATGAGTTCACGCTGGACGGCAAACCAATTGAAAATGTTCACGCCACCGGGCTGGTAGCCACCAACGCCGTCGCCAGCCTCGCCGCCACTCACCCGCAAGCGCGCGATTTTGTGAAAGCGCTTTGGGATGCGCCAGTGCCGTCCGGCCAATACCGCTACTACGACGGCATGCTCTACCTGATGAGCTTGATGCACTGCAGCGGCCAATTCCGCATCTGGCCGCTAAAATAATTTCCCCTCGCGCGGAATCAATTACAACTCAATTATAAAACAGGAAAGTCCACTTCAATGGCGTCGATCAGCGGGACCAGCCACTGTAGTAAGGCTTGGTGAACCGGATGCAGGTTGTAAGCTTCCAGGGTGGCGGCATCCGGGAATTTCATCACGCCCCCGAGGGTGTAGCCTTGTCCGCGCGGCGAAACATTTTTCCCGACATGGGATTCCAGAACACCGGGAATTTGCGATTTCAGCGCGCCGATTTCACTTAGCATGCGCTCCTGCTGTGCTTCGGTGACCCCGGGCTTCAATCGAAATGCAAACATGTGAATGAACATTCGCCTAGTCTCTCAGTTGTGAAAAGTATTTAAAGATTCTTGGTGACGCCGCCGCTCCGTGTCAATAAGAATGAGCGGTGCAAGTTGGCAGGACCGAGGAGCCATGGGCGAGAAAAACGGAATTTCGCGGCGAAAATTTGTGAAGGATGCGGCCATTCTTAGCGCGGGTGCGAACGCGGCTTTTACGATTGTGCCGCGGCACCTGCTGGGAAAAGGGATGACGCCGCCGAGCGATTTGCTGAACGTCGCGGGAGTGGGCGTGGGGGGAATGGGCCGCGCCAACCTGATCAATCTATCCAGCCAAAATATCGTGGCGCTGTGCGATGTGGACTGGGGCTACGCGGACAAAGGCTTCGATTCTCTGCCGACTGACATTGAGAATTTGCAAAGGCGGATTGATGCCCCCGATCCCCAGCCGCAGCCGGGACGTCCGGCAACCCGTTTCGATCGCACGCAGGCCAAAGATCGTTTGGCGGGAATGCAGCGACTGAAAGATGTGCATCTGGGAAAAGCAAAGCGCTACACCGATTACCGCGAAATGCTGGAAAAGCAAAAGGATATTGAAGCGATTTTCGTGGCGACTCCCGATCACATGCACGCTCCGATTGCGCTGGCGGCCATGGAATTGGGAAAACATGTTTACGTCCAGAAGCCGCTGACATGGTGCGTGGCGGAATCACGGGCGCTGGCGAAACGCGCGCGCGAAACGAAAGTGGCCACGCAGATGGGAAACCAGGGCCACTCGCTCGATGACGCACGCAAAGCGGTGGAGTACGCCTGGGGCGGAGCGATTGGCGAAGTGCGCGAAATTCACATCTGGACCAACCGTCCACTGGGGTTCTGGCCGCAGGGCGTGCCGCGTCCGGTGAAGCCGAGCCAGCCGGTGGATGAAATGCGCTGGAACGGGCCAGGCGTGGAAGCGCGGCTGGCCAATGCCCTGGCCAGAAATTATCCAGTGCCGGAAAAACTGGACTGGAATTTATTCTTGGGCGTCGGGCCGAAAGTGGAGTACCACCCGATCTACCATCCTTTTAACTGGCGCGGCTGGGTGGATTGGGGAGTCGGCCCGATCGGCGACATGGGCGCGCACCTGATCGATCACTCGATGTGGGCGCTGAACCTGGGCTATCCGACGACGATTGAAACGATTTCGACACCATTCAATAAAGCTTCCTACCCGAACGCGACGATGACGGTGTATGAGTTTCCGGCGCGCGCAGGGGACGCGAAAAGCGGATCGTCGGCGAAATTGCCGCCGGTAAAATTGACCTGGTACGACGGCGGGCTGATGCCGCCGAAGCCGGTCGAACTTGGCGATGAGGAGTTGGACAAGGGCGGCGGTGCGCTGCTGATCGGCAGCAAGGGCAAACTGCTCCACGAAACTTACGGAGTGAATCCGCGACTGCTGCCGAAATCGCTGCACGATTCGTTTGGCGAGCCGGCCAGAAAATTGGTGCGCATTCCGAATCAGCACCACGAATTGAACTGGGCCGACGCAGCAAAAGGAAAGCAACAAGCATCGTGTCCGTTTGAGTACGCGGCGCGATTGACGGAAGTGATGCTGTTGGGAGTGGTGGCGCTGCACGCCGGGAAAAAGATCGACTATGACGGCGAGAATATGCGAGTGACCAACGTGGTCGCAGCGAATGAATTTTTGAAGCGGGACTATCGCACGGGTTGGTAAGTGGCCAGTGAGTAGTAACTGGTCAGTGGTGAATAGAAGTTAGGATTTCAGGGCTGTCCCTTTAGAATCAATACTTACAACGCCCTCGATAAGGACTCTAGATTCCGTACTTACGAAAAAAGGGAGGGCGTAGCGACACACCCGGAGCGCGCTGCAGAGGAGTAGTTATTTTGCGTCGGAAAGGGCTAGGTAGGCGCCTAGGCCGATCATGCCGAGGCCGGAGGCGGTGCGTTGGCGGGAGCGGAAGGTGGGGCTGGATTTGAGTTTGCGTTCGAGGGGAGTGGCGAGGGCCACGACGAGAAGGTCGGCGGCGGTGTTGAGTCCGACCGAGACGATGCCCAGTATGGCGAACTGCAGGAAGATCTGGCCGCGATCGGGAGC
>Ga0157376_10002490_pt1 | contig 12466 bp, 10 predicted proteins | sample M45metaG_FD_121801 | JGI IMG/M metagenome (GOLD analysis project Ga0157376, IMG submission 121801) | Miscanthus rhizosphere microbial communities from Kellogg Biological Station, Michigan, USA - M4-5 metaG | ecosystem: Host-associated > Plants > Roots > Rhizosphere > Soil | place: USA: Michigan... | reverse complement strand
GGTTGTGATTCAGTGGCAACTCTTAACCTGGCAGTAAATGCGAACGTTACCAGTATACAAAACATCTCAATCTGTCAGTCTTCATATACACTTCCCGATGGTGTGATTGTCACCAGCAGTGGTACTTACACTTCTGTTCTGAAAAATGCAGCAGGTTGCGACAGTATAATAACTACTACGCTCAACCTGTCCACCACACCTAACCTGGTAGTCAATAACCCAATCCCGGTATGTTCATCCAATACCATCGACTTAACATCTCCCGCTATTACAATAGGTAGCAGTCAGGGATTAAGATATACTTATTGGTTGGATGCGGGCGCAAACGTAGCTGTTGCAAATCCTACTGCAATTGTAGCCAGCGGAACTTATTTCATAAAGGCAACAAACAGCGGTGGATGCTTCGTGATCAAGCCCGTGATCGTCTCTCAAATTAACCCGCCCGCTTTCGTAATTACTAATCCGCCGACAACCTGCCTTGGATCTACGGTCGATCTGACGAATGGGGCTATCACAGCAGGTTCAAGTACGGGACTTACTCTTAGTTATTGGAAAGATGTGGCTGCGCAAAATTCACTGGCGAACCCCAATGCAATATCAGTTGCCGGAACATATTATATCAAGGCAACTAGTGCCGGCGGGTGTTCACAAATTCTGCCGGTAAGGGTGACCATCACCGCCAGCCCCTCACTCGTTGTGACAAGTCCGGCTCCCGCATGTGAAGGTTCCCCGGTTGATCTTACCGCACCTTCAATTACAGAAGGCAGCGATCAGGGACTTACGTATTCATACTGGCGGGACCGTTTTGGAAACTTCCCACTCAATAACCCGGCAACTGTCTCCGATGCTGGAACCTATTATATAAAAGCTCAAGCACAGGGAGGTTGTTTCTCGATCATGCCGGTGGAAGTTGCTTTCAACCAGGCCCCGGCAGCATCATTCGGTGGTGACCAGACCATTTGTCCCAACTCCACCGCACAACTTGATATCAATTTTACAGGCACCGGACCCTGGAACCTTACTTATACAGATGGAACAAATACATATACTGTAAACGGTATCGGTGCACCATCATATTCAACAACGGTTACACCTGTGGCTACAACAACCTATACTATCCTTTCTGTTTCAAACACCACTTGTGTTAATACCAACCAGACATCTGCAATAGTGAATGTAATAGCCGGCACCGAAGGAATAAGGTATCCGACAGTTTCAGCTTTTGCCAATGTACCGATGCAGTTGTCGGCAAGAGATCTGGGCGCCAACTACTCCTATGACTGGACACCGGGAACAGGACTCGACTTCACTAACATTAAGGATCCAATATTTAATTATGGATTCTCCAACCAGTACTATATCAGATTCATCTCGCCGTCAGGTTGCATAACGATAGATACTTTACTGGTTAACATTAAAAATCCTTTGGATACCGGTCTCGCTCCTGATCTCCTCGTACCGAAGGCATGGACACCAAATAATGACGGCGTGAATGATATTCTTTATCCGGTCACAATACATATCAAGAAAATCAACTACTTCAGGATATACGACAGATGGGGACAGTTAATGTATGAAACAAATGTGCTCCACGCGGGATGGAATGGCATTTACAATGGTCATCCACAAGTAAGTGATGTATACACCTGGATGGTAGAGGGTGTTGGAGACGATGATAGCGTGATTCGAAAATATGGTAATTCAATTTTATTACGATAAATCCTTTTTTATGCGTTTACTAAAACACTTGACATTGATTGCGCTGATGGGACTTATGGGAAATGGTGTTTTCGGGCAAGACCCAAGTTTTTCTCAATTCTTTGCCTCGCCGTTAAATATCAATCCCGCATTAACGGGAATGATCAATGGTAAATGGCGCGTGATTTCGAATTTCAGGGACCAATGGGCCGGTCCCGCGCTTCCCTATATTACCACCACCGTTTCTTACGATACGAAAATTCTAAAAAATAAAATACCGGAAACCTCTATATTTGGGTTCGGCGTGATGCTCATGCACGACGATGCCATGGCCAGCATACTAAAAAGCAATTTTGCATCCCTTAATCTTTCTTATAATATAAAAATCGCAGAAGCCGAAGGTGATCATCGTCTGGGCATTGGCGTTGGATTGACCTATACTTCCAAAAACGTGGATTACAGCAGACTTAATTTTGATCACCAGTTTAATGGGCGCGTATTTGATACCAATCTTCCCACAGGCGAGTCCGCACTTTCAAATATGACGCCCTATCTGTCAGTAAATGCAGGTCTGCTCTATTCCTATGTCTCTCAGTATACGAACTTTGATTTCGGTGTTGCCGGATATCATCTCAATAAACCAAAACAAACTTTTCTGGAAGATCCAAATCAATACTTAGCTCCCCGTTATGTCGTTCATGCCAACTATGATAATTATTTGACTGAGAAACTGATATTAAATGCAAACGGAGTTTATCAAAATCAAGCCTATGCTAACTATTTTTCAATTGGTGGTGCACTCGGATATTCTCTTTCGGAAGAAGGTGAACCAAGCCTGATCGTCAATGGCGGTCTTTGGTATTGGTCCAACAACGCCATCGTACCCTATGTGGGACTGGTATACAATAGCATGCAGTTCGGGTTTTCTTATGACGTAACGATTTCAAAACTTGGGACAAGCGCAGTGCCACCAAAAACATTTGAGGTCTCATTAATCATTCGCGGCGATTATGCAGTGAAAGGGCTGATTTACTGTCCCAGTCCATGGAAATAGCTCTTAACTAACAATAAAACGTCCAAAACCTACTGAGGGAGACCAAACTTTTGCCACCCCCTGATCTCAACTTTCGCAAAAACAACGGAGAAAAAAAACCCTACCTTAGCAATACCACATCCCTCCCATCCGTCCACCGTCCACCGTCCACCGTCCACCGTCCACCGTCAATCGTCTACCGTAAACCAATCAGTTTTTAATCTGAAAAATCACAAAATGAACGCAACAAACTTAAGGACCGTCGCTAACTCCATCAAGCATTGGTACATTCCACTCATCATCGGAATCGTATAGATCCTCTTAGGAATTTATGTATTTTCCACTCCGCTAACTTCTTATCTTACCCTGTCGTTTCTTTTTATTCTTAGCTTTTTCATTTCGGGAATCCTCCAGATCTCTTTTTCCCTCGCTAACCGGAAAGAACTCGGCAGCTGGGGATGGCATCTCGCGGGTGGTATTTTTAATACCCTGTTTGGACTTATACTTATGTCAAGACCTGGCATTTCGGTAGATCTGTTGTCATATTTTGACGGTTTCTTTGTTCTTTTTATTCCATCAATGGACTGGGCGTTTCGATAGACATGAAGAATATGGGACTAAATAACTGGGGCAACGTCGCTTTCATGAGTGTACTCGGACATATCCTTGCTTTTATCCTGATCTGGAATCCCGCCTTTGCAGGACTCACGATTGTGATTTGGACTGGTGCAGCTTTTATAGCAGCAGGAATTGGCGTTATCCTCATTTCCCTGGGGTTGAGAAAATTGAAAAATTTTCCCGGTAATCTTTCAGACGAATTGAAGAAACTGATCGAAGCAATCAAGGCGGAATATCACGGTGCAGTAAATAAATAGACCACAAAAAACCCGCGTTTGTCGCGGGTTTCAATCTTTTTACAGACCCGTGTTTGTACCCCAGACGGGAATCGAACCCGTACCCGCCTTTCGGCAGACAGGATTTTAAGTCCTGCGCGTCTACCTGTTCCGCCACCAGGGTATATTCAAAAAAAATTCCACCGCCAGGGGTGGAATCGTGAGCGGAAGACCGGGCTCGAACCGGCCACCCCGACCTTGGCAAGGTCGTGCTCTACCAAATGAGCTACTTCCGCTGATCGTCTTATCGAAAGAACTGAGGGGTGCAAAAATAAGCAATCCCTGCCTCCCCTGAAAATTTTTTACTTGTATTCCGGGGTGTACTGCGTATTGGCAGGCACTACCACGTCAGGCTTTCCCTTGTACCGGTGAACATATAAACCGTAGCAGCCGCCCAGCAGCAGGGCGATGATACAAAACACTTCGAGGTAAAACAGAAATACCGAAGAATCCACCCAATTGTATTTGATGTCCTTCAACTTGGGGTCCTTATAGGGTTCTACTTCTTCGTGCATAAGGGTCAGTAATTTAGGCGTAAAAATAACCCATTCAGTTAAAAAATCAGCGTTTGCCCTCTACAATTTCACCAAAACTTTTTTCTCCCCCGACGAAGTGCTTCCAGGCAACAGAATGAGGGTAGAATCCTGATAAACAGGGCTTACGGCGCTTGGGAAAAACACTTCTTTTCTGACTGAATAAAACCCACTTCAGAAACGCGAGATGCGCTTCTTCCACCGCCAGAAAATACACAAACTGGCCGGCGAAAAGCGATTTAAAGGCTGAAATATTGTCCAGCACGAAGCGAAGCGGGATCTTCCAGAAAGACTGCCGGCGGGGAAGATTCTTGGCGAGCATAATCAGGTTATTACGGAAATTAAGAAAGACTTTTCTCTCATTGCCCTTGGGCAGTGTTCCCCCTCCCACATGGTAAACCACTGAATCGGGGCAGACAAAAATCTTATACCCCATCAGTTGCAGGCGCCAGCACATATCGATCTCTTCCATATGGGCGAAGAAGAAAGGGTCGAAACCGCCGGATTCATGAAACAGATCGCTGCGCACCAGAAGGGCGGCCCCGCTGGCCCAGAAAATCTTTTCTGTTTTATCGTATTGACCAAGGTCTTTTTCGCAGATGTCAAAAATCCTTCCCCTCGCGAAGGGATATCCCAGGTAGTCCAGCCAGCCGCCGCAGGCACCGGCGTATTCAAAATGATCCCTTTCCCGGTAACTCAGGATCTTGGGCTGACAGGCCGCTATACTCCGGTCACCATCCATAAGCTTTACCAGCGGCTCGATCCAGTCCGGACATACCTCCACGTCAGAGTTCAGCAAAACATAATATTCGGCGCTGATCAGTTTCAGGGCCTCATTGTATCCTCCGGCATAACCATAATTCCTTCCGAGAATGATGGTCCGTATTTCAGGATAATGGGTTTTCATGAACTGAATGGACCCGTCTGTGGACGCATTATCCGCCACAACAATCTCCATATCGGGGAAAGTGGAAGCCAGAACAGATGGCAGAAACTGCTGCAGGTAATCCTGCCCGTTGAAGTTGAGAATAACGATGGAAACTTTTGCCAAACGGTTCTGCTTGATGATAAAAAAAGAGCGCCAAAAATAAGGCTTTAAAGCGTAAGGGATAAGTGAAATATGATCGCCCATTGCCTATTTTAGCGGAATGATCGGTTTCCGCTTCAACTGGCGCTGGCTGCCTGCTTTACTCGGCATCGCCATCATTTGCGGAACTCTATACTATTCGCAATACCTGGCGGAGAAAATCCGTCGTGAAGAACAGCAGAAAATCGAACAGTGGCTGGCTGCCAGCAAGGCCATTCTCAATCCGGATCTTACACTGCCCAACATGATCCGCAATGAACAGCATTCGATTCCGATCATTGAAACCAACGAGAACGACAGCATCACCAGTTATTTCAATATCGATTCAGCCCACATCGCGGGTGACCCTGAATATCTGCGAAAACAACTGAAGATTTTCCGCTCGCAGAATGCGCCGCTCGAGATCAAATGGAGCGATTCTCCTTATACGGCAAACCGGTACTACTACGGTCATACGGCCCTGCTCGACCAGGTTCGCTATTTTCCGCTGATCCAGCTATTGCTGGTAGGCATACTGATTTTTTTCATTATTTATTCAATCACTTCCCATAACCGGGCGACACAGAATCAGGTCTGGGCAGGAATGGCAAGGGAAACGGCTCATCAGCTGGGTACCCCGCTTTCGTCGCTGCAGGGATGGATAGAGATGCTGAAGGAACAGGGCACACCGGCGGAAATCCTGGGTGAATTGCAAAAAGATCTGGACCGTCTGAAGCTTGTGTCAGACCGTTTCGGCAAGATCGGAAGCATACCCAAGCTGGAACAGACCGACCTGGTTCCGCAGATTCAGCAAATGCTGGACTACATGCGCCGCAGAACGACTTCCAAAGTGCAGTTCAGCCTCGAGAAAAACGGCCTGGAATATTTGGAAGCACCCATCTCTCCGCCACTTTTTGACTGGGTGATTGAAAACCTGCTGAAGAATGCGCTGGATGCCATGGAAGGCAAGGGCAGCATCACCATGCGGCTCCGGGATGAAAACGGAAAAGTATTGATCGACGTCATTGATAACGGCAGGGGCATCAGTACCGCCAATATACGCCGCGTCTTCGATCCTGGTTTTACTACAAAAAAAAGAGGCTGGGGGCTTGGCCTTTCGCTTTCGCGGCGCATCATCGAATCCTATCACAAGGGAGAACTGTTTGTAAAACAATCCGAACCGGGAAAGGGAAGCATTTTCCGGATCGTACTGCCCAAATCCTGAGTCCGCAGGGCGCAGGCTTTCACTTTGGAATTGTTCAGCGGAAAAGCTATTTTTGCAGTCCTTTAAAAGGGATGCGGAGGTGGCGAAACTGGTAGACGCACTACTTTGAGGTGGTAGCGCCGTAACTGGCGTGGGAGTTCGAATCTCCTCTTCCGCACAAAGCCTTTCTGACGAAGTCAGAAGGGCTTTTTAATTTGTGCGCGTGGCGAATCTAATCGCCTAAGCAAACAAATCTAAAAACCCTCTTCCGCGAAGCGGAAGAAAAGGGTTTGGGTAAAGCACCCTGTTTAAAGATCAGCGAAGCTAATCTCCTTAATAAAGCTACTCTCCTCTTCCGCGAAGCGGATGAATGGGCCTTTCACTATTGAACAGGGAAGGCTTCAATGAGCAAAGCATGGGAAAACCCGACACGAAGACGGGGTGCGTCTCCTTTTACAGTGCCCAAAGGCTGATTATTTACATAATCCACGATAGTATAGGAGCGCCCCGGGGTAAGGCCCTTCAATTCGACCATTCCACTAAAATGTGGACTATAAAAAGCGTAGTACAAGGTATCCCCTTTGGATATACAGTGGGTTTCGGGAAAATCATATCCGATGTCATACAGATCACCGCGATAAATTCCCTTACTGAGCTTTTTATTTTCGTAGATCGTGAAATAGTTTTTGAATAATTTTTCTTTTTCCGGTGTGAGGAGGTTTTCATCCACGGATTTCTTTCCCGTGGCAGGCCAGATGAACTTAGTTCCGGGAACTGCGCCTACGCCCAGCTGGGAAGGAAAATCTGTTCCTCCGTCCGTAAGTTCGACATGATCCCCGAAATAAGCCGTTGTGGGCATCAGCGCCTTATATACTTTCCCTTTCAGACGAACCTGCCAGCTGTTCAGCGGATCACTGGCAACAAACTGATTGGTGTAAGGCATATGGTACAGATTCATACAATCACCACAGGGGCAAAATTCCACGACGGCCGAAGGCTTGATCGAACGCGCCTCATCAAATAGGATTTGGAACAATCCGGGCATTTTTTCAAAAGATTGCTCCGGTGATGAAATATTGTGACCTTCCCCATAATCCGGCGCACAGGCATTCATATGCTGCCCGTCCAGTTTTATCGCATCAAATCCCCATTCACCCAGAAAAAGCCGAACCGTTTTCCTGATTTCTTTAACTACCAGCGAATCCGTGGGCGACATATAATAGGCATTCCAGTAAGTGATGAACTGCGGAGCGCCGTTTTCCTGTATTAGCGCTGTTCCGGGATGCGTTTTGAACATTCTGCTGCTGATGTCCATCGCGAGTGGTGCCCACCAGATCACGACCTTAAAACCCATTGCATGCAGACTGTCAACAAAAGATTTCATTTGTGCATCACCTCCGGGAAAATGTTCTGTGTTGGTATGCCAGTCGCCATTAGCTTCCTGGAACCCATCGTCGAGACCCACCCACCGGATGCCCATCTCCTTTACTTTTGGCAGGGTCTGGTAAATTTCATTCAGTGTGAAATTTCTTTCGTAACCCCAGGCGCACCAGATGGGCTCAAAGGCTGCCGGTTCCGAAGGAGCCGCCCGAATACCTTTCGTTTGCATATAGGCCCCATAGTTTCGCAGCGTCGCAAAGCAATCTTTCTGATGAATGCTGACAAAGGTTTCAAAAGTCCGAAGCGTATCACCGGCCGCCAGGATTCTTGCTTCGGGGAACATGTATTCCACGCTCATCTGGGCTGTTTTGCCATAGGTGTCGTAATCAACAGGCAATGAAACCAGTTTGGCTACGGGTTCTGACAGACCAACAGCCAGTCCTCCGTCTTTTCTCCAAAGGTCGATCACGGGAATGCCACCGCCGTAGTCCGATGCGTTCATGCCCATGAAATTTTGCTCACTGAAACCAGGACGGACCGGTCTGATCCAATCCCTGCGGTCACTGTGAGAACTTCCCTGAAAAGTCCAAAAAGGAATGCTGTCGCCGGAGGGAAGAAGATCGTATGCATGATTCACCCATTTTTTAACGGTCAGACTATTCTTACCCTGATTCACATAAGCAACAGAAATAAAAACGGCGTCGGGGAACCGGTCATAGGATTTCACACTGAGTATTTTTTCGATCTGATGTGAATTGTCCGTGCCGGTAAAAAGCCATTGCGTTCCGCTTCCACCCATATCATTAAGCGAAGACTTTGTTTTTTTTACCAGCGAAAAAACTTTCGTGGTAAAATATTTTGTTTCAAGCCTCTCTGAATTCGCAAATGAATTCATAAGCGGCCGGCTTCCGGGAAAGTCGGCAACCACCATGGTTTGCAACGAATTGTTGACCTGTATTTCAAGGTGATGATTGCGGATAGAAGTATTTTGCGCATAGCCGGTTTTCAACAATAAAACCGCCGTTATAACAGACAACATCTGTCTTGTATTCGATCCAACATATTTTCCCAGGGTCATTTTCATCATTTCCGGTTTAGTATTTTGGCGGCATTGCCCTGGTATAATTTCGATAGTATCTCTTTTGGAATATTAATTCCGTACAGCGCCCAGTGATAATTGAATTGTTCGGTGGCATAGAAATGTTCGTCCGCCGTTTCGAGAATACGGAATGTCATGCGATACATCGGGCCATCCATTCCCATATCCGTACCATAGACCAGGCGATCCTGATATTTTGTAATGAAAGCCAGTGTATAACGGGGCACCGGTGAAATTTCACTATAACGCGCGGCGATGTCCGCATAGAGATTGGGATGCCCATCCAGCAACAAACCAAGTTTGGAAAGATCCGCGCAGCAATTCGCCAAATGACAGGCTACAAAAATAGTCTGCCGGTGTTGCTCCAGTGCCTTAGCCAGTCCGGCCATCAGTTGTTCATGATTCAGTTTTCCTGCAACATTCATGTTCACATGCCAAACTGCGGCATTCATCATGCCGTCGTTTGTGGAGTCGGGTTTATCGTACATCCACTGGTCCTCTCCGATATGGATGCTGACGGGCATATGCAGTTCACCGCATTTATCCAGGAGAGGACCGATGGCCGGATCATCTATATGGATTCCTTTCCCCGGCGTTGGTTTGGAATAGAGTTCACCTTCGCCCTTGTCGCCCAATTCACCCACGCCACGGGCTCCCTTCCGGTAACATCGTTCCAGTTCGGCAACTGCGTCTTTCGACCAGCTCTCCTTTCCAAAACCGGTATAGTCAAAACCGCACCACAATTCAAAGCGGTCCCCGTAAGGCCGGTATTTTTCCACCAGCGAATCGAAACTTTTGCCCGTGGTGTAGGTCTGTATAATCGTGTGCCGGATACCGGCTTCATCCATGGTCTTTACCCATTCTTTAATCTCTGCGTCGGATTGCGCATAATCATGGCTGTGAATATCCGTAACGGGATATGCGGCCCGGGCCACTTTGGCCTCGGGAATATTGTAGATGGAAACAGGACGGTAATTTTTTAACAGCAAAATTTCCTGGGCCTGCGCGGTTGCAGACCCGGAAAATAAAAGGATCAGAATGATCGGGATGACCGGTGGTTTTTTCATATATTAATTACTTCGAGTTTTCTGGTAATCAGTTGTTGCACTTCCTCTATGGCTTTCGGAAATACTTTCCGGAGGTCAATCTCGTCACTATCGGCCAGCAGGGATTGCAGCTTTTTCATGAAACAGTTCTTTGTTTCTGTTGCCAGATTGATCTTACTGATCCCGCTGCGGATCGCATCTTTCAGCTGATCGTCAGGAATGCCGCTGCTCCCATGTAATACCAGGGCACAGGAGGTAACTGCCCGAATTTCTTTCAGTCTTTCCAGGTTTAATTTCGGAGTTTGTTTATAGAAGCCATGCGCATTACCGATGGCGATAGCCAGTGCGTCAATACCGGTCGATTCGGCAAATCGCTTTGCATCATTAACCGGAGTGGGTTCTGTCTCCTGGTCCTGACCTAGTTTGGCAACATATCCCAGCTCGGCTTCCACGTTGGCTCCGTAGGAGGACGCCAGGTTAACAGCCTCTTTGGTGATCCGGACATTTTCTTCAAACGGTGCTTCACTGGCGTCGATCATCACGCTGTCGAAACCCATATCCAGACAAGCTTTTAAGAGATCTATCCGGGACCCGTGATCAAGGTGCAGCCAGCCTTCTACTTCAAATTCTTTCAGCATGGCTCTGGCCATAGCAACGGCCGGTTTGAGCCCCAGGTAGTTTATGGAACTTTCGCTCAGTTGCAAAATCAGGGGACTGCCGGTTGATTTTGCCGCGAGCAATAACCCTTTCAAAGTTTCGTAATTATAAAAATTAACAGCCAGCAGGGCATTGCGGGACAGGCTGCAGGCGGACAATTTTTCTTTTAATCTCATAGCAGGTATTTAAATGTGGAAAGCGCCACCCGCCTCACGTTTTCGTAATCTGAAAAAGCTGTTGTGCCGCCAGCCTGCGTGGTATTGATTGCTCCGCAAAGGGCAGCAAATTCAAGGCAGGATTCCGGTAGTTGGCCGAGCAGGTAGTAATGTATGAACCCTGCATTGAAACTATCGCCGGCACCGATGGCGTCAACGACCGCTCCATTCAGAAACGGAGCCTGATTTATATTCTTTCCCTTCATGCGCAGTACAGCGCCGGCGTTACCGCTTTTGACAACAACCATTTCAGCCCTTTGATCCGTCACGGCCGTCGCCTCATGTAAGGTTTTTTTTGCGGTTATATTTTTTAGTTCTTCGATGTTGGGTAAAAATAAATTTACATGGGGGAGCAGTTCTTCAAAATGTAAATCCCACAATTCAGCCGGATCCCATTGCGGATCGAGTGAAGTGGTAAGACCCAGTGCACGGGCTCTGCTGAAAAGGGAAACCAGGCCCGGCTTTAATGAAGGTTGCAGGAAAACCGAACTCAGGTGGAGGTGTCTTGCCGTCTTCAGAATGTCATCGGTGATGTCGGATGACTTCAATTCGTTCATCGCACCCGGATAGGTGATCATCGCCCGATCTTCCTTAATATTCAACGCAACGGTGACACCGGTATCGGCCGTTTTGCTGCGGATGATAAAGCTGCAATCCACGTTTTTCTGCGTCAGATCATCCAATATTTTGTCACCGAAAAGATCCCGTCCTATACATCCACAGAAAGCCACCCGGCTGCCGAGTACGGAGAGATTACTGGCAAATATGGCGGAACTGCTGCCCAGGGTCAGCAACATTTTCTGCGCAATTATTTCCTTTCCTACTTCCGGGAATTTTTCCATTCCGTTCAGTATGAGATCCACATTGAGTTCACCTACTACCAGAACATCGAACTTCTTCAAATTGGAAAATTAGAAAATTAGAAAATTTACACGAATGACTACAGTTTTCCGTCAACCATCAACCCTCAACTATCAACCCTGTAAATGTTTACCCCCTCCACAACCCTGGAAATGGATCCGCTCACTGACGGCGCATCCGGCATGCCATTTAACTGCAGACATTTAAAAAATGCCAGTAACTGCGCGGGCAGGATGCTGCACAAGGGTAAGAATTCTTCATCAATTGGCGCATTCCTGTCGGTATCAGATAAAATAATTTGTTCCTGCAGGCTATTGGCAGTGATGCGATGTTCTGAAATGCCGAACTGGAAGAGGGCGCTGTTGCCGATTTCCATCGAGGGCAGCAGGTCCAATTCGTATTGGGATACATACCGGTTATTGTTAAAAAAATAAACGACAAGTGTCTTTTCATCAATTACTGCTTTTGGTCCATGACGAAATCCGAGATAGGTGTCGGCCTTGCAAATGATTTGTCCGTCGGTAAGTTCCTGCAGTTTCAATCCGGCTTCGGTTGCAGTGCCGAACAGAGGGCCCGATCCAAGGAATACGGCTCTTTCGAAATTTTTATCCGCTATCTGCTGAATCTGTTGAATGTCCTGCCTGAGAATTTTTTCTGTCGCATCGATCGCGAGTGCAACCTGTATTTGACAAAAAGCCGGATCATCGTTGAATGCCATTAACAGTCCTGTGAGCAGCATCGCGGAATAGCTGCCCGTCATGGCCAGTGATTTATCATTGGC
>Ga0157376_10002487_pt1 | contig 12472 bp, 8 predicted proteins | sample M45metaG_FD_121801 | JGI IMG/M metagenome (GOLD analysis project Ga0157376, IMG submission 121801) | Miscanthus rhizosphere microbial communities from Kellogg Biological Station, Michigan, USA - M4-5 metaG | ecosystem: Host-associated > Plants > Roots > Rhizosphere > Soil | place: USA: Michigan... | reverse complement strand
GGGACGTTTATCAAGAAGCCTTCCTGAAGGTCTACCGCAATCTGCATCGATTTCGCTTTGAGTGCAGTTTTTATACCTGGCTGTACCGAATTGTGACCAACGTGTGCCTGGACCATCTGCGACGGCGGCAAGCGCGGCCGGAAGATCAGGCTCCGGAGATTTACATGAACCGTCAGGAAGAGGGCGGTCACGATTTTTTTGAGTTTCAGAAAGAGCATAGGCCTTCACTCGACCCTGAACGGCGGCTGATGGGCGAAGAGATTCGAACGAAATTGGCGAAAGCGATGGAACGGCTGTCTCCTCGGGAACGAGTTGTATTTGAAATGAAGCACTATCAAGGGTTAAAGTTGCGCGCGATCGGCGACGCGCTGGGCACTACCGAAGAAACGGTGAAGAATTCCCTGTTTCGCGCGACGCGAAAATTGCGGCAAGAACTTGGGGAGCTGCGATGAGCGGCGACGAATTGAAGATGAATTGTAGTGAAGTTGCGCCGTTGCTGGTTTTTCTCTCTTGCGATGAAGTGAGCGCGGAAGAACGCACAGCGATTGAATCACACCTCGGTGCTTGCGCAGATTGCCGGGCGTTGATGATGGAGAGCGGCGAATTCCAGGTAACAATTGCGGGGCTGCCACAGACGGCGGATGAACTGGACCGATCGGGTACGCTGTTGGCACAATGTCGCAGCGAGCTGGCGGAATCGCTCGATGAGATTACCGTGCCTGCCGAACCGGCGCGCTGGCAGCCGTTTGGCTTTCTACGGCGATGGATGGCGTTGCGACCAGGATGGAGCGCAGCAGGATTACTGGCGGCGGGCGCCATTCTCGGGGTACAACTTTTGCAATGGTTGCCTACCAATGATTCCGGGTTGAATGGCAAAGCGGTGAGTGTCTCGGCGGCTCCGAGACTTTCGGACGATCAACTTTCCAGGATGGCGGTTGCGAATATTAATTTTGCGCCAGGTGCGGATTCAGCGCCCGACGTGTTGCAAGTGCAACTGCGCGCGGAACAGCCGGTAACGCTTTCAGGAAGTATGGATGACAGCGATATGCGCCGGGTGTTGACCTACGTGGTGAAAAACAGCGACCGGTTTGATGCCGGAGTACGGCTGGATTGCCTGGATGCGTTGAAAACGCGGATTCATGACGATGAAATTCGCGGCGCGTTGCTGGAAGCGGCGCGGCGGGATCGTAATCCGGCGATTCGCATGAAGGCTTTGGAAGCGTTGCGCGATGTAGCGGGCGATGAAGAGGTCCGCGATGTGCTGCTGGAAGCGCTAAATAACGATGCGAATCCGGGCGTTCGCGTGGAAGCGGTGAATTTGCTGGTGCGTTCGCTGGAAATAGAATCGATGCCGCCGGCTTCCGGTGCGGTGGGGGGGCCGGAATCGGACATGCCGATGATCTCGCCGGTTGCGCCAGTGGCGGTTTCGAATGACGACGCTTCGGTGCAGCGTGTGGTCCGGGCGCTGGAAGCGTTGCAACATCGCGATCCCAACCGTTATGTGCGGCAGCGCAGCGCAGCGGCGCTTCGCCAGATTGGTCCGCCGGACGTACAGTAACGGTTTACGGGTAGAGATTAAGAAGTCAGAATCGCGCACGAACCGGAACGCGGGAGATGGTGCTCGCGAATGAAGAGACATACTGCCAAAAATGATCAAGGTTGATTCCATCCTCCGCGCTACGCGCAATTTCACTGCTGCAATCATTCCGGCATTGCTCTTCCTAGGACCAACGTTCGCCGCGACGGAGTCGAGAGTCATTCTGGTTGAACCGGTGAGGGGAACTGAGCCCGGCGGTTCGCACATCTCCAAGGACTTGAATGGGGCGTTGCAAACATCCGAGAACATGACCTTGCGTCTGAACACCGATCTCGGTTCGGTGCGAATCCTTCCGCTGGAGCGAGGAGCGGTGCCAGAAGTGCGTTACAGCGTCCATATCGAAACGGATGCACGAGGCACGCAAGGTTCGCAGCTACTAGGCCACTATGTGCTTAGCGTAAGGAATACTGCGGCTGGGGTTGAGATCACCGGCAACTTGCCGCAGCAACTGGCGAGAGGAACCAACAACGCACAATTCTGGATTCGTTATGAAATTTCGGTTCCGGCGAGTTACAGCCTCGATGTGACCACCGGGGCTGGGGACATATCTACCGCCGATGTCGGAGGAACAGCCAGATTGATCACCGAGGGCGGCAACATTATTACCGGCCGGATTGCGGCAAACCGTGAGCAAGCAATGAGCCGGCGCGGCACGATGCGCTTCGCGGCAAAGTTGCAGACGCAAGGTGGACATATTCAAGTCGATGACGTGAAGGGCGATTTGACGGCGTTTACCGCGGGCGGCCACATCAACACCGGATTTATTTCGGGGGAGGCGAACCTGCATTCAGGCGGCGGGCATATCCGTTCGGCAGGAATTGCCGGAAAAGCGCAACTGGCGACCGAAGGCGGAAACATCACGGTAGGAAAAGCCGGTAATTTTGTGGCGGTAAAAACTGGGGGCGGACAAATCGATTTCGGAGAAGTGCGCGGATCGGTACACGCGATGACGGGCGGCGGCGGAATTCGAGTGATGTACGTTTCGGGGCCGATGGACGTCGAGTCCAATGGTGGCAGCATTTGCCTGACCCGAGTTTCGGGCGCGGTGAAGGCCGCGACGGGATCGGGCACCATTACCGCATGGATTAATCCGGATGGATCGATGCAAACGGCTTCGTCGGTGCGGCTCTCGGGAGCTTCGCAACTCACATCTGGGGCGGGCGATATTGTGGTTTTCCTTCCGCGAAACCTTGCCGCGAATATTGAAGCCGTTGTTGAAAGCGGTGGCGAACATCGCATTGAAGCCGATCCAGCTTTGGCTTTGCAGATTGAACCATCCGCGCAGTCTTCAGGACAGGTTCGCGCGGTCGCCGAGCTGAACGGTGGCGGACCGATGTTGCGGCTGAAAACAACCGGCGGCAGAATCAAGCTGCAGTACCTGGAAGCGGAAACGGCGTTGTGGGATTCGATGGTGCGCGAGCAAAAAGTGCGGATGGAACGAGACCTGTCGAAGAGTTCGTTGCCGGCGATGCCAGCAATGTGGCCGGAGCCAGCCATGGCGCCGGAAGCGCCTCCGCGTGCGGAGCCGGCTACCCCGACGGTTGCGCCGGTAGCGCCAAGTGTCTGGACCGGCTCTTGGGTTGACAAATTGGAGCTGCACATCCTCGGTGGTGTCCGAGAGGATGGAGATGCATTTCAAAGCCGGATTGTATCGGCACCTAGACCTGCATACCCAGACGTCGCGCGCAAAGCCGGGATCGAAGGCCGGGTGCGATTGCAAGTGCGCTTGACGCAAGATGGAAACATCGAAGTGCAAAAACTGCTGGAAGGTGACACGGTACTGGCGGATGCCGCGATTGCCGCAGTGAAGAAGTGGCGCGGAAAGCCGGTGTGGATGGACGGAAAGCCGGTGGACGTAATTTCCACCGTCACGTTTGAATTTCATTTGCGCTAAATGCGCATGGAGAGAAGAGTTTTGCGGTCCGGGGTCCAAGTAGTGCGTCAGGAGCGAGGAAAGAGTCTGCGACTGAGAATAGTTCCATAGCGGGTGCTTCCTCGAAGGGGAATGGAAATGAAACTTCGCAAATTGCTTGTTCCGGTAGTCTCGATGGTGTTTGCGCTGGCGATCGCTGCAGTTCCGGGGTTCGCTATCAGCAAGGAGTTCAATCAGACCTACCAACTGCAGTCCGGTGGCACGTTTGAACTGCAAAATGTAAACGGAACAGTGGAAGTGCAGGGCTGGGATAAGGATGTAGTTGAGGTCCACGCCGTCAAGACTGCGAAGTTGAGAGAATCGGACCTGGAACGAGTTTCAATTGACGTGAATGCAAACGCCTCGGGCGTTTCGGTAGCCACCCGGTATCCGCAGAATGAAGGCGTGGAAGTGGCCGTGGAATACACGATCCACGTACCGCATGGCGCCAAAGTAGAACATCTTGGGACCGTCAATGGAACGCTGCGAATTGCCGGTGTGGACGATGTTGAAGAACTCCGCACGGTGAACGGCAACATCGAAGTATACGGCGCGGAGAGCAACGTCCATGCGCACACCACCAACGGAAATGTACGGCTGGAACTAACGCATGTTCATGGCGTCAGCGGAACGTTTGCAGAAACCACGAACGGATCGGTTTTTCTGGCGGTTCCAGCCAATTCGCAGGCCGACCTTGAAGCCAGATGCCTGAATGGCAATTTCTTATCGGAGCTGCCAGTGTCGATGCAAGGTTCGCTGAAGCCACGGGAGATGCACGGAAAACTTGGCCAGGGCGGAACTTCCATCAAGCTGCACACCATCAACGGCGGGATTCGTGTGGTGGCGTTGCGCACGACGGTTTGAAATAGCGCGCGTCTAACAGCGGCATGGAGGACAAGCATATGAATAAGAAAAATATTCTGTTGGCCAGCGGGCTTGCCACGCTCGGCCTCGGGCTGATTGCGTTGCCGGGAACTTCGAAAGCCTTCCAGGACGCAGCAGCCGCGCCACAGGAAGTTGCGCCGCCCGCAGCAGCAGCACCACCGCAGGTGGTAACTCGCATGCGAATTATGCGGGCCCCGCAGGCCGGAGTGCCTGTCGGAGAGATGGATGGACAAGACGATCGCCACATGGCGTTCGCATTCGCAGAAGACGGCGGAAGCTGGCTCGGCGTGGAAACTCAGGAAGTAACCGCGGACAAAGTCAAAGAGTTGAAACTTTCCGCAGAGCGCGGTGTGCTGCTCGGAAAAGTGCTGGAAGATAGCCCTGCCGCAAAATCCGGACTGAAAGACGGCGATGTGGTCACCGAAATCAACGGACAGCGGTTGGAAGGAACCACGCAATTCCGCAGGATGATCCGTGAAATCCCCGCCGGCCGCAGCGTGCAGCTGACGATATGGCGTGATGGACGCTCGCAGACCGTTAGCGCCACGCTTGGCAAGATGCAGGAGAATCGCAAGCAGTTCATGAGCGCAACTCCACAGGTGTTTAATTTCCGTATGCCAGAAATGCCGGAAGTCGCACCAATTCCCGATATCCCCAGCGTGGAGTGGGAAGGCGGCGCGTTGATGATGAACCGTCCGAGGCTGGGAATTGATGCCGAAGACGTTAGCGGGCAGCTGGGCTCCTATTTTGGCGCGCCGGGCGGCGAAGGAATTCTGGTGCGCGACGTGAATCCCGGTTCGGCCGCGGAAAAAGCCGGAGTAAAGGCGGGCGATGTGATTACTTCGCTAAACGGGGAAAGAATTCACGGCCTCGCCGAGTTGCGCTCAAAACTCTCTGCGGCAGGAGAAGGAAAGACCGTCAAGCTCGGCGTGCTGCGAAACAAGAGCGCGTTGACACTGGATGTGCAAGTCCCCGCTGTCAAGGCCAAAACCGCGCATAAGATGGAGATGCGCACCAAGATTTGACTCCGTATTTTTGCGCAATTCGAATTTGATAACTGGCCTCCCGAGAAATCAGGAGGCCTTTTTGTTGGCCATATGGACTTGACCAGCGCGCTTGCTCCGGCCATGATTTTGGCCAATTACCAATCTGGCGGCAGGCACCGAACCAATTGCCGCATGCAGTCGTCAATACAAATGGGTCTTATGCCAGGACTGTGCGCAGCCTTCTATCTTGGCGCGCAGCGGCGACGGGAGCGAATTGAAATGAACCAAACCCTCAAAATCCTGATGGCCGTAAGTTTCTTGCTGGCGCTTGCAATTCTTGCAGACACCTCGCCTGAGGTTGAGCGAGCGCAAGACGCGAGCGACAAACAGGGTCTAGCCAAAGCTTCGGCCAAGGCGGGAGCGCCTTCGGCCGCGCACATTGAGCGAATCGAAAACGGGATTGAACCTGTTGAGGTAGGCAAAAACGAACCACCGCTTGCCCTGGACATCGAGAAGCTGATGAAAGTATACAACGTCACTGGCATGAGCGTGGCGGCGATCGATGATTACAAGATTGCCTGGACCAAAACATATGGAGTGACCGAACCTGGTGGAACAACCCTGGTGACCCCCAAGACGCTGTTTCAGGCCGGCTCCATCAGCAAACCCGTCGCGGCCACCGGAATGCTTGCGCTGGTGCAGCAAGGCAAGCTCTCGCTTGATGAAGATGTCAATCAAAAACTGAAAACGTGGAAGGTGCCGGAGAACGAATTCACGAAAGACAAGAAGGTGACGCTGCGGCGTCTTGCCAGCCATAGCGCAGGCCTCACGGTGCATGGATTTCCAGGTTACGACGTCGACGAAACAATTCCGACCCTGGTACAGATTTTCAATGGCGAAAAGCCCGCAAATACTGCGCCAATCCGCGTGGATTTTATTCCCGGGAGCGACGAGCGTTATTCCGGCGGCGGAATCACCATCGAACAACAGCTCATGATGGACGTTAGCGGCCAGCAGTTCCCTGCGCTGATGAAAGAATCCGTTCTGGACAAATTAGGGATGAGTGACAGCAGCTACGAACAGCCGCAGCCTGCGGCCAGAGCGGCGCTGACTGCCGGCGGAACTTATGGCAGCGGCAAGCCGGTGCACGGCAAATGGCATGTCTATCCCGAAATGGCGGCCGCGGGGTTGTGGACCACGCCAACCGACCTGGCAAAATTTGCGATTGAGATCGCGCTCTCCAGAAACGGCAAATCGAACAAAGTTCTTTCGCAAAAGACTACCGAAGAGATGTTGACCATCCAGTCCAAGAATTTCGGGATCGGCTTCGCAGTGAGCAAAGAGCATTCAGGAGAATTTGGCCACGACGGCGCGGACGAAGGATTCCAGGCGTTGTTGCTGATGAACTACGCCACGGGACAAGGCGCGGCGATCATGGCCAACTCCGACAATGGCATCCTGGTGGCAGAGGAATATCTGCGGAGCTTGGCCCGTGAATATACATGGAAATTCCAGCCGGACCCACGGTCGGCGTACATGAAGTTGAGGATGATCGACAAGCTACGCGGAATTGACTCGATGCTGGCGAATTACGATGCAATGAAAGCGTCAGCTGATCCCAACAATCGTCCCCAAGAGCGACTCCTGAATGAACTTGGGTACGCGGATTTGTACGGCGGCAAGCCTGAAGACGGCATCAAAATCTTCCAGAAAAACGCCCAGGAGTTTCCGGAATCTTCCAACGTTTACGACAGCCTGGGTGAAGCGTACGCCGTGGCTGGAAAGAAAGACCTGGCCATTGAAAACTACCAAAAATCAATCAAGCTGGACCCCAAGAATCAAAATGGCATCGATCGGTTGAAAAAACTGAAAGGCGAACAGTAGCGAGAGAGAATTCAGCGATTCCTTTCGCCGCGATATCTCTTCGCCAGGCGGAATGGCCGGCGCAGAAATTCCGTAAAGCGCGGGCCTCCGGCCTTCTTCGTTGGGTCCCAGTCTTCTTCGGTGGTTGAAAACGAAAGACGCGAGAGATACGCGGCTCCTGCAAAGAATTGTCCATGCATCTGAAAGCGAAATTTGGCGCGCCCCAGGACATGCAAAGGCGCCTGGCGGGCGTAAGGGAGCCACGACTCGATTTTGGTCACCAAGTGAGCGGCCGCGGAATCTGCGGCCACTACTCTTTCCATGGAGGCCGGGACAGCGACGCGCAACAGTCGCTCGGCAAGCAGCAATGCGACGTTAACCATTCGTTGCGCGCCGATGTCGGCCGAAGAGCGGTGGACTCGCTCCCAGTCAAGCAGCGGATGGTTGTGCACCATCGCCGCGATATCGGAGATCCACATCAAGCGTTCCCAAAAATGTTTCGCGCCATGGATGGAGATCAGCACAAATTCGTCTTCGGGGCTCAGCGCAGGAATCGAGTGGCCATCGATGATTGCAATGGTCTTACGCTGAAAAAATTCTTCGATGGGCATCGGCCGAGGAAAGTATCGTAGCGTGCGCTCGGTGTGCAGTTCGATCAATACCCTGGCCGGTGGCCTCACGAACCTGTATTGGCCGGGCACTTTTTGCCTGCGCATGGCCTCGAGCGGGACCCGTGAGTCGTAGCCGGCAGCGATTGCCGATGCTGCTGCTCGTTCGATGTCCGCATGCCGAACAACAAAATCAACGTCGCTGTAAGCACGAGCGGAAGAATCGCCGTAGGTCCGGAATGCCAGCACCGGCCCTTTCACTACCACCGTTGCTACCTGCGCTTGAACAAGGATTTCAAGAAAACGCACGAGCTCCGCGGTCAAGACCATCGCGGAGACCAACTGTGTCCGGCGTCGCGCCAGCAGCAATTCGCAAAAAGCTCGGTGTTTCGCCGCACGCTGGTCAACTTCGATGGCCTTGGCAAGTTGCGCGAGTACTCCGTGCTCTTCGGCCAGGGCAAAGAGCGATTCAGGGTCACTCAAACGGGAGAAAAGTTTGGAGATTGTCGCAGAATCCGGCGGGAATGAGCAAGCTTCGAGCAGCAGCGGCCATTCGGCGCCTAGAAAATTTGGCGAAAATGAAGTATCCAGCTGCAAAATTTTACTCCCACGGCGAAACCACGAGTGTACGCGAAAATCCGAGCCGCAATTTAGCGCGAATACTTTTCAGCGAGTTCGGCGGCTTGGTTGAAGGCATCTTCGACCCGGCGGAATACATGTGGAAATTGCTCTACGGCTTCGCCAGCGATCGCTTCCAGGGGCCGCTTGCCGTCCATGGCTTGCAGCAGCCACCGTTCGGCTAGGCCCAACTCGTTCAGCACCGGCACAAAATCGGTGGTACGTTTTTGCAGCATCGAGGGGGGGAACAGGCTTCCATAAAAGGTGGATTGCTTGAAATTCACCGGGGGGTGTTCGGAACTTGCCCGAATCTTGGTTTCCCACTGCCAGATGTAGTCATTTCCGACTAGGTGGGCACGCACATCGAGGGAACAAACTTCATTCTCGCGAAGCGCCACCGGCTCGAGCCAAGGAAAGAACAGATGGCCGTAGACAGTTTCGCCGCTCTGCGGGGCCGTCGAGTATCCGATGCCATCGATAAGTTCCGTCTCGAACCACAATCCGATTCCGTGGCCGACTGCATCCTGTGTGATTGGCAACTCGATAATGCTCTGAGCCGGCAGTTTGGCGCCGGAACAATATTCAAGCGCATGCCACGCAAGCGGCTGCGAGACCACTTGCTCCGGCTTAATTTGTTGCCGATACATTGAGTTCAAGACCAGCGGGAGTCCAGACGAAAGCTCAAGCGACGGCACCGCTTTCCACGCGCCCGTAATGCGGCCATACAACTCCGGAACCTCAACGACCGCGGCAATCAGCGTGTCGAGGGATGGCAGCAATCTTCCGCCCTCCGCAAGAAATCGATCGCGGGCGTCCTCGAGTGTACCGACGCAGTGGGAAAATACAGGCAAAACGCCTCGAACGTCCGCAATGATGACATTCGCACGCTCGGGCAAATGAATTTGCCGCGAATCCCCGCGAAGAAAATGAACCCGCTCGGCGAAACCGTTGATCACGGCAAGATGGCGGCCGAAATCGACTATTCCGTTGGTGTCGATAGCATAAACCTTGCGGGCGCCGGCTTTGCATGCCAGAAACGCGAAGATCCCGGGGCCACAGCCGAGGTCAACCACCACGTCACCTGGCCGAACGGATCTTTCAATCGCCGCCGAATACGCATCCATGCGGACCTTGTCAGCGAACATCGAAGCGAATTGTTCAAGGCTATACATCTGAGTGTATCGGACCAACCGGCCTTGCCGGCGCCCTATGAGCGTGTTGTAAGACGTGCGATTCAATGAGCGCTGCCAATTCAGCGAGCCGGGCGGGTTCCAAACTGGGAGTAATTTGGAAGCACGGTACCAGCGTCACCAGCTTGGCGATCTCGTCGAATTCGGCGGCCCGCCGGTCGCGATCAACTAGCCAGTTCATATAGGTGCTTTGCACCAGTTGAAGGACGGCCTCCCTTTGTGAAATCAACTCAACCCGCGGTGCAGCCGTGTCGTCCGACCGTGGAGCAAGTAGATAAATTGCCGCCAGCGGCAATTTGTTCGAGGCGAAGTGTGCAGTCGAACCATCCAAAGGCAAATACCGCTTTTCCCAACCATTTACGATTAAAGGAAGCGCCTCTGAAGAAGCAAATAGAAGATTTACGGAATCGGGCCACAAACAGACCCGTGGATAGCCTGGAAGAACTTGTAACACGCGATCCGTTTCTTCAATCGCGCACACATCTTCGCAGAGAACTGGCCAGCCTCGCAAGGCAAGCGCGGCCGCCGCCGTGGACTTCCCTGCGCCTGCCGATCCCACCAAGGCCACGGCATGTTCGTTAAAAGCCACGGCACTGGCGTGCAACGCGGTACGGCCGTGCCGATGAAGTACGAAACCCATGACCGGTCCTAGAAGGTACACAATCGCGTCGTCATCACTCAGTCCGGGACCCGGTTCGCCCCAGATTCGCGTCGCCCCGTGGTCTAGGACGAATCGGGTTCCGTCTCCGTAGCGGAGTTGGAAGAACTGCCGGCAACCATATTCTCTAATCGTGAACTTAGATTCGGCTACTAGCCCATCCGAGCGCCGAATCGGTAGAGGCCGGTTAGCGAGCGCAAGTGCATCCTCCACCCATCTGGGCGCGGTTCCCAATTCAAAATGGATGTCGCAAGGAATCGTTTCAAGAGCTGTTGGGCTGAGCGCAGGAATGGCAATTGCAGAACGAATGGTAAAACCGTAGGCCTGATAAATCACGTTGTCAAGTCGTAAGTTACTCGAAGCGATGCGACGCCAGTTTCAAAAACTCTTCGTGCTATTAGTGGCGCCATCCATATTTGGGGCCTTCTTTGACGCCGCCGAGGTCATCTGCGTCAAGCTGCCGTACTTTGTTAGGGTAGGCATGCAATAGGGCTTTTTGTTCGAGACGGGAGAATCAGCTTTCATATGAGTCGCTCACTCCGACTCTACTGAATCCCCGGTGCTTTTTCAACCGCATTCAACCACCGAGAAAGCGAAACCGGTCTAAGGTGAACATAAAGTGACGTATCTGAAGCAATCTTTAATGATTTCAATAGGTTGGGCCAATCGACGAGCGATCGAACCAACTCTGCTGCAGGCTCCGACGGAACGGGATTCCAGTCGCCGCTAGCCACTTGCAAGACAAGCGGGTCTTGAGGCATCGGCGTCTTGGCACGTAGGCGAATCTCGTCAGGCAAAATGCCGACCTGAGAAGAGCGAAGCAATTGCTTGTCGAGGGCCCATGGAATCACCGGAATTCGCAGCAGGAACCGGCAGAGGCGCCGATCAAGGAATGGATTTCGGGTCTCTAAGGCTACGCCGGTCCACACCGGATCGTTCACTTCGAGCACATCGCCCAGAAAACCGCTGTTCACAGCATGGTAGGCCTTGGTATTAAAGGGATGCGCCACACTCGGCGGGGAGCAAATCGCAAGCCAGCGCTCGGCGAGTTTGTGACTCTGTTCGAAATTGGCTGCAAGCCACGGCGGGTAGGTCAATTCCGCGGGTTTTCTTCCGATGATCCTGTGTAGGCGGCTCTGCAGTCCGAAACCCAATGACGGCAGCTTGCCTTGGGAGCAGACCCAACGCGCCAACGTTCGCAACGCCACCATTGGACCTCGTTGCTTTAATAAGTAGCGTAGGAAAGGTGCTGCCTGCAGCCGCAAGACTTCGTCGCCCCCGTCGCCGGATAAGACCACTCGCGATGTTCTGCTGACTTCCTGGCGATAGGAAAGGTAAAGCAAAGAATAGGGATCCTCCAGCGGTTCCGGAAGTGATGCTGCCGAATCTTCCCAGCCCGAAAACGGGAGTGCATCTCCGCTATGAATGAGCCGCAGAGGGATGCCGAGAGTTTCGGCAAAGCCGGAGGCGAATTGACTCTCGCGGTCATCAAACAGTGGCTGAAAATCCACGCAAAGCGCCCTCAGCTTCGAGGATGCCGCGGGCAATTTCTGACTTCGAAGAATCGTCACGGCGGCGGCGATCGACGTGGAATCAAGTCCGCCACTCAATAGAATTGAGGTATCGCAGTCCGGAAGGCAATCCGCGACGGACCGCATAAAGAGGGTGCGAAACTGCTCGATTACTTCTTCATCTCGACGAAAGTGCAGCAAATCTTCAATCGGGAAATACCCGATACGTTTAACTGCTAGGCCATGGCATGAAAATTCCAGGAGATGGCCGGGGGGAAGCCTTCGGATATCACGGTAAACGCTGAGCGCAGCGTCGTGATGCGGTGCACCCAGAAGAAAGTCCGCAATAAATTGCAACTCATACTCGCGGCAAGAGATCGACGGATGGCAGAGCACCGCCTGTATGGTGTTACCGAAGATGAGTACGCCGCCGCGATGCGAATAAAAAAACGGCCGGGCACCGGTGAGATCGCGGAAGGCGAGAAGCCGGCGTTCGCGCGGATTCCACAGCACGAAGCTAAAATCGCCGTTAAGCTCGGGCAGTGCTTCTGCCCCAAACTTCGCAAAGTAGTGCAGTATCAACTCTTCGCTCGTCGTAGTTCGGCTGACCTGCACACCTTGCGGTGCGAGCTTTAGGATTACGT
>Ga0157376_10002486_pt1 | contig 12473 bp, 21 predicted proteins | sample M45metaG_FD_121801 | JGI IMG/M metagenome (GOLD analysis project Ga0157376, IMG submission 121801) | Miscanthus rhizosphere microbial communities from Kellogg Biological Station, Michigan, USA - M4-5 metaG | ecosystem: Host-associated > Plants > Roots > Rhizosphere > Soil | place: USA: Michigan... | reverse complement strand
GCGTGGCATTGCCTCTCGCCCCGGTTGCTTATCCAGCAAATGCAAACGCCGATGATGCCGCTTAGGTTCATGAGATTTGCGCTGAACAATTGTTGCAATTCAACAACCGCCGCCAACTCCACTGAAAGCGTGGCTTGAAGTCAACGGAAAGGACCCCGACGAACGCGCCGCGTTGCTCGCGGAAATCCGAAAAAATTGGCTGTATGTCGGCCAGGGTGTGCCGATAGATCAACCGGAAGCCCTGGCGGAATTCCTTCGCGCCCACCCTGGCGAATGGTCGCTTGTGGTGATTGACCCGCTGTTGCGCGCCATGACCGGCGACACGAACGCGCAAAAAGACATGTCCGCATTTATCGCCGCGTTTGATTGGATACGCCAAACGACCGGCGCGGCCGTCCTGATAGTCCACCATAGCGGCAAGGACGAAAGCAAAGGGGCGCTTGGCTCAATCGCGCTAGAAGCGGCCGTTGACGGCGCGGCACGTTTCACCAAGGACGGCTTGCGGCATACGCTACAGGTCACGTTGATGCGTGACGCTCCCGACAATGTGCCCCCCTTGGTGTTTGACCGGGAGTCGGTCGCAATCGACCTGGAAGGCGGAATTGAATCGGCCGCGTTGCGGTTGGTGAAGGACAAAGGGGCGGCGTTGCTTGCCGCTATAAGGGCCGCTGATAAGCCTACCGCCGAAAGCCTAGCCGCGAGCATGGGTGTTGACCGTGCGACCGTCTTCCGACGCCTGAAGGCCGCCCGCAATGAAGGCTTGGTTGCCGAAGACGGGATAAAGCTTACAGCAAAAGGGCTAGAAACACTCTGAGTCGCATGGGAGTCGCGCTTATTGGTTTCTGATATTGCGACTTGCTATGCGACTCCGTGCGACTAAAAAGCTAAAGCCAATATTGCCAAGGTTTATCATGCGACTCTTTGTGCGACTCCGCTGCGATTCTGCCGATGGAGTCGCACACTCCCCCCCGTCTATAGACGGGGGTAGTGCGACCACGGCGCGACACTCACGGGCCGGGGTGAGTGGTGAGTGTGTGGTGTGTATAGATACACACTCAACACATGGCCCAATCACTCGCCCAATCAATCAACGTGCTATTGCTCTACTCAATCAATCAACAATGGCGCGGGTATTCGACCGACACCGGCCCGAATCTTTCTAGGTTCTTCCAGGCCGAAAGATATTGAGGGAAAGCGGCAAGCTCGGGGGGCGGGGCTTGATAGCTATTTTTTTTGTTTGCGTTCGGGCAACAAATTTTCGATTCGGACAGCACTTCTTAGGGGTAAGTCGATCACAAACACGGTGCGTTACACCGCGATGTCGCCTGAGCCCTTCAAGGACATTTGGCGCTAGGGCGCGCTACTTGAACTTGACGACTTTTGTTTCGCTAAGTTCGCACTCAGGGCACTCGAAAGTGCGCAGATCATGATCCGGCTTGTCCGGCTCAATGCGAGCTAGCCACATAGGCGAGCCGCACTTAGGGCAAGATGGTTGATCTATGGACGCCCTTTGAGGATTAAAAATTTCTGATTGCGGCACTTATGCCTCCCGTTGCCAGGCCTACAACCGTGTGCGTAAATATATTCGTCGTCGTTTTGGCCGCCATTAAAATTTGACATAGCATGCCGGCACGGCTGTGGATTTTGCGGTGCACAACCATGAGCCCTTTCGGGCGGGGGGTGTTCTCTTTTGAACAGATGTGCCCGCAGCTTAGTCATACTCTCCACACGTCTTAAATCGGAGCCCGGATTTGCGGTCCCAAAAAGAGACCGCATATTAATCCATGTCCCAATCCGGCTGGTATCACGACAAGGCCGCCGAATGTGATCGGATGGCGCTTGCTTCGACCGACGCGATTACGCGCGGCCGTTATATCAAGGACCGGGACAACTGGCTGGGGATTGCCACACGTATTGATGCGGCGGAGGAAGCTGTAAAACAAAGAAAAAGAAACGGTGAGTAGGCCGCCCCCAGTTGGGCGGCCTCTTTCACTTTTTACGTTCCAGTTCCCGATTAGCTGCTGTGTCTTTTGGCGCTGGTGGACCCAAGTCCAAGGTGATGTCCGCTTTGGGTCAAAAGCGGACATGTGCAGTGCAACTCGGTATGTCCGCTTTGTGCCAATAGCGGACATTGCCCACTTGGTCTGAAATGAAAGAGGCCGCCGCCAACTGAGGCGCGTTCTGTTATGCGACTGTGCCTATTGTCGTTTCAATGTGATGACATTTGGGGCACTCGAATGACTGCAATTCGTAGCCGGGCTGCTCCAAGTGCGGGACAGCGACGAGGCTTGCTCGCAGCCACTGTCATAACCGCGTTTGGCACCACGCAACTGCAGCAGATTGAGGGCTTTATTCCGGCTACTGAATTCGTGATTTTCGTCAGTGATCTTTTTACTGCCGCTCTGTTGTTAAGTCATGCAAGGATCATCGGCTCCCATCGCCTCCTAGTGCTGGCGTGCGGCTATTTATTCAGTGCACTGATAGTCGTTTCGCACGCTTTGACTTTTCCAGGTGCATTTGCGCCGTTCGGCCTCCTTGGTGCCGGGCTCCAGACTACACCGTGGCTCTTTATCTTTTGGCATTTGGGATTTCCCGCTTCCATAATTGGTTATGCCTGCCTGAAAGACGAAAAGCGCACCTTACCCCCATCAACTATTTATTGGAGTGCAGCGCTAGTAGTTCTTCTCGCTCTCCTACTCACGTGGATCGTTACGGTGCATCATGACATTCTGCCGCCTCTCTTTGTGGATCGGCGCACCCTTACTTCCTTGGGAAACCACGTTACTGGAATAGATTTTTTGACGAGCCTGCTTGCATTGACACTGCTGTGGCGTCGTCGAAAGTCGGTACTTGATCTATGGCTCACCGTTGCACTCGTTTGCATGGTGGCTGAACTCTGGGTGACCACCTTCGTTATCGGTACCCGCTTCAGTCTAGGATTTTACGCAAGCCGATTGCTTTCGGTAACCGTTTCAGTAGTTGTTTTAATTGTACTGCTCACCGAAAGTACGGTTCTTTATGGGCGTCTCCCCAACACAATCGCGCTATTGCGGCGCGAGCGTGATAATCGGCTTATGAGCGTGGACGCGGCGACCGCCGCAGTCGCCCATGAGATTAGCCAGCCACTGGGTGCAATAACGCTAAACATCTCATCAGCCTTGCAGTTTCTAAAAAAAACGCCGCCGAACCTTGAGGAAGCAAATGCCTGCCTGACGGCGATGGCAGGCGAAAGCGAGCAGGCGAATGATATAGTTAGAAGCATTCGTAAGCTGTTTAAAACGGCCGCCCATCAAAACACTCTGATTGATATCAATCCTCTTGTTCAGCAGGTGTTGAGGATGGTTGAAAACGACCTGCATGTTCAGGGAGTAACTGTTTCAACCGAATTTCAAGATGACCTTCCGCAAATAACGGGTGATCGCACCCTGCTACAGCAAGTAATCTTGAACTTGGTCAAGAACGCGATAGAGGCAATGGTCGCTGGTCGCACAGCCGTAAAGACCCTTCGGCTGGTCACGACCCAAGACGGAAATTCCATCGTCTAGCTTTCTGTCCAGGACTCCGGACCCGGAATAACGCCCGAAAACGGGGGTCGCGTATTTGATCCATTTTTTACGACGAAATCTTCCGGGACGGGATTGGGACTTTCCATCTCTCAGAAGATCATTGCGGATCATGGCGGTGAATTGCGGCTCACCGAGACCAGTTCAAATGGCTGTACTTTTGAAATCACTCTGCCAAGTGTGGCCGCTAGCGACAGTGGCCCGAAAGTTCTTCCCGCTGGACAGTATTTAAAGAAGCTGTCGAAGGCTCAATAGGTCAGCCTCCCGCTTTGCCAAACGAGCAAGGCGACTAGTCGATAGGCATTTGCGGGAGCTGGTATCTGATGTCCGTTATTGGCACTAAGCGGACATGCCGAGTTGCACTGCACATGTCCGCTATTGGGGGTAAAGCGGACGCGCGTGAATTTACCGCAAAGGTTCGGACGGGTATCCTGCATCGTGACGTTAGGCCTTGGACCATGGAGTTCGAATGACTGGTGTTAGAGGAATTGGAATAGCAGCTAAGGAACGACTGACGACAGATGCGTTTGTATACATTGCAGCCTCTCGCAAACTTGAGCTGATCAAAGTCGGGTGGTCGAAAGGATCTAATCAAACAAATCGAATGAATTCCTTGAACAAGGATGGCTACGGTGGCACTTCCGATTGGCTACTCCTGTATGAGAGAAAATATAGGAACTCGGGCTGGGTCGAAATCGAAGCCCATGATGCCTTGAAAGCCTTCAAGGTGCGGGACGACTATCTTCGTTTAGGACACGGCGAACGCGTGAAGACCCGAGAAGCGTTCTGTTGCAATTACGCCCATGCCCTTGAAGCCATCGAACGAACTAAGCATGAGCCGTTGGAGCGGCGATACGAAAGGCACGACGTGAAAACTGGTTACAATTATCGGCCCTGATTCCGTTGCAAACATGGATCGGCAATGCTTACTCCAGTAACTCACAGTGGGACGGGGCTACTCGGTCCGAAGACAGCGAGCGGCGGTACTGCGAGTGGTTGCGGCAATCATGATGACCGCGCAGCCTTCCGCGCCAGAATCTCCTTGAACGTGTCGTCCGCGTGGATTTTCTCAACATCACTCCGGGGGCAGTACCAACTGTTGCCGTCGCTGGTCGCTACCTCTAGTGTCTCGAACTCCGTCGGAAAATCGTCCTTGTTGACGCCGTAGATGATCATGGTGCTGTCGTGCGGCTTGATCGTCACAGGCAGCGGCGCACTCTGCGACGGGTTGAATGACATTATGAATGCCCGGCCTGTGTGAGGTTTGAAGAGATACACTAGGCTTCCTATCCACTTCGGCTTGTACTTTCTGTCGGCATAGCCGCCGCAGTGAATGACCTTGATCTCGTGGTCCGAGCGGTTGGTGACCTTGAACACGAAGACCTCCTCGTGCGGCGGCGTCATGATGCTAAAGCTGGCTCGGACCTCGACGTAGTTGCGATGGATCAGGTCCTTGTAGATGCTCCAAGCGGCAACCGCCGTGGCGACGACGGCACCCCAGATGGCGAGATAGTCCGTCAATTTCACTGGTTACTCGCCCCCCCTTGAGCGGCGAGTATGTCACACTAATGCGACCATGACCGGCTCACTCACCCTTGCCGGTTATCCCGGCAACACCGTCCACATCGTCTGCGAGAAGCGTGGGCGTTATGCGCAGTACCGCAAGCGCAAGCTAGTCGGCAGCTTCGCCATCCCGTTGGCCCCACCGGATAGTTGCCGCCTCTCGTCGCGGTTGACCAAGGCCTCGTAACAACCTTAGATATTCGCGGGGAATTTCAAACGGGGATCGGGGAACATGCGGCTCATCGGTTCAATTTGTGCTCCGTTGTTCTTGACTGGCCGCATCTCACTTTCCGCGATAGGGATCAGCTGAGGCATGGGGCAAAAGATATTCATAAGTTATCGTCGGCAAGACAGTGCCGCTAGTGCAATCGGAATTGGCCAATACTTAGAAAATGAATTTGGTCGCAAGAATGTATACATCGACATTGATATGCACGCCGGAACAAAATTTCCGGCTGTAATCGAGAAGCGTCTTGCCGAATGTAAGGTATTGCTAGTTCTGATTGGGCCGGAATGGATTAAGGCACAAGACGAGCTCGGACTTCCTCGGCTCCAAAAATCTAATGATTGGGTACGATTAGAAATCGCGTATGCACTGAAACAAAATCTTACCGTTATTCCAGTTCTCAAACGCGTATTTTTTCAATGCTGGCTCCATAAAGAAATTTAGCCAACGTGCTGCATTTGTCTCGCGGTTTGTGTTGACAGCAAATTCAATTCCGTCATTAGAGAAAAACTCCTCGCAAGGGGCTTATGAAGACAATGTGAATGTAATGGATTGCAAAGAGCCAATTTTTAAAGTCGCAGAAAGGACCGTTTATAATATCGCCGGCGAGATTCTATTTCATTTTAAATATGGCGAAGCTGAATCATTAGATATGTCTAACGGCCAAACGATTAACCCCGGAGCGATCATTGCAAGTGGCCGGAACATGGCGTGCGACGAAAAACTTCGCACTTTTGTTCTTTCAAGACACCAATTTGATACGATGCAATTATCGTATCTCGCCAATAGTCCCAAGGGAGACGGAACTGTATTTAACGGTCCATTGAATCCGACTTCAGATTCAACTTATCCTGTCGAAGCGCGCTTCGTTATCAGATTTAACGAAAATCATAAACTCGCGGAACTTTTCCCGGGACAAAATGTGCGCGGGCTACCTTCGAGCTACCGCAGTCTCGACGAGATTATCCAACTGAACTGCGTGGAAAAAAGTTACGGGTACCCATTTTGGGATATTACGACGAATACGAGAATTTAGTGTATTTGCTTGCAGCACCTTCCCCTCCGCCCATCGATGCCAAAAGTGGATCAATTTTTGATAGTCTCCTAAGCGTTGGTTGTGCTGGATCACCGGTGGCTGGAAATTATGAAGGCGTTAACAAGGCCAAATACGAAAATGGGGCACAGGGTGAGCAAAAGATCGCAATTTCCGTTCAGCAAAATGGAAGCGATCTCAAGTTAAGATTTCAAAGTCCCAACGGCGCACGGGCCCGGCAGGTCCGTCAGAGGATGCTGACGCTGCGATGAAGAGACACGACTACAAAACTGCCCTGCGACTTATTCGTCCTCTAGCCGAGCAAGGCGACGCCAACGCCCAATACAATCTTGGGGTGTTCTACGACAACGGTTTGGGCGTCCCGCAGGACCGTATCAGGGCGTATATGTGGCTTTGCTTAGCCGCCATGCAGGGCAGAGATAGAGCCGCAGCGTTCCGAGACCTCGTAGCTCGGCTTATGACTCCCGGGCAGCTAGCCGAAGCACAAAAGCTTTCACGTGAATGGAAGCCGACTAAGTAGTCGTCCATGCCGGGCACAATGCCCGCAGTTGCCTAACGTGCTGTAGCGTGCTCACTGCCATCTTTCGAGGTCGGCCAAGTCGCGTTCAAAGACTTTCTGTGTGCGTTCCAACACCAGCAGGAACTGCTCTGCTGCTTCAGTGTCGCGACCGCTTTCCTTAAGCTCTTCGACATACTGTCGGTGCCGGGCGATTAGTTCACGACCCCACTCGACATGACGTTGGGCAAAGGCGCGGCGTTGATCTATTGTGGGCACAGCCAACCACGCTGAAAACCGCTCTATTCGGCGCAGAACGGCCACCGTGTTTGGTATGGAACCCCACATTCCCCGCATTGATCTGGGTCAACGACTGTTGAGCCCGATCCACGACTATCCATGCGTCAAGAAAATCTCTTCTTAAAAAGATGGGAGGTCCGGATGATCAGATTAATCGCTTTTGCTGCATTGGCCTTCGCCGTCACAACATCAGTACAGGCAATGCCTATGGCGCCGATTCAAGGGCCAGAGGGCTTGATCACGCAAGCCGCAGCCGCCTGCGGAATGGGCAGGACACGAGTTAATGGTGTCTGCGTGAGCAGAGCCGCCAAACGTCACGCCCGTAGGTGCGTGCGACGAGGAGGTGGAGGCGAATGCGCTGAGTGGGCGCACTAAACCGACAGTTTGAGGGCCGCCAGTCAAACGGCTCGCAGCCCTTCTTCTTTTTGCTCGCTGGCTATATATCGCCGTTATGGTTTTGCGTAGCTCCCGGGGCAGGCCGATCAATGCGCCTGCTTCGTTTATTCATCCCTGCCAGCCGACAGTCGCCAGCAAGCCCCCTATTGGGCCCGGCTGGGCGCACGAGTTGAAGCACGATGGCTATCGGTTGCAGATCCACGTCCGCGATGGACGGGTTCGCCTCTACACTATGAATGGCGCCGACTGGTCGAAGCGTTATCCGCTGATCGTCGCGGACGCAGCTCGCATCGAAGGGTCCGCCGTCCTGGACGCTGAAGTCGTCTGGCTTGATTCAGACGGGGTGGCGAACTTTGAGGCCCTGCATAGCCGTCAGACGCCGGGGCATCCGCCTGTGTGTTCGATCTGCTTATGCTCAATGGCGAAGATTTGAGGAGAAAACCGCTCACCGAGCGCAAGGCCGCGCTGAGGAAGGTTCTCCGGCGAGCAAGAGGCGGCATTCAGTACGTCGAACACACCGAGGGCGATGGTGCTGAGATGTTCGCAGCGGCCTGCAAACTTGGCCTGGAAGGAATTGTGTCAAAGAGGATAGATGCACCCTACCGATCTGGTCGGGCTCGATCGTGGCTCAAAGTCAAAAACCCGATGGCACCCGCTGCAACTCGGGCTCAAGACGGAACATTCTAATACGATTGGAACTGGAACGTCTGGGGCTCGACCGAGTTGATTAGACGGTCATCGGCGCCCCCGTCCCCGCGTCTGCTGGTGACCCTTGTTCTAGGCTGCCGTTGGGTATCATGCGGCAGCCCTTTTTTTTGTTGTGGCGTAGTTCGCGTGATGCTGGTCAGTGCGCCTGCTTTGTAGGAGTGCGTGATGCCCAAAATCGAACTCGACGGTCTTCCCGTCATAGATGCCGCTGAGAGCGAGGAGATCACGGTCGCGGTCAGCGCTGATGACCTGGAAGCCGGTGACGCAAAAAACCCTGAACGTCACCCGGTAGCGATTGCATTGCGGCGTCAGAGCGGCGTGGATGACGCTCGCGTGTCGAAGCGCGAAGTGCTGATCAGGCGGGGTAAACAGTGGTTCCGATACGAACCGCCAAAGCCCGTGCAGAACTAGCGCAACACAGCGTTCCAATTTGGTAGTCCGGCCCCGGATCGACTAACGCGGCAAGCCGCTATCTCCAGTCATTCGCGGCGGTGTGCGATGGTCCCGGTTCGGAGCGGGCGGCGTCGAAGGAGGCAAGTAAGTGTCTTGAACACGTTTCTTGTAGTCTTTTGCTTCTTTTAGAGGAGTGCCACCGACGCATGGTCCGCCAAAAACCGACTTGACACACTCCGATCCGTGTTTGTTTCCAGTTGATGTGACGGTCACGCCACCCTGCGCACTATTCGTACTGCCATCGCGATGGTCACGGGTTGTTGGATTGTCTCGATGATCGCGCTTGGTCTGTGCGTCGGCGGGTACGATCAGCAACAGGATCGCACCCGTAGTCAGGACACTAAATGTCAGCCCCACTTTCATCGCGCCCTCCACCGGTTTGTTTGAACATTCACAAGCATCTCAGATTAGCGGAGCATCAGCGCCCAACAAGGATTGCCCTGATTTTCGGAGTGTCTTTTGACACGCTGCGTTTGAGTAAATGGCGCCAAGGCGGTGGCTCGACTAAAAGCCGCGGCAGAGTAAAATCAGAAAATAGTTGCCGTAAATTGTTGTCCAAATGGGGGGCGTCACATGTCGTTTGGTCGAAGCTTTGTTTTGCTTTCGGTACTCGTCGTTGGAACAGGAAATCCGGCATTCGCGCTCAAAGCTGGTGGCGGAGGGTTTTCGCCGCAGTGCCCCGTAGGGGAAAGCCAGCAATGTAGTTCGGGCCCACCCCCTGTGTGCAGATGCGTTGCGGCAGCCAAGCCCAAGAAAAGCTCAGTAACTCCGACGCGCCAGGGTAGCGGGATAACCAGTAATGGCACCGTCAACACCGGCAATAAAGGTACGCCCAGCAGCGGAAAGAAACACTGAGTACATTCGACCCCGTCGAATGCGCATTAAAAAAATACATACAACTAAAGAAGAGTTATGGCGGCGCCGAATCTTTCGCAACCATTTTAGGAATCCCGAATTGATTTGGAGCCGCTGGACCTCGGTCCCCTTTTCCCTTCAAATCCGGCGGCAGTGTACCAAGGGCTGCCGTGTCCCCGCTCGGCGGCCCTTCTTCTTTGCATCACCGGCCATATATTCATGGCATGTTATGGCGTAGTTCCCGTGGCAGGCCGGTAAATGCGCCTGCTGCTTTCATCAACCCCTGTCAGCCTACTGTCGCCAATAAGCCCCCGAGCGGGCCAGGCTGGGCGCATGAGCTGAAGCACGATGGCTATCGGCTGCAGATCATCGGGATGGGCGGGTGCGTCTCTACACAATGAATGGCGCGGATTGGTCCACACCCTACCCGCTGATTATGCAGGACGCGGCGCGGATAAAAGGCTCTGCCATTCTTGACGCTGAAGCTGTCTGGCTCGACGCCAATGGTGTCGCTGACTTTGAAGCCCTGCACAGTCGTTCGAATGATACCCGGACCACTGCCCTCGCCTTCGACCTTCTGATGCTCGGCGAAGAAGACATGCGCCGCAAATCCTACGTAGAGCGCAAGGCGGCTCTCCGAAAGCTTCTGCGCGGTGATCGCGGCATCCAGTATGTGGAACACGCCGAAGGTCACGGCGATAAACTTTTCGAGGCCGTCTGCAAGCTGGGTCTTGAAGGTATCGTTTTAAAGAAGCTGGATTCACCCTATCGGTCGGGGCCGTCGAAAGCCTGGATCAAATTCAAAAATCCAAGAGCCAGCAGCAACTCGGGCGCCTAATGGAACTTTCTAGACCTTGTTAGCATTGGCCTAGGCCGGCTAGGGTAGGACTAGCTGATCCTGGAGGTATGCAATGCCCGCCAAGGAAATCGGCCCTCCCAAAGTTGAATGGCCACATATGTGGTTGAGAAGCGCGATGGTTGGCAAGGCAGAGCCGTCGAAAGGTATTCGAGCTCCGACCAAGCTGTCTCCATTGCGGCGAATGCAAAAACTTCGTCGCATGAGAGCAGCTCTCGGGCAGGCGCGCGATTAGAAGTGGCCCTGTGGCCGGCGGTTCAAGTTTCACGAGTAGCTAGCCCCGATTATGCGGCTGTGGTTACGTTTAACAGCGGCGCGTAGGCGTCCTCCAACGGCCTAAACACCTTGTCGATCAAAATCCTTACGCCAAGCAACTCGCGGCGGCGACTGCCAAGCCGTTACTGAAGATCTCACCGCGTCGTCTGGGTGATGTAATCAGCAATGAGCGATCTAAATTCATCGAGCGGCATGTCGTAGCGTGTCGACCGAGGTTGACAGAGCCCCGAAAACGCTAGCGCATGGCGATTACATTCAGTTGAGCGTTTCGGACACCGGGGAAGGAATGAGTGGCACTACACTGGCAAAAGCAATGGAGCCTTTTTTCACGACGAAGGGCATCGGAAAGGGAACCGGCCTCGGTCTCTCTATGGTTCATGGATTGACCGCTCAGTGCGGTGGCACCATAAATATCACCAGCCAACTAGGCCGCGGAACGACGGTGAACCTTTGGCTGCCGGCCGCAAGTGCGGAGGATCTTATTCTCGCGCCCCAACCGCAGACCGCCGCCGTTGCTTCAAATGAGGGCCGCAAACTCAGAATTCTGCTTGTGGACGACGATTTTCTGGTGAGAACAAACACTGCGTTCATGTTGAGCGATCTGGGTCGTCGAAGCACCATCGGCGAGGGCAGCTTTAGATATGCTGCAGGCCGACAGAGACCTCGATCTTGTGGTTACGGATTATCTGATGCCAGGGATGAACGGTCTGGATCTAGCGAAAGAGATTAGGAAAAATATTCCGGATCTTCCAATTGTTCTGGCGACGGGCTACGCCGAAGTTCACCACCGTCGCCTGTCGAGTTTCCACGGCTAGCAAAGCCTTACACTCAAGAGCAACTCGCCGAGACGTTGGAGACTGTTGTCGGCAGTTAGCTACTCTCGTTTATCGTTGTCCGATCATTGACGCATGATTTTTCCGCGCACGTTGATGTAGAACAGAACAGCAGATGTCCGCTTTAGGTCATTAGCGGACATTAGTGAGTACCCTCCCCACTAGGTCGCCCCGCATTGACCCAGAGAGGAGGCCGCTGGCTATTTCATTCATGAAAGCCGCCAAGCACTGTTGGAACAATCGCCCGTGTCTCTCGTTGCTTATAAGACATGCCCACGCAGGGCTGAAGAGTTAGCGAGGCTGGTATGAATGGTATTATTTATCTGGTCGGGCTGGTTGTCGTCGTGGCGGCGGTTCTTTCTTTCTTCGGACTGCATTAACGGTCGGAAGAAACAAGACGAGTGACGCGATGCATATCGCCATACGCAATGATTTGGATCAAGACCAGGAACGCATCCTACTGAGCGCGTGCGATAAGGCTTGGCGCCGGGTGACCCGGGTTGTAGTAGCTCTCACGCCAGTGCAACACGTCCATGCACGCAGTGTGGTGCGCGCCCATTTGCTGGGCCTCGTGCGGCACGGGGAGCGGAATGAGGACCGATTGGCGAGCCGGGGCGTCTTTTTGATTTGTGCACTCCTGGCCTGTCCCGGCTGCGAATACGTTCAAGGACACCTTTTGCAACAGGTAGGCGCTCAAATCGTTTTCTGACTTGCCTGTGAATCAAGGCCGTGCTTTTGCCTCTAGAAGAAAGCGCGTCGGGAGCCCCATTGACTAATGAATGCTCAGATTGTCGTGCGGGAATTCGGCAAAGTGACTCCAACGCTGCGGCTCTGAATAGTTGGTAGTCACTTTTTGTCTAAGTGGAGCCTCTGCAGTCTTCACCGATTTTCTTT
>Ga0157376_10002485_pt1 | contig 12473 bp, 8 predicted proteins | sample M45metaG_FD_121801 | JGI IMG/M metagenome (GOLD analysis project Ga0157376, IMG submission 121801) | Miscanthus rhizosphere microbial communities from Kellogg Biological Station, Michigan, USA - M4-5 metaG | ecosystem: Host-associated > Plants > Roots > Rhizosphere > Soil | place: USA: Michigan... | reverse complement strand
GGCTAGAGTCAAATCGAGCCCACGAGCAAGAAATGAAATGACAGCAGCACCGGTTTTGGGGCGCGGGGAGTCTCATCTTTGAGGTACTCGTATTCGACACGCCGCTGTTGGCATATGTTTCTCTGAACCGTAGTCTGGTTGTGGTTCCCTTTCATGCCTCACAAACAGGTCGTCATCATCGGGGGTGGTTTCGGAGGCCTGACGGCCGCGCAATCGTTGCGCGATGCCGACGTGCTGCTCATCGACCGCACCAATCATCATCTGTTTCAACCGCTGCTCTATCAGGTGGCCACTTGCGCGCTGTCTCCCGGCGATATTGCTTGGCCGTTACGTACGATCTTTCGGCGGCACCCGCATGTTCGCGTGGTCATGGATGAGGTCTTGTCCATCGATCGTGTGGCGCGACTCGTACGATTGCGGGACAGCGCGCCGATTGCGTTCGATGCCCTCATCGTCGCGCCCGGATCGCGGCATTCGTATTTCGGCCACGACGCGTGGGAGCAGTCCGCGCCCGGGCTTAAAACACTGGCTGATGCGGTCTACCTTCGGGAGAAGATGCTGCTGGCATTTGAGGAGGCCGAGCGGCGACGAATCGCCACCGGCACACAGGATCGACTCACCTTCGTGATCGTGGGAGGGGGTCCCACCGGCGTGGAGTTGGCCGGCGCGCTGGCGGAGATCGGATGGAGGGCCATGGGGCCTGATTTTCCGAATTTGCGTCTCGCTGATCTTGCCATTCTGCTCGTGGAGGGCGGCCCTCGCATTCTGCCAGGGTTTGACCCCGATCTGTCAGCGAAAGCGGCGACAGCGCTCGAACGCAAGGGCGTCACGATCAAGCTCAACAGCCCAGTGAGTGAGATCTGCGCCGATGGCCTGGTGATCGGAGGCGAATTCGTTCGGTCCACGAGTATTATTTGGGCGGCAGGCAATAAGGCGTCGCCGCTTCTCACCACGCTCGGAGTTCCCCAGGACGGGTCCGGTCGGATCAAGGTTCAAGAGGATCTGACGATCCCGGGCGACCCCTGGATTTTTGTCATCGGCGATGCCGCGCATTGTGCCGTTGCGGGAGAGAGCCCTCTACCGGGGGTAGCCCCCGTCGCCGTGCAGCAAGGCCGGTATGTCGCGATGCTCATTCGTGGGGAGACCGCTCCGGACCAGCGCCGGCCATTTGTCTATGCGGATCGAGGCATGCTGGCGACCATCGGACGCGCACAAGCCGTGGCCCAGTTCGGCCTCTTGCGCCTATCTGGCCTGAGCGCCTGGTTGGTTTGGTGCGTGGTTCATATCTTTTTACTGATCGAGTTCCGCAGTCGCGTCCGGGTGATGTCGGAATGGGTGTGGTACTACCTCACATTCAAGCCGGGCGCGAGAATTATCTATGCGCGGCGCCAATTTGGCGGAGAAGCGCGTACACGATCGTCAGATTCCGAGAAATCTGACTCGAAGCCATGAGTCGGTTCCGCACAATCTGTCCGACTCGATATGGATGTGCAACGCGCTGCCATCCCTGCTGTACCTCAAACCGGGCTTGAGCCTATCGGGATACACCACATTTTAAACATCCGATCAGAGGCATCCGTCTCACGTCTGAGCGTTCAACGTTCGACCTCTTATACCGCTCATTCATTGGCCTGAGCCGATTCTCGCCTGCTTGACTCCAATTCAAGCGGGAGCGATGCTACAGAACATCCCGGAGGTGCTATATGAAACCGGGGTAGTCGGTTCTCTCTTAGTTCAGGCCCCGTGCCTTTCCCTCCTCGTCCCTTTCTCCCGCCTCCATCGGTCCTGTGCCTGCGAGAGCCCTGCTGTCTTCCCCCACTCACCAAGGAGGTTGCACCATGAAGACCTCTCTCGTGCTACTCACCGTATTCCTCGTCGTGTTGTTGTCGATTTCTCTGGTCTTGGCCAACCCGACCATGTTGCCGAAGCACCCGGGGTATCCCATGGGCAAGGCCGTCGATCCCGTCAGTGGGCAATCGCTCGCGAACGATCCAGGCCAGACCAATGCGACGGGAGAGAACTCGTTGGCCCAGGCATCGGCGTTTGACGACGTCCACGTGAGGCAGAGTCTTTCGATCAATCAAGATGATCAGCGTTTGTTGGAGAAACCTGATGCGGGGATGCTACCAAAAGTTCAGGGACCCAACATCAAGATCGAGCCGCCTGTGAAGGAAGGAACGAAAGTGAATGGGTCGCCGCAGTAAGCAAGAGTGACGAAGCGATGACCCGCTGGCCGGACCATGGTTCTTATCCAGCCGAGGGTTCGGCTCCGAAACAGCGGATGGTGGCTCGGGTTCAAGCCGTCCGCAACGTCCGTTGTTCGTGAACCGTCAGTCGGTATATGAATTGATTCATTGATCCATCCGACCATCGACTCAATTCAATGGTGCCATGGATCAATCGTCAATTGTGCGTCGAGGCACGCCTCTCAAGAGTCGGGAATGCCACCGCCGATGCTTGAGCATCCTGCTAGAGAGACAGGCCATTGATCTCCTGCGAGAAATCTCTTACCCTACGCCTATTTTTACGCGTGCCATGACCATTGCCTCTCAGCAAGGAACCGATTCGCAACTGTCAAGTTTGTTTGAAGGAGGTCTCGGATGACAATTCATGATCGAGCACGTAGAGTTCTGTCTCGTCTTACTCTTGCCTTCGCGGCGAGCGTCTTGGGGGTGGCAGGAGTGGGAACCGGTGGCATGGCTTCAGCTTCGGCCTATGAAGTGTGGCTGACGGATCAATCTGATACGGGGAAAGAAAGCGGCGGCTTTCTCTATATCTATGACGGTGCGGCGCTCGCGGCAAATCCTGCCGCGGCGAAACCGGCTGTCACCATCGATCTCTCCGGCGAGATCAACACATTTTGCGAAGCGGCGACCAAGAAGCCGGTCCGGCGTCCGCACATGCTGTTCTTCAACAAGAACCAGGATCATGCAATCGTCTCCTTCCTGAGCGGCCACGTGCTCTTTATGGATGCCAAGACGCGTAAACCTGAGGCGTGCTTGTCGATGGGGAAGAATGTTCATGCGGCCTGGCCGACGCCCGATCAGAAGATGGCGATTGCGGCGAATATTGCCGAGAAAAAGTTCATCCGCATCTGGACCGACTATGCCGCACATAAATTCAACTTTGACCCCGAGAAGGATGTGGTGGATCTCATCGCGTGGGAGGGTGGGGAGCGTCCCGATACGTCGCCGATTTGCCCGATTACGGAGTCATCCAGTCACTACGCTTTTGTTACGCTACGCGGGGGAGGGCTGTTGGTGTTCGATGTCACCACTACACCGATGAAGATCGTGGCCACGCTCGATAATAATCAGATTCATCCTGCCGGCTGTGGCGGTATTGAGGTCGAGGGGACGATGTTTATCAACTCCGGTGGCGGCTGGCCGGTGGCGCCTCTCTCCTACGATGTGTATGCCCTCGATCTGTCCACCCTCCCGAAATCGGTCTCAGCCAAATTGGTGTCTCAACGGGATGACAAATTTGCCGATTCCCACGGGATGGCCGCAGTTGGACGCTATCTTTGGAGTGCGGACCGGGCCGGGAACAATGTGGAAATCATAGATACCCTCTCGAACTTGAGCGTAGGCTCGGTTGAACTGGTGACAGATGCAAACAAGGATCCCGCTCCTGACCTCATGGACAACGCACCGGACGGACAGTATGTCTTCGTCGGATTGCGCGGCCCGAGTCCACTCACCGGGAATGACAAGACCGTGAACAATGCCAAAGGGACGATCCCCGGCATCGGCGTCATTCACGTGGATGGTGAGGGAAAAGTCGGCCACTATAAGGGGCAGGCGGCCATTACGAATATGAAAGACGGAAAAGAAACAGCGGATACTCACGGGATTGCGGTCCGGAAGTAGCCTCGCACTTGGGCAACATGGTGGGGCCGCGGCTTCTACGCCGCGGCCTACTGCAAGCGTGAATGAGATGCGGGTGTTAAGAAGCACGTTATCAATACGACGATGTGGTGCCAACAACCCAGGTTTCGGAAGCGCTCCTCGCCTTGCCTCATCGTGACTGAGCAGAACGGACCCTTACAGGCATCAGCAGCCCGGTTACCTTGGAAAAGATGGCATGTCCTTGACCGCCTATAACCATGTGCCGGTTCCTTCGTTCATGTATGGCACGGCTTGGAAGAAGGAGGCCACGGCGCAATTGGTGCAGCTAGCCGTGGGGGCTGGTTTCATAGCCATTGATACGGCCAACCAACTGATTCATTACCAGGAGGCTCTGGTAGGGGAGGCTCTGCTCGTCCTTGCGCAGGAGGGGGTCGCGAGAGATCGCCTGTTTCTTCAAACCAAGTTTACACCGGCGAATGGCCAGGACCATCGTACCCCCTACGATGCCTCGGCCAATCTCACCACGCAAGTGACACAGTCCTTCGACAGCTCGTTGACCCACTTGCACACCGACTATCTCGACTCCTATGTGCTGCACGGGCCTTATCAGCGGCAGGGGTTGGGAGCGGCTGACTGGGAGGTATGGGCCGCCATCGAAGGGCTCTATCGGTCAGGGAAAACAAAAATGATCGGCATCAGCAATGTCACGGCTGATCAACTCACCCAGCTCTGTGCCCGGGCGGCGGTGAAGCCCATGATGGTGCAAAACCGCTGTTATGCTGCACTTGGATGGGACAAAGAGGTACGAGAGATCTGCCGCGCTCATGGCATCATCTATCAAGGTTTTTCGCTGTTGACTGCCAATCGAGAAGTCTTTGCCGATCCAGGCATGCGGGCCATCGCCCAACGATTAGGGACCGGTCTTGCCCAAGTCGTCTTTCGGTTTGCCATGCAGGTCGGGATGCTCCCGTTGACCGGCACCACGAACCCGCAACATATGAAAGACGATCTCCAAGCTGAACAGCTCACCCTCACAGCTGAAGACATGTGGTTGATCGAATCGATTGGGATGTAATTGGAGACCTCGGGAAGTTTTCGTGGCGGGATCTGCCAGGTCGTTGCAAGCCGTCAGGATTTTTTCGATCTGCCCGGCTGGATAGCGGGTGTGATGCCCAGGTCTTCGATCAAGACACGTAGCAGTTCTGCAACCGACCAAGCCTGCGCGAAGCAACCGCGTGCCTGGTGCGGCGCGACCGCATCAAAAATCTCCGAGATCTGGCCGAGACAGGCCTCATGGAGATGTCCCTCCAGCCCGTCGAGAAACGCCCGCGCCTCTGCTCTCTTCGCCGAGCCCTTGCCGTTGACCTTCCGCCAGGCTGTGACAAACGGTCCCAGCAGAAACGGCCAGACTGTCCCTTGATGGTAGGCTCCGTCTCGCTCCACGACGGCGCCTTCGTACCTCGGGCGATAGCGGCTGTCCTTTGGTGAGAGAGTCCGCAGCCCAACGGGCGTGAGCAAATGGTCCTCCACGACCCGGAGAATCTGCCGGGCCTGTTCCTTGGTCACCAGGTCGTCGTTGAGGGCGACCGCGTAGAGTTGATTGGGACGAATCGATGCATCGTTCCCTTCAGGTCCGCCGATCACATCGTAGAGACATCCGCCTGCTTTGTTCCAGAACTTCGCGCGGAAGGACGCCACGGCGTGCTTCCGGTCTTTTCGACAACGCACCGCGTAAGCCGGCTCGCCGAACTGAGTGGCGAGGCGTTCTCCGATTTTTAAAGCCCTCGCCCACAGCGCTTGAATCTCGACCGGCTTTCCATGACGTGGCGTGACGACCCAGTCGCCGACTTTGGCATCCATCCATGTGAGTTGCGCGCCTGATACACCTCCGGCGATGAGCCCGTCTTCATCCATGTGGATGTTGTAGCGAGTGCCGCGCCGATAGCCGTCGATGATTTGTTTCACCACAGGCCAGGCCACTGCGCGGACGCGCGCGTCGTCTTTGCTATAGACGACATACCGTTCAATCGCATGAATAAACCAGAGTGAGGCGTCTATCGAATTGTATTCTGGGTGATCCACGGAGTCGGGAAAGCGGTTCGGGATCATGCCTTGCGAGATATCCGCGGCGAACGATTCGATAGTGTGCCAGGCTGTTTCCCACCGACCTGTTACCAGGCAGAGTCCCGTCAGCGAGATGAAGGTATCTCGTCCCCAATCCGTGAACCAGGGATAGCCGGCCATGACGGTCTGTCTGTTGCCTCTCGCAGAGAGATAGGCCTCCACAGCGCACCAGAGTTTCTTGGCCAGCGGATCGGTGGTTGGGGCCGCAGCTCGGAGATCTATTCGTTTCTTCCGTTCACCCTTGGCCAGGGCCACGACATTCACCGAGTCGATTGACTCGGTGGTAAGTACCAAAGTTGCAGCGACACTACGATCGAGCCGGTAGGTGAACTCACCAGGAGACCACCAGTCTTCTTCGAAATCGAGCCCTCGTTGCTGTTCAGCCGGGAACTGGATGGTGAGACACCACGTCGGATCATGGCGATACCCTCCGTTCTGGAACGCCTGCACCGATGGCAATTCGCTGTAAGGGCGCCAGGACACGAGTCCGTCAGTCACTGTGGTGGCGGTGGTGGATAGACTGTCGTTCACATGATGAGTTGCGTGATATTCGCGCCCGCTCACCATCGGCCGCACGCGCAGGGTGACCGCCTTCTTGGTCTTCCCGGCGAGCGTCCATCGGATGACCACCAGGTCGCGGTCGCGCACGCAAAAGACTTCTCGTAGCACGGCCGTGCCGTGGCAGTCATAGGTCCAGGTCGGCCAGAGGTCTGTCGTGAAGCCCGTGCATTGTTTGTACCCTTCCGGGTGAATGGCGTTGGGGTAGAGATTGGTCGAGAGCGGATAGGACTGGCCTTCGATATCGATCCATTCTTCAAGGTGATTCACGAAGACAAACCGTTCACTCGGCGGATTGCACGCCGTCAGCAGGAACGCATGGTAGCGGCGTGTATTCGCGCCTGCGACTGTCCCGGATGCAAACCCGCCACGGCCATTGGTCTCAAGCCACTCAAGGCTGAGCGCGCGTTCGAGGTTCTGGCAGTCTTGGGTCGTGATCTTCATATCAAGCTCTCAGCTGTCAGCTGTCAGCGTTGGAAATAACCACTCGGCTTCTTCTATGGCTGATTGCTGATGGCAGACCGTTTCTTCACTCCCCCGACTGTTGAATCAGTTTCGCCACCAATCCCGTCCAACCTGTTTGATGACTTGCGCCGATGCCGGCGCCGTTATCTCCGTGGAAGTATTCGTAGAAGAGAACCGTGTCTCGCCAGAGCGGATCTTCCTGGAACTTGGCGGTGCCTCCGAAGACGGGGCGACGCCCGGTTTGGTCAAGGAGAAAGATGTGGGTGAGTCGCCGTGACAATTCTGCGGCGACTTCGTTCAAGGGGATGTTCCGGCCAGAACCCGACGGACATTCGACTGTATAGTCGTCGCCAAGGAAGTAATGGAACTTCTGGAGCGATTCGATCAAGAGATAATTGACAGGAAACCAGATCGGGCCACGCCAGTTCGAGTTTCCGCCAAAATTCCCCGTGCTCGATTCGGCCGGTTCATAGTCCACTCGATGGTCCACGCCCATCGCCGCCAGGACGTAGGGGTGGTCCTTGTGGTAGCGCGAGAGGGCGCGGATGCCGTAGGCAGACAGGAACTCCTCTTCATCCAGCATATAACGCAGCACGGATTTCAGTCGGTCGCGGTTCACCAAGGACAGGAAGCGCCGGACCTCGCCGCCCTGTGATTGGGTTTCCACATGCGCGCTGAAGTCGGGACGGTTTTCGATGAACCATTGCATCCGGTGTTTGAACCTGGGGAGGCTATCGATGAGCTCAGAATCCAGCGTCTCTACGGCAAAGAGCGGGATCAGTCCGACCAGTGACCGGACCTTCAAGGGAACTGTTCGCCCGTCAGGAAGTTGCAGGACATCGTAGAAGAATCCGTCTTCTTTGTTCCACAACTCGATGTTCTCGCCGCCGATGTTGTTCATGGCCCGGCAGATGTAGACGAAATGCTCGAAGAACTTGCTGGCGACATCCTCGTACGCCCGATTTTCTCGGGCCAGTTCCAACGCGATCGAGAGCATGTTGAGGCAATACATGCCCATCCAACTTGTCGCATCAGATTGTTCGATATGACCGCCGGTCGGCAAAGGCGCGCTGCGGTCGAAGACCCCGATGTTGTCGAGTCCTAGAAAGCCACCTTGGAAGATGTTTTTTCCTTTAGCGTCTTTACGATTCACCCACCAGGTGAAATTCAAGAGCAATTTGTGAAACACGCGCTCCAAGAATACGCGATCACCGACACCCTTCCGCTTCTTCTCGATCTTGTAGACGCGCCAGGCGGCCCACGCATGTACGGGAGGATTCACATCTCCAAACGCCCATTCGTAGGCGGGAATCTGGCCGTTAGGTTGCATATACCACTCACGGAGCATCAGGATCAGCTGTTCCTTGGCAAAGGTCGCATCCACCAAGGCTAGCGGGATACAGTGAAACGCCAAATCCCAGGCCGCATACCAGGGATACTCCCACTTGTCCGGCATGGAGATGACGTCGGCGTTGTAGAGATGCGTCCAATCCGAATTGCGTCCATGGAGCCGTGCTCTCGGCGGTTCGGATCCAGTCGGGTCGCCCTTCAGCCACCGATTGACGTCGTAATGGTAGAACTGTTTGCTCCAGAGCAGGCCGGCAAACGCCTGCCGCTGGACGCGTCTCGCGTCTTTGGAGAGATTAGGCGGCGCGAGTGCGTCGTAGAACTCGTCGGCCTCCTGAATCCGCTGCGTGAACGTCGCTTCGAAGGTCTCGCGCGAGAGACCCTTCTCGCTCTCGTCGTTCGTCAAGCGAAGATAGATGGTGTCCGATGCGCCCGAAGCCAATGAGAAGGTGTAATGAGCGGCGGCTTTCGAGCCGATCTTGTCGGGGTTCACTGCGTCTTTGTCGCCGCGTATCACATAATCATGAAAGCTGTCTTTTACATAACGGGCCCCTTCCGTATCGCTGTAGAGCCGCCGGCTGTTCGTCTCGTTTTCCGTGAAGAGTAGCGTTGGTTGGCGATCGCACCAGAGGCGGCGTCGCCCATAGTATTCGTGGTCCAGTGCGATGACACTCATGCCCTTCGCGGCCTCTCCTTCACGCATCCGCGGCCGTCGCGCGTCGAGCCCCCAGGACCACGTGTTCCGAAACCAGAGCGTCGGCAAGAGCGTGATCTCAGCTGGATCGGGCCCCTGGTTGACGATGTGAATGCGGATGAACAGATCTTCGGGGGATGCCTTGGCATATTCCACGATGACGTCGAAGTAGCGATTTCCGTCGAAGACGCCGGTATCGATCAGTTCGTATTCTAAGTCCCGCCGGCCCCGTCGATGATTCTCTTCGACGAGCTTCGCATAGGGGAATTCCGCCTGCGGGTACTTGTAGAGGTATTTCATATAGGAATGGGTCGGGGTCGAATCGAGATAGAAGTAATACTCTTTGACGTCTTCGCCATGGTTTCCTTCATTGCCCGTGAGGCCGAAGACCCGTTCCTTCAGAATAGGATCACGTCCATTCCAGAGCGCGATGGCGAAGCAGATATATTGGTGACGATCGGAAATGCCGGCTAGTCCGTCCTCATTCCAGCGATAGGCGCGCGACCGAGCTTGGTCGTGAGAAAACGATTCCCAGGCGGTTCCGTGCGGGCTGTAGTCTTCGCGGACGGTACCCCAGGCCCGTTCGCTGAGATAGGGCCCCCAGCGTTTCCAATGTTCCTGCCGGCGGGCATCTTCATTGAGACGCTGCTGTTCTGCGATGAACGGTGGAGAAACGGTTGGGTTTGAAGGATTAGTTCGGCGTGACGAACGTGGCATGCAACTCCTCAACGATTCGGATAGGGATCGGCTGACGGAGAGGTTATTCCTTACAACCCTAGCAGGAGAATGCTCCGTCCGCCAGAGGCGCTCTCGCTTCGCTCTCAAAAACCGTGAAGGGGAAGAGGTGAAACGTCCAACGTAGGGCTGTCGAGTGCTCTTCCTTCAAGCCCTCTCACATTTGACGGGTCGCGTCTCACGGATCGCTGAACTGCGAGACCGCCCGTCACAGCCGCGTACTCTCGCTAGCAGCAGATGCTTCATGAATCATATGGGTTCTGAGGGGGGTTCGATGAGCCGGAGGGTGTAGAGATACTGGTAAAGTCCTTTATGGTCCATCAGCTCGGCATGAGTGCCGGTTTCCACGAGCCGCCCTTTGTTGAGGACGAGGATCCGATCAGCTCGTTGAATCGTCGTTAAGCGGTGGGCGATCACAAAGGTCGTTCGGCCTTTCATGAGTTGTTCCAACGCTTCCTGGACGAGTCGTTCCGACTCACTGTCGAGGGCAGAGGTGGCTTCATCCAACAACAAGATCCGCGGATTTTTCACGATGGCCCTGGCGATGGCGATGCGCTGCCGCTGCCCACCCGACACATTGATTCCCTTTTCCCCTACAACGGTTTGATACTGGTCGGGGAAATTCATGATGAAGTCGTGAGCATGGGCTGCACGGCTCGCCGCCACCACATCTTCTTGAGTGGCCTTCTCGTCCCCGTAGCGGATATTGTCGAGAATCGTCCCGCCGAATAAGATCGTCTCCTGTGGAACCAGGCCGATTTGCCGATACCAACTGTCCATGGTGACTTGGCGGAGATCTTGCCCGTCGATCGTGATGTGCCCCTCAGTCGGATCGTAGAAGCGGTGGAGCAAGTTCATCACAGTCGTCTTTCCAGCCCCGGTGGGACCGACGATGGCGACTAGTTCGCCTGGCTTGGCTTCGAACGACAGATCCGTCAAGACTGGTTGCCGTGGATCATAGGCAAAGCTGACGTGCTCCGCCTGGATGTGTCCGGAGACTGTGGACAGCGGCGTGGCCGTAGGGGAGTCGCTCACCTCGGAGCGTGTGTCCAGAATTTCGAACACCCGTTGAGTGGCGCCCTGCGCTTCCCTGATCTGCGCGAACACACGAGCAGCGGAACTGAAGGGACCGATCAGAATTCCGGCGAAGAGGACGAACGCAAAGAGATCGCCAGGCGACACGCTTCCGTCGATGACCTGGCGTCCTCCATACCACAACACGGCCGCTGCGACGGAGAAGGTGAGGAGACTGATGACGGGAGTAAACACCGCCATGACGCCGGCCCGTCGCATTGTCAACGACAAGGTCTGTTGGACTTGCGCGGCAAATCTATTCTCTTCACGCTGTGTTTGGACGAAGGACTTTACGATACGGATACCCGAGATCACTTCCTCTATCAGTGTACTCATGGCGGCGGTGTGATCTTGAATCGAGGTCGAGAGGGATTTCAGCTTTCGCCCGAAGATCTTGGCCACAAGGACAAGCAAGGGGAGCAGAATCAGGGTCAAGAGGCAAAGCCGCCAATTCATCGTTAATAAGAAGGCAATCCCTCCGACGAAGGTTACAAGCTGTTTGGCACTGTCGATGGGCGTTTCGGTGACGACTGATTGGATGACCGTCACGTCGTTCATGAGCCGTGAGAGGAGTTCGCCCGTTCGCCGGCGGGCAAAGAAGCTCACCGATAAGGTATGTAGATGCGAAAAGAGGTGCCGACGAAAGTCGGCGATGATGCGTTGGGAAATCCATGCAGTCAGATAGCTATGACCCATCGAACAGAGCCCCTGCAGGATGACGAGCCCGAGAAAGACAGTGATCATGTCCGTCATCCTGGACTGGTCGTGCTGCACGGTAATGATGTCCCACAGGTTACCGGCCAACCTCAGCAGGGCAAGATTGATGGCGGCGACACCCATGACCAGTAGGCCTGCCAACACCATGCGGGACAGGTAGGGCTTCAGGAACGGGAGAAATCGTGAGAAGGTGGACATAGTGAGGGGCAATTTTAGCAGAGTGCGGAAAAACTATGTTGGCACGGTTGAATTTTGATAGAGAGCACGTATGGCATAACCGGGGGGCACCTTCGTAGGATGCTCAAAAAGGCCAGACTTCTCACCCGCCCAACCCTGGCGCGCCAAGACGCGCCTTGTTCCAAGCAAGGCCGCAGCGAGCGAAGGGCCGAGGAGGTACAAACCACACTTCGTGTGGGCCGTTCGCCTTTCCAATAGATCTTGGCGAACGGAAAATCCCCTACAGTGCTTCCGGTTTCTGAAACACCCTTCCTCAACGTTGAGGGTCTGAGCGATGCGAGAACGCTGCTGGCTGGCTTTTTCAGCATCCTGATTAGAGGGGGTGGCTATGAAAAACCAAAAGAGAACGGCGGAGGGAGAGATTCAAGCTGGAGGCGGGATGGCAGCTACAGTTGTGCGATGGACTCGATCAGGTTTTTGTTGATGGCCACGAAGTCCGAACGATCGTTCTCACCGATCACCACGTCAGTGAGGCTGATAAAGAGACGTTGCTCTTCGTTGATCGCATCGGAAACACGATTCCGCATCGGAGGAATGAGGAAGTCGCCAACGTAGACGCAGTTCACAGTCCGGACGCGGATGCGAACCTTCTTGCCTTCGGGCACGGACCCCTCCTCCCCCTTCTCGGGTGAAGCCTAGCTTTTACGACGTTCAAACTTTTGACGCCGGCGCAG
>Ga0157376_10002482_pt1 | contig 12482 bp, 14 predicted proteins | sample M45metaG_FD_121801 | JGI IMG/M metagenome (GOLD analysis project Ga0157376, IMG submission 121801) | Miscanthus rhizosphere microbial communities from Kellogg Biological Station, Michigan, USA - M4-5 metaG | ecosystem: Host-associated > Plants > Roots > Rhizosphere > Soil | place: USA: Michigan... | reverse complement strand
CCTCTTCGCGTCCGAAGAGGCTGATTGCAACGGAGAAGACAAAAAAGCAATCAGCAAGGAAAAGACCCGTCCTTGACAATCGCTTTCATAGAACACTCTTGTCTGTGCTTTCGCAAGATGCAGCGCCTGCTCCTGCTAACCGCCGCCTCACGCCGTCAAGCGCATCGGCATGACCACGTACAGGTACTCGTACGCGAGATCCGCATTGTTCGATGACGGACGGCCGATGCACTGGCTGTTTTCGTCCTTCAGATCGAGCGAGACCTGCTGCGTGTCGACGACGCTGAGAAAGTCGGTCACGTAGGCTGCGTTGAGGCCGACGAAGAACGGATTGCCGGCGTAGTCGATGGGAACAGTCTCGCGCGCGTCGCCGAGCTCCGGATTCGTCGACGACACCGTCAGCTTGCCGGGCGCGAAATCGAAACGGACGGCGCGCGTGCGCTCGTTGGCGACGAGCGAGATGCGGCGGATCGTGGCCAGCAGCCGCTCGCGGTCGACGAGGACCTTGCGGTCGTTGTCGCGGGCGATGACTTCCATGTAGTTCGGAAAATTCACGTCGATCATGCGCGCCAGCAGGCGGCGGTCGGCGGCTTCGAAGAAAAGGTGATTCTCGGAGACGCCGAAACGGACGTTGCCGTCTTCGCCGGATTCGAGCCGCATGATCTCTTCCATCGCTTTGCGCGGAATGAGGATGGTGAGGTCGGCGCTCTTCGACTTGCCGTTGCTGCTCTGCGGGAAATTGATCAGCGCCATGCGGTGGCCGTCGGTGGCCACCATCTCCATCTTCGCCGGCTGAACCTTGAGCAGCGCGCCGTTGAGCTGGAAGCGCGTCTCCTCGTGCGTGATGGCGAACTTCACCTTGGCCACCATCGTCTTAAGCTCCTCGAGCGGGATGTCGTACGACTCTTTCGCATCGACTGTCGGCAGCGTCGGATAGTCCTCGGCAGGCAATCCGAGGAGGCGGAACTTGGCGGTGCCGGAGTCGACGAGGAGCGAGTTGTTTTCCTGAAGGGTGATGTGCACGTCTTCGTCCGGCAGCGAGCGGACGATGTCGAAGAGCCGTTTCGCTTCGATGGTGACGCCGCCAGACGTGGTGACGCGCGCGGGGCAGGAGCTGAGGATGGTGACGTCGAGATCCGTCGCGGCCATCTGCAGCCGTCCGTCGGCCGCGCGGAGCAGCACATTCGAGAGGATCGGAATCGTGGAGCGTTTTTCGACGACTCCCTGGCAAAGCTGCAGTTCTTTCTGAAGATCAGCTTTTGCGACGGTCAGCTCCATGTCTCTTCCTTCAGAACAAAAGTCTTTTTAGTTAGTAGTGGAAGCAGTAGATGCGTGCGGAAAAACTCGGCATCGCGCTGCAAAGGTTTCGAAAGTATAGCAGTTCCTTCTGCGGTGAAACTGCGGGTTTCGTCGCGGAAAAACGAAGGAGATTTCGTCCGTTTTCCGCAGTTGGCGAGCGTCGCGCGAGCGAAGCCGTTTTTGTCCGCAGGATTTCGTGCGACGTTTCCGCAGGGGCTGTGGATTTCATCGGAACTGCTTCATCAATCCTTCGAGCACGCGCGCGAACTGCTGGTCGTTCTGCATCTTCTCGTCGATCTTTTCGACCGAGTACATCACCGTCGAGTGGTGCTTGTTGTTGAAGACGCGGCCGATCTCCGGATACGACAGATCCGTCAGATGCTTGCAGAGGTACATGGCTACCTGGCGCGGGAAGGCAACCGTCTGCGCGTTCGATTTCGACTTCAGGTTCGTGACCGTCGTTCCGTAGTGAGCGGCCACGACGCGCATGATCTCCGTCGGCGTGATCGGCTTGTTGTCCTTCGACAGCAGTTCCTTGAGCGCTTCCTTCGTCAGCTCGAGTGACAGATGCTTCTGTCCAGCCATCGAGGCGAAGACGACGATGCGGTTCAGCAAGCCTTCCAGCTCGCGGATGTTCGTGCGCACGCGCTCGGCCACGAACAGCGCCGCGTCGTTCGGAAAATCAATCGCCCGCTCCTCGGCCTTCTTGCGAAGGATGGCTACCTTGGTCTCCAGATCGGGCGGCTGGATGTCGGCGATGAGTCCCCATTCGAAGCGCGAGCGGAGGCGCTCCTCGAGCGTCGGGATCTCTTTCGGCGGCGCATCCGAGGTGAAGACGATCTGTTTTTGCGCCTCGTAGAGCGCGTTGAAGGTGTGGAAGAACTCTTCCTGCGTCCGTTCCTTACCGGCCAGGAACTGGATGTCGTCGAGGAGGAGCGCGTCGACCTTGCGATAGCGATCGCGGAACTGCTGCATGCGGTCGTATCGGATGGAGGTGATCAGCTCCGTGACGAAGGAGTCGGCGGACATGTAGGCGACCTTCGAGCCGGCGGTGCTGTCGCGAAGCTGTTGGCCGATGGCCTGGATCAGATGGGTCTTGCCGAGGCCCGCGCCGCCGTAGATGAAGAGCGGGTTGAACGAGCCGGCCGGATTCTCGGCGATCGACTTCGACGCCGCGAAGGCCAGCTCGTTCGATTTGCCGACGACGAACGTCTCGAAGCGGTAGCGCGGATTGAAAATCGAGAGCGGGAGCTCGGCCGAGGGCGGCGGTCCGAGCGGGATGTTCATCTCGCTCGAGCCTTCGGTATCGGCGACGAGATGCAGGTTGAGATGGTCGGTCGACATCTCGTCGAGGATCATCCGGATCTGCTGCGCGTAGTTCTGGCGAATTTCGGAAACGAAGCGTTGCGAGGGGACGCTTACGTCGATCGTGTCGCCCTTCTGGGCGAGGAAACGGGTCGGAGCGAACCACGTCTCAAATTGAGTCCTGTCAATGGTTTGCTCCAAGCGATCGAGGACTTGCTTCCAGAGGTTCATGGCGGATTAGCAGAGGGCACGGCCAAGGTCCAATCTCTCTAATAAATCCGCAGCTTTTCAACAACTGCGGAAAATCCGGACCTGAAAAAGGGGAGGCGAATATAGCATAGTGACTGGAACACAAAGGTGTCGTTTCAGGTCTCGAAGCCGCTCGAACTCGGCGCTCGCAAGCGGCTACCACCGCGCGCGGCTCTGCACCCGCAACCTCGCAATCTTCGGAATAGCCCGCTACCACCTCACGTTCCGCCCCGTCGCTGGCTGGTTTGACGACCTTCCGACCCGCCGCTATACTCCGCGCCTTCTTTTCAGAAGCTTAAGGAAATCATGAAGCGTACATTTCAGCCGAACAACCGCCGCCGCAAGCGCACGCACGGCTTTCTGGTCCGGATGCGGACCAAAGACGGGCAGGCGGTGCTTTCACGGCGCCGCCGCAAGGGCCGCAAGCGCCTGGCGGTCTAGCCTTTGCCAGCCGATGCCGGCGGACTTTCCGCCAGCTCCGAGGCTCTGCCGAAAGAGAAACGATTGGCCAAGCGCCGCGAGTTCCTTCGCGTCTACGAAGCCGGCCGCAAACTCTTTTCCCGCTACAGCGTACTGTTCTATGCCGCGAATGACCTCCCGTATTCGCGCATCGGCATCACCGCAACAAAAAAAAGTGGCAAGGCAAACGTGCGCAACCGGCTGAAACGGTGGACCCGCGAGGTTTACCGGCGTCAGCGCGGTCCCCTCGACATCGACAGCCGCTCGCTGGACGTCGTCGTCAACGTCAAGCCGAATGCCGTGCAGGCATCCTGGGGCGACTACAGCCTCGACCTGCAGCGCGCCCTGAAGCGCGTCGTCACCGAGAGCAGCGCTTCCCGATGAGCCATGCGCGCCCTCGCTCTCGTCCCGCTCCGTTTTTACAAGCGATTTCTTTCCCCGCTGCTGCCGCCGATGTGCCGCTTCGACCCCACCTGCTCGATTTACATGATGCAGGCGATCGAAAAGCACGGCACACTGCGCGGCGTCTGGCTCGGCATGCGGCGCCTGTCGCGCTGCCACCCGTTCAATCCTGGAGGTTGGGACCCCGTCCCTTGAGATGGAAAAGCGAATCTTTGCGGCAGTACTGATCTCGATCGGATTCCTGTGGCTCTGGGCGGCCGTCGCTCCGAAGCTGTTTCCCGATCTGATGAAAAAGCCGGTGCCGGCGAAAGTCGAGACGACTTCGACGACGGCAACGGCGACGACTGAGACTTCCACCGCGCCGGCGCCGGTCACCGCGTCGACGACGAACCCATCGCCCGCCGCCGTTGCGGCCGCTCCCGCCGTCGAGCCGATCGCGGCAACCGCGCAGACGATCACCAAGATCGAGTCGCCGGACTTCGTCGCGAAGTTCTCGAACCGCGGCGCCGAGCTGGTCTCGTTTCAACTGGCGCACTACAAAGCGCGGCCGAGCGACAAGAACGATCCGACGCTGGTCGAGCTGGTCAAACAGCGCGAGGCCGGCCGGACCGACTATCCGTTCGCCATCGAAGCGACCGACGCCAATTTCATGCATCGCGCGAACAGCGCGCTCTACGCCGTTCGCGAGTTCGACGACAAAGGCGCGCACGTCGTCGAGTACCGCTGGTCCGACGGCGCGCACGCGGTCACCAAGACGTTCCGATTCAACGGCGAGTACCTCTTCAACTTCGCTGTTTCCGTCACACCACCACTTCCGTACCGCGTTGCCATCGGCCCCGGAATCCGCACCCTCGGGCCCGACGAGAAGGACAACCAGTTCATCGTCACAGGAAATGGAGTCGTGCAGCGCGACGACAGCCTCAAGGTCATCAACCGCGCCAAGGCCGACACGACCAGCATCTTTCCCGCTGTGCAGTACGTCGGCATCGAGGACAACTACTTCCTCTCCGTGCTGCGGCCGGAGAAATCGAACGGCGCGATCCTGCGCGCGATCGATGTCCCTGCCGCCGAGAAGAAAGAGAAACGCCGCGAGCTCTACGCCGCCGTCAACGCGGCTCCGGACGGCGTCGTCTCCGGCGCGGCATTCTTCGGTCCGAAGGAAGCGAAAGTCGTTGACCGCTACGGCTTCGAGAAGACCCTGCAACTCGGCGTCTTCGGCATCATCGCGCGCTTCTTCCTGGCCGCGCTGCTCTGGCTGAACAAGTTCACGAAGAACTACGGCTGGGCCATCATCGTCCTCACCCTCATCATCAAACTCGTGCTCTATCCGCTGCAGCACAAGTGGCTCATCGGCATGAAGAAGATGCAGAAGCTGCAGCCGAAGCAGGAGGCGATCAAGGCCAAATACAAGAAGGCCAAGACCGACCCGGAGCAGCGCCAGAAGATGAACACGGAGATGATGAAGCTGTATCAGCAGGAAGGGATCAATCCTGCCGGCGGCTGTCTTCCGTTCGTGCTGCAGATCCCGATTCTGTGGGGCTTCTACGGCCTGCTCTCGCACGCCATCGAGCTGCGCGGCGCGCCCTTCATCTTCTGGATTCACGACATGTCGATGAAGGACCCGTACTACATCACGCCGCTGCTGATGACGGTTACGATGTTCGTCCAGCAGGCCATCACGCCGTCGACGGCGGATCCGGCCCAGAAGAAGATGTTCCTGATCATGCCGCTGGTGATGGGATGGATTTTCAAGGAGTTCCCGACCGGCGTCGTGCTTTACTGGCTGATGCAGAATCTCCTGACGATTGTGCAGCAGCTCCTCATGAACAAATTCACCGATCCCGCCACCCCGGCGGCGTGATCGAACGGACTTGACGACGATGGCGCAACGATTCGAAGGTAAGAATCTCGACGAAGCATTGACGATGGCGTCCGAAGCGTTCGGCGTCGATCGCGTGCAACTGACCTATCACGTGGTCCTGGAAAAGAAAGGCTTTCTCGGCGGCATCAAACGCATCGTCGTGGAAGCCGAGGTGAATGACCGGCCGATCGCTGCGGCGGTGCAGGAGGCGTCAGCGCCCGCTCCGCGCGCCGGCCGGCCAGCCGGCGGTGGCGGAGGTCGCGGACGCGGAAATCGCGATCGCGATCGTGGGCGCGGCCGCGGCGGAGATGGACGCGGCCGTGGTCCGCGCACCGGCGGCGGCAGCCACCCTAGGCCCGGCGCTGACGACTTTCAGACCGGCGACTTCGAGCGCTTCGCCGGCGAGATTCCCGAGCAGGGGCCGGAGTCGGAGCAGGCCGGAGTCGTGCGCGCCTGGTATGCGCGCGTCCTGGAGCTGGCCAAGCTGCAGCTCGAGATTCGCACCGAGGAGAATGAGACGCAGGTCATCGTGCGGCTGTTCGGCGGCGATGCGCGTCTGCTCACCGAGGAGCACGGCGAGCTGCTCGACGCCCTCCAGGTCCTCGGCAACAAGGCGATGGTCGGCCGCAAGATCGAAAAAGAGATCGAGCTGAATTGCGAGGCGTTCAAAGAGCGCCGCGCCGAGCAGCTCGCGGAAAAGGCGAAGGAGCTGGCCGATCGCGTGCGCAGCAGCGGCCGCGAGCAACTGCTTCCGGCGATGACGCCGATCGAGCGCCGCATCGTTCATCTCGCGCTGCAGGAAGACGCCGACGTCACGACCGAGTCGCGCGGCGACGGGTTTTATAAGCGCGTAGCGGTTGTGATGCGCGACGCGGCGGAGTAGTTTTCCGCGAGCGTGGCGCAATCAGAACTCGACACCATCGTCGCTCCCGCGACGCCGCTCGGTAGGGGAGCGCTTGCGATCGTCCGCATCGACGGTCCGCGCAGCAGCGACATCCTGAAGAAGCTCGGCGACGTCTCGCCGGAAGCGCGCATCGCCACACTGGTGCAACTAAGTATGGACGGCGAGCCGCTCGATGAGTGCATCGCCATCCGTTACGCCGCGCCGCATTCGTTCACCGGCAACGATCTGGTCGAGCTGACGCTGCACGGCAGCCCGCTGCTCGTCGAGCGCGTGATCGCTGCGATCGTCGCCTGCGGCGCGCGCCTCGCGGAGCCGGGCGAGTTCACCGAGCGCGCGGTGCTGAACGGCAAGCTCGATCTCGTTCAGGCGGAGTCGATCGCGGATCTGATCAACTCGCGAACTGCACTTCAGGCGAAGCTATCGCTAGGCAATCTGCACGGCGTGTTGAGCCGTCGCGCGGCGTCGGTGCGCGAGTCGCTGCTGCACGTGATCTCCCGGCTCGAGGCCGCGCTCGACTTCTCGGAAGAGGGATATGAATTCATCACGCGCGATGATGCGCGGCGCGAGATCGAGCGCGCCATTGCAGAGACCGAGGCGCTGGCGGAGACGTATCGCCGCGGCCGCGCGACGACGGCGGGTTTGACCTTGGTCATCCTCGGCCGGCCGAATGCCGGCAAGTCGACGCTGCTGAATCGCCTGGTCGGCAGCGATCGCGCCATAGTCACGCCGATTCCGGGGACGACGCGCGACATCGTGCGCGAGACGATCGAGATCGGCGGGTTGCCGGTGACGATCGCTGACACCGCAGGCTTGCGAACGAGCGGAGACGTGGTCGAGGAGATCGGGGTCGCGCGCGCGCGCGAGGCTGCGGCGAGCGCGGACATCATTCTTTATCTGGTCGATGCGAGCGCCGGTTTGACGGAGGATGACGAGCTGGCCGCGTTTCCTGGCGCTATTGTTATTTACACAAAGACGGACCTCGCTCCCGCACCGCAAAGCGCTCTCGGCATTAGCGTTACGGCCAAGCGCGGCATCGACGAACTGTTGAGCCGGCTCGACGCCATCGTCCGCGATGAGTTCGCTGCCCCCGAAGGCAGTCTCGTCAACGAGCGCCAGCGTCAAGCCGTGCTCGGCTGCAAAGAAGCGCTCCTAACTGCTCTGGCCGCAATCGATTCGAATCTCGAGGAGCCGGTCATTCTCGTCGACCTCTACCGCGCATCCACGTCCCTCGGCCTGCTTACCGGCGCCATCACCCAGGAGCATGTCTTCACCGAGATTTTTTCGAAGTTCTGCATTGGGAAGTGAGTGTGCGCGGGCGGCTGTTCCACGTGAAACATGTTTGACGTGATTGTGATCGGCGGAGGCCACGCCGGCGCCGAGGCTGCCCGCGTCTGCGCCCGCGGCGGCGCGCGCGTGGCACTGCTGACGATGCTACGCGACGCCATCGGCCGCATGTCGTGCAACCCCGCCATCGGCGGTCTGGCGAAAGGAAATCTCGTCAAAGAGATCGATGCCCTCGGCGGCTTGATGGGGGAGGCCACCGACCGGGCAGGCATCCAGTTCAAGGTGCTCAACCGGTCAAAGGGTCCCGCCGTCCAAGGGCCGCGCGCGCAGTGCGATCGCGATCTCTACGCCGCCGCCGTTCAGGACATTCTGGCCGCCGAGCCGAACATCACCATCATCGAAGGCTCCGCGACGTCGCTCGTCCACGACGGCCAGTCGGTGCGCGGCGTCGTGCTCAAAGACGGCAGTCGCCTCGACGCCCGCGCCGTCATAGTCACCACCGGAACCTTCCTTCGCGCGTTGATGCACTCCGGCGAGGTGAAGACCGTTGGCGGCCGCTTCGGCGAGCCGGCCGCGGAGACGCTCTCCGATTCGCTGCGCGAGCTCGGCCTGAAACTCGGCCGCCTCAAGACCGGAACGCCGCCGCGCGTCGATCGCACTACGGTCGATTTCTCGAAGCTGGAGGAAGCGCCCGGCGACGCGAAGCCGCGGCCCTTTTCGATCCTCACCGACGCTCTGCCGCTGCCGCAGGTGCTCTGCCATTTGACCTACACCAGCGGGATCGCGCACGACCTGATCCGCGCCAACCTCCACCGCGCGCCGATGTACTCCGGCCAGATCCACGCCACCGGACCGCGCTACTGCCCGTCCATCGAAGACAAGGTGGTGCGCTTCGCGGAGAAAGAGCGGCATCAGGTTTTCGTCGAGCCGGAGGGGTTGACGCATCCCTGGCTCTATCTCAACGGCATCTCCACGTCGCTTCCGCCGGACGTCCAGGATGCCGTCGTCCGCTCGCTGCCGGGATTCGAAAACGCGGTCATCGCGCGCTACGGCTACGCGGTGGAGTACGACTTTGTGAATCCCGAGCAGCTCGATCCGACGCTTCAGGTTCGCAACGTCGACGGTCTCTTCCTCGCCGGCCAGATCAACGGCACCTCGGGATACGAAGAGGCAGCCGCGCAGGGACTCCTGGCCGGAATCAACGCCCTGCAGAAGATTCGCGGCGGCGATCCGGTCATCCTCCGCCGCGATCAGGCCTACGCCGCGGTGATGATCGACGATCTCGTGACGCAAGGTACCGAAGAGCCATACCGCATGTTCACCTCCCGCGCGGAGCACCGCCTGCTCCTCGGATGCGACTCCGTGTACGAGCGTCTGTCGCCGGTCGCGGAGCGGCTGGGGATTCTCGACGACGAGCGCAAACGCCGAATTGAACAGCGCATCGCACGCATGCAGCGGGCGAGGGATGCGGCGGAAACGAGCGTGACTCCCGATCGCGAGACGTTGAGTTGGTTGAATGTCACGCTGCATGAGAAGTCGACGATCGCCCGGCTGATGCAGCGCGCCGACTTCGACATCGCGCACTTCACCGACGCGTGCGAAACGGTGCTTCCCGAGGTTGCGGAAGCGTTTCGGGCGTTGACCGAGGAAGAGTCGGAGGGCGTCGTCAGCCAGCTTCGCTATGCCGGGTACATCGACCGGCAGCAGCGCGAAGCGGCGCGGCAGGCGGATGAAGAAGAGCTGCGCATCCCCATCGACATGTCGTACCGGCTGCCCGGACTGTCACGGGAGATGATCGAGAAGCTCAGTTTCGTGCGTCCGGTCTCGCTCGGACAGGCCAGCAGGATTCCCGGCGTCACGCCTGCGGCGATCTCGATCGTGCGGATGCACCTGCGGCGTGGCGCCGCGCGAACGGCATGAACGCGCTGGAGACGTACAAGAGCGAGCTCCTGCGGTGGAACGAGCGGATCAACCTGATCGGGCCGGAAGCCGTGGGCAATATCGACGCCCACATCGACGAAGCTGTCGTCGCGGCGGAGATTCTGAAGCCGTCCGGCAACGTGCTCGACTTCGGCAGCGGGGGAGGATTGCCGGCCATTCCGATGGCCATCGTCTCGCCGGACGCGCGCTTTCACCTGGTCGAAGTGGACAAGAAAAAGTGGGCCTTTCTGAAACACATCGCGCGGGCGTGCGAATTGAACGCTGTGATTTACGGTGATAGATTGGCGCGCGCTTTGACGCAGTTCCCGCCTTCGCTTCGATTTTCCCTGGTTACGTCGCGCGCAGTCGGAAATCCTGAGGAATGGGTGCCGTCGTTGGCGCCGTGGATGGACCCGGGCGGGCGCGTGGCACTCTTTCAAAGCAATCCGGACGTTCCGGCGATCCGCGGTTTCACCAAAAGCGAAGTCTTTCCGCTGCCCCGAGGCACCTCGAATTACCTGGCCACCCTCACGTTCCACGTGGAACACCAATGACTAAGATCGTCGCACTTGCGAATCAGAAAGGCGGGGTTGGCAAGACCACCACCGCCATCAACCTCGGCGCCTCCGTCGCCGCGTGCGAGCGGCGCGTGCTCCTGGTTGACATCGATCCGCAGTCGAACGCCACCTCCGGCCTCGGCGTGACCGAGGCCAATCCGTCGATGTACGACGTGCTCGTCGAGAACATGGCGCTGCGCGACATCATCCGGCCAACCGAGATTCCGACGCTCTTCATCGCCCCATCGTCCGTTGATTTGGTCGGCGCCGAGGTCGAGTTGCGCGATGCCATTGGCCGCGAGTACTACCTGAAACGCGTCATCGAACCGATTGCCGCGGAGTACGACTACATTCTCATCGACTCGCCGCCGTCCCTGGGATTGCTCACGGTCAACGGCCTCACCGCCGCGAACTCCGTGCTCGTGCCGCTGCAGGCCGAGTACTTCGCGCTCGAGGGCGTCTCGCAACTGCTTTCCACCATCGATCGTGTCAAGGGCGCGGTCAATCCATCGCTCGACGTCGAAGGCATCGTCCTGACCATGTACGACGAGCGCATGAACCTGGCCCGGCAGGTCGCGGAAGAAGTCCGCAACCACTTCGGCGACAAGCTCTACAAGACCGTCATTCCGCGCAACGTCCGGCTCAGCGAAGCGCCGTCGTTCGGCAAACCGATTATTCTTTACGACATCCGCTCGCGAGGCAGCGAGGCGTACGTCAGTCTGGCCAGGGAATTCATCCAGCGCGCGGAGAACGTGATCTGATGAACCACAAGAAAGTGCTCGGCCGCGGTCTCGGCGCTCTCATCCCGCAACGGCAGGAGTCCGCTCCCGCGGACTCGCACGCCACGCAAGGCCTAGCCGAGATTCCGATCTCGCACATCCAGCCGAATCCCTTCCAGCCGCGCAAGACCTTCAACGAAGCGTCGATCGACGAACTGGCGCGCAGCGTCCGCGAGCACGGCATCGTCCAGCCGCTGGTCGTCACGCGCGCCGGCGACAAGTACAAGCTCATCGCCGGCGAGCGCCGCTTCCGCGCCGCGCAGAAAGCGGGGCTGACCACCGTCCCTGTCCTCATCAAAGAGATGATGGCCGAGGGCGACGCGCTGCAGATCGCGCTCATCGAGAACATCCAGCGCGAAGACCTGAACCCGATCGAAGAAGCGATGGCGTATCACCAGCTCCACGACGATTTTCAATTGACGCAGGAAGAGATCTCGCGCCGCGTCGGCAAGGAGCGCTCGACGGTCGCCAACTTCCTCCGCCTGCTCAAGCTGCCCGATCCGGTCAAGAAGCTGCTCGCGTCCGGGCAGCTCTCGATGGGCCACGCACGCGCGTTGCTGGCCATCGAGTCGCCGAAGAAGCAGGAGCAGCTGGCCGAGCGCGTCGTCCGCAAGAACCTCAACGTCCGCCAGACCGAAATGCTGGCCTCGGAGAGCTCGCCGAAGACGGCGGAGAAGAAAGAAAAAGAGAAGGACGTCTTCACACGCGACGCGGAAGACAAGTTGCAAAGGACTTTACGTACGAAAGTTGAGATCGACCGCAGACGCCGAGGAGGCGTGATCCACATCCGCTACGGCAGCGAAGACGAACTGATTCGCGTCGTCGATGAGCTCATGGGACGGCGACGGTAATATGGGAGCAGAGATGAAGAACAAAAGCGGTGAACTGAACGGCTTTCTCGATCGCGGCTCGTCGTTTCGCGGCGAGCTCGAATTCGAAGACACGATGCGCATCGACGGCCGTTTCAACGGCAAGATCATGACCAAGAACGAGCTGATCGTCGGCGAGAGCGCGCAGATCGAAGGCGAGGTCCACGCCGGACGCATCGCCATCAGCGGCACGATCATCGGCAAGATCATCGCCACGCAGCGCGTGGAGATCCACCGCAACGGCAAGGTCTACAGCGACATCGACACGCCCGCGCTGATCATCGAGGAAGGCGCGATTTTCCAGGGCAACTGCGTGATGGGCGACAAGAAGCCGGCCACGGTCACGAACATCGCCGCGAAGGCGTAGGACCAACAGCGGCTGATCTTCGCAGATCTCCCGAGCCTCACCAGCACAGACAGGAGTGTCTGTGCCACACCAATCCTGCCGTACCTGACTGATGGTGCTATCGGGAGAGCCAGTGTGGCACAGACGCATGTTGAAAGCGCGCCCCTTCCTATAAGTTCGGAATCGCCAAAGACCGAAGGAAAGGAAGGGACGGCTGCCATGAAGGATCAGGCGATTAAGTATGTCGG
>Ga0157376_10002479_pt1 | contig 12489 bp, 12 predicted proteins | sample M45metaG_FD_121801 | JGI IMG/M metagenome (GOLD analysis project Ga0157376, IMG submission 121801) | Miscanthus rhizosphere microbial communities from Kellogg Biological Station, Michigan, USA - M4-5 metaG | ecosystem: Host-associated > Plants > Roots > Rhizosphere > Soil | place: USA: Michigan... | reverse complement strand
GCAGATTCTGGAGAGGTTAGAGGATCATTCCCGTCCCGCAACGGCGGTGGATTCTTGGATATGGACTTAACGGAGTACGCCTCCGTAAGATGCGCCAAACAAACCAGTTATCTGCACTGTTTTGGGCAATTTAAGCGGCGGCTCGCCATCTGTGGCAACCCAAGGAGTTACGGGATGAACTTGCCCCACACGCTGGAGCGAAACCGAAGGAGCATAGTCGAAACGTAAAGCACACTGTGGACCAACCGACTGCAGAAACTGTTCTGTTACGTCTATGAGTGAACGTTAATAAAGTACTATCGAGGTAAGAATTCGAAGACAACGACAGGGAATCGCACACGGCGTTCGCCTTCGATTGAACGCAGCGGCCCAGGGGTGACGCGCCAAGACCGTTGACTGCGATAAGGGAAGGGCGGAGACTGAAGGCCATGCCGCACATAACGAAGCGGGCCGTTGTGGCGACGGCGGTAGGGGCATTGCTGGGAATGACTGGTACGTTGAGCCGGGCGCAAGTGCCGGTTTTCGACATCGATCATGCCAACAGTTCCGTGAAGTTCAATGTGAACGCGTCGGTGCCGGTCGCGGGGACGTTCGAAAACTGGAACGCGACCATTAAGCTCAGCAGCGCTAAAGCGACTTCCGCCGTTCTGGACATCCAGATCCAAGCGGCAAGCGTGAGTACCGGCAGCGGGATGAAGGACCGAAAGCTCAAAGGAAAAGATTTCTTCGACGCAAAGACAAATCCGGTTATTTCGTTTCATTCCACCAAAGTGACCGAAGCCGGCCCCAATATGGTGGTTTTTGAGGGCGACTTTACGATTCGCGGCGTCACCAAGTCTGAAAAATTGACCTTCACGATCGACGGCAAAGGAACGGGAAGCGGTTCAGTGAATGGCACGATGGCCTTCGACCGCAAGGAGTACGGGATGAACAGTGGAATCCCATTCATCAAAATTGCTGACCGCGTGGAGGTGACCGTGAAGCTCCAGGGCAAGAGAGTCAGTGGACCGCCGGTGGTTAGGAACAGTAACAGACAAGAGTACGGACGGAATGCCACTGAGTCACAGAGTTCGGAAATAATTCATCGCCGACTTGCTGACCCTGTTCACTGGCTGGCGAGCCCCGCAAGAAAAGCAGAGCCGCAACATCCTCAACCCGAGATCGAATCGAAAAACGAAAGGAAGAACGGTGATTGCACGCGTGTGGCATGGATGGACCAAATCTCAGGATGCGCACGGTTATGAAGCGCATCTGAGGCCGGAATTATTGCCGGGCTTGAGCAAAGTTGCCGGATTTCGCGGCAGCTATTTGCTGCGGCGAAAAGCCGGAGAGGAAGTGGAATTCATCACCATTATTCTGTGGGATTCAATCGAAGCGGTAAAAGCGGTGGCCGGCGAAGATTATGAAAAAGCGGTGATCCCAGAAGAACGCAAGAAGTATCTGACACGATTCGACGCTAAGGCAGCGCATTTCGAAGTGGTCGCCCAGAAATAGCTGAAAAAGCTATTGGAGCGATCTGGCCACTGCGAAAGCCGACGCGCGCACTCCGGTATTTTTCCAAGTGTCGACCCCGGAAGCGGAGCAAAATCGCGGAACGCAGACCGAGTCATGCTTTTTGGGAAGGCCCCAATCGCCGCCGCGCAGCGTCCGATAGGTGCAAGAATTGGTGCCAGACGTTTTCGCAAAATCGCCGGTCAATTCACATGCACTTCGTTGGGAGCCATCGGCCGGCAGCCCTGAATACGAGCCCCGGCGAAACAATCCCGCGCCCACTGCAAGAGGTTTCCATGCATGTCGAAAAGGCCCTACCATTTGCGGGAAAGGCTCCGACTGGCGATGTGTTGACTCATTGATCGTGCCCAACGGCAGGCCCTGAACGGCATTCGTCGGTGCCATAGTTGCCTTTTTCGGGAGTGGCGTCCGGGCCACGGATGCGCGGTGCTGGTTCCGGCGCGCGCCGCATATTCTGATTCCGCTTCGGTTGGCAGGCGATATTCGTGGCCGGATTTCTGGCTTAGCCAGCGGAGAAAGTCCTGTGCAGTGCTCCAGCCGATGCACACCACGGGATGAAGAACAAAAAAAGAGGGGCACAATTTTATAGTGCCCCCAATGGAAAACAATTCTAGAAATCCAACCGGCGCTTAGCGCGCGGAGGCCGGGCGCGATTTGGCAGCAGCGGCTGCGGAGGCTGGAGTGGACGCACCGTTCGGCGCGTGCTTGGCGTCGGACGAAGCTGCGCTGTTTGAAACTTGCGGCTGGCCGTTGGATTGATTGGCAGCCGGAATTTCCATCTTTTTACGGATGGCGCTTTCCAGCTTGTCGCGCACGTCGCTATGTTCCTTCAAGAAAACGCGAGCGTTTTCGCGACCCTGGCCCATGCGTTCGCCGCCGAAGCTAATCCAGGTGCCGGACTTTTCCAGCACCCCTTTGTCCACACCGAGGTCGATCAGATCGCCTTCGCGCGAAATGCCTTCGCCATAAAGGATATCGAATTCGGCTTCGCGGAACGGCGCAGCCACTTTGTTTTTTACGATCTTGGCGCGGGTGCGGGAGCCGACCACTCGATCGCCTTCCTTGATGGCTTGAATGCGGCGAATGTCTACGCGCATCGAAGCGTAAAATTTCAACGCGCGGCCACCGGTAGTGGTTTCCGGATTGCCGAACATCACACCGATCTTTTCGCGAATCTGGTTGATGAAAATCAAGCAAGTCTTGGACTTGGACACGATGGCGGTGAGTTTGCGCAGCGCTTGCGACATCAAGCGCGCCTGCAATCCCATCGACGGATCACCCATATCGCCTTCGAGTTCGGCCTTGGGCACGAGGGCAGCCACCGAGTCGATGACGATGATGTCCACCGCGTTTGAGCGGATCAGCGCTTCGGCAATTTCCAGAGCTTGCTCGCCGTGATCCGGCTGGGAGACCAAAAGATTGTCTACGTCGACGCCCAGCCTGCGTGCGTAGCTGGGATCGAGCGCGTGTTCCGCGTCGATGAACGCTGCCTGGCCGCCCAGTTTCTGCGCCTCGGCAATCACCTGCAGGGTCAGTGTGGTCTTACCGCCGGATTCCGGGCCGTAAATTTCGATGACGCGGCCGCGGGGAAAGCCGCCCACACCGAGCGCGGCGTCAATCGACAGGCAGCCGCTGGGAATCACGTTTACCGGAACAAGAACGTCCTTGTTGCCGAGCCGCATGATCGAGCCTTTGCCATAAGACTTTTCAATCTGAGAGATTGCTGCTTCCAGAAGTTTTGCTCTTTCGTCGGACATTGCGCACCTCAATAGAGGAAATTGGAGATTTTTGAAACTCTTCCAGCGCGACCGCAAAGCGGTCGACACGCGGCCGGAGCGCTGGGAGAGCGCGGGGGCGCGTTTGCTGCCTTGCCGGACCGTAGCGGATGGAGCATATTACCATTTGATTTATCCGTTCGCTATGGCTTTCTGCTGCTGCACAAAAATTTGCGCCAAGCCGCTGGGTCGAGATCCTTTGCACATCCTCATCGGATGTACTCAGGATGACAAATCTGCGGAGGCGCTGCACTTACCGACGTTGGCAACCGTGCGCCGCGATGTGTTCCTTCAGGCGGGCAATGGCCATGGCCATATGGTCCGCCAGGCGCCGTTCCTCTTCCCGTGTCAACTTGCTCCAACGGATCAGACTTCGCATGCGGTCACGGGCTTCCTGGAACTCACTTTCGAGCCTAGCATGCTCTGGACAACAAATCGCATGGGTCGAAAGGGAGCACATCCGGCACCTGTTGAAAACGTCGCAGGTGAAGTTACCAAGAAGGCGAACAAAAGGCAAACATTATTTTCGCCTATTGTTCGCCATTGGCTCCTACCGCCCTCAGCGTTGCGGAATGCCGCATTTTCCGAGGGTTCTGCCTAGCGATTAACAGCGGCTTTTTCAATTTCTCGATGGCTGCGGGTCTAGCCTTAAGCCCACTGGCGGGCAGCAGTCGGAGCCGGTGGAAGCCCGTACCACGAAATTTACTTTCGGAAATCCCCGGATGGACCGGCTGGTCCGAAGTGGGAAGACATTAACAAATTGTCGAATTCAACTTTTGATCGTCGACTCCGAACTACTTTTCGTAGGTGTAAAAGCCGCGCCTGGACTTGCGGCCCAGCCAGCCAGCGGCGACGTATTTTTTGAGCAGCGGGCATGCACGGTATTTGGGATCGCCGAGGCCTTCGTGCAGGACGTGCAGAATATCCACGCAGACGTCGAGGCCGATGAAGTCGGCGAGTTCCAGCGGACCCATGGGATGGTTCATGCCAAGTTTCATCACCGTGTCCACCGCTTCTGGAGTCGCCACACCTTCCATCACGCAGCAGGCGGCTTCGTTGATCAACGGCATCAGCACGCGATTGGAGACGAAGCCGGGAGCGTCGTTTACCGCAACCGGAGTTTTGCCAAGTTTTTGTGTGAGCTCCATGGTCAGATTGAACGCAGCCTCCGAAGTTTGCAGAGCGCGAATCACTTCGACCAGAGTCATCACCGGAACTGGATTCATGAAGTGCATGCCGACGAAACGATCCGGGCGTGAGGTCAGCGCGGCAAGCGCGGTCATAGATATAGATGACGTATTGCTGGCAAGAATCGCTTCGGGACGAAGAATCTTGTCGGCTTCGGTCAGCACTGCGCGCTTGATTTCCATTTTCTCCGGAACAGCTTCCACTGCAAAATCTGCGGCGGCAATAGCAGTTATATCGGTGACTGGTTTCAGCTTTGCAACTACACCGGGCTTTTCGGATTCTGCCAACTTCCCTTTTTTGACTTCGCGATCGAGATTCTTGCCAATGGTTTCCAGTGCACGGTCCAAATAGCGCTGGTCGACGTCGCGCAGAATCACGTTGAATCCAGCGCGCGCAAATACGTGCGCAATGCCGTTGCCCATCGTTCCCGCGCCCAGTACCGCAACCGTCTTGATCGAATCAAGCGACATTTTTCTCTCCGCAAGAAGCTACTAAGAAAAGCACTGCGGAAGGCCGCTGGTCAAGTAAATGAGAGTTTAGAAATTGGATCAGATCTTGATCGGTGACCATGGCGCGAGCGCCGAAGGCGGCATGGTCGGCCTTTTTTATAAGATGACTCATTTCAATGGAGTTCATGAAAGCGAGCAAGACATTCGTGACGTACCACGATGAGCTCGGGCGGAGAGAATGACGCACGGGCGGAAGCCACGCTTAAAAAGACGCGGTCCCATTAGTTTAGCCGGCCCAGCGCTGGCATCGAGACAACGGAGGAGGGTGCCCTATTTGAGTTTTTGATCTTCGGGCAAGGCCTGGTTGACGCTTTGCAATTTTTGGAAGCCATCGGCCACCACAGTTGACTTGATATTGTCCTTGGTGACCACGACTGGTTTCAGCAGGATGGCCGGTACCTTTATTTTGCCATTGTGAATTGTAGCGTGAGAGCGCGGCCTTTCCCCTTTTGCCAAACGGACGGCTTCCTCTGCGGCGCGTTCCGCTTCCTTGCCGACCGGCTTGTAGACGGTCATGGTTTGCGCACCTTCGGCGATGCAGATCACCGCCGCCAAATCCGCGTCTTGCCCGGAGACCGAAACTTTGCCGGCGAGACTATGCTCGCGCAAAGCCTGAATCGCTCCTCCGGCCAGTCCATCATTGGAGGCGAGCACTGCAGCGATGTTGCCCTTGGAAGAACCAATGGCTTGCAGCATGAACAGATACGCTTCCGAAGGCAGCCAGTCCTTGGTGTAGCCATCGGCGATCACTTTAATATCGCCACGATCGACGGAGGGTTGCAGAACTTTCATTTGGGTGTCATGCAGAATTTTGGCTCCTTCATCGTTGGGAGAACCCGCGATCAATACGTAATTCCCCTTCGGGGAATGCTTGATCAGCGAGTCGGCTTGCAGGGTGCCGATCTGTTCACGGTCGAAGCTCACGTACAGATCGATGTCGCTGTTCAGAACCAGGCGATCGTAGCTGATGACTTTAACGTTGGCCGATTTTGCGGCGTCCACCATGCGGCCGGCTTTGGAGGTATCTCGGGGAAGCAGGACCAGCACTTTCACACCGGCCTTGATCATGTCTTGCACTTGCTGGAACTGACGATCGTCATCTCCGCCGGCATCGCGGGAAATCACTTCCGCGCCCAACTGCTTGGCACGGGCTTCAAAGGAATTCTGGTCGGTTTGCCAGCGCTCGCCCTTCATGTCTTCGATGGAAAAACCAATTTTCAGTTTGCTGGGTTTTTGCGCTGGCGTCGGTTGTGCGCAAATGGATTGAACGAAAATGGCCGACAGGGCCATCAGCCTGCACCGGGTTTTTCTCAAGGTATCTTCCTCCAGATTTATGCCGAACATAACATGGCCCGCTGAAGTTCAGTTGATGCGCAACGCAAGGCTGTGTTCTGCTAGGCATCCGGCCGTGCGGACAATTGGCTTGCCGAGGCTTGCGTTAGCGTTTTTCGATGTGTGCCAGCCAGGCGGCGAGGGTGGCGAATTTTTCGTCCTGAGTCCAAGGGGAGCCCAGAGGTTTGCCGAGATCGCTGATGAATTGAGTGAGTTTTGTGGGAGGGCGGCGGAGCGTAGAGGATGCCATGGCTAGGAGTTCGCGTTCCTTAATTTTTGTTACGGACAGATTGGCGCGGGCGCAAGCGCGGAGCAGCGCATCGCGGAAAAATTCGCCGTCGGCGGTGTGAATGATGGCGTGCGATTCGAGAATTCTTGGAAGTTCAGGAAGTGGCCGTCCGGAAGCAAGCAGCAGCGCGGCGCGCGTGAGTTCATAGCCTTGCTGCGCGGCTTCGGTTTGCGCGGCGTGGATCGCTGCGAGAGCGAGTTTGTGTGATTCTTTGCGTAATTGATCGAGGAACGTTTTGGCTTCAGTGAGATCCATCTTTTCGGCGGTGTGAAACGGCTGGCGAAAAGTGTAGCTGAAAGTAGCTACCAAATGCGGGCGTTGGCGAACCAAAATGATCGGCTGATTTTTTTCGACTGCGACAGCGATGAGCGAAGTCCAGCCGGAATGGACACGAAAGCCAAGAGTGGCAGATTTCATGGAGATCTCCAGTGCAGAAGGAAGAGACGAGGTCGAGGAGACTCAAGAAGTTGAGAATGTACCCGCGGCGCGCCGCTGGTCAAGAAGAAGGTCTTTCGTTTTCAGAATGCGATTCCACTAGAATCCATTTCGGGCGGTCGGGGTAGTGGGCGACGCGGCTTTACGGCGACGCAGGTGGTTCCCTATAATCGCAAGCGAATTGCGGAGGACGACCTTGCCAGTGGGCACACCATTTCACGAACGAACTTTGGCGCTGTGCGAGAGCCTGAACTATCGCGAGTGGTCGGGCTACTACACCGTGGGCGTGTACGAGATGCACCACGAGCACGAGTACAACGCCATCCGCAATTCATCGGCGTTGATCGATATTTCGCCGCTATTCAAATACCGGATCACCGGACGCGATGCGACGAAGTTGGTGAACCGCGTGATTTGCCGCGACATCAATAAGGTCGCGGTGGATCAGGTGATTTACTGCTGCTGGTGCGACAGCGAAGGCAAAGTCGTGGATGACGGCACAATTACGCGCCTTGGCGAAAATGATTATCGCTGGACGGCGGCTGATCCGAGTTTGCGGTGGTTCCAGCAAAATGCGCTGGGGCTGGATGCGCAGATCGAAGACATTTCAGAAAAAGTGGCGGCGCTGGCCTTACAAGGACCGACCTCCGGGAAACTATTGAAAGCCGCGGCGGATGCAAACATCGCCAACTTGAAATATTTTCGAGTGGCGCACGGAAAAATTGCGGGCGTTCCGGTGGATATCTCGCGGACGGGCTATACCGGCGATCTGGGCTACGAAATTTGGGTGCCATGGAATGATGCGGTTAAGGTTTGGGACGAGCTGGTGAAAAAGGGCAAGCCGTTTGATATTCACGCAGCGGGAATGATTGCCCTGGACATTGCGCGGATTGAAGCCGGACTGATTTTGATTGAGGTGGATTACACCTCCAGCAAAAAAGCTCTGATCGACTCGCAGAAATATTCGCCGGGCGAAATTGGGTTGGCCAAACTAGTGGATTTGAAGAAAGAAAATTTTGTGGGGCGCGAGGCGCTGGCAGCGGAAACCAAAAAAGGCGGAGCGGCCCGTGCGCTGGTAGGCATTGAGATTGATTGGAACGAAGTGGAAGCGCTGTACGAAAGAATCGGCATGGCGCCACAGGTGCCGAATATGGCTTCGCGAACGGCGGTACCTGTGTACCGCGGTGGGCGGCATGTGGGGAAAGCGACTTCGACAACCTGGTCGCCGACACTGAAGAAGATGATCGCGCTGGCGACCGTCGGAGGCGAACACTCGGCCGTAGGAACAACGCTGCACATGGAGATGACGGTGGAAGCAGTGCGGCATACCGTGGCGGCAAAAGTGGTGCCGTTGCCATTTTTCAATCCGGCCAGGAAGACTGCCACGCCCGTGGCATAAAACAGCATTCAAGAGCTCTAGAGCGAAACAGATAAAAGTGAAAGGCTACTGGAGGTTGGAACCGTCCTTAGCTGCGGATTTGATGTGGTAGTTGAGGAGGAGGCCTTCTTCGGATTTTAGCCAGACCAATTGTTCCTGGGCGGGTGGCGGCGGTGACGTTGCCCAATTTGTGGACTTGGGCGATGAGTTTGTTGAGGTCGTCCTGCTTGACGGCGGCGCGGAGTTTTGCATCGGCTTGGTTGTAGATGGCGACGAATTCCTGTTGATTGATATGGTCGTGGAAATTCTTGCCGGCGGAGGAAGCGGAGCCGCCATGCGAAAGGCGAACAGTTTCGAGTTCCGAGTTGGCACGGCCGCTCCGTCCGAAGGTGATTCGATGAGCGGCAGCACTCCCTCCCCACCTTCAGACCCCGAGGCTAGAACGGGTCCTTGCAAGGGATCGCATCGCGTCTTCGATTGAGATTCTTCGCACATCCTTCTTTTCGGATGTGCGAAGAATGATTAGGGGCTGGGGGTAGTTTTGGGAGGCGATGGATTGTTCGATGGAGAGGAGATGGTCGAGGGCGGAGCGGTCGAGGAGATTGCCGTGGAGGATTACGGCGCGGATTTTTTGGGTGTTGCGGGTGTCGATTAAGGGATTGGCGTCGAGCAGGAGCAGGTCGGCAAATTTTTGCGGTTCGATGGTGCCTTGGTCCTTGAGGATGCCGAGGAATTCGGCGGGATTTTTGGTGGCGGATTGCAGAGCTTGCATGGGAGTTAGTCCGGCTTGCACGAGGAGTGCAAGTTCTTCATGAAGGCTGGAGCCGGGGAAAACGTAAGGAGCGGGGGAATCGGTCCCGGCCATCAGGCGAACTCCGGCGGAGTTCATTTGAGCGACGAGCCGTATGGATTTTCGGAGGAGCCTGGTGTGAAGTTCGAATCCTTTTTGCGTGGCATTCTTGTCGCGAGCGGCTGTTCCCTGCTGCCAGCGTTCCCAGATGTGATGCGGAATGTATTTTGCGCGCTCGTCGCGGGAAGGATCAGAATCGGGAATGGGGTAAGCGTCGTTTTTGAGGAGGATGAGTGTGGGCGTTTGCCAGGTTTGATTTTTTAGTAGTTCAGCGATGAGCTTCGCGGCGTTCTGTTCGGAGAAAGTTGAAAGGAGTTGCGACTCGAATGCGAGTTGGCGATCGCGAGATTGGACAGACGTTTGTTTCTTGCGTGGAACGGAAAGTTGCAGGGTCATGAGGCGCGGCTCGTTGTTGGAGCAGCCGCGGATGATACCGGTAAGGTGCTCGATACTTTTTTGTCCGGCGCCGGAGGCTTCGGCGGCGGTGACACGATCAGGAACGTGGCCGACGAACGTAGCGTGTTCGCGTTTGGCGGCGGCAGCGATGGCGAAATAGGCGTCGCGGCCGAGGATGGATTGGACCTTTATGAAGTCCACGCCGCGGGCGATGAGTTGATGGACGTCTTCGCTGGCCTGAACGGCGTTGGTGACTACGAACGACGGCTGGAAGGACGGCGGGCTGCCGTCTAGATACGGGCCGGGAGTGAAGATGCGCGGGCCCAGACGTTTGCCTTCGGCGATTTCTTTGCGCAGCGGAAAAATGGATTCAAGGTAGCTACCCATGTCGCGGACGGTGGTGACGCCGTTGGCGAGCAGTAGCGGAAGAATGAATTCGCGGCTGCCGGAGGGTTCAGTGGCCCCGGTGAGATGGATGTGGGCGTCGGTAAGGCCGGGGATTAGAAATTTTCCAGAGGCGTCGAGGATTTCGGCGTCGTCGGGGATCGGCGTGGATTGAGTCGGGCCGACCTTGGCGATGCGATCTTTGTTGATGATGACGGTCATGTCTGGTTGTGCGGGGGAGCCGGTGGCGTCGATTACGGTGACGTGAGTGATGGCCAGGCTGGTTTTGGGTGGGTGGGAGCAGGAGATTAGCGGGGCGAGCGCGACGAGAAGAAAAACCGACCACCTCAGAAGGCAGCCGCTAGGAGAGCAAGTCGAAGTGGGCAAGCGGCGGCAGGTTCGAAGAAAGGGCACGATGTATCGTGCCCCTACGGAGATCGATGTTGAATGAGCGTTATTCAATGAGGCGATTGTATTTTTTGAGGACGGCTCGGAGTTTGTCCTGGGGGAGCGCGATCACTTTGTGATTGTCGATGCCGGTCATGGTGCTGGCGCCGACCATGGCGTTGACGATCGATTCTTCGGTGGCCTGAACCGTGGCAGCGAAGACAGGGTCGAGTGCGTCATTGGGAAGCATGGTCAGGGCAACTTCTTTTTTTCCGCCGGCGGCGTGAGGATTGGCGGTGGAGAAGGCGATGAAAATGTCTCCGGAGCCGTTGCCGGAGATGCTGCCATTGCGACCGAGGCCGAGAGAGACGCGGCGAGCCAGACGCTTCAATTGTTGAGAGAGAAGCGGCGCATCGGTGGCAATCACCACGATGATCGAACCGCGTTCGGATATTTCCGACGGTTGATAGGCGTAGGGATCGTCGGAGGAAATTTCGCGGCCGACAGGAATTCCAGCGATGCGCAGATTCTGGCGTGAGCCGTAATTGCACTGCACGAGGACGCCGACGGTGTAGCCGCCGTCTTTTACTTCCAGTTTTCTGGAAGAGCTGCCGATGCCACCCTTAAAACCGTTGCAGACCATGCCGGTGCCGCCGCCGACGGCGCCTTCTTCGACATTTCCGTTATGAGCGGAATCGATGGCGTGGAAGGCGTGTTCAGGTTTTACGTGGAAACCGTTGATGTCGTTGAGCCAGCCGTCCCAAGTTTCGGCGACGACTGGAAGCGACCACCAGTAACCGGTAGGATCGGGCTGGCCGTGAGCGACGCGCCATTGAATGACGGCATCGCGCACGACGCCGACGCTGTGTGTGTTGGTGATCATAACTGGACCTTCGAGGAAGCCAGACTCTTCGACCCAGGTGGTACCGGTCATCTCACCGTTGCCGTTTTGCGAAAACCAGCCGGCAAATACGGCATCGTTCATGGAATCTTTTCCGCGAGGAAGAACGGCGGTAACTCCGGTGCGAACCGGACCTTTTCCGATTTGCAACTTCCCTTCTCCGGAGACGAGCGTGGTGTGACCGACAAGGACGCCGTTGACGTCGGTGATGGCGTTGAATTTTCCGGGAGTGCCGTCAAAAGGAACGCCGAGATCGCGGGCGCGGGGCTTTTTGGGAGCGTCCTGCTGCGCGAATGTGGCGAAAGGGAGTGCGAGCAAGAAAGAAAAGAACAAGAGCGAGAGATGGGGACGAATGCGCATTCCGATTGGTTTTCTCCGAGCATGAAGTACGAGCTGTAAAAAATAGGAATGGAACCAGTGTAGCGTAACTCACGAATGGAAAACCTCGGCGAGTGCGAATTGCAGGGCTTGTGCAATTTGCGAACATTCGTTGCTGGAGATGATGAAGGGGGGAGCGAGGAGGAGGTGATCGCCGCGAAGACCGTCGACGCAGCCCTGAGTGGGATAGGTCAGAACGTTTTTCTGAAGGGCGGCTTGGCGGATTTTTTCGGTGATGCCGGATTCTTTGGGAAATGGTTCGCGGGTGGATTTGTCTTTTACGAATTCGATGCCCAGGAGTAGACCGAGGCCGCGGATTTCGCCGACGTTGGGATGATTGGCGAGTGGAGCGAGAGCTTGGCGAAGCTGAGTTTCTGGGGTGACGCGGTCAAACAGTTGGTGGGATTGGAGATAGTCGAGGACGGCGTTGCCTGCGGCGGTGGAAACGGGATGGGCTTGATAGGTGAAGCCGTGCTGAAATGCGCCGGAACCTGCGGCGAAAGCGTTGGCTACGCGAGCGGAGACTAGGACGGCACCGAGAGGAGCGTAACCGCTAGCGACTGCTTTGCCGATGAGCATGAGATCGGGCTGAAGATTCCAGTGGTTCACGGCGAAAACTTTGCCGGTGCGGCCCATGCCGGTCATGATTTCGTCCGCGATGAGCAGAATTCCCTGCTGGCGGCAGATTTCAGCGATCCGCTGGAGATAGCCGTCCGGGGGAGCCGCGGCACCGAGAGTGGCGCCGACGACGGGTTCGAAGATGAACGCGGCGGCG
>Ga0157376_10002477_pt1 | contig 12493 bp, 13 predicted proteins | sample M45metaG_FD_121801 | JGI IMG/M metagenome (GOLD analysis project Ga0157376, IMG submission 121801) | Miscanthus rhizosphere microbial communities from Kellogg Biological Station, Michigan, USA - M4-5 metaG | ecosystem: Host-associated > Plants > Roots > Rhizosphere > Soil | place: USA: Michigan... | reverse complement strand
CGAAGTGGTTGTGAAAATGGATGAGTTGGACATAAACCCTCCTGGAGGCGCAAAGGTCAAGCCGCAACCGTGGATGGCGTCCTGAATCATATGGCTCACCATCGCGGACAGCTCACCGTCTATTTGCGGCTTAACGAAGAAAAGAACCTGCAATCTTTCGTCTGCACACGAAGACAAGGCATAACCACTCGCGATGGGGGCATCCGAGCGGCGGCTCGTTATCGACAGAGCTTCTATCCGCCGAAGCTAACTCTGCCATTGAACCGCACTGGCTCGCCGGACTAGGCTAGCCAAGTACACCCCTGTGACAGGCTGCCTCAGGCGCAGTCCTGGCGGGCCGGGAGGAACACTTGCGCGTACGAACCACTACGATCTTAGCGATGTCGATCGTGTGCCTGGCGCTTCCCACCGGGCTAGCTTTCCGTTCTTCAACAAGGGCGTCAGCCAGCGCGTTGGCAGTTGGCGATCTGCAGGTCAAGATCCGCGAATGGGACGTGCCGACCAAGGGTGCCCACCCTCATGATCCGGCAGTCGCACCCGATGGCTCGCTGTGGTTCACCGAGCAAATGGTCAGCAAGCTGGGCCGCCTCGATCCTGCAACCGGTGATTTCAAGGAGTATCCGCTGAAAGGCAAGAACGATGGTCCACACGGTCTCGTCGCCGATCAAGAGGGCAACATCTGGTACACCGGAAACTTCGCGGCGCACATCGGCAAGCTCAATCCACGTTCGGGTGAAGTCACCCAGTACAAAATGCCGAACGATAAGGCCGAAGATCCGCACACCGCTGTTTTCGATACGCAAGGAACGCTCTGGTTCACCGTGCAGGTCGGGAATATGGTGGGACGCCTAAATCCGAAAACGGGAAAGATCGAATTGAAGGTCGTTCCCACTCAAGACGCACGGCCATACGGAATCCAGATCAACAGTAAGGGCGTTCCATTTTTCTGCGAATTCGGCACCAGCAAGATGGCTCGGATTGAGCTCTCGAAGACCGAGCCCAAATCGATGCAGATTGTGGAATATCCGCTGCCGGAGAGTGTGCGGCCACGGCGTCTGGCGATTGCCGCCGACGACAGAGTGTACTTTACCGATTACCGGGGCGGAAATCTTGGGCGCCTGGATCCAGTGTCGGGCGCGGTCAAGATGTGGCCCTCTCCTGGTGGGTCCGGATCCGCTCCGTATGGAATCGTGATCACTCCGGATGGCATGGTCTGGTACAGCGAATCTGGCGTAACGCCAAATACGATCATCCGCTTCAATCCGAAAACGGAGGAATTCGAACAGACCAAAATCCCTTCGGGCGGCGGCACCGTGCGGAACATGGCCGCCACGCCCGACGGCCGCGTATACCTGGCTTGCAGCGGCGTCAACAAAGTAGGCGTGGTCGAGCCGGGTCGCTGACGAGGAAACCGGCTCGAGATCGCTTGGCTTGCCGAGAGACTGTCTATTGCTTGTTGTAGACTGCCGTGCTGCTGACCTTTTTGCCGCTGGCGTCCGTGCCGCTGATGACGACAGTTCGCGTCTTGCCATCAGCAGAAACCGTAGCCTTGCCGGTTAGCGTAACCTTGCCGTCCTTTTTGTTGATCAGTGTCAGGGTGTGATCGTCGATCCTTTTGTACGACCTCATGTCGGCCGTCGCATCGCCGGTCACCGGGTATTCCTTTCCATCAAACTTCCCGGTCCACTCATTGTGAGTCGGCTTGCTGTCAGCGCCTACGCCTTCCACGGTCACCTTCACGCTGTCGCCGGCCGCTTCGTAAATTACCGTCGTATTCTTCGGGGTCCCGGCGCTGAGTTTAGATTTGGCTTCGTCCAACTTCCAGGTGCCCAAAACCACATCGTCGCCGGCAAAACCGACCGTCGCCGCTGCCATCATCACTGCAAACGCAATTACTGCAAACGTTATGGTGCCAAGACGTAGTTTCATGAATTCTCCTCGATCTTTAATTCGCTTCAGCTGTGGGGTTTGAACGGATGGCCTAAAGGGACCCAAAACTTGCCTGAGCATACCACCGCGCCGCACCGCGCGATACTGGCGCCTTTCATTTTCATCAACATATCCCATTGGTGTATCCGAACCTTTGGAGGCAGAAGCCGCGACTTTCACGTACAATGGTTAGCGAGGCTTTTCCTGCGTGATCGAAATCACCGTTGAAGAGAAACGAAGACGCAAAGACTTAAAGACCAAGAGGGACGATCTTTTTGAAGAATATCTAAAGCATCCCATGGACACTCGCCTGGCGCTCGAAATCAAATTGATTGACGATCAACTGGCCGACGCGGTCACTCCCAGCACCTCAAAAAATGGCAGCACTTTTCGCGTTCACCCCAAGTAAGCGCGTTTGCTAGCGATCTTTGCCTATACGCCAAAATCGTTACGGGGCCCGCCAGGCAAGCCGCACTGTTTCCAAAGTTTTTCCCAATTCCACAATCCGTATGCCAGCTGATGCGGCAGAGGAAATCCCAGTTGATGCGCCAACATGCACACCTGCCCGCGATGATGTGCTTCGTGCGAAATCATATAGCACAGCATCTCAACGCCGGGCGTCCAAGCCCGTGCCCAGCCATCTCGACGAAACTTTTCGATGCGGCTACCGCCGCCAAGCGCTTCCGCCAGCATCTCTGTACAGCGCGCCGCGCTTTCCGCCAATCCCACGCGAGCCTGCTTCGGCGTACACTTCGTCCGATGCAATAGTCGTGGAACCTTCAAGTGCGGAGCGGTCAGCCTGACCCACTTGGCGCGCACGTTGTGCATGTGCGTAAAAATCGCCGCAATACTGCGCAGCTTACCCGGAGCTTTGGCCTTCCACGCTTGGGGATCAAGATTTTCGATCAGCATCTGATTCATGTGATCGTTCACAGCGAAAATCCGCGCCGCGGCACCGCCTAATTGCGATTGGTTAAGCATGGCTTGCCTAGAGCGAGCTTGCCTAAATTTCGATTGGCTCAGCCTAGTTCGATCCGGTCTTGCCCGGACCTTCTTTCGACGCGTCGCCACGTCCCACTACACCAACGCCAAATTCAAATTTTCAATTGCTTCGTCAATCTCCGCGGTATTTTTGTAGCCCACGGTAACGCAATCTACTCCCGCGTTCCTGAACGCAAATCTCATCGCCGCCCTGCGATCCTCTCGATTAAACGTACCCTCGCCCGCAAGCTTCATGCTGATCACGCCCATTCCCGCATTCCGCACCTGCCGGAGGTGCGACACGACTTCGGTCACATTGCCCAAACCAGCGGTGTTGTAATCCTCGGCATCCATGCGAACTCCTTTGTGATTCACCCGGATCATGGCCACGTCCAGCCATTTATTTCCCGGCACTTGCCGCAGCGCCGGTAGCCCGTGCACCGACGCGCCATGACTCACAATCGTTTTCTTCTCTTGCGCCTCCAGAATTCCATCCTGCCACTTGCTGGAGTCCGTTGGCCACGTGGCCGTATGTTGCCAGTGCAACAGCATGACGTCGAAGTATTCGGTATTCGCAAGTTTCCGCAGCTCGTCGAATTTCTCTAGGGGATCTACACCCGGCCTCGTGGTCACTTTGGACATGATTCGATAGCTGTCGCGTGGAACGCCCTTCAGCGCCACTCCCAGCATCCTGTGCATCTCGTGGTAAGACTCGGCAGTCTCAAAGAAGCGAATCCCTTTATCGTAGGCATAGCGCACCAGCCGCGTAAATCCGTCTTGCCCCAGGTCGCGCTGCACCTGGCCGCTAAAACTCCCGGTACCAAACGCCAGCCGCGTTACCTTCACTCCCGATTTTCCCAGCGTCACCCAATCGGTCGCCGTCTGCTGCATTCCGGCTAGTGAAAATTTCCCACTAAATGCAATCGCCCCTGCGGCAATTCCAGCTTTCAGGAATTCACGTCTTGTTTGTTGAGACACGGACGCACCTCAGCGACTGGGCTCTCCAACGCCATAACCCGTCCATCCTATTACGAAAGTCGAAGTTCAGATACACCAGAGGTATCGAGCACCGGTCGAAGGAATTGTTCGGTAAAGGCGTTCATCAAATCAGACGGGATGAGTTCTGCATGTCGCTGATACAGCGACACATGAAAATGGGATTGAGTTTAACTAAGATTTGCCAAGACGTGCGGTCCAGAGGTCTTCAGCCCTCCTGGTGCTTGAGGGCCCGCGGATGAGTTTGACCCGGGACGCGCCTTGGCACAACGGACTCTAGCCTCTTCGTGAGAGGAGAGCACGCGAGGGAGAATCATTCACTCGGCGTGCCCTGGATCGCACCTTAGAGGAGGTTTGATCATGGACGTGCTGCATCCGAGATGTTGCGCTCGAGATGTACATAAGAGTTCGATTCCTGCTTGCATTTTGGTACAGGCAGCGCTGGCGAGTGCAAAAGCATCAGCGTGGCTTTAGTGCAATGACCCAAGACCTGCCGGAGCTCGCACATTGGCTCAGGCGAAAACGAGAACGCCCAACTGGCACCGAGCGAAAATCGCTGAACTATGAGTGCGGATGGAAGGGTGGCGACAGAGGCAGCTTGGCGGAACGCAGAAAGAGTGTGAACAAATTCTTGACACGGATCGGCCTTCTCATGGAAGGAGTTGAGCCTTGTGCCCCCGGACAGGCCTACCGGGCAACAAGATGCACCTGCCCGTTATTTGGACTTCGTACCAGTTTCTTCTACCCATGCCTAGCTGTAAGTTCAGGCGATCCCAGTCCAAGGTGAGAACATGACTGAACTTGCCGCTTTCGATCAAGTCAATTGGCTTGCTCTGGCCAGTCTTCTAATCCAAGTTGGATTCTTAGCCGCCGGGGTTTGGTTTGGGCGCAATGTATTGAGAGCGATGAGAGCGTTCCAGGAGCAGGTTGGCGCGATTCTAAAATTGTCAATTACGGGTGTGACTGGCGAGCGACAGCTATCGAGTATCAGCGCGAGGCAGTCCCACGCAGAGGATAGCCCTTACTGGATCGCGCCCGCTCAAACCGAGACTATTGACCTTCCGGAGCCCATAGAAAGTGGCCCAAGTCGCTTAGCAGTCGCTCGCCACAAATTGTTTCTCTGGCTACGTACACCAATGCGTGGCGCAGCGATGGGCCCGTGGCGACAAATCACCACCTGGCTCCGAGCCACAGCCGGAAGCTGATTAGATCCAGCGATTGGCGGTCAGAACCGGAGCTTCAATCAATGAATGAACTCAGCCATTATCTCGGTATGAATGAACTTGAATCGCGTCTCAGAAATTTTCTCCGCCACAAGCACTCCGTCATCACAAAGCAGACGGATGCGGTCGCCAATACTCAAAACCTTGATGAATTCTCTGAGTTCTACGCGCTTCCCCGCAAAATCTACATGTATCGGAAGGTCGGCATCCATAACCGACGCAACTTTCAGCTGATTTTCTCGCTCGGCGATCGGCAATTGATCCGCAATTCCGCCCGCAAACCGCCGATATCTACCTACAATCCTCTTGCACCATTCCAGTACCGCTGACGCCCACATGCCGACGGCCCATATTTCATCTTTTTTCGACATCCTTGTCTCCGTTACCGCACTCAAGTTTCCCCAAAAAGAATATCTTCCGACCTATGGGAGTATCTGCGGCGCACCGGGACGCGGTCGTTGCTCGGGAGCAATGAACCATAACGGCTCTGAGTCTAGGGAATCACGAAAGGTCGTTTTGGATGTAAGGAAATGCTTTCCGATTCTTCGCCGCGGTTCTTGGCCTCTCGCTTGTGGTTGCATCTCTATGAGGAGAATCGGACTTCCCTTTTGCTGTCTGGAGACCAGGGACTGGTTTTAAACAGAAGCTTGAGTTTGTGTTTCCTGCCAGACTCGAAACTTGTCGACGGGGGACGTCCGGAGGTGTCCAACCGGAAAGACGACGGCGAGTAGCGCAGTCGGCTGAGCGGCAAGACCCGGAAGGCTACGCGTCGAAGAAATCCTTCTTTTTACGACGACGCTCTATAGGGCCATGCAGTCATTCGTTGCCGCCAGCTGAATTTTTTTTCCACGGTCCGCCGCCAGCAGATAGGCTACTGACTTTCGTGCCACGGCCGTGCCCGATTGGCATGGCCTTTTCTGTTTTTCCCGGTCATAGAGCAGCGTTAGGTCCGGGTAGCCTTTATCGTGCCTTCGGCGTAAACCGTGCCGCTGCCATCCTTCAGGCAGTAGCTGAAGATCTGATTGTGAACATTCAACCAGGTGTGATACGTCGTCTGCTTCGGGAGTCACTGTGGTGTCTCTGAATCAGCGTCTGCTGATTACCCACCAAGAAATCAGTGAGTTGCGGCGATATGTAGGAGATAGATAAACAGTATCCGCTGGGCATCGGAATAGTCCTCTTCTCGAGACATGATTCTCGTGGTTTGCGGTGAAAGCCGTTACCCAGTAACAACCAAGAACAAGAACCCCCGTTCCGCAAAAGGAGACAGTGACCATGAGTACCCTACAATTTCGTAGTAACGTCAGAAAATTCGCAACGAAATTCCACTATTTCGAGATGAGCGCTCTCGTTCTTATGAGCGTGTGGCCATCGTTCGCGCTAGCGCAGGATAGCCACTCGCACACAATGCAGGCACAACAGGAATTGACTGCGGAGCAGAAGAGCCAGCAAAGCACCCTCATCAAGATGGTCCGGGAGTCGACCGAGCGTTTTAAGGATGTGGCCGAGGCTGAAAGAGAAGGATATGCCCTTAGTTTCGGCTGCGTCAGCGGACCCGATCAGGGGGCCATGGGGCTCCACTTTATTAACATGGATCTGGTAGGGAAGGGCATCATTAACGCAGACAAGCCCCAAATCATTCTTTACGAACCAACTGCGGACGGACGCCTCAAATTGACCGGCGCAGACTTCCTGGTGGATGCGCAACAGTGGGATGCCAATGTCGATAAGACACATAAACCGGGTCCGCCAGAGTTGATGGGACAGCTCTTTCACTATTTCGAGAGCCCCAATCGTTTCGGGTTAAAGGCCTTCTACACACTGCACGTATGGGCATGGAAGGAGAATCCTAACGGCGCTTTTGTAAACTGGCATCCCGATGTTTCATGCAAGTTATTCAACAGCCCGACCTTCTAAGTCGAGGCGATCCCCGCTCACAGATGTGAGCCCCTTCGATTCGTTTGCCGAAGCGAAGGGGCCCAGCTCCCTAGTCGGGTCAAGGAGCCGACATTGTTATGCAATCACGTGGAATCGACCACGATCCTCGTGCACGGGTGACGTGCACGAGGTGATTCTGCGATGCCCAGGCTTTGCGTGCGCGCTGGTCCCTGGAAAAGACGGCGGCGAAGCGTAGGACTCATCGGTAGCTGGATTCAAGTTTCCGATTCATGACAGGCTTCTTCGCTATCAGCTGATGCATCCGGCAGTGCGCGACAAGTGTGTCGGGTGAAGCATCGGCCTGGTTCATACCCGCAACCAGCTCTTCCAGCCGCGCTGCAGTCAAGCTCCCCTCTTTCACCATGCCAAGACCGACGGCACGCAGCGTCCAGTTCCAGAATCCCTTGTGTTCGCCAGTAACGTAATGCGGCTGATTGGCGTCTACATGGACGATCTCAAATCCCGCTTCCTTTGCCCACAAATGAACGCGGCGCCCGCCCGAATAGTCCACTCCTCGCTGGCGGGCGCCTTCCATGCAGATGTCGCGCATTTCCGAATAAGCGGCCGAGGCCGGTTCGGCATACACCGCGCTCACATCCGCCTCCTCACATACCATCACTCCGCCCGGCTGCAAAGCCGCATGTATTGCGCGCATCGCATCTACGGGCCGGTTCAGATGGACCATCAGCCATCGCGAGTAAGATATATCTACGCTCTCCGGGTCCAACCCGGGTTCGTAAATGTTGGCGGAACGAAAGTGCGCGGTCTTCAGTCCAGCTTGGTCTGCCAGTTCCGTAGCTACCGCCAGGTGATCTTCGTTCAGGTCAATCCCGGTGGCATGAGCTCCTTCGCTTGCCGCCCATCGAGTGACATAGCCCAGCCCACAACCAAACTCTACGAAACGGTGCCCCGCAACGAATCCGGCCTTCCTGAGTAATTCGCGCGTTCGGCCATCGTGAATTGCACTGATGACGTGCAAGCGGTCCTGGTCATTTCGCCCGGACCCCAGCAGATACTTGTCTCCGATAGTTAACATGTTTGTTTTCTCTACTCACTTTCAGTTGGTGTTGTTCGTGCCAATCCGCCTGGAGGTGGCTATGCGGTTTGCAGTGAGCCGCGGGTTTCTGGGAGTAAAACCGTTTTTCTCCGGGTGATGCAGCCAAACTTCAAGGTCCAACTCAGGATAATTGCGGGCCCTTGGAGGGTTGTCAGGTAGAAGTCAACTTCTTGTCCATGTCCTTTGGACCGATTGCAGTGATCCGCGATAGAGGGAACGGCAGGCTGTGAGAATGCGGGGAAGTTCGATGAGCGTTTATTCATTGCACCCTGCCTCTGCTTTCCTTGCTTCCCTTCCCTCACCGGAGTACCCTTCCTCGAAAGTTCTTTCTAGGGAGGATGTAAACATGGCTACCGCCACCACCGTCGTCGAACCAACAGTAAAAGTTTCCGCAACCAAGCTGCTCATCAATAACAAATGGGTGGACTCGGCCTCCGGCAAAACTTTCCCAACCCTCAATCCGGCCACTGCCGAAGTCATCTCCAACGTCGCCGAAGCCGACGCTGCCGATGTGGACAAAGCCGTCGCCGCAGCTCGCGCTGCTTTCGACAACGGCCCGTGGCGCAAAAAAATCACCGCTTCCGGTCGCGGCATACTCCTCAATAAACTCGCCGACCTCGTCGAAAAACACGCCGATGAACTTGCGCAGCTCGAAGCGCTCGATAACGGCAAGCCGTACTCCGTCGCTCGCGCCGCCGACCTTCCGCTGACCATCGCCTGCTACCGTTACTACGCCGGATGGGCCGACAAGGTCCAGGGCAAAACCATTCCGGTGCAGGGCCGTTATTTCTGCTACACCAAGCACGAACCGGTCGGTGTCGTCGGACAGATTATTCCCTGGAATTTTCCATTGCTGATGCAAGCGTGGAAGCTTGGTCCCGCACTTTCCACCGGCTGCACGGTGGTCATGAAACCCGCCGAGCAGACTCCGCTATCCGCCCTTCGCGTTGGCGAGCTGATTTTGGAAGCCGGATTCCCTGAAGGTGTGGTCAACATTCTTCCGGGCTACGGACCAACCGCCGGCGCTGCTCTGGCTCGGCATATGGACGTCGACAAAGTCGCTTTCACCGGCTCCACCGAAGTTGGAAAGATTATTATGCGCAACGCTGCCGACACCAACCTCAAACGAGTCACACTCGAACTGGGCGGCAAAAGTCCCAACATTGTGTTCGCCGACTCCGATCTCGATAAAGCCATCGAAGGCTCGCACTTTGCATTGTTCTTCAATCAGGGCCAGTGCTGCTGCGCCGGCTCCCGCACTTTCGTGGAAGAAAAGTGCTACGACGAGTTCGTGGAAAAATCGGTGGCGCGCGCCAAAAAGCGGACCGTTGGAAATCCTTTCGACAAGAACACCGAACAGGGCCCGCAAGTCGACCAAGATCAGTTCGACAAAGTGATGGGTTACATAGAATCCGGCAAATCCGAAAAAGCAAAACTACTTGCGGGCGGCAATCGCGTTGGCGACAAAGGCTATTTCATCGAGCCCACCGTTTTTGCCGACGTACAGGACAATATGAAAATCGCTCAGGAAGAAATCTTTGGTCCAGTCATGTCTATCTTGAAGTTCAAGGACATCGATGAAGTGGTCAGCCGCGCCAACAAAAATATTTACGGCCTGGCTGCCGCTGTCTGGACCCAGGACATCACCAAAGCCCACGCCATCGCCGACGGCGTTCGCGCCGGAACCGTCTGGGTCAATTGCTACGACGTCTTCGACGCCGCGGCTCCCTTCGGCGGATTCAAACAATCCGGCATCGGCCGCGAACTCGGCGAGTACGGCCTTGCCAACTACACCGAGGTAAAGACCGTCACCGTCAAACTATGAGCAATCCCCGTTCCTCAGCCCGGGCGCAACCCACAACGCCGCCGCGAATCATCTGTTCCGCGAATTCGCGAATCAGTCTCTTGCTCACCTAGGGGCGCAGCACGCTGCGCCCTTTTTGATCGCAACAAAAACCATTTCGAGGCGTTTCGGCGGCGACGGGCCGTACTCCGAACGGCCATTCGCCTGATAGTGGCTTACCTTTCAGGTCGCCATCTACAGCAGTTGTGGCGGCTGCTTTCCGAAGCGGGCGGGCTTTTCTTCTTCCGTTTCTGCCCCTCTTTCTGTTTCCGTTTCCGTCAACGCCCCCGGTTCCGATAAAACCGATTCTGATTTTTCATCAACTTCTTCAACTCCTTGGTCTGAGCGGCACGCACCGCCACATCCAATTTCGCCGCGACGAATTTCTCTTCGCGCCCCAATTTGTGAAAACTTTCTAGCCGATCGGCTTCAAGTTCGCCCGCTTCCACCGCAGCGCGCACCGCGCAACCGGGTTCGGCATGGTGCTGGCAATCGCGGAATTTGCATTTCGCGGCCAGCTCTTCGATTTCGCCAAACGCTTGCGTCAAACCGTCGCCAGCTTCCCACAACTGCAACTCGCGCATTCCCGGCGTGTCGATCAGCACTCCTCCGCCCGGAGCCACAATCAAATGACGCGTGGTCGTTGTGTGCCGGCCTTTGTCATCGCTATCGCGCACCTCTCCGGTATCCAGAAGTTCCGTTCCGAGGACCGCATTGATAAGCGAACTTTTTCCGACTCCCGAGGATCCGAGCAGTGCCGCGGTGACACTCGCCGCGCCGTTGCTGCCTTGCATGATTTCGCGGATTTCCTCAACGCCATCGCCGCGAAACGCGCTGGTGAGAATCACGCGAACGCCGATCGCCGCTGCTTCTGTTTCTTCCCGCATTTCTTCGGCGTCCACCGACAAATCGCTCTTGTTCAGTACGATCACCGGACGCGCGCCGCTTTCCCACGCCAGAGTGACATATCGTTCCAGGCGGCGCAGATTGAATTCGCTGTTCAGCGAGCTGACCAAGAACACGACGTCCACATTGGCGGCGACAATTTGTTCTTCGGTTTTTTTGCCGGCAATTTTTCGTGAGAATTTGCTTTTGCGCCCAAGCACCCCGTGAATGGTGGCGCGGCCCTCGCTGCTGCGTGTACTGGCCAGCACCCAATCGCCGACCGCCGGAAAATCAGCGCGACCAGAAATGTCATGCCGGAATTTTCCACTAACCTCGGCCATAAATGCCCCTTGTGGCGAAAGCAGGCGGTACATTTCGCGATTCTCTTCGGCCACGCGAGCGGGCGTAATTTCACTTTCGTTTTGAACTTCGGAAATTTGTGATGAAAAGAACTCCGACCATCCCAGTTGTTCCAGTGAATACACTGCAAATCTCCTCTTAGATTTCGGCGCGCGCGCAACAAGCAGCGACGCGGAAGCAGCCCATCAGAAAAGTGGCCGGATCAATATCCAGTAATTGCATCCAGGAATTGCGATCCAGAATTAGCGCTTGGGAAGATTCCTTACAGAAGAGACATGGAGACGCACTCTTCCCGTGAGGAAGTAACGGTTCGCACAGGCGCCTCCTGAAAGGAATTGGGACTACTAACTTCAACACCACGAGCCTACCAGAAACTGCCTTTGTTGACCGGAAAATAATTCGACAGCCGGGCCGGGTATTCCTACAATCTGCGGCGTGTCCTATGACCATCCGCCAATACGAACCGCATGATTTCGCGGCACTCTACAAGTTGGACCAGGCGTGCTTTCCGGCAGGCATCGCGTATTCAAAAACCATGTTGCGCTATTTTCTAACGCAGCCCGGAGCGGAGTGTCTAGTGGCACTCGATAGCGCCAAAATCGTCGGATTCCTGCTGTGCGAAGAGAATCCGCCGCTGGCGCACATCGTAACCTTGGACGTGACGGAATCGCACCGACGGCATGGCGTGGGAACGGCGCTAATGAGAGAAGGCGAAGCGCACCTGATGTTTCGCGGAGTGCATACGGTGCTGCTAGAAACTGCAACGACCAACGAGGCTGGGATTGCGTTCTGGGAGCGCCACGGCTACCGTAAAGAGGCAGTGCTGAAAAATTATTATCCCGGCCGGCTGGACGCTTTTGAAATGCGAAAAAAGCTGGAAGCCGCAAAATGAATCGCAGCGGCGCGCACAAAATCAAAACATAAGGACAACGAGAGCGAATGTCACTCATTCAAGCGATCATTCTGGCGCTGGTGCAAGCACTGACCGAATTTCTGCCGGTGAGCAGCACTGCGCACCTGGTGCTGTTTCCGTGGCTATTGAACTGGCCCGATCCGGGATTGGCATTTGACGTAGCGCTACATGCCGGAACGCTGCTGGCGGTGATCCTGTATTTTTTTAAGGACTGGGTAAAGCTGATCGCATGTGGATTGGGCATAAAGTATGCGGCGAAGGCTACGGCGGAAGAAGTTAGCGTCAACAAAAGAATGTTCTGGTACATGGTGATCGGAACAATCCCTGCGGCCATTCTTGGCAAATTATTTCATCATCAGATTGAAGAT
>Ga0157376_10002475_pt1 | contig 12494 bp, 20 predicted proteins | sample M45metaG_FD_121801 | JGI IMG/M metagenome (GOLD analysis project Ga0157376, IMG submission 121801) | Miscanthus rhizosphere microbial communities from Kellogg Biological Station, Michigan, USA - M4-5 metaG | ecosystem: Host-associated > Plants > Roots > Rhizosphere > Soil | place: USA: Michigan... | reverse complement strand
CTAGAATGGTCGTGCCGGAGGGATTTAGTCATTATTTAACCCCTGCCATACGAGTCGCTTTGAAGTAACAAAACCCGCTCTACCGTCATCCAAGCAGCCACGAGGAACCCGGCCTCTTCGAGGGTCTCGCGGCACCACATCAATTGGGAATGACCTTGAACAAGCCACCTCCTTGGGTCATGACGTAGAGCTCGCCTTCAGCGTCCTCAGCGAAGCTCGTCACAAACTTGCCCGGTGGGCTGAGTGCCGGCCACTCTGTCTGCTCTGTTGGCTGACCATTCAGGGTGCAAGTGGCTCAGATGCGGGCACGCGTTTCCTCAACCGAGCTGTCGTTTCCAATCGCCAAGGTATTCTCGATGAAAGCGAACGGGCTTGAACGGTTTCTCACGGAATTGGAGTCTGGCGCGAAAGAGTCCCGACATAATCCGTCAGAACTCTATCCGACCTTTGAAATGATGTCGAAGTTTTAGAGGAATCGTGGAACGATGATAGAATGTCCTGCGTTTTGGATGGAGAAAGACTGGAGACATAAAACCTCCCAAAATCGTAGCTCGACCGTAGCAGCTACAACTTTTGGGAGGCTCGAAACGCTTGAACGCCTCTCTGGTGGCTGCGTTGAGGCGTTAGCTGGTGTCCCCAACGGGATTTTCTCAAGGGGACACGCATAACCTTACTTTCCCCATCAAACTCCGAGTGTTCGTCGCTTGAGTATCGAGAAGGTGCCAACGATGGCCGAGATTTCAAACAGATTCGTGGTACGGCAAGCTTTATTCTCATCGTGAAAGGGAAACTGCATGCTCGCTGCTCGAACTTAACTGGACGCATTTGAGGAGGGAGGGGGGCATGGGGGGATTTCGGTGTAACCAGGTAAGATCAGGTCCCACGCAGTTCGCATGGAAACAAAAGGTCTATGAAATTTTTTCAATTACGAAAAGGAGGTTACTCATGGTATCGGCCACCCGCCCCAGAGACTCGTACCTTCGCACCGCTCAGCGTGTCGGCGTGAAAGAACTTGAGCGGTGGCCTAACAACTGGGGGCGGGTCATTTTGACACCACTGTGCGCTCGGCCTAGCCCGGCGAAGTGGAGACTATCCTCATGTTTGAAGTGTAGATGTTCAGGGAGGATCCAGACGGTGAATCGCCACTTTCTGTTACCCCTCTCTCTGAGCGTTGGGATGTACCTCATAGCGTCGAGTGCTTACGGCAAGACCGATATGGTGTCCTGCGAGTACAAGTACGCTCTAGGGGACAACGACACCAAGCATGACGCCAGAAAGATTGCATTCATTGAGGCCAAACGGCGTTGCGCTGAGCAGATTGGAACGCTGCTCGCATCGGAGACCGTCGTTTCCTCCTCTGACTTAACAAAGGATGAGATCCGCGCATATTCCTTGAGCTTCATGAAAACTGAACAGGTCACGGAGTCGTTCTTGCCGTCGGGCGATGGTCTTGCGGTATTCGTCAAACTGAATGCGCGGTATGATTCCGACTTGATGAGAGTCACGCTCAAGGAACTTCTGAGCGATCGAGGGAAATCTCAAGAATTTAAAAACGCGCAAGCGCAGATCGTAGCCTTGGAAAAGCAGGTGGTGAACTTGCAACGGCAGTTGGGTGGAACAGTGCCAGATGAACAGATTCTTCAACTGCGAGAAGAAAGGAACGCAGTCTTATCGCGGTACGATACCATCGTCAGGAATCTTGAAGACCTCAATTCGAGGACTCGGCGATATGCTCGCTGCGGTATGACCATGGAAGAGGTCAAGTCTGTCCTTGGCCCCCCTAGAGCCGTAAATGATTACTATAAAAGCAGCATTGGCATTGAGATGTGGAACTACGGAGAACAGTGGCTCAAGTTTCAGGGAGGAGTGGTTGTGGCAATCTCGGCGTATTCGAATCCACTTCAGGGGGAGGGGATCGGCTGCAAATCAAAATAAATTCCTTCCTGTTTCGTTTTCTTGTTCGAGACTTCCAGCCATCGGTCCCCCTCATCGTTTCGGCCCGAATACCATCATTTCTCTACTCGGCTCTGGCACATCCGACGTTTGAGCTGGGCAGATATTGGACGGAGCGGATCCTCACAGCTTCACCCTTGCCCCTTGCGGAATCTTGCGGTGTGAAAGAGAACGCAGGCCCTTCCGTTACCGGACACGCGCATTCGCGCAGGACAAGCTATATGGCGCGAGTAGGATTCAGAAGACTCGCGTGGCGAGTCACGTGCGCCTTGAGCGCCTCCCGAACGACCGCACACAGATATCGGTTCTGCTGTCTGGCGATAGTGCGGAGGGCTTCGATCAAGTCGTTTGCGACCCATGCCTCCAGCCGCCGACATTGCTCATTCTTCAGTTTGGCACGATGCTTTTGGACCCGAGCTTTCGTGGTCATCTTTCCCCCCATGATTCCAATAGGTTTGATAACTGACTCGTTCCAGGAAACACCTGCCCGTGAGGTGGTCGACGCAACACAGAGGGAGCGCGTGCTTGAATCACGAGGACCATGTGCGTAAAGTAGGATAGGTGATGCCCGTTCGCTCTCAATTCAGCAGTGGAGATCCCCGATGGCCGCAACGAATCGCTACCTGACTTCTTGGGAGGGGTTCTGGAGTACCGTGACCGGGACCCCTGGGGAAGTCTTTTGGGATGCCAATCCCGCCCACGCAGCTCAGCTAGACTTGGCCCTGTTCCAAGACCACATCGATCCGGGGCTTCCTTTGATCGATGTCGGATGTGGCAACGGAACGCAAACACGTTTCCTGGCAGATCATTTTGCACGGGTGACTGGGACTGAAATATCGCCTGCTGCGGTCGAGCTTTCCCGAACCAGAAATAGCGCCCCGAACATCTCGTACCGCATTCTTGACGTGTTGCATCCTGATGATGCACAAGCCCTGCATCAAGAAATTGGCGATGCCAATCTCTACATGCGAGGAGTGTTGCATCAACTGGCTCCTGAAGATCAGGCCATAGCAATCCAGAGTATCGAGCGGCTTATCGGGGAAAAAGGAGTCTTGTATCTGATCGAACTATCATCCGAAGCGGAACCCTTTCTGACCCAACTGGTGCAACAGTATGGACCGCCCCCGGGTCTGGCACGGGTATTCCAGCATCAGATTACACCCGGCATGCTCAATGAGAAGAACTTGGGCATGCTCTTCCCAGCCCATCGCTTCATACTGGTTGAGACTGGCCCGAGTCAAATCCACACCGTGCACACCCTCCCCACTGGTGAAGTCGTGAAGGTACCGGCCTTCTGGGCGATCCTTCGTCGCCGAGAAGACTAGCCGCGATTCAGGCTCATAGGCCCCAGCGTGGTTGTCCACGGCATTGAGGAAGTAGCAGCCGAAAGAGGTACGCTCCCGCCTCATCTTGCACCACTTTTACAACATACCTACAATGCGCCTCCCCCGCGAGGCCTCTATGCCCTACTTGATTCGTCCCTAGCTGGCGAATGAACAACTCATTCAAAAGGATGACGTAGCTTAGGAGTGACTATGGAGGGAATGAACGGCCAGTGGTTAGGTCGGTACGCCAGTTCAGGTTCCGGGACACTCATTATCGAACTTGATGATATGGGGACACATTATGAGGGCCGTACTTTCGCCTATGATGATAACCAAGCCATGCCTAGTACGTTTGCATTGATCAAAACAGCTAACAAAGAACCCACACTTCATCTTGACATCCTGCCCTACCCGATAGACCACCGCACAGGTAACCCCACAACTTGGAATGAGCTTGCTGCTCTTTTTCCAGGCATCGTGTTCCCCACTACTGCATCCGTTGATCTCAATTTCTTGGATACGACCTTAAAGGTGAGCTGGTCAACAAATATTGGTACATCTGGTTCTGCTGAAATCACCAGGAAAAGAGCCGACGATCCGACAGACTACCAACCCCTGACTGAAGTTACCAAATGGGAAGAGTTTAAAAGCTACGTCTGTAACCTCGAACATCGGCGTTACATATTCCGGGGACAATCCAAGCTTCTGCGACTTCGTATAACCTTCCATAGGACCGGCAGGGCGGATCTCGCAAGGTTTTTAGAGGTTGACATGAAAACACTACACAGACACCTGAGTCTCAGAACGAGTCATGTGTTTAACCGAGACATGCCCGATGAAAATGGGGCTTTTTTTAATCTTGTCCAACATCACGGGTACCCTACGCCATTACTCGATTGGACATCTTCTCCGTTTGTCCCCGCGTTCTTTGCCTACCCTCGATTGAAGAATACTGAGGCCGTTCTCGCTGATGCAGAGGAAAAGGTCCGGATACTTCAGTTTGATCAAAAAGTGTGGCGAGCCAAGTTTCCGCAGATTCACCAATTAACCGGGTTAAACCACACTTCTCAATACTGGAATTCGTAGCCATCGACAATCAGCGAACGATCCCTCAGCAATCGGTCTCCAGCGTTACAAACATAGATGACATTGAGACATACATTCGTTCGTTAGAACCCCCTGAGGAGCAATATCTGAAAATCATAGACCTTCCTGTGAAGGAACGTCCTATTGTGATGAAAGAACTGAGCGTTATGGGCATCACTGCAGGGTCTTTATTTCCCGGGCTGGATGGAACTTGTGAAGAATTGCGAGAGAGATTTTTTGAACTTTGATCTCATACTCAACAAGTTAAGGCGATGACCTCGCCATTGTGATTTTGTCCGATGGCGCGACAGAAGCGGAAGTGGCGGGAAATTGTCCGTGACTCCATAGGCCTTATGAGATATTGGGATTACTACATTGCGCTGGAGTCGGATCTATTGGCTTGTCTAGGATTGTGGTTTCTCACCAATCAGATGGAATGAATTAAAGACCTTGGTACAGGTTTCATTTTCTTTTGCATCGTTTTTTAAGGGATTTACCATCACGAAATTTATCAAGTAACCTTTCTCGAACGGGTAAAGATGGATACCTGCCACACCCACAGGCGTTTTCTTCTCACCCACAAAATTAAGTGTTGAGATGTAAAATTTCACACCACTGTCCGATGGCAATATTTCTTTTTCAGCTACGACCATCCTTGTAGCACCCACCTCCTTAGATGTTTTCTTGTACACTTGCTCGACCGTTAGATTAATCATGCCTTGCGAAATTGTGTCACGACTCGGATGGTCCTCAAACTGTCTTTTGGTAATTGCTTTTCCGACTTTTGAAATCGTTGTCGAGACCATACAAATAGGGCCTTGCAGCAGGACTCTCATTTCACCCGACTCACCTGCCTCTGGTACTTCCTTCATTTTCCAGTCAACGGGAAACTGGAAGGCATAGTCATACTCGTTATCTGTGTACTCTGAAATCGTCTGCCTCGAAAGTCGTATCGGGTCCCCTGTTGACATAACGCAACGAGCTCCGATGAACTTAGCTGAAGCAAGACGAGGTTCTCTTTGGATGGCTGCTTTAACCAATGACTGCTGAACCTTGGGTAGGCTCTTCTTACACTCCGACTCGGTAATGTCTGGGGCACCGGAATTATTAAAGGCCATCTCAGCCTTTTTGCCATCGTCGGGGAGAAATTCAAGGACAATCCAAGCCTGGTCTTGGGCGCATGCGACTATAGGCACACCGAGTAGCGCTATGGCCAAAATGAACACTATCTTCCACATCACGGCCTCTCCCTTACTCTTCAATGTTTGTAGGGTCCTGATTAATTCCTCTTGCGCCACTCCCAGGGTGGGACTCGTGCAGAATCTTGCCATAAACCTTTCTTGGCCTCCCGCGCTTCCTTTTCCAACCCTTCAAGTGCCGTATCCCCTGGCGCATACTTTCGGTACCACCAGCACCAGCCGTCTTTGACCAGTTCGTGATTGACGTGCGTACAATCCCGCAGGAACACATCTCCACGGGTGCGCCCGTACTTGCCCTGGCCGTGCGTCTGGAGGACGACATCTCTTCCAAAGACTAACGCCGACGCAGCCTGCTTGGCTCGCTTGCCGAACGCCTGGCCTTTCTCAGGGCAGTCGATGCCACTGAGGCGGATGCGTTCAGGGTGTGTGTTGTGCAGACCTTCGATGGTGTCATTTGGACACCGAGAAGCGACAGGATGGACGAATCGTCAAGGGCATGCGGAGCCTCGCAGGAAGGCGCATTATAGGAGGGGACCGAACGAGGGCGCAAGGGCCGATTGGCGGGAAATGGTTGTATTTATCGGCCATGATCCTCGCGCACGATCCCTTTGACCTTTCGCGCAGGCGGAGGCACAATGCCCCCCAACCGTGACAACCTCACGCGGGGAGGGATGCGAGTGACACGATGCTTCCTGATGATCCTTCTACTCTTGAGTAGTAGTCCAGCGTTTGCGGAATGGGTGCGGCTCACCGAAGACGAAGTTATGACGGTGCACTTCGATCCAGACACCATTCGACGCAAAGGCAATGTGGTGAAGATATGGCTCTTGTATGACTACAAGACTGCACTAACCCAGGGGCGCGACGCTATTTTTTCTGCAAAGATGCAAAGTGAGTACGACTGTACAGAGGAACTTGTTCGGACGATAGCAATCTCACAATATGCTGGCAATATGGGAAAGGGTAAGGTGGTTACGATCAACTCAGCCGATGGACAGTGGTCACCAGTTGTACCAGGTTCTATTGGTCAACGTGAATGGAAACTTGCGTGCGTCAAGAAGTGAACATTGACGAAAGACAACGCATGACACTGACCCAAAACCCCAAAACTAGGCCAGGGAGAGCGTGAGGAAGCGGCTCGCGGCGTGGTCTTCTTGACCCAGAAGGAGGACCCGACGATGGCACGACGACGAGGGCATACCGAGGAACCGATCCTGGCCGCCTTGCGGCCAGCGGAGGGCGGGACGACGGTTGCGGAAATCTGTCGTGATGTGGGCATCAGCGAGCAGACGTTCTACGTGTGGAAACGCAAGTATGCGGGGCTGGGCCTCAGTGAACTGCGGGAACTCCGGCAGCTCCGCGAGGAAAACACGAAGCTCAAACGCCTGGTGGCCGACCGCTCGCTCGATCGCCATATGTTGCAGGAGATCGTGCGAAAAAAGCTCTACGGCCTCGGGACCGGCGGGCGCTGGCCCGCTGGGCGCACACGACCTATCAGGTCAGTGAGCGCCGGGTCTCGAGGCTGGTGCCGAGGGCACGCGCGTCGTTGCGGTATCAGGGGCATCGTGATCCGCAGGACGCGTTGCGCATGCGGTTGCGAGAGGTGGCGGCGAGCCGAGTGCGGTTCGGGTATCGGCGACTCACAGTGTTGTTGCGACGGGAGGGGTGGCGCGTGAATGCAAAACGCATCTACCGGCTCTATACGGAAGAAGGGCTGACCGTGCGGACGAAACACCGCACTAAGGCCGCGGGCCGAGCCCGTGTGCCGCAACCGGGGGCGACAGCTCCAAACCAGCGGTGGAGTATGGACTTCATGAGTGAGCGCGTCGCGGATGGCCGCTGGGTTCGGATCCTGACGGTCGTGGATCAGTTCACGCGAGAATGCGTGTGCTTGGTGGCCGATCAGTCCCTCAGTGGGGACAAGGTGGCGCAGGCGTTGGAGCCAGTGGTTGCCCAGCGGGGAGCGCCTCGGGCCATCACCGTGGACAATGGCAGCGAATTCGCCAGCCGGGTCATGGACGCCTGGGCCTACCGCCACGGCATTCAGCTGGACGTTATTCGGCCCGGCAAGCCCGTCGAGAATGGCTTTATCGAGAGCTTCAATGGGCGATTACGAGATGAGTGTCTGAACGTGGAGGGGTTCTTTACGCTCGAAGATGTGCGGGAGAAGTTGTGGCGTTGGCAGCAGGACTACAATCGGGTTCGACCCCATAGTGCGCTGGAGGATCGAGCGCCTGCGGTGTTTGTTGCCGAGTGGGTCACGGCGACCACGCCGACTGACCAGGACGCCCCTGCATTACTGGAGACCGTCACGTGAGCTATGCTAGGTTCGCATCGCCGCATGGGCGGCCCAAACCGATCACGCGCAGATCGATTCCTCAGGTCTCTTCCGGTCTACATTCGCGGGGCGGGTCACGGTTTAAGGGGGGCAGGTCAGAGCGGCTAGGCCTGGGAGGTGTCCTGGTAGCGGATCACTCGATCGGGGGGCATCCTGGAGAAGGTTGGGGACTGATAGGTTCGAACAATGGCCTCCCCACATTCGCGGCAGTGATACGTGCTCGTCACATAGCCATCCCTGCTGAGTACCACGAGGGAGGCTTCTTGGCTGAGATGTTCGCAGTGTGGGGGCGGATTTCCTCGCTGTTCCCACTTCGCTTGTAAGGCGGTAGCTTGACCCTGTGTCATCATGTCCCCTTGATAGTCACAGTAGTGCGGAGGCGCTTCCTAGAGTGGCTGAATTGGAATAGGACTCCGAATTCAATAATTAGGTAAACCTTATCATTATGGAGCATGTTGGGAAACTGGCGAGATAGCCAGCTCGGAAATACGTAAGACTTGTGAGGGTCAGACCGACAGAAGGCCAAGGCCGAGCGTAGGGTAGAGAGAAAAGGATGAAATTAGCAGACTCTTTAGAAGTACTCGGTGGTGGATTTTCTAATGACGCCAGGTGAAATAGAGCGAGACCACGACCATGACGAGAAGAAGCCCGTAACTAATAACGCCTCGCCAATATTCACTCACTCTTCGAGTTCCCGTTTACACATACAAACTGCGTTCAAAGGTTACTTCCGCTTCGGCACCGGTTTTTTCAGATAGACATTCCAGCAGGCTACGAGACGCGCAAACCAGCCGCTAGCCTAGCCGGCCGTTGACTCGCTCTTCATCAGATGATTGATGAGCTGCTCCAACCGCTGCCGCTCATCCTCCTTCAGCCGAAAGAAGGCCATACCAAACATCAGGCCGCTCACCCACTGTACGCTGGCCGCCTCAATTAGGATCGGCCACTCTAAATGTGGCACATGGATATGGAGTTCCAACGAGAAGCCCGGCACCACGGGGACCGGGCTCTCGATGCGACAGCCGCCCAGAGACAGATCATGCGTGAGGCCTATTCCTTCCAACTTCGAGGTATCCGAAAATGTCGTGCGGAATTGGACCCGCAGGCGCGGCATCTTCCGGCGATCGTCCGTCTTCATATCCATCTTCAAATCCCTAACAGACTGGCCTTCGACCTTCCCATCAATGAGGTGCTGGCCAAAGGTAACCCCATGGATATCGGCTTCCTGTTCGGTCCCATAGAGGACCATGGAAGAGAATTCGCGTGTTCGAATACCCTGGGGACTTTCACAAGAGATGCGGATGCGAATCTGCCATTTGTCCCAATTAGGGTCATAGAACGGCCGAGACTGAATAGTGCAGCCCTCGTACTCGACTGTTTTGGCCATCGGCTTAGTTCTTCCCCTTCGGCAGGAGGCCCTTCTTCTCGAGCTCCTGAATCTTGTCCTCAATCAACTTCAATAATAAGTCTCGTACAGTCTTCTTCTCCGCCGCCGCCGCCATTTTGAGGCGGAAAAAGGTATCACGCGGAATCCCGCGAATGTGAACGGCTGCTGAGTCGTCAGGCTGCGGTTTTGAGGGCATGGTGAGGAGAAGATAGCACACTGCTAATTTGGTGTCGATTGCACTTGACAACAAATGCTATCGTACGATATAAGCTATCTACGTAACAAAGATATTTCTATCTAGAGGAGGCTATATGAACATAGTCCGAATTCTTCTTCAACTCCCAAAATCTCTCAAAATCAAGTTGGAGACTGAACGGCGCACCGGCACGACGGCCAGCGGGCTGATCCGACACCTGCTCGAACAGCATTTCAAGGGCAAGAAGGCGGCATAACACACAAAGGAGGTGCACCAACGTGGATGACAACACCATTCCAGGATGGGCGACCGGGCCAGATGGTTTTGAAAATGACACACAGCGGCGGGCCGTCGAACACCAGCGAGACATTGATGCTGACGACATGATCGCCGCCTACTGCCTCGGCGATTTGCACACCTTGGCCAATACCGTTGAGGCGTTCCAGCAGTCCCATCGGTTGCTGTAGCAAGAAGAGCTCAAGGATCTCTACAACCATCTTGTTTGCATGATTCTCTTTCTCGATCAAAAATCCTTCGCGAAGGAATTTCCGATACGGGTGAAGTCCTCCCACCACAGGCATTCGGCGTAAGAGGAGGTACCCAATGAACTTTAAACAATTTCGCCAACCCGCGAACGGGCACAGCCGCACCGCAAAAGTTGGCGGGCGGATCGTCGGTGGACGCGGCTTTCGGCTCATGTCGAAGATCGGCCAGAACGCGATTAGCTTGAATCGGCTGGAACAGTTGCTCCCGCAGGCGAAGCAGCAGGGGAGAAAGGACGGTGCTGCATGAACACGGAAGCCACCACACAGGAACCGCTCATGGAGCCGGCCCCGCAAGCCCATCCGGTGACGGTGAAGGACGCGATCGACCTGTATGATCAGCACCATCTGAGTACGTGTAAGAACCCGCGCTCCGCCCGCTGTTGTCTCAAGAATCATTTCCCGCCCCTGCATGCATACCGGCTCGACGCCCTCACTGTGCTGGATGTCGTGGCGTGGAGTAATGAGATTCGTAACGCCGTCTCTGGTGGCATGGCCCGTGCCGCCGTCAAGTTGTTGCGCACCGTCTACAATCGGATGACGGAATGGGGACTTTTTCGGGGGGAGAATCCGGCAAACCATGTAGCGATTTCGGGCCGGTCCTCGCGAGCGATCTTTGTGCAAGAACACGAAATGCCACGCCTCCTTGAGACGATCATGCAACAGCCCATGCCCGATCGTCTCTACTTCATGACCATGCTGACCCTGGCGCCTCGGCCCAGAGAGCGGGACCTCATGAAGGTCCATGATATCGTGCTGCGCCGAGACCGAGACGTGGATGTGTGGTTTGGCTCCTGGACCAAACCCGCCTCGACCACGAAAAAGAACCGCCGGCATGTGGTACCAATCCCTCCCAAGCTGGCCGAGATGTTTGCGAGCTGGATTCAACTGCGCGGGCGCGTGTCGGACTGGATGTTTCCCGGGCGAGATGGAGAGCCTCGCTCCAAGCAGAATTGGTTTTACCGCTGGGATGAGGTTCGTTCGCAAGCGGGGATCCCACATATCTGGTTGTATGACTTGCGGCGGACGGGTGCGACGTGGGCGAATGACGAAACGGGCAACCTCTCAGCCGTGAGCCGCGGGATGCTGGGGCATGCGACCTTTGAAGCCACAAACGTCTATGTGCAGACCATGAGCCACACGATCAAGAACGTCATTGGGAGCCATGAACAGCGCCTGCTTGGCACGGTCCCTCCGCAGGCTGTGAGGATAGACCCGTTCGAAGAGACACGGGAAGAGTGGCCCGATGATCCGGGGTGAGAAGCGCGAGGAATGGCCGGGATGCGTGGACCAGCAGAGAAATGACGAAGCTAGGCGGGCGTCAGTTTATCCAACAGCTCATTGGCGTGGAACTCGATGAGGTCTCGATCCCCAGGCGTGAGCGTGTGCTTGCGCTCCAACAGGCCGTTAATAGTTTCGCAGGCGCGGACGAAATCCGTAACTTCTTTTCCAATAAGAGGCATGGGGGCTCTCCTCGCCCGCTGGCAGGTTAAGGGTTTATTGGGCCTGGCGAATCGCCAGCGCGTGGCTCTGAGCGTTCACCTTCGCCTCAATATGATCTCCGGTGCGAATGTTTCCTATCACCCGGGTGGTTGCATCGGTATGCACACTCACTTGATCACCGTCATATTGCTGGACGAAATAGGCACTGGGTTCAACACGCACCACCTCGCCCTTGATGGTGTGGCTGCCATTCAAGTACAGACCTAAGCCCAGCAAGCACGCACACGACAGAGCCCCGACGACTTTTGGGATTGATACCATTGGAAGCCTCCTCGGTGAGAAGGAGAGGGATAGATGGAACAATACGCGCTCTGGAGTCTAGCGGTCTGAGCAATTGTGACCAGATCGCGGAAATTTCAGCGTGATTCAGGAACCGGTCGTGCTCCCGGAGTTGATGCAGGAACTCACAGCCACCCAAGTAGGAGAGTCAAGACATCTGGAGGGGAAGCTACAACGGAGCCCGACCCAATTAGGGGGCAAGGGGGCTGTCCATAATGAAAATAGTTGGGACACTCAGCCGCCGCCAGTCACCCCCCCTGTGATCGCGGTAGTCCCCAGGCCGATCGCACACGCATCACGCCCCATCGAGCGCGAGGAGTGGCCAGGGGAGAGGCTCACACAGAGAAGGGATCCGTGTCTGAGCATGATCGACACAGCGGAGGACAATGGTTGCGCATCAACCGGCTGGTTAGGTCTAGTGGCGGAACAACACGAGCAAATTTTCCAATTCCGAGTGGCCCGACGGTCCATTAAAGAACCACAGGACCCCGATAAACGCCAGGATGATCGGCGCCAGTAGGATGAGGGTCTCTTGTGTCATCCACCATCCTAGCGCGGTGACTTTTCATGAGGGGCGCCTAGGTTTCCGGGGTGACAGGGGCAGGGTTCCCTTTTCGAGGGTTCTCTTAACCGACGCAGCTTGGCGTGGCTCAGCTGCTCTTTTAAGGATTTCCGCGACGATCAGT
>Ga0157376_10002474_pt1 | contig 12495 bp, 1 predicted proteins | sample M45metaG_FD_121801 | JGI IMG/M metagenome (GOLD analysis project Ga0157376, IMG submission 121801) | Miscanthus rhizosphere microbial communities from Kellogg Biological Station, Michigan, USA - M4-5 metaG | ecosystem: Host-associated > Plants > Roots > Rhizosphere > Soil | place: USA: Michigan... | reverse complement strand
CATCTCGACGGCCAGACGATCGTCCTCGAGGACTATCTCGAGATCCGGCCGGAGCAGGAGCCGCGGCTGCGCAAGGCGATTGAAGACGGCCGCATCCTCATCGGCCCGTGGTACGTGATGCCCGACGAGTTTCTCGTCAGCGGCGAGTCGCTGGTGCGCAACCTGCTGCGCGGCCATCGCATTTCACACGAGTTCGGCACCCCGATGCCGGTCGGCTACCTGCCCGATCTCTTCGGCCATGTCGGACAGATGCCGCAGATCTGGCGCCAGTTCGGGCTCGACAACACGATTCTCTGGCGCGGCTTCGGCGGCCCGAACGCCGAGTACTGGTGGGATGCGCCCGACGGCTCCAGGCTGCTGATGATGCACCTTCCCCCGGAGGGCTACTGCAACGCGACCCGCATCGTGTTCGATCCCGACGCGATGATGGCGCGCGCGAAGGAGAAGGTGGACTTCGAGCGCGGGCGCACGCGCACCGGTCAGGCGTTGTTGATGAACGGCGTCGACCACGTCGAGCCGCATACGTCGATCCCGCTGCTGATCGAGCGGCTGTCGGCGATTCCGGGACAGCGTGCGATCCATTCGACGCTGCCCGACTACGTCGCCGCCGTCAGGACGACGGTCGAGGCCGAGCGGCCGGCGCTGGAAACCATCGTCGGCGAGCTTCGCGGCGGGACGGACTACGCGAACCTGCTCCCGGGCGTGCTCTCGGCACGCGTCTATCTCAAACAGCAGAATGCGCACGTCCAGACGCTGCTCGAGTCGTACGCCGAGCCGCTGTCGGTGATGGCCTCTCGGGTCGCCCCCGCCGCGCCTAAAGTCGTGGAGGCCTTCCCCTCGACCATGCTCGGGGCGGGTAGGCCTGCCGTCGGCGCTGGCGACCCCTTCACCTATCCCGCCGGCCAGCTCCGCCACGCCTGGAAGACCCTCCTTCAGAACCATCCGCACGACAGCATCTGCGGCTGCAGCATCGACCGCGTCCACGAGGAGAACATGACCCGGTTCGCGCGCGCCGGGCAGGTCGGCGACGCGGTCGTCGAGGCCGCGCTCGATGCGATTGCCGACGCGGTGCCGGCGTCATCGGCGCCGAACGTGATTCGTGCCCTCGTCGTGAACACCGATGCCGTCGAGCGCGCGCAGGTCGTCGATGCGTTCATCGATCTGCCGGTCGACAGCGCGGAGCCGTGGCGGAAGGTCGACGCACCGGCGCTCGACCGCCCGGTGACGTTCTGGCCGCGCGAAATGACCATCACCGGCGTCACGGCGCCTGACGGCCAGCGCGTCGAATTCCAGATCGTCGGCGAGGACACGCTCGTCACCCACGTGATGAGCCGCTACGAAACTCCGTGGGCGCTCAACGTCCGCCGCATCCACCTGCTGTGGTGGGCGCCGGCCTTGCCGCCGTGCGGCTACGCCGCGTTCGACCTGACGCTCGGGTTGGCGGACGCCCAGGTGGCCGGCGGCAGGCGCCTGGTCAGCGGCGGCGACAAGTACGCGGAGAACGAACGCATCAAGATGTCGATCAACCACGATGGCACGTTCGAGGTGAGCGACAAGGCGAGCGGCGTCACGTATCACCGAGTCGCGGCCATGGAGGACGTCGGCGACGTCGGCGACGAGTACAACTATTCGCCGCCCGCGAAGGACGCCCGCATCACCAGCGTGGACGCGCGCGTGACCGGCGTCTCGCGGCTTGGCGGCGGTCCGCTGCGCGCCGGGCTGCGGGTGGAACTCGAGCTGCCGCTCCCACGGTCGGCCGCCGCCGATCGGACGAGCCGCGCGGCCGATACGGTCGCGGTGCCGGTGACGATCGAAGCCACGCTCGACGCCGGATCGCCACGCGTGGCGTTTGCGGTATGGGTGGACAACCGCGCCGCTGATCATCGGCTGCGCATGCTGTTCCCCACTGGCGCCGCTATGGTGGACGCCGCCCGCGCCGACACCGCGTTCGACGTCATCACGCGTCCGGCGCGCATCCCGGTTCCGGAGACGATTCGCAACGAGTCGCCGGTGAGCAGCATGCCGATGATTTCGGTGGTTGACGCCGGCGACGCGGAGGCCGGCGCGACCGTGATCGGCAAGGGGCTGATGGAGTACGAGATCGTCAGCAAGACGACGGACAACGCAGAACCCGCTGAGCGCGCAGAAAAATCCGGCGAGAGATCTGCGAGTTCCGCGAGCTCTGCGTTGATCGTCGTTCCTGATCCGGCGATCGCGATGACGCTGATCCGCGCGGTCGGCGATCTGTCACGCAACGATCTCGCGACGCGGCCCTCCGGTCATGCGGGCCCGCCGGTCGCCACGCCGGGCGCGCAGTGCCTCGGCTTGCAGCGCTTCGAGCTCGCGTTCGAGCCGCACGGTCCGGCGCCCCTGGCCGGCGAGCTGATGTCGTCGGCGCGTGCGCAGAACATCCCGCCGCGCGTCGTGGTCGCGACGCGGCCGGACGGGAACGGTCCGTTGACCCGATCGTTTCTTCGCATCGACCGACGTGCCGGCGACGTCGTGCTGAGCGCGTTCAAGCAGGCCGAAGATCGCCTGAGCACCATCGTCCGGCTCTTCAACCCGGGCGACGAGGTGGCGAGCATCGTCGTCGGCGTCGATGCGCCGATCGCGCAGGCATTCGCGGTCAATTTTCTGGAGGAACGACAAGCCGCGCTGGAGCTCCGCAACGGCATGGTCGAGCTGCGGCTGAAGCCGAAGCAGATTGTAACGACCGAACTGATCCCCTAGAGCAACGCCCACGATCGACCACAAAGTCATCCGACAGGCAGACTAAGTACTCCAGACGTCAAAATAATTCACTCTTTTGCTTGCAGCTGCAAGGTTTCGGGATTAGTGTCTTGCGTCGCTGAGGGCGACTTTAGTTGCCCAATTGTGACCCTTATCCAAAGGTTGAGATGCGCTTGAGTGGAGGAATCAGCTGTGCCGATTCGCCGCGACGGGTTGTTGTCATGGGCGCGAGCAACCTCCATCCTCATTACAAATCTGTGCACTCTTGTCGGCGCGGTCGGCGCACAAGCGCAGACGCCGACCTACCGGCAGGGGAATTTTGGCGTGCCGCCGGGTACCCAGACGACGGTGAGCGTGCCATACACGGCCGCGCAATCGGCCGGCAACCTCAACGTTGTAATCGTGGGCTGGAGCGATGCAACGGCGCGGGTCAGCACCGTCGCCGACACGCGCGGCCACGGCTACAGCCTGGCGGTCGGGCCGACCGTGCTGGCGGGCGCCAGGTCGCAAGCGATCTACTACGCCAGGAACATCAGTGCTTCGGCGGCAGGGACCAATGTGGTGACCGTCACCTTTACCGTCGCCGCGCGCACTCCCGATATTCGGATCCTGGAATACAGCGGCATCGACACGAGCAATCCCGTGGACGGGACGGCTGCCGGCACCGGGACGTCAGCAACGAGTAGCACTCCGGCGTTGACCACGACGTCGGCGACCGCCGTGCTGGTGGCGGGCAACGATATCCAGACGCTGACCGCCGGTCCGGGTGCTGGCTTTACACGTCGACTGCTGACGGCGCCGAACGGCGACATCGCCGAAGACCGGGTCGTGACCGCGCCAGGCACCTACAACGCGACGGCGCCGCTCAACGGTGCGGGCGCGTGGGTGATGCAACTGGTCGCGTTCCGCGCGGCGAGCGCCGGCAGTGGGGATAGCCAGCCCCCGACCGCGCCGGCCAATCCCGCCGCAGCCGCCACGTCGAGCACACAGATCGCCGTGAATTGGTCGGCGTCAACAGACAACGTCGGAGTGACGGGCTACCTGCTCGAAAGCTGCCAGGGCGCCGGGTGCACGACGTTTGCGCCTCTGACGACCACGGCTGGCCTTGCCTTTGTGCACACCGGTCTGACACCAGCAACAACCTACACCTACCGGGTGCGAGCCGTTGATGCAGCCAGCAATCTCAGTGTCTACTCGAACACGGCAACCGCCACCACACCGGCGGCGCTCGATACACAGGCACCGACCGCGCCGGCGAATCTGACCGCCACGACAACGTCACAGGTTCAGGTCGCGGTGAGCTGGGCAGCGGCGACGGATAACGTCGGGGTGACGAACTACCTGCTCGAAAGCTGTCAGGGCGCCGGTTGTACCTCGTTCGTGCCCCTGACGAACACCGCGGGTCTGACCTTCACGCACAGTGGCTTGACGCCCGCGACGAGCTACAGCTACCGCGTGCGGGCCGCTGATGCCGCGACCAATCTGAGCGTGTTCTCGAACACGGCGACAGCCACCACACTCTCCACGCCCGATACACAAGCACCCACGGCGCCGACGGCTCTAACCGTGACGACGACGTCGAGCACGCAGCTCGGATTGAGCTGGACGGCGGCGACTGACAACGTGAGCGTGACCGGTTACCTGCTCGAAAGCTGCCAGGGCGCCGGATGCACCACGTTCGCACCGCTGACCACGACGGCCGGCGTGACCTTCACACACAGCGGATTGGCAGCGGCGACGAGCTACAGCTACCGTGTACGAGCCACTGACGCAGCGAACAATCTAAGCCCCTTCTCGAACACGGTCAGCGCGACAACGAGCGGCCCGTCGAGTGTGCCGACATTCCGCCAGGGGAATTTCGGCGTGCCCTCCGGGACGCAAACCACAGTCAGCGTGCTCTACCAGAGCGCGCAAACCGCCGGCAACCTCAACGTCGTGATTGTGGGCTGGAGCGACGCTACGGCGCGGGTCAACAGCGTGGTCGACACGCGTGGGCACAGCTACAGCCTGGCGATCGGGCCGACCGTGTTGGCGGGCGCCCGGTCGCAAGCGGTCTACTACGCCACAAACATCAGCGGTTCGACGGCGGGGACCAACACGGTGACCGTCACCTTTACGGTCGCCGCGCGCAGTCCCGACATTCGGATTCTGGAATACAGCGGCATCGACACGAGCAATCCTGTGGACGGGACCGCTGCCGGCACCGGGACGTCGGCGACGAGCAGCACGGCAACGTTGACCACGACGGCGGCAACCGCGCTGCTGGTGGCGGGCAACGATATCCAGACGCTGACCGCCGGCCCGGGTCCTGGCTTCACGCGTCGACTGCTGACGGCGCCGAACGGAGATATCGCCGAAGACCGCGTAGTAACCGCGGCCGGCACCTACAACGCGACGGCGCCGCTCAACGGGTCGGGCGCGTGGGTGATGCAGCTCGTCGCGTTCCGTGCAGCGGGCCTGGGCGGCTCGGATACGCAGCCACCGACCGCGCCCGCCAGTCTGGCCGCGACCGCTGCGTCGAGCACGAAAATCTCAGTCGGTTGGTCGGCGGCGACAGACAACGTCGGAGTGACCAACTACCTGCTCGAAAGCTGCCAGGGCGCCGGGTGCACGACGTTTGCGCCTCTGACGACTACGGCCGGCCTCGCGTTCACGCATAGCGGTCTGACACCGTCAACGACCTACACCTACAGGGTGCGCGCCGTCGATGCGGCCGGCAACACCGGTGCCTTCTCGAACACGGTCGCAGCAATCACTCCTGCGCCGGATACGGAACCGCCGACTACGCCGGTGAACGTGGCGGCCGCGGTGGTCAATGGCAATCAGATTGACTTGAGCTGGACATCGTCGACCGACAATATCGGCGTCGCGAGCTACCTGGTCGAACGGTGCGCAGGCGCGGGGTGCGCGAACTTCACGCAGGTGGCGATCGCGCTGAGCGCCTTCTACAGCGACCCGGGACTGACCGCATCGACACTCTACAAATACCGCGTCCGTGCCGCGGATGCGAACAACAACCTGAGCGCCTACTCGAGTATCGCGACGGCAACGACCGCCGGCGCGGAACTCGGGGTATGGTCCGGGACCGTGACGCTACCGATCGTCGCGATCCATGCCGCCTTGCTTCGCGATGGCCGCGTGCTGATGTGGGACGGACAGTCTTACGGAGCCAGCGCGATCGTATGGGATCCGTTGACCAACAGCAGTGTACCCGTGCCCGCGCCGGTCAATATCTTCTGCAGCGGGATCGAACAGATGTCGGATGGACAGATTTTCGTGGCTGGGGGACACGTCACTGCTCATGCCGGCCTGTCCGCGGCCAATATCTTCAATCCGACCACTCAGTCGTGGACGGCGCTGCCCCGGATGAACTTCGCTCGTTGGTATCCCACCGTAACCGCACTGCCGGACGCGCGCCTGATCGTCAACTCCGGAGAATCCAACTGCGACGGCTGCGTCGTCACGACTCCAGAGATCTACGATCCAGCAACCAACGCCTGGACGCTGCTGAGCACCGCGCCCTTCTTTTTCCCCTACTATCCGCACACGTTCGTCATGCCGAATGGTCACGTCATGGTGAGCTCCACACTCGAGGCTCCGGTCGTCAGCCAGGTGCTGGATCTCGACGCATTGACGTGGACGGCCGTCGGTGGACCTGCCGTGGAAGGCGGGAGCGCGGCGATGTATCTGCCGGGCAAGTTCATCAAGGCTGGCAGGGGTGTCAACGCGAACCTGCCGTCGGCATCTTCGCTCAGCACGACCTACGTTCTCGACACCGCGCTGCCGTCACCCAGTTGGCGGCAGGTCGGCTCAATGGCGTTTCCGCGCACCTACCACACCTTGACCGAGCTTCCTGACGGCTCCGTCCTGGCCACCGGCGGCGGCTGGACGACGGCGCCGACCGACGTGTCGACCGCCGTCCTGGCCGCCGAGTCATGGTCACCGGCGACAGAGAGCTGGACCACGCTGTCATCGATGCACGCACCGCGTCTGTACCATTCCATCGCCCTGCTCATACCAGACGGTCGCGTGCTGATCGCCGGCGGCGGGCGCTTCAACGACACGACGGAGCCGACCGATCAATTCACGCTCGAGTACTTTTCGCCGGCTTACCTGTTCCGTGGTGCACGGCCCGTGATCACCGCCGCTCCGGCGGCCCTGACCTATGGGCAGGATTTCTCGATAGAGACACCGGACGCCGGCCGAATCGCGCGCGTCTCCCTGGTTCGTCTGGGCGCGGTGACTCACCAAATCAACATGGGACAGCGTTTTCTCCCGTTGAACTTCACGGCCGGCTCCGGAGCATTGACGATCACCGCACCGACCGACGCGAACCTCGCGCCGCCGGGTTACTACATGCTCTTCATCGTTGATAGCGACGGTGTACCGTCCATCGCCGCAATGGTTCATTTCTAGCCGTCATCGCCGGAAGCGGTCATCGAGGTCCGTCTCTAGCGCCGAGGTCTTGCTGTGCCGCTCACAATACCAGCGTCGCCCAATTGGCGAGTCACGTCCCTGGTCGGGCTCGGCGTCGCGGCGCTCTTGCTCGCGCGCCCTTCGCAGCCGGCCGGCCAGTCGATCGGGTTGGTCGCGTCCTATGGCTTCAACGAAGGGGCGGGGTCGACGGTGGCTGACCTCTCCGGGAACAGCATCACCGGTACGATCGTCGGCGCGACGTGGGTCACGGGACGCTACGGCAGCGCGCTGTCCTTCAACGGCAACAGCAGCTACGTCGACTTAGGGAATCCAGCTGCCTTGCAACTGACGAGCAGCATGACCATCGAGGCCTGGGTGAAGGCCGCTGCCAATCCTGCCGACGACGGCCAGATCGTCGCCAAGTCGAATGGCACCGGCTGGCAGCTCAAGACGACGCCCGATACCGGACCGCACACGTTCGGGCTGACCCTGTCACCAACCTCATCTACGACCACGCAGCGCTACTCTACAACGGCGCGAAGTCTCGCCACGTGGTACCACATCGCCGGCGTGTACGATGCAGTCGCTCGCACGATGAGCACCTACGTCAACGGCGCGATCGACAACGGCACCTTGAGCGGTGCGGTGCCGGCCTCGCAGTTCAATCAGACCGTCAATGTGAATATCGGCCGCCGCACCGGCGGCTTCTACTTCAACGGCGTGATCGACGAAGTACGGATTTACAGTCGAGCGCTATCGCAGAGTGACGTTCAGGCCGACATGAACACGCCGGTCGGCGGAACGCCCCCCCCGCCCGACAACATCCCGCCGGTGGTGTCGATGGCCGGCCCGGCCGACGGTGCGACGGTGTCGGGGACCATCAGCGTCACCGCGGCGGCATCGGACAACGTCGGCGTCGCGGGCGTCCAGTTCTATCTGGATAGCGTCGCACTTGGAAGCGAAGTCGTCGCCGCCCCTTTTACTTATCAATGGAATACGTCGACGACGCCCATCGGCTCGCATACGCTGTCCGCAATCGCGAGGGACTACAGCGGCAATACCGCGGGCAGCCAGGTGATTTCGATTACCGTCACCAATCCTACGGCGTCCCTGACCGGGCAATGGTCAGCGGTCGCCAGCTGGCCGATCGTCGCCGTCCACGCCATGCTGTTGCCGACCGGCAACGTACTCGCATGGACCGACTACACCGACAATGCCGGCGCTCAGCTCTGGCGGCCTTCCACCAACACGTTTGTCGCCAAGACATTTTCTCTGGTCAGCTTGTTCTGCTCCGCCCACACCTTCCTGTCGGACGGCCGGGTGCTGATCGCCGGCGGCATCGTCGGGCTGCAGGACGACCTCGGGCCGCATGAAACCACGATCTTCGATCCCGCCACGGAAACCTGGTCGCAGGCCGGGTTGATGTCGGCAGGCCGTTACTATCCGACGACCACCACGCTCGGCGACGGTCGAATCATGGTGCAGGGCGGGACGACGACCTGCACGTCGTGTGTCGCGGACACGCCTGAAATCTACGATCCGGTCACCAACACCTGGACACCGATGGCCGCGAGCGCCAACAAGTCGTTCCAGTATTACCCGCACATCTACCAATTGCCGGACGGCCGCATCCTCGCCGCCGCGCAGGACGACCGCGCGATCGCCACTCAGGTGCTCGACCTGCCGACTCAGACATGGAGCACCGTCGATTCGCGGCTGATCGACGGCCACAGTTCTGCGATGTATCTGCCTGGAAAGATCATCAAAGCCGGTACGGCAACGGCCGACAATCCAGGCCATCCATCGGCGGCGACAACCTATGTTCTGGACATGACCCAGGCATCGCCCCCGCCGACCTGGCAGGCGACGGCGCCAATGGCGTTCCATCGATCGTTCCTGAACCTCACGGTGCTGCCCGATGGACAGGTTCTCGCCACCGGAGGCGGCACGACCACCGATCCTGCAGACTTTTCGAAGGCTGTGTACGAAGCGGAACTGTGGTCGCCGACTTCCATGACCTGGACGACGATGGCCCGGGCACAGATTCCACGGCTCTATCATTCGACGGCGCTGCTGTTGCCGGATGCCCGCGTGCTGGTGGCCGGTGGAGGACGCCAGAACGGCCGATCGCAGCCGGACCCGAAGGATGAACCGAATGCCGAGATTTTCTCGCCTCCGTATCTCTTCAAGGGACCGCGCCCGGTCATCACCACCGCGCCTTCAGTGCTCCAGTACAATTCGCCGTTCAACGTCGCGACTCCGGATGCCTCGCGCATCGCGTCGGTTTCGCTCATCGCGCTCAGCGCGGTCACTCACGCCTACAACGAGAGTCAACGCTTCGTCCCTCTGACATTTACCCCGGCAGGCGGCTCGCTGACGGTGAACGGACCGGTCAACGGCAACACTGCGCCTCCAGGTCCCTACATGTTGTTCGTGGTCGACACCGCCGGCGTGCCGTCGGTCGCCGCCATGGTGCGACTGCCGGCACCCTACGAAGACTTGCAGGCGCCGACGGCGCCGACCAACCTGACCGCTTCCTCGGGAACCGGGGCCATCGGTCTGGCCTGGTCCGCGGCAACCGACAACGTCGGCGTCACCGCCTACAACGTCCACCGCTCGGCCACTTCAGGCTTCGCTCCGACCGTGGCCAACAGGATCGGGCAGACGTCGGTGCTGACATACACCGACTCGGTGTTTTCGAGTCCTGGCACCTACTACTATCTGGTGACCGCGCAGGACGCCAAGGGCAACGTCAGCGGGCCGTCGGATCCTGCATCCGGGACGGTGTTGCCCGATACCACGCCTCCCACGGTGACCATCATCGCGCCCTCCAACGGCACGACAGTCAGTGGTCTCAGGACTGTGTCCGCCTCCGCATCCGATGATGTCGCCGTTGCCGGCGTGCAGTTCCTGCTGGATGGATCTCCGCTCGGCGCCGAAGTTCCGGGACCCGGCGCGACGTTCAACGTGAGTTGGACGACGTCGACGGTGCCCAACGGCGCGCACACGCTGTCCGCCCGAGCCCGTGACGGCGGCGGCAACACGTCGGTGTCCGGCCCGATCAGCGTGACCGTCGCGAACACCACACCCAGCGGCCTGGTCGCCGCCTACGCGTTCAACGAAACCGGCGGCACGACGGTAACGGATTACTCGGGAAACAATCTGACCGGCACAATCGTTGGCGCGACACGAGCCGCAGGGAAGTACGGGAACGCCCTGTCTTTCAACGGCACGACCAACTACGTCGACCTGGGCAATCCGGCCGCGCTGCAGCTGACCGGCAGCATGACCATCGAAGCGTGGGTCAAGGCAGCGGCGAACCCTGCCGACGATGGCCAGATCGTCGCCAAATCGAATGGCACCGGCTGGCAGTTGAAGACCAGCAAGGATACGGGAGCCCAGACGTTCGGGATCGCGGTGTCGATCAACAGCACGTCGACCTCGCAGCGCTACTCCACAACGGTGCGGTCGCTCGGCACCTGGTACCACGTCGCGGGTGTGTACAACGCGGCGACCAGCACACTGAGCACCTATGTCAACGGCGTCCTCGACAACGGGACGCTGCGTGGAGTGGTGCCCGCTACGCAGGTCAACTCGTCGGTCAACGTGAACATCGGACGTCGCACCGGCGGTTTCTACTTCAACGGCATCATCGACGAAGTACGCATCTACAACCGGGCGCTCACACCGGCGGAAATCCAGACCGATCTGAATACGCCGATTAATCCTCCGGCCCCAACGGTGGCGAGTGTATCGCCGGCGTCGGGCTCAACGAGTGGCGGCACGACGGTCACGATCGGCGGGACGGGCTTCGTCACTGGGGCAGTCGTGACGGTCGGCGGCGTGCCAGCCACCGGCGTCACCATCGCCAACGCCTCGTCGATGACCGCAACCACGCCGGCGCATGCCGCAGGTGCCGTGACGGTGACCGTCACGAATCCTGATTCGCAGGCCGGGAGCCTCCCTACCGGGTTCACGTATGTGGCGCCCGCACTGGCGCCCACCATTGGGAGCGTGGCCCCCGGTACCGGGCCCACCACGGGCGGCACGGCCATCACGATCTCCGGGGCGAACTTCGTCAGCGGGGCGACCGTGAGCATCGGCGGTACGCCAGCAACCGGCGTCAATGTCCTCAGTAGCACCTCAATCCGGGCCACCACCGCGGCTCATGCCCCTGGGACCGTCACGGTATCGGTCACCAATCCCGACTCGCAGAGTGGCGCGCTGACCAGCGCGTTTGCGTACATCTCGCCGCCGGCCGTTACGGGCGTGTCCCCGGCATCCGGGCCGACCGCGGGAGGAACGGCGATCACGATCACCGGCAGCGGCTTCATCACCGGCGCCACGGCGACCGTCGGGGGAATGGCAGCAACCGGCGTCAGCGTTCTCAGCAGCACCTCCATCAGCGCAACGACGCCCCCCCACGCCGCCGGCCCCGTCATCGTGACGGTCACCAATCCCGACTTGCAAAGCGCCGGTATCACCAACGCCTTTAGCTACCTGGCGCCGGCGCCCACTGTGGTCAACGTGTCGCCCGATTCCGGTCCAGCAGCGGGTGGTACGCTCATCACGATCGCCGGCAACGACTTCGCCAGCGGTGCGACCGTCAGCGTCGGCGGTACACCGGCGACCACGGTCAACGTTCTCAACAGCACCTCAATCAGGGCAACGACTTCCGCACATGCGGCTGGCGCGGTCACGGTAGTGGTCACCAACCCGGACGCGCAGAGCGGCGTGTTGAATAGCGCGTTCACCTACGTTTCGCCGCCATTCGTCACCAGCGTATCTCCGGCATCAGGGGCGATCGCGGGTGGCACCGCGATCACGATCATCGGCAGCAACTTCACGAACGGCGCCGCCGTGACCATCGATGGGGTGGCAGCGACCGCCGTCAGCGTCGTGAGCGGCACCTCAATCAGCGCGACAACGCCGCCTCATGCAGCCGGCGCCGTCGTCGTGGCGGTCACGAATCCCGACACGCAGAGCGGAAATCTCGCCAACGCGTTCACCTACGTGGCGCCGGCACCGGCCATCCTCAGCGTGTCGCCGGGATCGGCACCGGCAACGGGCGGCTCGGTGGTCACGATCACGGGAGACAACTTCGCCACCGGCGCCTCCGTCAGCATCGGTGGCGCCGCCGCCACCGGCGTCTCGGTGACCAACGCGACGACGATCGTGGCGACGACACCTGCGCACGCGGCGGGCGCCGTGACCGTGAGTGTCACGAACCCCGACACGCAGGCCGGCTTGCTCGACAGCGGGTTCACCTACGTCGCGGCACCGAATGTGACCGGCATCTCGCCTGGTGCCGGTCTAACGGCGGGCGGCACGGTGCTGTTGATCAGCGGT
>Ga0157376_10002467_pt1 | contig 12509 bp, 7 predicted proteins | sample M45metaG_FD_121801 | JGI IMG/M metagenome (GOLD analysis project Ga0157376, IMG submission 121801) | Miscanthus rhizosphere microbial communities from Kellogg Biological Station, Michigan, USA - M4-5 metaG | ecosystem: Host-associated > Plants > Roots > Rhizosphere > Soil | place: USA: Michigan... | reverse complement strand
GGCATCCAGCAGCAACGCCAGCGGCGGCGTGAGCAGTTCCTGCGCGGTCGGCGGTTTCGGCGCGGGCGTCGCCGGTGGCGCGGGCGGCACGCTGGTCAGCGCGACTTCGACGCCGTCGATGTCGAGGTTAGCGATATGCAGCGTCTTGGACAGCAGGCCGGACAACGCATATTCCACTTTGATGCTTTGTATACGTACGTCGAGGCCGGCCGCGGTGTCGCGGTAGCGCAGGTTCTCGAGCGTCAACGGACTGGCCAGCGCGCCGCGCAGCTGCGCGTAGCTGAGCTTGTCGACCAGCGTGCTCTTGGCGCGCTCGAGCGCGAAGCGTGCGCCGGATTCGGAACCGAGCAGCCACCAACCGAACAATCCGCCCAGCACGAGCAGGACCAGCAGCGTGATTGCGATGCGCTTGAGCCACTTCACAGGTCGGGTCCTATGACGAGGTGCAGGGCGATGCCGGACATGCCGTCGGGATCGTGCACCGGCACGCCCAGATCGGCGCGCACCATGCCGACCGGCGAGCGCCAGCGCAGGCCGACGCCGGTGCCGATGCGCGTGCGGAAATTGCCGAAGCCCGAGAAGGCGTCGCCGGCATCGACAAACGTCGCGACGCCCCAGTTGCGCGTGAAGTAGTATTCGTACTCGGCGCTGGCCACCGCCAGGTCCTTGCCGCCGATGACCAGGCCCTGGTCGTTGCGCGGGCCGATGGTCTGAAAACTGTAGCCGCGGATGCTGCGGTCGCCACCGCCGAAGAAGCGCAGCTCCGGCGGCAGCTTGTCGAAATCGCTGACCGTGGTCACACCGAGCGTGCCGCGCAGGATCACACGCTGGCGCTTGCCTAGCCCCTTGATCCATTTCGCATCGGCGCGCGCTTGCGCGAACTGCGTTGCGGAAATGCCCGATGGCGAGCCGCGCGCCACCATGGTCAGCGAGTAGCCGTCGCGCACGAACAGTGGATCGTCGGCGCGCTTGCGTTCCAGCACCAGCTCCGGATAGAGCAAAGTGGTGTTGCCGTGCAGGTCGAGGGCAGTGTCGTTACCCTGGTCGCGAATGGTGAAGTCGCCGGTCAGCAGATGCAGGCCGAGCGTGCGCGTGAAGCCCATCCATTGCCGCGTCTCGTTGACCACCGCCGATTCGGTATGCGAGATCGAGGTCTTGGTGTTCGCGTCGAGATAGCCGACGCCGACGTTGTAGCTGCGGTTGTTCTCGCCGGGCAGCGGGATCGAATAGGTCGCGGTTGCGGATTTCAGGCGCTGCGCGAGCTGCGTTTCGAGCTTGAGCTTATGACCCTTGCGATTGAGCCAGCGCCGTGTCAACCCACCGCGCACACCGAAGCCGATGTCGGTGTCGACAAAGACGCCCGCCGTATAGACGTTGCGCTTGGCCGGCCCGAGCGTGACCGCGATCGGCACCACGCCATCATGTGCATGTTCGACATCGGGTTGCACCTCGACCACGGCGAAGTAGTCGGCATCGATGAGTTTCTGCTGCAGCTCGAGCAACTGCGTCTGCGTGTAGAAGTCGCCTGCATGCCAGGGCAGGTAGCGATCGAGGAAGCCGTCGTCGAACTGGCTGCCGGTGAAACTGGTGGCGCCGTAGCGATAACGCTCGCCGACCTGCCAGACCAGATGCAGGGCGGCCTTGTTGTCGCTGCGCGAGACTTCGACGCGGCGCGTGGTGATCTGCGCATCCAGATAGCCGCTGGCCAGCAGCGCGGCCTGCACCGCGGCCTTGCTCTTTTCGTAGTCGACGTGATTGAGCGGCTCGCCGCGCTTCGGCGTGAACGTCGCCAGCGCCTTGCGCACGGCTTTCTCGTCGCGCGCCGGATCCGGCACGCTGACCTCGTATTCGTCCACTGTGGCCGGATCGCCGGCGTGCACGTGCAACACGGCGGTAAAACCTTGCGGCGTTTCCTTGAGCTCGCCGTCGGCTTTCGCGTTGTAGTAGCCGTACGGCTCCAGCGCCTTGGCGATCAGTGCCGGCGCGTGCTCGTACAAATTGTGCGCCTGCGCGGCACTCACATCGCGATTGTCGTAAGGCGGGATGCCGCTCGCCGCGACCGCGGCGTCCTTCATCGGGCCTTCGACGCCGTCGAGTGCGAGGCTCAGTTTGGCGGCCGACAATACTCCGCAGTTGGCAAGCAGCCACGCGCAGACAAAGGCCCGCATGGCTCGTGCGGCGAAAGCTTGCTGCCGTTGCTGCGATCCGAATGCCCGCACTGCCGTCCCTTGGGCCAACGCTCCAGGCCGCTTTTATAACACGCTCACGGAAGCGTGCCGTGAGCCAAGTCTGAACGCGCGATATTGCCCTGCAGCTGACGGCTTCTGGCGCCGGCCCGGCGCTTCAGCCGCTCTTTTCACCCGCGCGCCACGCCACCCAGGCGCCGATCAGCGCCGACAGATACGGGATGATCTGCGCGCCAAGTATGGCGATCCACAATTTGCCTTCGAGGTAGTTGATGCCGACCGCGCGCAGCATGCCGAAGATCGCCAAACCGATGGCGATCGACATCAGCAGCTCTTCCTGCACGGCGGCGAACGGATTCGGCCGTTTGCCGATGCGCCGGCTCTTGGCGGTGCGCACGAACTCGCCGTGCTTCTTCCACAGGCCGAGATAGATGCCGCGCGCGATGGCGTGGCTCAGGCCCATGCTGGCGATCGACGCGGCCAGCGTATCCTTCCACGAGCACGGCACGCGCACGCGATACAGGATGATGCCGAACGCCGCCTTGAACACGAAGAAGCCGAGGATTGGATAGATAAACAGGTCCAGCGGCAGGTTGAAATATTCCGGCAGGCCGATCATGCCGGCGGTCCAGGCCAGCGCGAGTAGCGTAAATGCGAGATGCAATGCATCGGCGAACCAGGAGAACCAGCCGGTCAGGAAGTGGAAGCGCTGGCCGGCGGTGAGCGGTCCGCGTTCGGTCAGCCAGTGCCAGCGCGCCTTCAGGATCTGCATCGCGCCGAACGCCCAGCGGTAACGCTGCGACTTGTAGGCGGTGAAGTCGGCGGGCGTCAGGCCGCGGCCCATCACCTCGTCGACGTAAATCGTGTCGTAGCCGGCGTGCATCAGGCGCAGGCCGAGCTCGGCGTCTTCGCAGATCGTCCACTCCGACCACGAGCCGGTCGATTCCAGCGCGCCACGCCGCACCATGGTCATGGTGCCGTGCTGGATGATCGCGTTGCGTTCGTTGCGATGGTGCATGCCGATGCGGAAGAAACCGTCGTACTCCCAGTTGGTCATGCGCCGGAAGGAATTGTGTTCCCAGTCGCGATGCGCCTGCGGACACTGCACCACGGCGACTTTCGGATCGGCGAAGTAGCCGGTCAGCGCCTTCAGCCAGTCGGCGCGCACGACGTAGTCGGCGTCGATCGCGGCGATCACGTCGGCGCGCGAATCGGTTTCCTTGAGGCCGAAATTCAGCGCGCCGGCCTTGAAGCCGGGCCACGGATCGAGATGGAAGAAGCGGAACTTGGGCCCCAGCTTTGCGCAGTGGTCGCGCACCGGCTGCCAGACTTCCTCGCGCTTGGTGTTGTTGTCGATCACCAATACTTCAAAATTTTCGTAGTCGAGCGCGGCCAGCGAATCGATGGTGAGGATCACCATCTCGGGCGGCTCGTTGCAGCAGGCCAGATGGATCGACACGAACGGTTGTGGATCGCCCGGCGCGGGCTGCAGCAGTTTGAACTCGCGCATCCATTTCCTGCGCCACAGCACTTCGGTGAATTCGAAGCCGTTGATCAGCAGGATCAGCACGATTGCCGCCTGCGCGGGCGCGAGGATGGCCAGCATGGTCCAGTCGAACGCATCCAGGTAGAACGCGTACGGCAAGGTCGCCGACCAGACCAGCAGCGACATCGACAACTGGATCAGCGCGCAGAAGAACAACAGACCCAGCCACTTGAAACGGATGAAATGGCGCGCGAACCAGAACATCGGCAGCAGCGCCAGCAGGCACGCCACGGCGGCTTTCCACGGCCAGGTCGGATCCTCGACGACCGTGCCGGTGAGCGCAAACTTTGCTTCGCGGTCGGCGCCGAACATGCCCCAGTAGGCACCGACGCGTCCTTCGAATTCCTCCTTGTAGGGCTGGTCGAAGGACTCCATCAGGAAGTATTCGATGTGGCGTTGCGCGGCGACGTTGAGCCACTGCCGCACGAACAGCGCCTGATCGGCGATCGATGCGGTCGCGCCCTTGAGGCGGTCGCCCGACGACGGCCAGCCGACCTCGCCGACCACGATGTGCTTGTCCGGAAACGCGCTCTGCAGTTCGTAGTAGCGCATCAACACCTGTCGACCGACCGCGTCCTTGCGCGAATAACCTTCCCAATACGGCAGCAGGTGGATGGTGATGTAGTCGACGTGCTTGGCCAGCTGCGGATATTTCATCCATACCCAGTAGGGCTCCGCGGTGGATACCGGCACCTTCACCTGCGCACGCACGCGATCGATGTAATGGATCAGCGAACCCACGCCCATGTCGTTGCGCAGCAGCGTTTCGTTGCCGACCATGACGCTTTCGATGTTGTCGTTCGTGCGCGTGGACTCGACCAGCGCGGCGATCTCATCGTCGTTGTGCTGGCCGAAATGGTTGAGGTAGGCGCCAGCCACCACTTTCATCTTGTATTTTTTCGCCAGCGCCGGAACTTCCGGGTTCTCGAGCGCCGTGTAGGTGCGCAGCCGGTCGGTGTAGCGCGACAGCTGCTTGATGTCGTTGTCGAGTTCCTCGGCGGTCGGAAAGATGCCGCGCAGCGGACTTTGGTAGCGCTGGTACGGCGCGAACGCGAAACCGCGGATCTTGCCCGTCCAGTCAGGCGGTTGCGTCGGCCGATTGAGCCCTGCCCACAGCAGCACGTTCAACCCTGCCACCAGCAGGGTCAGAAACAGCGCGCGCCAGAACGACAACTTGGGGGCGGGGAGCGGGGACACAGCCAAAGAGCAACCTCGATGAGTGGTGCGGACGACCGGGAGCAGCCGCGGAAAAACACGCGGCAGGATAGCTGAAGGCCGCGGTGCGGCTCAACGCATTCCGGAGTCTTCGGGATTCGGCGAAACAGGGTTGACGGGAGCGGATTTGCTTGAATCGGGCTTGGCCATGCCGGGCTTGGGCAAAGCGGGCTTGCTGCGGAACTTGTTGACGGCGATCGGTACCAGCGCCAGTGCGCCGAGCGCGAGCAGCGGCACGAACACCGCCGGATCGTGCAGCATGTCCAGACCGATGGCCTGATGTGTGCCGATGTTCTTGGCGAGACCGGCGCCGAGCGCGGTTTCTATGCCGGTCATCACCGCACCGCCGATGCCGGTGGCGGTAACGAACAGCCACAGCGGACAGCGCATCCATGCCAGGCCGACGGTGACACCGCCGAACGGAAAGAACGGCACCAGGCGCAGGAAGAACGTGTAGCTCAGCGGATGCTCGAGATAGCCGCGGCGCAGCCGGTTGACGAGGCCGGGTGCATCGCCATGGCTGTGATCGCCAAACGCATGCCGGCTGGCGAGAAACAGGATCACGGCCCCCAGGGTGACGCCAAAGCTGGAAAGTACCGTTCCCCAGAAAATGCCGAACAGCATGCCGCCGGCGAAGATCAGCACGACCACGCCGGGTATGCCGGTCGAGATCGACAGCGTCACCACGCCGATGTGGATCAGCGCGGCGATGATCGGATGCTGCGCGATCTGCGCCTGCAACGCGGCCTGCTCGTGCGCCAGATTGTCGGGGCTGAATCGATTCAGCGCGCCCGAAAAGAACAGCCCGACACCGATCGCGATCAGGATCAGGATGGGCAGCAGCGAGCGCAGTTTCTTCATCGCAAAAAATACGGGGCCAGTTGCCTGGCCCCGTCGTCAACCTGGTGGTGCGGAGTATATCTCGTCGAATATCGCGTCAGTTCGCTTCGCCGTTCGCCGAGAAGATGCGATCGATGGCGATGGTCACGACGTGGCCGTCATGATCGCCGGCGCGCGCGGCCGTGCTTCCATCGAGAATGATGCTGCTGGCTTCCGATACATCCGAGTTGCCGTGCGCGTTGGAGACGCTGACGAAGTCGTGCTGCGCGCGCTGCGACAGCAGGATGTGATCGATCTCCTGCGCCATGCCGCTGAAGTTGAACGAGTAGCGCCCGTACTTGTAGGCGCTCGCGCCGGAATCGACCAGCGCCGGTGTCGGCACGACATAAGCCGGCGTGTCGGTATTGGCCGGATCGCCGTTGTACCAGTACAGATTGTTGGCCTGCACCGCGGTGCCCATGATCATGCCGGTCACGTCGGCGTAACCGTCGCTGAACTCGTAGGCGTTGAAATCGCCCGCCACGAACAGCGGCACGGCCGCGTCGCCGACGATGTCGAACGGACCCTGCGTGATCACGCCGGCCTCGTCCTGGCGCGCGTTGCCCGCGCCGACCAGGGTGCCGCCGCTCTGGAACGCCTGCGCGATGCTGGCGATCTGCGCGGCTTGCTCGGCGCGCTTCGGACCGATGTACGGCTTGGCCGGATCGCCGAGTCCGCTCAACGAGCGATCGTAGATGGCGAGCAGCGCAAAGTTGTAGCCGTTCCACGACGCGCGCATCAGCACCGGCGGGCGATCGTTGAGTCCGCACGGCGGGTTGCTGCTGCAGTTGTTGGTCTGCGTGCCCTTGTACATCTGCGTCACGGAACTTACGACCACGTCGCTGCGCACCATGATGCCGATGTTGATGCCGCTGACGTCGTTGCCCGGAATCACGAACGTCTTGTAGGTGACGCCGCAACCGGGGGCCAGCAGCGGCGGGTTCGGCGAAATCGTGTCGTCGTGCACGCCGTTGAGGATGCCGTTGGCCAGATCACGCGCGACCGCGAGGTTTTCAATTTCCTCGATGTCGAGCACGATCGGCGCCTTCAGCGTGTCGCAGATCTGCCGCGTCCATTTCGCCACGCGCGCGTTGTATTCGGCGCGGGTCGGGCAGGTGTCGGTGGCACCGGTACCGGCGCAGGTATCGTTGAAGCCGCTGGTATCGGCGCCGTCGGCGCTGTTGTTGAAGAAGTGCAGCATGTTCTGCGTGCCGATCGTCAGCGTGCCGGAGGCGGAATCGCTGACCGCCTGCGGGAACGGCTGGCCTGCCGCAATCGCGGACAAGTTGTACGGATACATTTCGTAGATCGGCGCCGCGGCGCCGCTCGGCGTGAAGCCCTGGATCACGCCAGTGGCCGTGATGCGCGTGAACGCATCGTAGACATGACCGGTCGGAGTCAAACCCAGGCCCGCATAGAACAGCTCGAATACTTCGGGCTCGCCTTTCCACACCGGAATTTCCGGGTGGCCGCTGATGCCCGGCCACTGCGCGCCGGGCCCGCGGAACGGGCGCGGCAGCAGACGCGTTGCACCACCGGCGTTGACGCGCACGTAGGTGCCCGTGGGGTTGCCGGTATGCACGCCGTCGGTCGCGCCATTGCCAAACGTCGCACCGGTCACGGTGGCGTCGTTGAACGTGACGAGCATGCCGTCGAGGCAGGCGAAGTTGCTGGCCTGGTAGCCGTCGCTCGCCGCAGGCGGGTTGCTGATCGTCGAATTGCCGCCCATGCAGATGCCGGTGGTCGGATCGTTGGTCGGCGGACTGCTGTCGAGCACGTACGCGGTCGGCTGCACCGGTGCGGGGCTGGCGGTGACCGTGACTGTCGGTGTGTTGCTCAGTTCGGTCGAACCGCTGAACTCCTGCACCTTGCCGGTAACGTTGACCTGATCGCCCACGTTGACGGCGGGCGCGGTGCTGGTGAACACGAAGATGCCGTCGGACGTCGATTTGTCGCCGTCGCCGAGCGGATCCTGCATGAAGAAGCCGTTGGATTTCTTTGCCGTCACCACGTTGCCGTTGGTGGTCACCGTCTGGCCGTTCAGCAACGATGCCGTGCCGTGTCCCTGGATCTGCATGATCGTGACCGGCGGCAGCGTCACGGTAAACGAAATCGTCGCGCTGCCCGAGCCGCCCTGCGCATCGGTGATCGTCGCGTTCAGGGTCTTGGTGCCGGAAGCGACAGCGCCGACGGTCGCGGTATACGAGTATACATTGTCGCCACCCGTAACGTCGCCGTTGCTGCCGTCATCGAAAAACGTCTGGTTGGCGGAACCGCCGATCGGCGTCAGGTCGACGACCACGGCGATGCCAGTGCTGACAGGATTCGTGCCTGGCGTCACGGTTACGGTCAGCAAGGTGCTGCTGGCCGGCAAGCCCGAGTTCGGGTTCGAAGCGCCAACGCCGGTGGGATTGGTGTGACCTGCACCGGAGCACACGTTCGTCGCCGACGCGCTGTTGCGCGGATTTGGCGCACCGCTGCTGAAGTCTGTGCCGTTGTTGTTGGCATCCGTACAGCCGTTGAGCGCACGCAAATCGGCTGTCGTGGTGCTGGGTGCGGGTGCGTTGGCGCCCCCTTCGTTGCAGTTCGCAGTCGTGCCGTAGCCGACGAAATCCTGGATGCTCGCGCTGACCGTGCAGCCGGTGAGCGCCGTCGTGGTATTGACGACAGCCACCTTGCCCGCGGTTGCGCTCATCGCGATCGAACCGGTGACTTCCGGGGTCGGCAGGTAGTTGACGCCGTTCGCTCCAGCGCCTTCTGCAACGAGCAAGTAGCCGCCGGCAGGAATGTTTGCGTTGGGCAGATTCGTCACCTGCCATGCTCCCGTGCCCGTCGCCGAAGTGTATTGCACCGACCAGCCGTTTACGTTGACCGGAGAAGCGCCGCGGTTGAACAGCTCGATGTAGTCGTTCTTGTACGTCGAACAACCAGCGGTGCCGCAACCCGCACCGCCGTACACCTGGCTGATCACCACCTGCGCCTGCGCGATTGGCGCCGCGAGCGTGAACAAGGTGGCCAATGCGCCCAGAAGCTTGACTCGAAAATTCATCGCAACTACCCCCACCAAAAAGAAACAAGCGCGGCGCTGTCGCTTGGGACAACGCCGACCGAATTCCACAACGACCTGACCAGCCTCAGCCGGACGATTCCCTGCCGGTCTTGAGGCAAGACCGGGCGATGCCTCCTGCATCGCCGGGACGGGCAGTGCGCACGGCACGCCCTGTCGAACGAGGCGCGTAGGCTAGCACGGACTCTTTACGGTTTCATGTCGCGGCGCAACCGTCGGTTTGCGCGTCGATTTCCCGCTAGGCGCGTTGCGCGAACGCGGTGATTTCCTCTCGATCGTGATACAGCTGCTTGGCGCGCACGTCGCCGGCGACGGCACGCACCCGCTCCAGGCACGATTGCGTTTCCTCGTAACGCTTCTTCATCAGCAGCTTGAGGTTGAAGATGGCGCGCCGGCACCAGCCCTCGCCGAGCCAGCGCGCGATCAGTTCGGCGATGCGCTTGGGCTGCTCGACCATGTCGCAGACCAGCCAGTCGACCGGCTTGCGCGGCTTGAAGCGGAAGCCGTCTTCGCGCAGGTGCGTGACCAGGCCGGAATCCATCAGCGCGCGATCCATCGGCCCGTTGTCGATCGCGCTGACGCGCACCGAGCGCCGCACCAGTTGCCAGGTCCAGCCGCCCGGCGCGGCGCCGAGATCGACCGCGCTCATGCCGGGCTTGAGCCAGCGCTCGCGCTCGCCGTCGTCGAGCAGCACCAGCAGCGCCTCGTCGAGTTTCAGCGTCGAGCGGCTCGGCGCCTCGCGCGGAAACTTCAGCCGCGGAATGCCCTGCGGCCACGGCGCACTGTGTGCCGGCCGTGCCGCGCACAAGTATACTTCGTCGCCTTGTGGAAAAAATGCATGCAGCCGGCGCGGCGCGGCGCGCTCGAGCAGGCAGGCCTTCTTCAGCGCGCCGATCAGCGCATTGCCGAAACTCTTGCAGAACGGCGCCAGCGCCTTGCCGGCGTCGCTGTCGGGTGCTTCCACCCAGGCATCCAGATAGTTTTCGCCGTGCCGGGTCAGGGCGGCCATGATCGGCGCGAGGCGATCGTTGCGCGGCAGTTGCGCAAGGTGCGCGAAGCACTCCAGCTTCTGCCGCGCGAAGATCAGTTCACGCCAATCCTTGCTCGTCGCCGGCGCCAACACGTAGCCGCTGCCGCGCGACGCATCGCCGACGCCGACTTCCTGCGCGCATTCCGCCTCGAAACCGGCACGACAGTACAGCAGCGAAGTCGGCGTGCCGGCAGTGGCCATTCTCAGTGCTTCATGCCGCTCTTCCAGGCGTATACCGCTGCCTGCGTGCGATCGGTGACGCCGAGCTTGGTCAGGATGTTGCTGACATGCGTCTTGACGGTCTTCTCGGAGATCTCCAGGCGCTCGCCGATGCGCTGGTTGCTCAAGCCTTCGGCGATCAGCGCAAGCACTTCCCGCTCGCGCGCGCTGAGCGATTCGAACACGTCGCTGCCCGGCGTAGAACCACCCTGGCGCAGCGAGTCGAGCAGGTAGCCGGCGACGCGCGGATGCAGCACTGCCTCGTTGCGCGCAGCCTTGCGCACCGCTTCGGCGAGACCCTCGGCATCGATGTCCTTGAGCAGGCACGACAACGCGCCGGCCTGCACGGCGGCGAGAATCTGCCGCGAGTCCTCGAACGACGTGATCACGATTACCTGTGTTTCCGGCGACACGGCGCGAATGTCGCGCGTGGCGGCGATGCCGCCGCCGGGCATCACCAGGTCGACCAGCGCGACCTGCGGGCGTTGCGTCGCGCACAGTTGCGTGGCGCCCGCGGCATCTTCGGCTTCGCCGACGATGGACAGATCCTCGAACGTGTCGAGGAAGGCGCGGATGCCCTGGCGGACCAGGACGTGATCGTCGGCGATGACGAGGCGGATGGGCGGGTTCATGACGATGCGACTCCGGTAACTGAAAATTCGATACGGACGCGAGTGCCGTGCTCGCTGCTGCTGAGGAAATCGAAGCGGCCCAACGGCAGCGACTGCGCGCGTTCACGCATGTTGCCGAGCCCCATGCCGGTCTGTGCGATGTCGCCGGCGCCGCGCCCATTATCCACGATCTCGAGCGCGACAACGTCGCCACTGCGGCTCAATTCGAGCCGGGCATGGGTTGCGCCGCTGTGGCGCAGCACGTTGGCCAGTGCCTCGTCGGCAATGCGCAGCAAGGCTTCCTCATGCAACGCCGGCAGCGGCGGCAGCTGATCGAGCTTGAGGTCCAGCGCCATGCCGCTGACCTGCGCCCAGTCCAGCGCGCGCAGGCGCAGCTGTTCGGCGAGTGGCAGCGCGCTGTCGGAATCGCGCATCTCGTCGAGAATCTTCACCAGCTCCTGCTGGATCTGCTGGCTCAGGCGTTCGGCCTGGGTGAGGCGTTCGAGCGCGGCATGCTCGCCGAGCTGGCGGCGCACCGTGGCCAGTTGCAGGTTGAGCGCAAATGCTTTTTGCTTGACCGTGTCGTGCAGGTCGCGCGCCAGGCGCTGGCGCTCTGCAATCGTCGCCAGCTGGGCGCGTGAGCGCATCAGCGTCTTCAATTCCAGCGCCATGCGATCGAGCAGCGCGGACAGGCGGCCGAGTTCATCGCGTGAAGTGTCGTCGATGCGATCGCTGAAGTCTCCACGGCTCCACGCCGTTGCCGCGCGCGCCACGCGATTCAACCGGCGCGTCACCCAGGTCGCAAGGAAGAACGACGACAGCAGGCCGAACAGAACCAGGTAGCCGAGCACGATCGGCCACTCGAGACTCAGGTCGAGCAGAAAGCGATGCCAGGGCACGGGCAGGCGCAGCTCGATCAGCAGCATGCCGCGCAGCGTGCCGTCCGCGGCGCGCACCGGCGCGAGCGAGCGCCGGATGCGATCAGGACTGTCGCTGCCAGGCAGGATCTGCGCGCGCGATGTCGCTTGTGCGGCTTGCCACTCGGCACTTTGCGGCTCGGGCAGTTGCAGGCTGCGCCCTTCGCGCAGCGGCGCTTGCGCGAGCAGGCTGCCGTCCGGCGCCAGCACCGCCACGGCGAGCGGGTCGGCGGACAACTCGAACAGGATGAAGGATTCTTCCTGCAACAGACCGCCGCGTGGTCGTTGCAGGCGCAGCACGCGTGCTTCCGACCACGCGTCCAGATCCTGCTTCTGGTCGTCGCCGGCGTTCGGCCACGCACGCGCGAGTTCGAGCGCCGCCGACTGTGTCGCGCGCAGCAGCCCGCCGGCGTCGACCTCGGACATGACGCGGTTGAACTCGAACACCAGCACGCCGGATTCGACCACGATCAGGCACGGCAGCGAAAGCAGCACGTAGAACAGCGCGAGCTTGAAGATCAGCCCGCGCAGTTGCGGGCGCAGCGGTTTCATGCGGTGAGGATGGATTTTGAGGATGCCGCCAAGCATACCGGCATTCGCAAGCCGCACGCCCGCAGGACAAATTCACAAGAAATGCGCCATACCCCGTACGACCCATGAAAGTACATCTCCATGACCAAGGTCAGATACATCTCAAGACGTATTTGAGATAGCATCGCCTGCCCTCGGACGAGGGCCTTCGTACTCGACAACCAACCAGCGTGGGGAACCATCATGTTCAAGCTGAATCCCGTGATCGCGGTATTGCTGTTGCCACTTTCAATTGCGAGCCAGATGTC
>Ga0157376_10002466_pt1 | contig 12512 bp, 12 predicted proteins | sample M45metaG_FD_121801 | JGI IMG/M metagenome (GOLD analysis project Ga0157376, IMG submission 121801) | Miscanthus rhizosphere microbial communities from Kellogg Biological Station, Michigan, USA - M4-5 metaG | ecosystem: Host-associated > Plants > Roots > Rhizosphere > Soil | place: USA: Michigan... | reverse complement strand
CGCCCCAATGCAACTTCAGCCGCCTCGCGACCTCGTGCCGTTCGCACGCGGCGATGATCGGCGCACGCGGACGCAGCGCCGCCAGCCTCCGCGCCGTGCTGCCGCCGCGGGTGACGGCAACGATGGCTGCCGCGTCGCCACGGCTGGCCAGCGTGACTGCCGCTTCGCACAGCGCCTGCGTCTGATCGCCGCTGACGCCGATGCTGACGGCTGGACCGATCGGCTGCGCGGTTTCCGCTTCGCGGATGATCGCGTCGAGAACCTGGACGGTCTTTGCAGGGAAGGCGCCGGTCGCGGTTTCGCCGGCCAGCATGATCGCGTCGACGCCGTCGTCGACGGCGTTGGCCGCGTCGCTGACTTCCGCGCGTGTCGGCCGCGGCTCGAACGTCATCGACTCGAGCACTTGCGTCGCGACGATCACCGGCACGCCGTGCAGCCGCGCAAGACGCGTGATGTTCTTTTGCGCGGTGGGCACTTTTTCGAGCGGCATCTCGAGACCGAGATCGCCTCTCGCGACCATGACGCCGTCGCACGCTTCGAGAATGGCATCGAGGTGTTCGAGCGCCTTCGGCCGTTCGAGCTTCGCGATGATCGGCAGATCGGGAGCACCGGCATCGTCGAGCAGACGCCGGGCCTGAACGATGTCGTCGGCCGACTGCACGAAGCTGAGCGCAATCATGTCCACGCCAAGCGAAACGCCGAGGCGCAGATCGTCGGCGTCCTTGACCGTGATCGACAAGGCGGGCAGCGGGACGCCGGGCGCGTTGATGCCTTTATGGTCGCCGATGTCGCCGCCCTCGACGACGGTCGTCTGAATGTCTCGACCGTCGCTCGAGTCCACGCGGAGTTCGACGGAGCCGTCGGCAATGAGAAGCGAATCGCCGGGCTTGACCGCCTTGGCCAGCCCATCGAACGTCGTCGAAATCATTCCCGGGACACACGGCAGATCGCCGGTCACGATACGGAGCCGATCGCCCTTCTTGACGACGATGGGACGGCCGTCGCGGGTGGTGCCTGTGCGAATCTTCGGCCCGCCGAGATCCTGCAGCACGCCGACGTCGCGGTTGGCGCGCGACGCAGCCGCGCGGATGCGGTTGTACGCGGCCGTCTGCGACTCGTGCGTGCCATGCGAAAAGTTGAGGCGGAAGATGTCGACGCCCGCCGCGATCAGCGCGTCCAGCAGTTGATCGTTGTCGGTTGCGGGACCCACCGTCGCAATGATCTTCGTACGCCGCATGTACAATTCCCCCATTATGGGTCAAATCGTTCCGGACGCCGTCGAGCAGTATCTCGGCTCGCTCAACCGTCAGAGCGACGACGTGCTGACAGCGATCGCGCGTGCCGGTGAACGCGACGACTTGCCGCTCGTCGATCCGGAAGTCGGCGCGCTGCTGCGCGTCCTCGTGCTGGCGACACGCGCGACGCGCGTGCTCGAAATCGGCACCGCCATCGGCTACTCGGGCGTATGGATGGCGGGGGCCCTTCCCAAGGAGGGCATGTTCATCACGATGGAAGTCGACGAGTCGCGCGCGAAGACCGCCCGGGCCAATTTTGCTCTCGCCGGCCTCGCCGATCGCGTCAGCGTCATCGTCGGCGACGCACAGCGGATGCTGCACAAGGTAGCCGGCCCGCTGGATCTGATCTTCCAGGACGGCGACAAGAAACAGTACGGGCCGATGCTCGACACGCTCGTCGGTTTGCTTCGCCCCGGCGGAGTGCTCGTCACCGACAACGTGCTGTGGAACGGCGAAATTGTTCCCGGGTTTCCCGCCAGGCCTCATCGCGATCCGTCGGACGGCATTGCGATCGCGGCATACAACGAGGCCATCAACAACCATCCGTCGCTCGTGACCTCGATCGTGCCGCTCCGCGACGGCGTGGCGATCTCTGTGAAGCGCTGACCGCATGACGATCGACGAGTTCGCGCGCGCATGGCGCGCGCGTGCGATCACCTCCGAAGCCGCGACCGCGCAGTGTCTTGCACGAATCCATGAAAAGAACGACGCGTTGAACGCGTTCACGCTCGTGACCGCGGAGAGCGCATTGGAGCAGGCGCGTCAGGCTGACCGCGAGCTCGGTGACGGACGCGATCGCGGCCCTCTGCACGGCCTCCCCATGTCCATCAAGGACCTCATCGACGTCCGCGGCACGGTGACAAGCGCGGCGTCAGCCGTTCGCGCGTCAGCGCCTCCCGCACGTGCCGACGCACCTGCCATCGCGCATCTGCGGGCGGCGGGCGCTGTTCTGGTAGGCAAGACGAACCTCCACGAGTTCGCGCTCGGGACGACGTGCGAAGACTCCGCGTTCGGCGTCGTGCGAAACCCGCTCGACACGACGCGGTCTGCCGGCGGGTCGAGCGGCGGATCGGCGGTCAGCGTGGTCACCGGCATGGCGTTCGCAAGCGTCGGCACGGACACCGGAGGCTCAATCAGGATTCCAGCGGCAGCATGCGGCATCGTCGGGCTGAAGCCGTCGTACGGCGAGGTCGACACCGACGGCGTCATCGCCCTGGCGCCGCGGCTCGACCACGTCGGCCCACTTGTGCAATCCGTTGGCGACGCGTGGATTCTCTTTCGCGCGTTGGCGGGCGAATCGCGTCCAGACCCGCGCGCACCGGCGGTACCAACGGAGGTCAGGCTCAAGCTGCTCCGCCAATACTTCTGCGATCGGCTCGACGAAGAAGTCGCACGCGTCTTTGGGTCGGCGATCGAGGCGCTAGGGCGGGCCGGCGTGCGGATCAGCAACGCGTCGATTCCGCACGCGTACGCGACTGCCGGCGTGTACCTGAAGATCGCGCCGCGCGAAGCATTCCGTCAGCATCAACAGACGTTGGATGCGATGCCTGACAAGTACACGCCGGCTGTGCGGCAACGTATCGAGCTGGGGCGGACGATTTCCGAAGACGAGTTCGTGCAGGCGCTGGAAGTCCAGGCTGTGCTGCGTGACGAGGTCGACGCCACGCTCGCCGATTGCGACGCGCTCGTCCTGCCAACCCTTCCAATTCCCGCGCCGAAGCTCGGCGCTGAAACCGTCAGCATCGGACATGTCGAGGAATCCATCCGCGCGATGATGCTGCGCAACACACAGTTGTTCAACCTGACAGGGCATCCGGCGATTTCGCTCCCGTGTGGAACAACGGCCGAAGGGTTGCCGGTCGGCTTGCAGCTCGTCGGCGCGCACGGGCGCACCGATGCGCTCGTTCGCGTCGCGCTCGCGTGCGAAAACGTCTTGCAGGCCTAAAGGCCTGCACTACATCTGGAGTGTTATGACCGACCGAATGCCGCCGCTTCCGCGAGAGCAATGGACCGAGACGCAGGCGAAAGCGGCTTCAGAGTTCTCGCGAATACGGGGACAGGAGGTCTTCGGGCCGTTCGCGCTCATGCTGCGCAGTCCGGAAGTGATGCTCCGGGCCGCGGCAATGGGCGACTACATGCGCTATCGCACGTCGCTGCCGCGCGCGCTCAACGAATTGATCATTCTTCTGACCGCACGGCATTGGAGTCAGCAGTTCGAGTGGTACATCCATCAGCCGGCTGCGCTGAAGGCCGGGCTCAGCGAGCGGACCGTCGCCGCCGTCGCGAAAGGCGGCCGGCCGGACACGATGTCGGACGACGAAGCCGTCGTCTATGACTTCACGACGGAGCTGCTAGGCTCGCAGACCGTGAACGACGACACATACAGCCGAGCGCGAGAACGATTCGGCGAGGCTGGCGTCGTCGACATGATCGGCGTCGCCGGGTATTACGCGTTTCTGTCGATGATGATGAACGTCGCCAGGACGCCAGTGCCGGAGAATTCTGAAGTTCCGCCATTGCCGTGATAGTCGCGCGCGTGTCACTGCCAAGTGCGGGGCCGGAACTCGCAGACTTCAAGTGTGAACCGGCATACTTGCCACGCAAACGTTCGTTCTACGGGCCGTGATCGCCTTCCTTAATAGTCCACGAAATCGCCTTCCGCTCGGCCGGCTACGAATTCAGCAAACCTTTCGCAATCCGAACGTAGCTGTTGACGGCTGCGTGCAGCTCGCCGATCGACACGAACTCATCAGCCGTGTGCGCGACGTGGACCGAGCCCGGGCCGAAGAGAAGCGGCTCACCCCACGCGGTGAGGAACGGGATGTCCGTCGTGTAGGGAAACACGGCGGTGTCGAAACCTGGGACGACCTTCATCTTCACGGGCGGAACGTCGAGCACGTGTTCAATCGCCACGCGTGACTCGAGCGCCGCGACGGCGCGGCGGACCTCGCCAGCGTCGCCGACAGTTCTAAACATCACTTCCGCTTCTGCCGACGGCGACACGACGTTGGGCGCGACACCGCCGCTGATGAGGCCGACGCTGTAATGCGTCCGTCCCAGCGCCGGATCGTCCGGCAACGGGAGCGATCGCAATTGCATCAGCGCATCGAGCAGCTTGTCGATCGCCGATACGCCGAGCTCCGGAAACGACGAGTGCGCGGCCCGACCTTCCGCCTGAAGCTTCAGCCGAAGAATCCCGCGCGTAGCAGCGCCCAGACGGCTCTCCGTCGGCTCGCCGTTCACCAGAAACCGCGAGCCGTCGGCAATTTCGTTCGCCAGTTTCGCGCCGTCACTGCCGCGTTCTTCGCCGACGACGAACAGCAGCCCCACGCGGGTCTCGCCTTCGGCGCGCAGACGATCCGCGGCTGCGACCTGTGCCGCCAGGATGCCTTTCGCATCGCAGGCGCCGCGGCCATACAGCCGATCGCCCTCGACGCGGCTTGCAAAGAACGGCGGGACGCAGTCGAAATGCGTGGACAACACGACAAGCGGCGTACTGGTCGAGTTCGCAATTGCGACGACGTTGGCGCGATCGCCGTCGACGTGCTGTTCAGTCACCGCGAAGCCAAGCTCGCGCAGATGTCGCGCGAGCCATCGGCTCGCCTCGCCTTCGCGCCCGGTTGTCGAATCGATGTCGATGAGCTCGCGCGCGAACGCTACCGGATCCACGCTTCGAGCTCCGTGCGCGTGTCGGTGCGGGAATCGCGGTACTTCACGATAACCGGCGTCGCGAGCGAGAGCTGCCACTCCGGACCCTTTCCCGCCGTCACCGCGCGCGCGCCGGGCACGACGACGGCGCCCTCGGGAATGACGAGCGGGTGATCCGCGGACGGCCTGATGATCTCGCCTTTGACGAGGTCGTAGACGGGAGTCGATCCTGTGAGCACCGTCCCTGCGGCAATCACCGCCTTCGATTTCACGACGACGCCTTCATAGAGGCCGGTGTTGCCGCCAATCAACGCCTCGTCCTCGACGATGACGGGAATCGCACCGACGGGTTCGATGACGCCGCCGATTTGCGCGGCTGCGCTGACATGCACGCGCGCGCCGACTTGGGCGCACGAGCCGACGAGCGCATGCGAGTCGATGAGCGAGCCCTCGCCGATATACGCACCGATGTTCACGTACATGGGCGGCATGCAGATCACGCCAGGCGCGATGTACGCGCCGTCGCGCACCGACGAGCCTCCAGGGACGATCCGCACGTTCGCACCCGCGGGGTATTTCTTCATCGGCAGGGTGTCCTTGTCGAAGAACGGCCACTTGCCGTGATCCATCGACACGTCTTTCGTGTCGCCAAACTTGAACCCGAGCAGGATGCCCTGCTTCACCCACGTGTTGACGCGCCAGCCCACGGGAGACGACCCATCTGGCTCGGCAGCGCGCACTTCGCCGGCGGACAGCGCCGTGCGCAGCTTCTCGAACATCGCACGTGCCGAGTCTTTGTCCGCCGACGCGCCCGCGTCGACCAGCCTCTGCACTTCGTCACGAAGAGACATGTTCAATACCAACGCTGCAGCTCGACGACGTTGCCTTCGGGATCGGCGACATAGCACCACGTCACCTTCGCTCCCGCCGACGTCGCCAGCGTCACGACATCGCCGACCGGCGATCCGCCGGCCGCCAGGAATTCCTCGCGCGCCGCGTCGACCGAGTCGACCGCGAACGCGATGTGCGCGAACCCGGCACGATTGACTTTCGGCGCCGGGCCATCCTCGAGCTGTGAGTAGTTGAAGATCTCGAGCGTCGGCCCGTTCGCGTCACCGGGCAGCCTCAAGTGCATGCCCGTCAGCCGCGCGCCCTTGACGCCGGTTCCGGCGTCGAACACGGGCCCCGAGTAATCGCGCTCGGGCGGAAGCGGCGTGCAGCCAAGAACCGACTGGTAGAACGCGGCCAGCCGGCGCCAGTCGCGCGCGATGAGATTCGTGTGGACGTAGCGCGCGCCGGCGATCATTGCCTAAACGAGCGCGCCCTTGAGCAGGCCCAGCTCTTTCAAGACGGCGTCAATCTTCGCCTTCGATTCCGGCCTCGGCGATACGATCGGCAGGCGGAATACTTCCTCGATCAGGCCCATCGCCGCCATCGCGTACTTCACCGGGCCTGGATTACCTTCGACGAAGTTGATCTGCATGAGGCCGACGATGCGGTTGTGAATCGCGCGCGCCGCGGCGAAGTCGTTGCGCTCGGCGGCTTCGACCATCTGCGACATCTCTTTGGGAATCTGATTCGAGGCGACGGAGATAACGCCGCGTCCGCCGACGGCCATCAACGGCAGCGTCAGCGCATCGTCTCCTGACAGCACGATGAATTCCGGCGGCGCCGATCGCAGCACGTCGCACATCTGCGAGAGGCTGCCGGACGCTTCTTTCACCCCGACGATGTTCGGCATCTGCGCCAGCCGCGCCATCGTCGGCGTGTCGATGTTGACGCCCGTGCGGCCGGGGATGTTGTAGAGCACCACCGGGAGCGGCGTTGCTTCCGCAATCGCCGTGAAGTGCTGAACGATGCCTTCCTGCGTCGGCTTGCTGTAGTACGGCGTCACCGACAGCAGCCCGTCGGCGCCGGCGTTCTGCATCTCTTTCGCGAGGTGGATGATCTCGCGAGTGTTGTATCCGCCGCACCCCGCAAGGATCGGCACCTGCCCCTTCGCTTCGTCGACGAGAATCTCGACCATCCGAATCCGCTCGCGCATGTCGAGCGTGGGGTTTTCGCCGGTCGTGCCGACAGGAACGAGGAAATGCGTGCCGCCGGCGATCTGACGGCGCCCCAACCTGCGCACGGCCTGCTCGTCCACGTCGCCGTTCCTGGTGAACGGCGTTACGAGCGCAGTGCCGAGCCCCGTGAACTTGGTCCTCATGATGTTCGATTCCTTCTCACTTCTAACTTCTCCGCCTGAACTCGTCCGTCTCGCGCCAGTCGCCATTGCCGAGACCCAGCACGTCGTGCATCGTGAACCAGCCGCGCCGGCCTTTCACCCATGTCGCCGCCAGCAGCGCTCCGCGAGCGAAGGCCGTGCGATCGCGCGCCGTGTGCGTCAGCGTAATCGTATCCGCGGGCCCGTCAAAACCTACAGTATGCACCCCTGGGATGAACCCGGCGCGAATCGACGAGACGTCAATCGGCCGCGAATATCCCACCTGCTCCATCGCGCGCTTCAACAGCAGGGCGGTCCCGGACGGCGCGTCTTTCTTCGTGTTGTGGTGCGCTTCGTTGATCCACGCGCCGAATTCCTGGTGCGCTGAAAACAGCGTCGCCGCCCGCGCGACGATCGCTTCGAACAAGACCACACCGGTCGAGAAGTTCGGCGCCGCCACCACGCCCGCCGCCGTGTCGGCGACTGCGCGCCGCACCGCCGCTTCGTCCTTCTGCCATCCGGTGGTGCCGATGACGACGCTGATGCCGCGCCCGACGAGCACGGGGGCGTTCTTGACGACGGAGTCCGGCGTGGAGAAATCGAGTGCGACATCGACGCCGTTCCATCGATCGGACGACGGACCGTCTTTGCCGTCCGGTAGTTGCGGATCGAGCTTGCCGGCCACCTCGCAGCCGAACTCCGGCGCGAGGCTCTCGATCAAGTGTCCCATCTTCCCGTAGCCCACCAGGAGAATGCGCATCAGCTCATCGCTCAAAAAACGCGTTATGCAACCGCGTCATGGCGTCAGTCACGTCGGCGTCGTGCAGCACGAATGTGAACGTCCGCCGCGACGATGCCTGCGACACCAGCCTGAGCGGAATGCGGTCGAGCGCGACGATCGCGCGGGCGAACACGCCAGGATCGTCATGCAGCCGATCGCCTACCACGGACACGATCGCCATGTTGGGTTCGATCGACACCTCCGAAAAGGCGCTGAGCTCGCGAATGACGTCGCCGATCCGCCGCGGATCGTCGACAGTTACCGAGACGCTCACCTCGGACGTCGTCACGACATCGACCGCTGTCTTGAACCGCTCGAACACTTCGAACAACCGGCGCAGGAAACCGTGCGCCATGAACATTCGCGTCGACGTGATGTCGATGACGGTCACCTCGCGCTTGCAGGCAAGCGCCGCCAGGTGTCCGTCATGCCGCACCTCCGACGTGATGAGCGTACCCGGATTCGAGGGCTGCCGCGAGTTGAGAATGCGAACGGGAATATTCTTGGTCACGGCCGGAAGAATGGTGGCTGGGTGGAGGACCTTGGCGCTGCAATACGCGAGCTCGGACGCTTCGGCAAACGACAGGTGCGGCACGACGCGCGGCGCCGGGACGACCCGGGGGTCGGCCGTCAGCATGCCGTCGACGTCGGTCCAAATCTGGATTTCGCCGACGTCCAGGCACGCGCCGAAGATCGCCGCCGAGTAATCCGAACCGCCTCGCCCGAGCGTCGTCGTCACGCCGGCTGTTGTCGCCGCGATGAACCCGCCGAGCACTGGAATTTCCTGGCGCGCGGTAATAGGCGCAAGAACATCCTGAGCCCGGCGATACGTCGCGTCCATGTCGGGCGCCGCGATCGTGTGATCCTCGTCCGTGATGAGGACCTGCCGTGAATCCACCCACACCGCGGACAGATTCTGCTCCTGAAACGCCGCTGCGACGATCCGGCTGCTCGCCAGCTCGCCCGTCGCGACAATCAGATCGTGGTTCGCCGGCGTCACCTGCCTCGCGGCCGCCATCGCGGCAACGCGCGCGCCAAGCTCTGCGAATTGCGACGTCAGCGCGTTGACCAGCTGCTCACATCGCTGAAGTGTCGTCAGCATCCGGGCGACGGCGAGATGACGCTCGAGCAGTTCGCCGATCAGCGCCGCCGATTTTTCGGCGTCTCCGTTTCGGGCGAGGTCGCCAGCACGAATGAGGCCGTCGGTGACCTTCGACAGCGCAGACACGACGACGACCGGCGGCTTTCCTGACTTCGGCTGCGACTCCCACTGCGTCCGCACGATCGTGACGACACGCGTCATCGCGGCAGCATCGGCGACGGACGTACCGCCGAACTTCATGACCACGAAGTCAGCGCTCACAGCAGTCCTTCTTCGCGCATCAACTCGGCATTCAGAATCGCGGCGCCGGCGGCACCGCGAATCGTGTTGTGTCCAAGTGCGATGAACTTGTAGTCGAGCACAGGGCAGGGACGCAGACGGCCGACGCTGACCGTCATGCCGCCGCCGCGGTTCACGTCGAGCGCGGGCTGTGGGCGGTTTCGCTCGGTGAGATACACGATCGGCCGCGGCGGCGCCGACGGCAGCTTCAATTCCTGAGGACGTCCGCGGAAGCAATTGAACGCGTCGACGATGGCGTCGGGCGTCACTTTCTGTTCGAGTTGCACTGCAGTCGACACCGTGTGCCCGTCATGAACCGGCACGCGTGTCGCGGTGGCGCTGACAGCGACCGAATGGGCTTCGATCGATCCGCTGACGAAGCGGCCGAGAATTTTCTGCGTTTCTGGCTGAAACTTGTCTTCTTCGCCGTCGATGAACGGAATCACGTTGCCGAGGATGTCCCACGACGCGACGCCCGGATAGCCGGCGCCGGAAATCGCCTGCTGGGTCGTGACCATCACGCTCCGCAACCCGAACTGGCGCAGCGGAGCGAGCGCCATCGTCAACGCGATAACCGAGCAGTTCGGATTCGTCACAATGCGACCCTTCCATCCGCGCGCCGCCAGCTGCTGATCGAGCAGCTTCAAGTGGTCCGCGTTGATCTCCGGGATCATCAGCGGGACTGTCGGGTCCATCCGGTAGTTCTTCGAGTTGCTGATCACCAGGTGGCCGGCGCCCGCAAATGCCTTTTCGATGTCGCCGGCCACCGACGAATCGAGACCGGAGAACATCACCTTCGGCGCGTTGCCGGGCGCCGCGGTCTCGACCACGAGGTTCGCGACGTCTTCAGGCAACGCCGCCGGCAGACGCCACGAGGTGGCGTCGCGATAGGCTTTCCCTTCCGACCGCTGACTGGCGCCAAGCCACGTCACTTTGAACCACGGGTGGTTCGCCAGCAGCGCGATGAACTGCTGGCCCACCATTCCTGTCGCTCCCAGAATCCCCACTTCAATGCGCGCCATGATGAGTCCTTCGAGACAAAAAAAATGCCGACGAGGCTTTCGGCCTGCGTCGGCGGTGATTCGCTCGCGATGCGACTTCGATTAGTCCTGATTACGCCCGAGCACAACTTCCCCGACGCGGCACGCCCGCTTTCGCGGGCTACGCTTGATGCTCTTCCGCGCGTCGAAGGAGAACGGCATGAGCCGTTGAGTATAGCATTGATGTTTCGTGCTGCAAACTGCGTTTCATGCCTGGGAACGGTGGCTCGCGTCCGCCACCACCGACCGCGTCGTCCGCGAATTCGACTGGGGCCTCGACTGGATTTCCGGTGAGAGCGATGTGCACGCGTGGGTCGAGCGAGTCATGCGCGACACCGATTGCTTCTTCACGCCCCCTCCCACAACCGAGTACTCGCTCGCGTCGCGGTCGAGCGAAGGCGATCGGCTTCTCACGTTTCCGAGCGCGTTCGTCACACCCCATCGTGAGAACAACACCGTGTATTGCCGCTACTTCCAGGCACGGCGGAGACACGGATCGGCTCGTGCGGCAGTGCTCGTCCTGCCCCAGTGGAACGCAGACAACGGCGGCCACGTCGGGTTGTGCCGGCTCTTGAACTGGAACGGCATGAGCGCGCTGCGCCTCAGCCTGCCGTATCACCATCAGCGCATGCCGACGGAGTTGCATCGCGCCGACTACATCGTGTCGTCCAACGTCGCCCGCACCCTCCAGGTGTGCCGCCAAGCCGTGCTTGACGCGAGGCGCGCTATTGCGTGGCTTGCCGCGCAGGGGTACGAGCGCATCGGCATTCTCGGCACGAGCCTCGGGTCGTGCCTCGCGCTGCTCACGGCGGCGCACGAGCCGCTGATCCGCGCGGAAGCGCTGAATCACATCTCGCCGTACTTCGCCGACGTCGTCTGGCGCGGGTTGTCGACCGAGCACGTGCGCAAGGGGCTCGACGGGCATATCGAACTCGACGTGCTCCGCGAATTGTGGAAGCCGATCAGCCCTCGCTGGTATCTCGATCGGTTACGCGATCGGCACACGCTGCTCCTCTACGCGAAGTACGACCTGACGTTCCCAGTCGACCTGTCGGAGGATCTGGTTCGCCAATTCCGAGCGCTGAACGTGCCGCATGAAGTCACAGTCCTTCCATGCGGTCACTACAGCACCGGCAAGACGCCCTTCAAGTACTGGGACGGATGGGTCTTAACGCGGTTTCTAAAGAGGACGTTGTGCGCGTCCGGCGGCTAGAGATATCGCAACAAACCACGCAGCGCGTTGACGAGCACCTGCGCAAGATCGCGGACGAGCGGCGACACGTCACCCTCGTTGATGGCGTTGACGACGTTGACCGGGTTGGTGAGGAACAGCCACACGGTGCTCGCGGCCAGCAGGACGCTGACGACGGCGATGGCACCGAAGAGGCTGGCGCTCCAACGTTGAAGCGAACGCATTGAACGTTAATACGATCAAAGGCCACCCGGGGATGCGGGCGGCCGTGAAGACACTTAGATGCTATCAGGGGACAAAAGTTCCGGCACGCCGAGCTCCAGACGGCCAAATTCCTGGCTGGCCGGATCGACGTCGCCGACGACGAGCGCGGTGAGCCGCGACGGGTCGAGATGGCGCGCCGCCGCCTGTGTCACCTCGTCAGGCGTCAGGGCTTCGATTCGGGGAACGAACTCGCTGTAGAAATCTTCAGGAAGGTTGAAGAGCGCCATCTGCGCGACTGCACGAGCGAGCTGATCGCACGTCTCGAAGTTCTTCGCGTACCCACGCGTGAGCGCGGCGATGCCGATCGCGAGCTCCGACGCGGAGACGGGCCGCGCCTGGCGGATGTCTGAGATCTCCTTCATCGACTCGCTGATGGCGAGTGCCGTGGCCGCTTTGTCGACGCTCACGCTCAACAGAAACGGACCAGGAAAGCGGCGGAATTCGAACGCGGTGCGAACGCCGTAGGTGATGCCTTTCTCTCCGCGGAGGTTGAGGTTTACGCGGCTGACGTACTGGCGGCCGAGCACCATGTTCGCCGCAACCAACGCGTGATAGTCCGGCGTCGATCGCGATACCGCGACGTGGCCGATGCGCAACTCCGACTGCGGGGCTCCCGGGCGCGCGATGATGTTGAGACGCGCGGGCACCGGAAGGGGTACGTCGTCGCGGACGGACGTCGAAGGGCCGCCATCCCAGCTGCCGAAT
>Ga0157376_10002464_pt1 | contig 12516 bp, 12 predicted proteins | sample M45metaG_FD_121801 | JGI IMG/M metagenome (GOLD analysis project Ga0157376, IMG submission 121801) | Miscanthus rhizosphere microbial communities from Kellogg Biological Station, Michigan, USA - M4-5 metaG | ecosystem: Host-associated > Plants > Roots > Rhizosphere > Soil | place: USA: Michigan... | reverse complement strand
GAATCGTTTCTGTACACGCATTTCGAAGACATCTGCGAAATCATGAAGGCGTACGACGTCGCGTTTTCGCTCGGCGACGGCCTGCGCCCCGGCTCGATCGCCGACGCGAACGACGCTGCGCAGTTCGCCGAACTCGACACGCTCGGCGAGCTCACGCAAATCGCCTGGAAGCACGACGTGCAGACCATGATCGAGGGCCCCGGCCACGTGCCGATGCAATTGATCAAGGAAAACATGGAACGTCAGCTGCGCGTCTGCCACGAAGCGCCGTTCTATACATTGGGGCCGCTCACGACCGACATCGCGCCCGGCTACGACCACATCACGAGCGCGATCGGCGCGGCGCTGATCGGCTGGTTCGGCACGGCGATGCTGTGCTACGTCACGCCGAAGGAACACCTGGGCCTGCCGAACAAGCAGGACGTGCGCGACGGCATCATCGCCTACAAGATCGCCGCGCACGCGTCCGATCTGGCCAAGGGCCATCCGGCGGCGCAGGCGCGCGACAACGCGCTGTCCAAGGCGCGCTTCGAATTCCGCTGGCAGGACCAGTTCAACCTCGGCCTCGATCCGGAAAAGGCGCAGGAGTTTCACGACGAGACCTTGCCCAAGGACGCCGCCAAGCATGCGCATTTCTGTTCGATGTGCGGCCCGCACTTCTGCTCGATGAAGATCACGCAGGATGTGCGCGACTATGCGAAGGATCACGGCGTCGACGAAGCTGCGGCGCTCGATGCCGGCATGGCCGAGAAGGCGAAGGAGTTTCGTGAAGGCGGAGCGGAAATTTATCGTGCGGAGTAGCGCGCCGAAGATCGTGTCCGGAGCGTGAGCTCCACCTCTTGCCGTTCGCGTTGAGCGTAGCTCGCGCAGCGAGCGAAGTCGAAACGCAAACCCTTCGACTTCGCGCCTTCGGCGCTACGCTCAGGGCGAACGGATTTGGAAAGCCTTCGCGACATGTTTGCACCATTATCGTGGCCTAGTTTAGAGCATGAGACTTCCCGTACCTTTCATCCAGCTCCCATTGCAATTCGACGCGGAAGCCCTCGCGGCCGAAATCCAAGCGCTCGGCGAAGAGGCCTGGATGCCGCATCCGGAAGGCTTCGCCGGCAACTCGGCGCTGGCGCTTATCGCAGCGAACGGCGATCCGGCAAACAACGCGATCCAGGGTCCAATGCGGCCGACGCCGCACCTCGAACGCTGCCCGCTGATGTTGCAGACGCTGGCGACGATCGGCGCGGTGTGGGGACGTTCGCGCCTGATGCGCCTGTCCGGCAATGCCGAAGTCACCGCGCACGTCGACACGAACTATTACTGGCGCGAGCGCATGCGCGTACACGTGCCAATCGTGACCCAGCCGACCGTTCGTTTCATCTGCGGCGAAGCCGAACTCAACATGAAGCCCGGCGAATGCTGGATATTCGATACCTGGCGCCTGCACAACGTCATCAACGCCTCCGGTGACGAACGCATCCACCTCGTCGCCGACACTGTCGGCGGCGCGCGGTTCTGGGACCACGTCGACCGCGGCAATTCGCCGCAGGGCCCGCGGCCCGGCTGGAGCGCGGCGGCGGTGGTGGCCCAGCCCGGCAGCGTCACGGCGGTCGAATTCGAATCGACCAACGTGCCGGTCGTGATGACACCGTGGGAAGCGCGCGAGCACGTCAATTTCCTGCTCGGTGAAGCTGCCCAGCATCCCCAGGTTCCGGGTGCGCAGAAGATCTGCTCGAGATTCCTGCGCGAATGGCACGCACTGTGGTCGCGCCACGGTGAAGGCCGTGAAGGCTGGCCGCAGTATCGGACCGTGCTCGACCGCTTCACCCGGGAACTCGGCGACTTCGCCGATCACATCGTGTTGCGCAACGGCGCGATGTTCCTGAACTCGATCACACTCATGGTGCTGCGCGTCGCGCTGGCCGACCGGCCGATGCCGGTGCGCGGCGACGAATACCGCACGCCGCTACACTCGTCGGGCGCGCCGGCGCCAGGCGAGCGCGCCGACGCCTTTGCACGGCCCGTCTTCATCGTCTCCCCACCGCGCTCGGGTTCGAGCCTGCTGTTCGAGACGCTGGCCAAGGCGCCGAACCTTTACACGATCGGCAGCGAAAGTCATGCGATCTTCGAAGGCATGCCACAACTGAACATCGCGGCACACGACTATGCGTCGAACCGGCTCGACGCGACGGCGGCGACACCGGAAGTCGTCGCCGAATTGCGCGATCGCTTTCGCCGCCGCCTGGTCAATCGCAACGGCAAGGCGCCGATCGCGGAATCGGTACGCGTCCTGGAAAAGACGCCGAAGAACGCGTTGCGTGTTCCGTTCATCGAGCGCGTGTTTCCACAAGCGCACTTTGTTTATTTGTACCGCGACGTGCGCGAAACGCTGGCGAGCATGATCGAGGCCTGGCAATCCGGCCGCTTCGTCACCTATCCGGAGTTACCGGGTTGGAGCGGACCGCCGTGGTCGCTGTTGCTGGTGCCGGGTTGGCGCGAACTGGCCGGGAAGCCGGTGGCGGAAATCGTGGCCGCGCAATGGCAGGCGACGACCGACCGGTTGCTCGACGATCTGGCCGCCTTGCCGGCCGACCGCGTAACAGTCGCACGCTACGACGCGCTCCTGGCCGATCCGCAGGCCGAGATTTCGCGCTTGTGCGCCGCGGTCGGACTCGCCTGGGATCAGTCTTTGCGCGGCGCGTTGCCACCGTCGCAACACACGCTCTCGACTCCGGCGCCGGACAAATGGCGCAAGCATGAACGCGAGATCGAGGCAGTGCTGCCGCAGCTGGCCGACACGATCACGCGCGCCGAACGCTTCGCCGCGCGTTGAGCGCCGGCGCTTCTTGAACCCCTCTCCCACCGGGAGAGGGGCAGGGGTGAGGGTCGGGGATCGTCGGGCGTTACTCTGTGTTCGTACCCTCATCTGACCGCCACGGATGGCGGAAATGGCGAAAATGCAGGAGCATTTTTCGGCCGGCGCTTCGCGCCACCTTCTCCCGATGGGAGAAGGAAAAGCGCAGCCTCAAGCTTCTTTTCCGAAGCGGTAGCCAAAGCGCTCAATCACGCTCGCATCGCGCTCGGCGACGAGATCGGCAAGGTCGCGATCATAGTATTCATGCCAGTCGCCATGCGCCGATGTGTTTCGCGGCGCCGCGGTTTCAACGAATGCGCGCAGGTCGCCCGAAACCGGCGCGGCACGCTCGAAAAACGCCAGCAAATCCGCGCGCAGGTTCTCGCAGCAGCCGATGGCCGGCTCAATGCCCGGGCTTGTATACATGTAGCGAAAGAGAAAACTGTAGAAGCCCATGCCGCTGGAACGAATCGGCGCCAGCGCGAAGCCCGGAAGATTCAGGCCGAAGCTGGCATCGCCGTAGCGATCGGGCAGCAGGCCGAGCAGCCGATCGAGCCGTACCTGGTCGTCGCCGAGTCCGACGAGGTTGCGCACGCTGGCCTTGAAGTCCAGCGTCCCCTCGTCGCTGACGCAGCGAAACAGCGCGTTCGGCCGCGGACGTTGCGACTGGAACGCGTACCACGACACGTAGTAACTCCATGGACTGCGCACGAAGCCCAGCACCGGCAGCGCACGCTGCGGCGCCGGCAGAAGCGACAACGGCAGGTGATACCCGATCTGGCGCGCGTCGGGGAAGAAGCGCAGCAGGCATTCGTTGACGAAGCTGCCGCCGGACTTGTGCAAATGGACGTAGACGAAGCGATCGGTCGCGATCATTACGTGTGAGGTCAGGCCGTCGGCCGCAGAGCGGACACACGCTCGTGGACCGCCGGCTCGATCGAGCCGAGGTCGCGTTCGGCGCGCGCGAGCAGGTCGAGCAATGCCGGGGATGTGAGGAAATCGCAGATCAGGTGCGTGCGCGAGCGCTCCGGATCGGCATTCCATACGCCGTGCACCGTGGAATTGTTCAGCGCCCATACTTCGCCGGGCTGCATGCGATAGCTGCGCTCGGCGCAGTACATCCATGCCGAAGCGTGCGTCGTGACCGGCACGTGGATGCGGATCGTCTTGGAAAAATAGTCGGCTTGATCCATGTGCGCCCCAATGACAGCGCCACCCGGCAGGCGAGCGAGCAGGCAGCGCAGCGACGGCGCCGCAATCAGCTGTGTCATGAATTCGCGGACGTACGGAACATGCCGCAACGCGTCGCGGTCCTCGATCGGCAGGTTGCCCTCGGCCGGTGCGTGTCCGCGCAGGAAGATCGCCTGGGCCGGATTGTGCACGCCGACCCGGCCACCGCGCGACAGCCACATTTCCGCCGGAATCGACGCGACCTCCGCTTCCAGTCGCCCGGCATCCACGCGCACCGGCAGACGCGCGCATCCGCCGATCAGGGCAGTCTTGTCGAGCAGAGGATGACCGGGAAGCGTGAGCATGTCGACAGGTTGAGGCAGTGGCGCCAGGAATATGGCATGCATCGTAACGCCGTCCGCGCGCCGGTGGAACGTCTGGCAATGCGCAACGCCCGAATCCAAAGCGCTGTTTCGCTCCCCCGGCTCGCAAATCCTGGACGCGCTCACGCTTTCTCGCGTGCGGGCGTCTGCCACATGCGGCACAATTGCGTCCCCCGCGGAATCGTGGCCGGAGCTTCGTGATGACCATAATCAGCCGTTTCAAGGAATCGCGCACGCGCTGGATCTTGCGCGGCGGCGGCGCCATGGTCGCGTTGTACCTGATCGGTGTGTTCTGCCTGATGTGGTGGTGGAGCTACGAGCCGGACCAGTTCGACGTCGTCAAGTTCGCGCAGCAGCGCGCCGCCGAACATCAGCAATCGCCCGTTACCGGGTCGACGGTCACCGGCGCAATGATCGGCAGCGCCGAAACGCTGCTCGACAAGCGTGGCGGCTATTTTTCCAACGACCTGTTTCCGCCAGGCCTGTTCATGGACAACGTGCCGAACTGGGAATTCGGCGTGCTGACCGCCACGCGCGATATGGCGCGCGAGATGCGCAACAAGTTTTCGCGCTCGCAGTCGCAGTCGGAGGAAGACGCCGATCTCAAGGAAGCCGATCCGCTGTTCTCGAGTCCGAACGATCGCTGGCTGCTGCCGAGTTCGGAAGGTCAGTACCGCAAGGCTATCGCGCATGTGGACGGCTATTTCGTGCGCCTGGGCAAGAACGACCCGAACGGCGCGCAGTTCTACGCGCGCGCGGACAACCTGGCTGACTACCTCGATGTCGTCTCGACGCGGCTGGGCAGCCTGTCGCAGCGGCTGTCCGCCAGCGTGGGCCAGTTGCGTCTCGAAGGCGACGCGCCGGTCGATCCGGGCGCGCCGAAGAATTCGAAAGGCCAGCAGATCGTGCAGACGCCGTGGACGAAGATCGACGACATCTTCTACGAATCGCGCGGCTATACCTGGGCACTGCTCGAACAACTCAAGGCCATCGAAGTCGACTTTGCTCCTATCCTGCACAGCAAGAACGCAACCGTGAGCCTCAAGCAGGTCATCCGCGAACTCGAAGAATCGCAGAAGCCGGTGCGCAGTCCGTGGATTTCCAACGGCGGCCCGTTCGGCTTCTTCGCGAATCATTCGCTGGTCATGGCGAACTACGTGTCGCGCGCGAACGCAGCGCTGATCGATCTGAAGTCGCTGCTGGATCGCGGGTGAAGCGTGCCGGAACGGAGTCTCTTTCCCTTCTCCCGCTGGCGGGAGAAGGTGCCGCAGGCGGATGAGGGTGGCCTTTCAGGGCTCGGTATCCTCATACGCCACCGTCACCCGACACGCTTTGCCGGGCAGGAGCCCAAGTGCCTCGAATGCCATGGATGGCCGAAAGAGGCCGCGTGTCGACCTCTCCCGCCGGCGGGAGAGGTGATTCGCCGTTGCGACTGACCCCACACGCATCGAATGCTCAGAACGCAATGAAAAATCTCCTCACCGATTGGCGCTTCGCCTGGCTGCTCCTGCTCCTGCCGATCGCATTGTTCCTGCCCGCGATGCCGATCGACGAGACGCGCTATCTGTCGGTCGCCTGGGAAATGCGTTTCAGCGGCGACTACTTGCTGCTGCATCTGAACGGCGCACCGTACGCGGACAAGGGGCCACTGCTGTTCTGGCTGATCAACCTGGCCTGGACGGCCGCGGGCTTGCACGCGTGGATCGTGCGTGTCGGCGTGCTGCTCGCGTCGCTGGCTTCGCTCATCCTGTTCGAGCAGCTCGCGCGCCGGCTCGATCCGGATCGCGCGCTCGCGCAGCGAGCGACGCTGCTGCTCGGCGGCATGATCTGCTTCACGCTGTTCTCGATTGCGATCATGTTCGATGTGCTCGTCACGAGTTGCGTCCTCCTCGCGTTGCATGGCGTGCTCGATCTCGATGAGCGCCGCTGGTGGCGGGGCGTCGCCGTCATGTCCGCCGGCCTCGGACTTGGCCTGTTGACGAAAGGGCCGCCCGTGTTGCTCGATGCAGGCCTCGTCGCGCTGCTCGCGCCATGGTGGAGCGCCACGGCGCGCGAGCACAAAGCGCGCTGGTACGGCAGCGTCGTCCTCGGCATTCTCGGCGGCATCGCTATCGCTCTGGTCTGGGCCATTGCGGCGTACGGCGCGCAGGGATTCTGGGATGCGATCGTCGTGCGCCAGACCGTCGGCCGCGTCGTCAAGAGTTTCGCGCATGCGCGGCCATTCTGGTGGTACTTGATGGTGTTGCCGGCGATGCTGCTGCCATGGACTTTGACACTGCGTGCGCCATGGCGTGCTTGGCGCGATTCACTGCTTGCCCGCAAAGCCACGCGCTTCGGTTTGGCTTGGTTCCTGCCCGCGCTGCTCGTGTTCTCTATGTTCAGCGGCAAGCAGATGCACTATCTCCTGCCGTTGCTGCCCGGGCTCGCGTTGTATCTTGCCGCCGTGCTCGGCGCCGATGGCGCGCGCCTGCGCAGCCGCTGGTACGCGATGCTGTTGGTTCTGGCAGGCATCGGTCTGACCGCATTGCCGTACCTGGCGGGGCATTCGCAGGAAATCGGCCCCATCGCGCAGATGGTCAAGGCCGGCACCCTGACGGAGTCTTCATTGCGGGTGTTCGCCGGCATATGGCCACTGTGGGGCCTGCTCGCGATTGCACTCGGCGCATGGCTCGTTCGCAAGCGCGATGGCGATGCGGTCGAATTGACCCTGTCGAGTGCGGCCGTGGCGATGATCGCGATGTTGACGCTGGCGCAAGGCGTCGGACCGTACGTCGACGTAACCGCCGCTGCCATGCGGATCAAGGACTACCAGACGCGCGGTCAACCGATCGCGCACCTGGCTTGGCATCACGGCCTGTTCGAATTTCCCGGTCGACTGACCCAGCCGCTGGAAAAAGTGAACTGGGCCGATTTGCGCGCCTGGTGCGAGGCGCACCCGGATGGCGAAATTGTATCGTTCTATACAAAGTATCCGATCACGGCGAAGCCCGACCTCGAATTGCCGTACCGATTCGGACGCATCCGCTTCTGGCACGCGGCCGACATCTTGACGATGCCGCCGCCGGGCACTCCGGCCAAGGCCGACGACGAGGACGACACGCCGGACGACTGACGGGAAGCGAGTGAATGCCGCAGGGCACCCCTCCCGCCATTCACCGCGTCCCGTAATCGGTAAAGACGAAATCGCGTTTCTGCACGATCGTATGGCACGCGTAGCCGCACTTGGCATCGTTTCCTTGCGGCGGGCTGTCCTTCGCGGTGCCCGGCGCGAACGAACTCGATGCCGCGTCGTATTCGAACTCGGCGTATCCCCAGCCGCCGCTGTCCGCGAAGCGCTTGCCGTCCTTGATCATGAAATCGACGTCATGCTGGGCGCCCGGAACCGTGGGCTGGCCCGGGAACGCTTCGTTCTTTTTTGCGTTCCAGTGGACCTTGGCCATCTTCGCGCCGTCGGGAAAGGGCTTGCCGTTGCCGGGAATGCCGGCCTTGTAGGCGTCGATCATCGCCGGATTGCCGAGAATCGCAGCGAGCATGTCTCCATTGTGGCTGACGGCGATCACCTGCCAGCTTTCATAACCCCTGAACTCGGAAAATGCGAGTCCGTCTGGCACCTTGACGGTGTACTTGTCCGGGGCGGCGGAAATCGCAACAGCGGAAGCAAACACCCCGAGCGATATCGCAATAGCGATCAGCAAATTCTTGCGTTTCATGTGAGCAGCTCCTCGTCCGGTTTATGTCATGCCAAGGCCGCGAAGGAGGCCACGAGGCAAACCATTTTCTTCCCGTCCCGCTACTTCATTTACTTCGCCAGGAAGTCCACCGTCAGCACCGTCGTGGCTTTGGGGTTCTCATCCATGATCCAGTGGCCCGAGTCGGGTACGATGCCCATCGTTACATTCGTCGCCACGACCTGCAGAGTGTCCGCCTCGGCGGCGCCGAATGATTTGTCTCCACCCAGCGCAAGGACCGGCATCGTCAGCTTGCCCTTGTCGGCTAGAAACGCCTTGTTGTCGACAGCGTCCTGATTGAACGCAGCGAACTGCTCGAAGGCGTCGTGCATGGCGTGCGGCCGCGCATACAACACAGCATAATGCTGGCGCGTCGCTTCATCGATCTTTTTTGGATCGGCGGACAGCTCGTTGTAGAAGCGATCGAGATAGATGCGCTCGCGGCCGGCAACAAGCCTCTCCATATCCGGTCCGCGGAAGTTGAAGTGCCACAGCAGTGGACTTTGCTTGATCTCGTCCCAATTGCCGATTCCGGGCAGAGGCGCATCGATCACGACCCATTTGCTGATGCGCGCCGGGTATTGCACCGCCAGCGCGTAACCGACCATGTTGCCGATATCGTGCGTGACCAGGCCGGCCTTCTCGATCTTCAGGGAATCCATGACGCCGGCAATATCCACGGCCTGGTTTTTCTTCGTGTAGCCGGTGTCCGGATGCGCCGACAAGCCCATGCCGCGCAGATCGGGAACGACGACCGTGTGGTTCTTCACCAGTGCCGCCGCCATTGGCGCCCACATGTCGCCAGTGTCGCCAAATCCATGCAGCAACACGACCGCCGGACCTTGGCCGCCAACCCGCACGTGCAAGGTCGTGCCATTGGTCTTGATGTCTTGCGCACGAAATTCCGGCGGAAGAGGCTCCAGCGCGAAAACCGGGACTGCAGACAGAAATGTGACAAGCACGGCAACGCAATATCGCAGCATCGAATTTTTCCCGAGTGAAAGACCAGACGATAGCCGAGTGGTCGCATTCGGTCTACCGTGGTGCAGAACGCGGGCATCCGGTATACCTCTGGCACGCGCGCTGATAGGCTGGCGCAGCGGCAAAACATGTTCGTCGACGATGGGGAAGAATCATGTCGCGCTTCGCTTTCACGCTCACAGCCGCCTTGCTCGCCTTCGGCTTTCATTCGCAAGCCGCCGAAAAGAATTCAGCAGCGGCGGGTCATTACCTGCTCGTCTGGGCCGGCGACCATGCCAAGAAGGACAACGACTTCCTCGCCGTGATCGATGCCGATCCGACTTCGAAGACCTATGGCCATCTGTTGACGACGCTGGCGACCGACCAGAAGACCGACCGGCCGCACCACACCGAATACACGATGCCCGAAAGCGGCATGCTGTTCGCCAACGACCACGACGTCGGCCGGACTTTCATCTTCGACGTGCGCGACGCGTTGCATCCGAAGGTCGTCACCTCGTTCACTGACATGGCTGGCTACATGCACCCGCACTCGTACCTGCGGTTGCCGAACGGAAATGTCCTCGCGACATTCCAGCACGCCCATCACACCCCGGAAGGCGTGACGAACAAGACCGGCGGCCTGGTCTAGATCGACGACCGCGGCAAGGTCGTGCGTTCCGCGAGCAATGCCGATCCGCAATTCAGCGATGCGCTGCTGATGCCGTACAGCCTTGCCGTCCTGCCCAAACTCGATCGAATCGTGTCGACGAACTCGTCGATGCATGATGACGACGTGCTCAGCGGCGTGACCTATCAGGTCTGGCGCCTGTCCGACCTCAAGTTGCTCAAGACCGAATATTTCGATGTCGGCTCAAATCGCTACGCCCACATCAGTCCGGAAGAACCGCGCGTCGGCCCTGACGGATCGGTGTTCGTGCAGACGCTCGGCTGCGGCATCGAACGCATAACCGCGATCGACACGAGCGAGCCGAAGTCGAAGCTGGTGTATACATTTCCAGGAAACTGGTGCGGCGTGCCGACGATCGCCGGCCATTACCTCGTCCAGAGCGTGCCCGCCGTGCATGGCTTCATCGTGCTCGATATCGCCGATGCGGCGAAACCTGGCGAAGTTTCCCGACTCACGATCAGCGACGCCTACCATCCACACTGGACAGCCTGGGATCCGAAAACGCAGCGTCTCGTGGTGACCTCTGCCGGCACACCGAAGGATCGCACCTACCTGCTGAAACTGGATTCCGCGACGGGCGCGCTGTCCATCGACGAGACGTTTCGCGACGTCGATGGACAACCGGGCTTCAGTTTTGCCGAGCGTGAATGGCCGCATGGCTTCAAGGGTGTCGGCATGCCGCATGGCGCGGTGTTCACGCGCTGAGGTCGCAGCAGCATCGAACTGCACTCTCGGCGAGAGCCTGCATACAGACTCCGGTCATCGAAGGCCGTCTCGTCAGCGAATCGCGATCAGCGCGCCGCGGCCGAGGATCATCCTGCGCGCCGATTCCTGCGCGCCGCTATATGCCGTGCGCTGATTCCCGGTGGAGGCGACGGTGACGCCGCCATCTGATCCGTCAGTGCGCAGTTCCGCACAGGAGGCGCCTTGAGCGAGCAGTGCGCGAGCCTGACCCTGCGGGTCGATCGCAAATGCCGTCAGGCAAACGGTCGGCAACGCAGTCGATGCCTGGTCTGTCCGGGTTCCCGGCAGCGCGGACAACAGTGCCCGTGCCTGCCCATGGCCATCGTCGGGCGTTTCCGCTGCGAAGGCGGTGGTGCAATTCAACAGGGCGGCGATCAGCGCGAGTGCTGGTCGGCGCATCAATGTCTTCCGGACGGGAAGAGAAGTCATGGTCGTTTCTCCGTGAGGGTGTGAAACGGAGAACGAATTTCCGCAGAAACTTACGCCACCGACGACAGCTCAACTGTGAGCGAAGGGGCGAGGCCTCTGGCTTCGTTGAGCGCTGTGATTGGCACGGCCAAGCGCGCAGCAGCGCTGCGCGGAATTGCACTTCCGCTGGTCAGAACAGCGGCTTTTCCGGGCACGCCTCGAACCGCGCGACGCATTCGAGGATTTCCTTGCGCGCGGCTGCCGCGTCTTCCCAACCTTCCACTTTTGCCCATTTACCCTTTTCCAGATCCTTGTAGTGCTCGAAGAAATGGGCGATGCGGTCGCGCCAATGTTGCGGCACATCGGCCAGATCATTGATGTGGTCGTAGTGGGCGAACACCTTGTGGGCCGGCGCGGCGACGATCTTGCTGTCTTCGCCTGCTTCGTCGGTCATGCGCATCACCGCGATCGGGCGGCAGCGGATCACGGCTCCGGGGATCAGCGGCAGCGGCATCAGCACCAGTACGTCGACAGGGTCGCCGTCGCCGCCAATCGTGTGCGGCACGTAGCCGTAGTTGCACGGGTAGCGCATCGGCGTCGACAGAACGCGATCGACGAAGATCGCGCCGGTAGCCTTGTCGACTTCGTACTTGACCGGCTCGGCGTCCTTCGGGATCTCGATAATGACGTTGATTTCGTTCGGCACGTCGCGGCCGGAGGAGACGAGATTGAGGGCCATTACCGGCTCCGTTTGGATTGCGAGGGGCGCGAAGGATACTCGAAACCCAGCACGCACGCATGCAACCGGGCCCCCGGGCTGGCTCTGGCACGGGCCGGAATCCGGCCTTCAGCTGGGGTTGCGGTCGGTTGTCCGACCATGTCCGCCTCCCGCCCTCGCGAGGAAATGCCATGGCACAAGAAGAAAGCCGAGAGCCTGTCAAGAAGACGCCGGCCGACCATGTGGCCGACACGCTCGCCCAGCTCAAGGAGATGCGCCACTACTCCAAGACGAACGTGGAGCATCTGACCGCAACGTGGATTCTGTTCGACGGCGAGCTGTCGAAGCTCAAACGCACGGAAAAGATCGAGGACCTGATGAATCGTCAGGGCCAGCTGCACGACGCGATCGAGGCGGTGATCACCGATCTCGAAGAGGTCAAGCAGGAATTGCAGCCGCCGCCGGAAGCGGCGGAGTAGGGTCGTTGCTACGCACCAATCCCTCTCCCAATGGCAGAGGGATTGGTGTCCGGAGAGCGAGAGACTTTCTCACGTCAGGTAGACGCGGCTAGCGTGACGACCACCCTCACCCCATCCCTCTCCCGCCAGCGGGAGAGGGGGAGTCGGTGCCGTGCGGTCCGACTTCGAAAGGGCCGCGCGGCAACCGTTTGGGTCGGCGCTTAGAGGAGCGGGATCAGTAGAAGGGCGACGATGTTGATGATCTTGATCAGCGGGTTGACCGCTGGGCCCGCCGTGTCCTTGTACGGATCGCCGACGGTGTCGCCGGTCACCGCCGCCTTGTGCGCGTCGGAACCCTTGCCGCCGAAGTGGCCGTCCTCGATATACTTTTTCGCATTGTCCCAGGCGCCG
>Ga0157376_10002463_pt1 | contig 12517 bp, 7 predicted proteins | sample M45metaG_FD_121801 | JGI IMG/M metagenome (GOLD analysis project Ga0157376, IMG submission 121801) | Miscanthus rhizosphere microbial communities from Kellogg Biological Station, Michigan, USA - M4-5 metaG | ecosystem: Host-associated > Plants > Roots > Rhizosphere > Soil | place: USA: Michigan... | reverse complement strand
TATGATTCGCATCGAAGAGACGAGTCAGGTGATGCTGATGCCTCAGTATTTTGGGGGGGCGAATAGATTTAAGAGCGAGCTTCTAGCTCGCTCTAGTTCGGATAATCGTGGGAGAAGTGTTATTGACCACGTGCTCCTTATCGACGACGATCTCTTTAATGGTGGGATCAGAGGGAATTTCAAACATAAGATCTAAGAGGAGGGTCTCTACAATCATACGTAGAGCTCTAGCTCCTGTTCCTGCTTCTTTGGCTTTCTCCGCCATGGAGCGTAGGGCTTCAGTGGTAAATGTAAGATGCACATGCTCTTCTGCAAAAAGTTGGGTATATTGCTTGATAATGGCATTTTTAGGCTGTGTTAAAATAGTGACTAGATCCTCAATGGTAAGCTCATTACAGTTGGCAATACTGTTAAAACGACCTACAAACTCGGGAATCATTCCAAAAGAGACCAGGTCTTCTGATTCTACGTGTGAAAGTAGGTAATTGGTCTCATGGGGGTCAAAAGAGCGGGCTCGTTCTTTTCCGGCGTCAAATCCAATAGTGCTTTTTCCTAGGCGCTTGGCTACTATCTTATCTAAATGAACAAAAGCGCCTCCTACTATAAAAAGAATATTTTGAGTGTTCACGCGAATATATTCTTGGTTGGGATGCTTACGGCCTCCTTTGGGAGGGATGTTGGCTATCGTGCCTTCTACTATTTTGAGTAGCGCTTGTTGAACTCCTTCACCTGATACATCGCGAGTGATTGAGACATTGGAGGAGGTTTTGCGAATTTTATCGATTTCATCTACATAAATAATACCCGTTTCTGCTCTGGCTATATCATAGTCAGCCGCTTGTACTAAACGTAAAATGATATTTTCTACATCTTCACCTACATAACCTGCCTCTGTTAGAGTGGTTGCATCTGCAATAGCAAAGGGGACATCGAGGACGGCTGCTAGTGTTCTGGCGATGAGGGTTTTGCCGGAACCTGTAGGGCCCAACAAGAGAACGTTGGATTTGCTATATTCGATAGCTCCCTCTTTTCCCATAGCGCGAACGCGTTTATAATGATTGTAGACAGCGACGGAAATAGTTTTTTTGGCTCTTTCTTGGCCTATCACATACTCATCTAGTTTTTCGCTGATCTCTTTTGGTTTTAGAATTTTTAATTCATGGTGTAGAGGTTTTTTTTCTACAATATCCATGCAAAGCCGTACGCATTTGTCACAGATAAATGTCTCTTCAGGTCCAGCGATGAGTTTTTCGACTGCTTCTTCTGAACGTTCACAAAAAGAGCAAGTGGCTTTGGAGGATTTTTCTTTTTTTGTCATATATTTAAGCCGATTTAGAATGAGTAGCGATTTTATCAATTAATCCATACTTGACCGCTTCTTCAGGGTTCATAAAAAAGTCTCTGTAAGTGTCTGCATGAATTTTTTCAATAGACTGGCCCGTAGTGTCTGATATAATTTGTTCGCACATTTTTCTAAGAGCGATAATCTCGTTGGCTTGAAGGGTCATATCAGCGGCCGTTCCCCCTACCCCACCAGAGGGCTGGTGAATCATAAGACGGCTATTGGGAAGAGCAAAACGTTTGCCTTTTGTCCCTGCTGATAAAAGAAGCGCGCCCATAGAAGCAGCGAGACCTAAACAGTAGGTGTTGATATCATATCCCATAAAGCACATTGTGTCATAAATGGCCAGTCCGGCTGTGATCATGCCGCCTGGAGAGTTGATGTAAATATTGACATCTTTTTTAGGGTCATCTGCTCGTAAAAAAAGAAGTTGAGCAATGACAGTGTTAGCAACAGCATCGTTGATTTCTGTGCCTATAAAGACAATTCTATCTTTCAGCAAGCGCGAATAAATATCCATAGCGCGTTCGCCGCGGCCTGTATCTTCGATAATATAAGGAATAGAATACATAAATAATCCTTGCTTGTGTTTAGCTTATCATGCCCAATTTTTTTAAATTTAGCAAGTTAGCTTAATTTCAGTTTTGCTTGAGATATTAAATAATCTTCTGCTGCTTCAAGAATGAGTCGAGAGTAAGCCTCTGCTTCTTTTAGATTGCCATTCTCTTGAATGTAATGATCAGATGGAGGTTTTACTAAAGCTTCTAAAATAGTGCCAGCAGGTTCTATTATTTTTTCAGGGACGATCTCTATATTTTTTTCCCTAATCATCTGATTGCATAAATAAAATAGACGGACTGATTTTTCCGACTGTTCCATCATGGCTTGCATACTGCTTTTTTGTTTTTCTGAAGAGAGATTTTTCCAATGCTCGCTAAAATCAGGATCTAAGGTTAACTGACGCATGCGAAAACGGGTTTCATCCATAATAAAACTGGAAGGTAGATCAAAAGGATGTTGGTGGAGTAAAAATTGGACCGCTTGAGAGCGCTCTTCTTCCCTTACATGAGCATCTGCTTTTTCATTTAATAGACGAGTGATGGACAGGCGTAATTCTTCAGCATTAGAAACCCCTAGCATCTGATAGTAGTTGTCATCTATAGTAGGTAGGGTAACGGTCTCTATTGCTTTTATTAAGATGCTGACTTTTTTAGGGGAAAAGGCAGCCTTTTCTTCTTCAGGCAGATCTGCATCGGGTGTGCTTATGCCCTCAATATAATCACCCAATTGTTTTTCAATAACTAAGTCCATCATCCACTTTCCCATAGAATGAGTGGTGGTTTCAAAGCGGGTATTTTGGAACAAAGAGGAAGGGGGTTCTAAGAGATTGACATCAAGAGTGACAAAATCTCCTTCTTGTACAGGGCGTTCTTTGACGGGGGTCCATGTAGAAAAGAAGAAGTGAATCTGGCGAATCGTTTCATTAATTTCTTTATCTGTCACGGCGGGTCGTGAAACCGGGTTCAGTATAAATTGATTAGGATCTACTGAAGGAGTAGTAGGGTTTGTCTCAAAAGTAAAAACAAGTGTAGATCCCTTATCTAAAGAGTGACTAGTGACATTAAAATTGATAGTCGTATTTTTTTTTAAAACGGGAATTTGAGCCAACGCTTCCGCTTCAGGAAAAGCGATATTAGCCATTTGTTGTTTCCACTCTTCTTCAATGGCCTGTGTATGTTTCTTTATAATCAGTTCTTGAGGGGCTTTGCCTTTGCGAAAACCAGGTATAGTCACCTGTTTATTCACTGCTTTAACCGCTTTTTGATAGGCAGTTTGGGTAAATAATGGAGAAGCTTGAAGGTGAAACTCCACCACGCACTTGGGTTTTTGATGTATAGTAAAAGTAAATTCTTTGCCTTGAAATATTTTTTGAGATGTCTCTATTTCTTGATCCACTAAATGCTCCTTACGGTATATAAGACAAAGCGGGCGATGAGGCTCGAACTCACGACCCTCACGTTGGCAACGTGATGCTCTACCACTGAGCTACGCCCGCACAGTCACGCAACAGATGTTACACTTAGTTGTTTTTTTTCATCAAGTAAGAAAATAATAGAGAGCTTTTGCGTAACCCAAGCTTTTTTCTAGTTTGGCTTCTTGCGAGCGATCTTGTCGATGAAAACATGAGGTTGTGCAAGAGGTCTAAAAGGTTCTTTTGACTCTTTTTTGTTGCATCACTTATCAAAAAAGAGTAAAAGAATTTAAAAAAATAACTTGTACTGAACTGTGTAAATAGGTAGTTAATTATGTTGAATTTTCGCAAGTTAAAGCAGAGCTTTGCTTCAGGAATTGTTAAAGAGGGACGCGAACTATATGAGGGAGAGAAAGTCATTGCTGCTAAAATTCTTCACTTGGATAGCAAAAGCATACGCATAAGTGGTAGAATAGTGGGTCAGTATGAAAATACTTATCAAAGCGAAATTGAGATAGATCGTCAAGAGTGTGATGCTATTGATTCGGATTGTGATTGCCCTTATAATTATGATTGTCAACACCTAGCCGCTCTATTGTTTTATTTAGAAGAAAATTTAGATGGTATTCTAGTAGCTTATTCCAAGGAGACAGATCTAACACAGGAAGATGGAGTCGAAAAAGAGCAGCTATTGGAAAAATTTAAAGAAGCAGAAACAAAAGAGGTTCAAAGACAAGAAGAGTTGTATCAGAAGCAGTTATTGCAAGAATATGTAACGGCTTCTCATATATTGGCTGCTTCCCCTTTTTTTTATTCACAGAAAAAACGTGAAATGGATAAGGCGGAGTGTTTGTTCATATTTAACCTGCCTTCACAACTTAATGGCGATATTGAAATGCAGATGGCACTTAGGTTGCCCTTTCGATCTAAACCCTTACACATTCCTAATATAAAACATTTTTTAGAATCAGTGCGTTATGAAGAGGAACTCTTTATTGGAGGCAAGCGCTACTGTTTTTCTCTAAACTCTTTTGAACCAGAAAGAGTAGAGCTTTTTTCTGGGTTAATGGAGCAGATACGCTTTGTAGAAAATGCCACTTCAGAAAAGGCTCTTCGTATTGGATTAATTGATCATGAGCTGTTTGGAATGGTTTTAGCAAAAGCTTATGATTTAGCAATGAGTCAAAGTCAAAGACGATCTTTTTCTTCAAGAGAGGAAGAGTTGCCTTTGCTTCATGGGTTTTTTGAGGGAAGTTTGGATGTTCCATTGCGCTTTTCAGCAACTTCTGCGGCACTGCGTTTTTCATTAGAATATATCCAGCCCCCCACCTCTAAAATTTTATTAAAGCCAAAAATTGTATCGGATGAGGGCTGTTTTGAATTAGGAGAGGTGCGGTTTTTAGAGTGTGTGAAACCAGGAATGTTGTGTAATAATACTTATTATCGATTTACCTCAAATATTACTAGATGTCATTTGCGTAATTTAAAACAGATGTATGACATGACTATACCCGAGCCTCTTTTTGGTACTTTTGTTGAGAATGCTTTGCCGGAGCTGGTAAAATATGCTGAAATTACTAACCAGCAAATTATTGAACATTTTGTTACCTTGCCATTTGTTGGACAGGTAGAGGCTTATTGTGATCTCTCTTACTTGGACGGAGAGTTAGAGGCCTCTCTTTATTTTTGTTATGAAAAATGTAAGTTACCTGCAGCTAGTGCTCATCTAACTAATGAGCATCTCTCTTCTTTTGTGTTGAAGGAGGGTATTTTAGCGCGCAATTTAGTGGAAGAGCAGCGTATATTAGAGGATCTTTTTCAAGATTTTACTTACAATCCTCTCAATGGCACCTATGTGGCTAAATCGGATAAAAAAATTGTGGAATTTATGACCGATATTATTCCACGCAATCAACCCCAAGTCGTATTTAATTGTCCTCAAAACCTGCTCGATCAATTTATTTATGATCAGACTACATTTAAATTAAATTTACGCCATATTGCTAAAGTCAATAAGTATGAAGTGGAATTAATTGTAGAGGGAGCATTAAAAGGGGTAAAAATAGATTTACTTTGGGAGTGTGTGGCTTCTAAAAAGGCCTTTCTCGAGTTAGATGTAGCTAAAGCTAAAACAAAAAAGAGTGTAGAAAGCGGCGGTAAAATTTCAAAAATCCTCATTCTAGATCTTGAAAAAATCAATGCTATCGTACAAATATTTGATGAGCTAGGGGTGACTATTTTAGATGATCATCGAGAGGAGAAATTATTATGGAGTTTAGCAGGTGTTGAAGCTTCTCATTTTGCCGATTTACCTATAGAGTTTACGATTACTGATCAGTTAATAAATGTACGTGAGCAGATGCTTGGGGAGAAAAATTTAGTATGTAGTCCGATTCCTGAGGAGATTCAAGCCACGCTTCGCACTTATCAAGTAGAGGGAGTGCGTTGGATTGAAAAATTACGCTTTATGTATTTAAATGGCATTTTAGCAGACGATATGGGACTGGGTAAAACCTTACAAGCTATCATTGCAATCACCCAGTTACATCTACAAAAGGGCTCTTCTCTTTCCTTAATTGTAAGCCCTACCTCCTTACTTTATAATTGGAAAGAAGAATTTCATAAATTTAATCCAAAATTAAAAGTGATGGTCATTGATGGGGTGCCTCAAAATCGTAAGATGCTGATTGAAAATATTGCTGATTATACTGTCATTATTACATCCTATACCCTTTTGCAAAAAGATATTGATAGCTATAAAGATATTTCGTTCTCCTATGCCATTCTAGATGAGGCTCAACATATTAAAAATCGAGGTACCCGTAATGCTAAATCAGTAAAGATGATACAGGCGGAGCATCGATTAATTCTCTCTGGAACCCCTATTGAAAATTCTTTGGATGAGTTATGGAGTCTATTTGATTTTCTTATGCCGGGCTTTTTAAGCACTTTTGAAAGATTTTCAGAGAAATATATTCGTACGACAGGTGCGGAAGGGGTTAAAAATTTACAATATTTACGTAAAAAAGTGACCCCTTTTATTATGCGTAGGATGAAGAGTGATGTCTTAGAAGATCTACCAGCTATTTCGGAAATTGTCTATCATTGTCAGTTAAGCAATGTGCAGTTAGAGCTTTATCGTTCTTATGCACAATCCGCTCGTGACGAATTGGTTAAATTGGTAGAGCGCGATGGTTTTGATCGCGTACAGATCCATGTATTAGCTACTTTAACGCGTTTAAAGCAGATTTGCTGTCATCCAGCTATTTTTGCGAAAGAAACAGCAGAGCCAGGCGATTCTGCTAAGTATGATATGTTGTTAGAGCTTTTACAAACGCTAGTTGCAGCCAAGCATAAAACGGTTATTTTCAGTCAATATACGCGTATGTTGCAGATTATGCGCCATGATTTAGAGCAGATGGGTATTCGTTTGGCTTATTTAGATGGATCTAGTAAAAATCGTCTAGAGATTGTTAAAAAATTTAATGAAGATAGTAATTTATCCGTTTTCTTAGTCTCTCTAAAAGCAGGAGGGACGGGACTTAATTTAGTAGGTGCAGATACGGTGATTCACTACGATATGTGGTGGAATCCTGCTGTAGAGAGTCAAGCTACTGATCGTGTACATCGTATGGGACAAAAACAATCTGTCTCTGCTTATAAACTCATTACGTTAGGATCTATTGAAGAAAAAATAGCCGAGATGCAAAAAAAGAAAAAAGGATTGGTCAAGAAAGTGGTGAGTTGCGATGATGAAGCGATTGCTAAATTGACATGGGAAGATGTCTTGGAGCTTTTGAAAACTTAAATTATGACTCAAAAAAAACAAAAATTAACCGATATATTTACACATTTAACTCAGAGCATTTTTAATAAATGCGGCCAAGTGGCCGGCTTGCTTGCTAATGATATTGGGATCGACCTAGGTACAGCTAACACGCTAGTTTATTTAAAAGGGAAGGGGATTGTTCTGGCAGAACCCTCTGTGGTAGCGGTAGACTCTGTGACAGGAGAAGTTCTAGCTGTAGGACATAAAGCGAAAGCGATGTTAGGGAAAACTCCTCGAAAAATTCATGCCGTTCGTCCTATGAAAGATGGCGTGATTGCCGATTTTGAAATTGCCGAGGGAATGATCAAAGCCTTAATTAAGCGGGTTACCCCTCCTCGTAGTTTATTTCGTCCAAAAATTTTAATCGCTGTTCCCTCTTGTAGTACAGGTGTGGAAAAACGGGCTGTAGAAGATTCTGCACTCAGGGCAGGGGCTCAAGAAGTGATCCTCATTGAAGAGCCAATGGCAGCGGCTATTGGAGTAGACTTACCCGTCCATGAGCCTTTTGCCAATATGATTATTGATATTGGAGGTGGGACTACAGAAATAGCGATTATCTCTTTAGGCGGTATTGTAGAATCGCGTTCTGTACGTATAGCAGGTGATGAATTTGATGAATGTATTATTAACTATATGCGCCGTACTTATAATTTAATGATTGGACCGCGCACAGCAGAAGAAATTAAAATGACCATTGGTTCAGCTTATCCTTTAGGGGATCATGAGTTGGAAATGGAAGTGCGGGGTCGAGATCAGGTGGCGGGCTTACCTATTACCAAGCGTATTAATTCTGTTGAAATCCGCGAATGTTTAGCAGAACCTATTCAACAAATTATAGAAAGCGTTAAGTTGACTCTTGAAAAATGCCCTCCCGAACTTGCAGCTGATCTAGTAGAGCGTGGTATGGTGCTAGCCGGTGGAGGAGCTTTAATTCAAGGTTTAGATAAAGCGCTCATTAGAGCTACAGGGCTGCCTGTTATTGTAGCCGCTCATCCTTTATTAGCCGTCTGTTTAGGCACAGGCAAAGCTTTAGAATATTTAGACAAATTTAAAAAGCGTAAATCAATGGCTCTTTAATGACGAATTGGACCCCTCACGAGAAGCTAAATGCATGGCTCGATGACATGGTGGCTCTTTGTAAGCCTTCGAGTCTTCATATTTGCGATGGATCTCAAGAGGAGTATGAAACCCTTTGTCAATTACTAATTCATAAAGGGGTCTTTGTTCCTTTAAAACAAAGGGCTAATAGCTTCTGGTGCCATTCTGATCCGCAAGATGTAGCACGTGTTGAAGAAGCTACCTTTATTTGTTCTCAAAATCAAGAAGAGGCAGGACCTACTAATAATTGGCGCGATCCTGTAGAGATGCGGCACCATTTATTAAAATTATTCGCTGGTTGTATGCAGGGAAGAGTAATGTATGTTATTCCCTTTTGCATGGGCCCTATCGGATCTCCTTATTCTGTCATGGGAGTGGAAGTAACCGATTCTCCTTACGTGGTCTGTAATATGCGCATTATGACCCGTATAGGCTCTTCAGTATTGAATCTTTTGGAAGATTTTGTTCCCTGTTTACACTCAGTGGGAGTGCCATTGCAGCCAGATGAAAAAGACATGGCTTGGCCTTGTCGACATGACCAAAAATATATTGTGCATTTTCCTGAAACTAGAGAGATTTGGTCCTTTGGAAGTGGGTATGGCGGTAATGCCCTATTGGGTAAAAAATGTTTAGCATTAAGGATCGCATCGGTCATGGCACGCGATGGGGGCTGGTTAGCAGAACATATGCTCATTATAGGAGTTACTAATCCCGCCGGTGAAAAAAAATATATGGCAGCGGCCTTTCCTAGCGGCTGTGGCAAAACCAATTTAGCGATGCTTCAGCCCTCTTTGCCAGGCTGGAAAATAGAGATGTTAGGGGATGATATTGCCTGGATGAGATTTGGATCAGATGGTAGAGTATATGCTATCAATCCAGAGTTTGGTATTTTTGGAATCGGTCCTGGCACTTCGACCTCTTCTAATCCTAATGCAATGACTACTATCGAAAAAAATACTATTTTTACCAATACGGCTTTTACTGCAGAGGGAGATATCTGGTGGGAAGGGATGACGCTACAACCTCCTTCCTCATTAACTTCTTGGAAAGGGGTGCCTTGGAGTTCTGATTTAGCCATCCCTGCTGCTCATCCTAATGCCCGCTTTACCGTTCCTCTTAGCCAATCTCCTATTTTAGATCCCCTCTGGGAAGATCCTAAAGGAGTGCCTATTTCAGCGATTATTTTTGGGAGTAGACGCTCTACCGTTATTCCCCTTGTCTATGAATCTTTTAATTGGGAGCAGGGGGTCTTTATAGGGGCTAGCCTCTCTTCCGAGATGACAGCCGCTGCTAAAGGAGAGGTAGGTAAATTGCGTCACGACCCTTTTGCAATGCTCCCTTTTTGTGGATATAATATGGCAGATTATTTTAAACACTGGCTCCATTTTTCTACTAAAGAACATTTGCCCCGTATTTATTCTGTCAATTGGTTTCGCAAAAATAGTGAGGGTCAATTTGTATGGCCGGGATATAGCGAAAATATACATGTTTTGAAATGGATCTTTGAAAGAACCTCAGGTGAGGGTGATGCAAAAGAAACCCCTCTAGGCTTTATTCCAGAGCATATGGATCTATCTGGATTGAATGTACGTATAGCCTCTCTTTTTTCTATTGATAATCAAGCTTGGCGTAAAGAAGCGGAAGAGATACGCAGCTACTTTGCTCTGTTTGGAGAGCGCTTGCCTAAAGAGCTTATAGATCAACTCAATGCATTAGAAGAGCGCTTAGGAGTTTAAGAGCTACATTTTTCTCCAGTAAAAATTAGCTCAAATATCATCTTGCGCATACTTAGCGAATGATCCTCTCTTGCATAACCTACCTTCTTTGGACTGGTGTAATCCTCCTTGAACCTCTTTTAGCGCTCGTGGATTTTTATAGAGCCAAAGTTCACGTGCTGGTATTTCTGCCATAGGTTCTAGAATGATCTTGTCTCCCTCAGTATAAGCTCTAAAAGAACAAATTTCATAATCAGGTAATGTTATATGTTGATCTCCTCTTTTTAATAAACTTTATTATAGAATAAGTAGATAATTGCGTCAATAAAACAGTGAACCATTGAAACAAATAATAATTTTTTATAATTCAAAGGAGGGAATTGACCAGGTTTTCTTGAGAGTCTTTCGAGGGAAAAGTTCAAACTAATTTTAAAAGAGGAGCTAATCCATAAACCTTAATTAAGCAAGGAAAAATGATAAAAAATTTGTAACTTCAGTTAATTGAAAATTGATATTGTTAATAAATAAATATTCATTTAATATATTAAATTCATTTTTCATAATTAAACAAAAAAGGTTTTTAGTATGGCTAATCCTGTTATATCCCTAGAGAGAAGAGAAGCTCCAGCGCTTCAGTATTTTAATCCTGCAGAGACTTTTCCCTTAATGGAGATGTTACGAGGGTTGTTCCTAAAAAGCATAAGCTTTCTCGATGCTGCCTCTTTTATAAATTTGCGCTCAAGTAGTAGATCCCTGCATCATTTGACTAAGGAAGCGGCCTGTACAAACCCAGAATTCATGGAACTTTGTGTCGCATCAAATTTGGCAAGCGCCGTCTTTTTTCGCGAGATCTATGCACAAAAAATTGAACAAAAAAAAAGCACCTCCTTTGAAGACGAGCCTTACACTCTGCAAAGAGTGATTGGAGAGGTTTTATTTATTCTTTCTCATCCTTCCCAAAGGGCTAAAATGGACAATTTTCTACAAATACGCGATCTAAAAACCGGTTGGGAGACTCGTTTAAAATTAGTCATTCCTATTGAAAGCATTGAAGTGATAAATAGACCAGAACCTACCCTCATTCTTGCCCATAAAAAGGAAGGAATCAGGAAAGTTATATTAGATCAGCTACTTCAACTCGCTAAAGAGGGTGATAGTCTCGATATCAGCACCTTAACAACTGTCACTCCTCATTCACAAAAGGCTCTTTCACTGGCGCCCACTTGCCAATATGCTCTTTGGGATCGCTTGGAGGTTTTGAGAGAGGAAAATTTCTCTCCTGTGATAAACACAAGAAACGATTTAATAGCTATCGCTTATCAAGACAAAGTTATAGTACAGAATATAGAAGAGATTGGAGCCCCTCTTATTTTCAACTTTCAAGATGCTAGATACCTCGCCTTGTATGATGATTCTATATTATGTGTGTCAAGCGACCAGTGGGCCCTTTTTCTCTTACGTAGGGATGACGAAGGGAGCTCTCAAGAGCCCCTCGTTAGAAAGCTCAGAATAGTCAATCAACCTCTCTTTACATTTGGAAAGCGCTTTGATAATAAGATTGTGATCGCTCAAAGAGAAGGTAATTATCGCAGATTGGGTATACAAATAGGGTTCGTATACGATTTAGAATCGAAAGAGCTTAAGCCGCTAAAAGATAAAACAAATAAGGGAGACCAGTACTATACGCTAAATAGTCTACTTTCCTATGAAAATCGCCTTTTTGGCGCCTCCTATCGTTATAATGAGTGGCACAATGCCGAGTACGATATTCCTGTCCTTAAGAACCCAAATTCTTTTCTTGAGTGTAATCGGGAAGGGGTTATTCATACGATGGAAAAAGTCGCTCATGTGGTTATATTAGCTACATCAAGGCGCATTTACCTACACGTACTCAACGGTCAATTTGATAGGACTAAGCTCATTATAGCCAAACTCTATCCTAAACTCAAAGGGTTAGAGCTATTCGAACTCGATGAAAGATTAATTACTCTGCAAGTTCAAAAGCGCTATTTAATTACTGAGACACTTAAAAAGGAGTATAATGAGGAAAGAAATATAATAGAAACGCGCCGAGTAAGAGTGTATGATCTCTTAGATTCTGCTCTAACAGTTAGAGAGTCTGAAGAAAAAAAAGGTAATGAATAATTTTTAGAGAAAGCAAGATCTCAAAGTGATACCGCCAGAAAAGACCAAAAAATCAAATCGCAAAAAATAGATAGTATTGAATGAAACACAACCTATTTTTTACGATTGAATTTATCGACAGCTTTCAAAATTCCATAAAGCTGGTTGCTTAAAGGTGAGTTATAAAGCTCATTTGAGTTTTATTAGCAGCTAGTGCGTAAAATTTGCATTATCTGGCATCATGATGCAAAAGCAGAGAGTCGATGGAAAAAGTAGATACAGTTTCAAATATAAAGAAGCGAGCATTACCGATTCTAAGACGTCATCATGTCAAGCGAGCTGCAATTTTTGGTTCTTTTGCTCGTAGAGATGCTAAAGTGCGAAGCGATATTGACATCCTGATTGAATACAAGACAAAAAATAAAAGTCTCTTTGAT
>Ga0157376_10002461_pt1 | contig 12520 bp, 9 predicted proteins | sample M45metaG_FD_121801 | JGI IMG/M metagenome (GOLD analysis project Ga0157376, IMG submission 121801) | Miscanthus rhizosphere microbial communities from Kellogg Biological Station, Michigan, USA - M4-5 metaG | ecosystem: Host-associated > Plants > Roots > Rhizosphere > Soil | place: USA: Michigan... | reverse complement strand
CGCCAGATTGCGGCGCGCGCCGGTGATCAAATTATCCAGGCCTACGACGCTGTGGCCATCCGCCAGTAACCGGTCACACAAGTGCGAACCGATGAAACCGGCGGCCCCCGAAACCAAGTGTTCCATCTTCTAAATCTTAACGTCTACGGGAATGCGCATGCTACTTTTGAGAAGGTGCCGGGTTTCTCCCCTCTTGAAATTATTGTGTTCGTGATGCTGCTGGCGGCTTCGGCTGGCGGGTTTGGACTGCGCTTTGGCAGAGTGGTGCGCAAGATCCGCGAGGCTAAGCCGGATGCCGATTTCAAGCTGGGCTCGGTGGGCAAACGCGTTTGGGATTTCGTGTCCGAGGTCCTGCTGCAGAGTAAGGTGATTCGTGAGCGGCCTCTGCCGGGAATCGCTCACGCTTTCGTTTTCTGGGGGTTTTGCGCGTTTGCGCTGATCACGCTGAACCATTTCGCCATGGGCGTCAACGTGGTGTTCCTGGAGCGCGATCGCTGGGCTGGCGGATTCTATTACTATTTTGCCGGGGCGTTCGCGATAGCTGTCGCGGTCTCGATCGCGGGGCTGTTTGTCAGGCGGTTTTTGGTGCGTCCGCGTTGGTTGGGGGCGAAAGTTTCAAAAGAGTCGGGAGTCATTGCGTTACTAATCTTCGTGCTGATGGCGACCTATTTGGCGACCTTCTGGTACGGCGACAGCAAGCCGCTGTGGTGGGCGCACACGTTAGCGCTGCTGGTATTTCTGCCGCTGATCCCGCATACCAAGCATCTGCACCTGGTGCTGAGTCCGGTGACGGTGTTTCTTTCGCGCGGCGAGTTCTCGCATATTCCGCCGCTGGCGGGGGATGAAGATTTTGGGCTGGACACCGGCAAGGACTTGACGCGCATCGTGGCGCTGCAGGCGTATTCTTGCGTCGAGTGCGGACGCTGCACGCAGCATTGTCCGGCCGCGAATACCGGGAAGGTTCTGGATCCCAAGAAAATTGCGCTGGGCGTGCGCGACTACTTGAACGAGTTCGGCGCGGGTTCGGAGGAGCCGCTGCTCGGCAAGCACCTGTCGCAGGAGGCGGCGTTTCAGTGCACCACTTGCGGCGCTTGTGAATTTCAGTGTCCGGTGGGTATCGAGCATCTGCCTATCATCATTGGACTGCGCCGTGGGGCCGTGAACACTGGCAAGTGGGAGGACGAGTACGGGACTAAGCTATTTTTGGCGCTGGAACGCAACGGTAACGCGCTGGGCTTCAGTAATACCGAACGCGACAAATTCATTCAGAAGCAGCAATTCCCGATCTTCGACGGGACGCAGGAATACTGTCTGTGGCTGGGCTGCATGGGCGCTTACGATCCGCAGGGGCGGGAGATCGCGGCGTCGTTCGCGCGCGTGATGGCGCATCTGGGAACTACGTTCGGCGTGCTCAAGAAGGAAAAGTGCACGGGCGATCCGGCGCGGCGTCTGGGCAACGATCTGGTGTTCCAGCAGCTCGCGGAGCAGGGTCTGGAGACGTTCAAGCAAGCTAAGGTGACGAAGATCGTTTCGATTTGTCCGCACTGCGTACGGACTATTTCTGTCGATTGGCGGGAGTTTGGGGTGGCACCGGAGATTGAGCATCATAGCGAATTCATGGCGCGCTATCAGGATCAGCTTCCGCGGGCCGATACTGGCGACAAGATCGTTTATCACGATCCTTGTTATTTGGGGCGCTATCGCGGGACTTACGATGAGCCGCGAGCGGTGCTGGGGCGGTCGGGCGAAGTGATCGATCCGCCGCGGTCGCGGGAGCGTAGCTTTTGTTGCGGGGCCGGGGGCGGACTCGCCTTCCTGGGAGAAGAAACCGGGGAGCGCGTCAGCCACAACCGCGCGCAGGAATTGGTGGCCACTGGGGCGAACGTGGTGGGCACGGCTTGCCCGTTCTGCAATACGATGTTTCGCGATGCGCTGGCAGCCGGAACCAGCTCCGGCGCGCCGCCGAAATTGCTAGACATCGCGCAGATCGCGGCGGCCTCCCTACCGCTTCCGCGCGCAACTGCCGAATAAAGATATCCTAAAGGGCGATGCGGACTGTCGTCACATTCGCGCTGTTCTGCTTACTCGCGAGGGGCGAGGGGAAGCCGCCCGCCAGGCCTGCGCCAAAGGTTACGGCCGAGCAACGCGCGGCGCAATCGATGCTGAAGGCGCTGAGCTTGCGCGACCGCGTCGGGCAACTGGTGATGGGCGCCTATTATGGGGACGCTCCCAGCGCGCGTTCTAAGGAACTCACAAAATTCCGTCACTGGGTGAAGGACCTGCACATCGGCGGCTTCATCATGGTGAACCGGGTGCAAAACGGTCTGGCGCGTACGGCTGAGCCGCATACCATGGCGCTGTTCTTTAACCAGATGCAGAAGATGTCGAAGACGCCGCTGCTGATCGGCGCGGATTTCGAGCGCGGCTCGTCGATGCGGGTCAGCGACACCGTACGCTATCCCTTCAACATGGCTTACGCCGCGGCGCGCGATGTGGATGCGGCGCGCGCAGAGGGTCTGGCCACGGCGCGGGAGGCGCGCGCGCTCGGCGTACAGTGGGTCTTTGCGCCGGACGCGGACGTCAACAATAATCCGCTGAATCCGGTGATTAATATTCGCTCTTACGGCGAGAATCCGGATGAAGTTGCCGAGCACGTGGCTGCCTACATCGACGGTGCGCATTCCGATCCTAAAAACATAGTGCTGGTTTCGGCGAAACATTTTCCGGGACACGGCGATACCAATATCGACAGCCATCTGGACCTCGCGCGTCTCGACGCCACGCGCGAACACATGAATGATGTGGAATTGAAACCGTTTCAAGCCGCGATTAATCACGGTGTCGATTCCATCATGACGGCGCACATGACGGTGCCGGCGGTTGAGCCCAACGAAATTCCGGCTACGGTTTCGGCGCGGGTGCTTACTGGCTTGTTGCGCGAGGACCTGGGATTCAAGGGTCTGGTGGTCACGGACGCTATGGATATGGCCGGGCTTACCAAGCAATTCAACAATGGCGAAGCTTCCGTGCGTGCCATCGAGGCGGGCGCGGATGTGCTGCTGATGCCGGCCGATCCCGGCGCCTCCATTCGCGCCGTGATGGCTGCGGTGGCGCAAGGGCGGATCTCGCGGCAGCGGATCGATCAGAGCGCCCTGCGGGTGCTCGAGGCCAAGGTGCGCGTGGGGCTCACCAAGAAGAAGATTGTCGATTTGGATGCGGTCAGCGACGCGCTGGATCTGGATGAGGAGAGCAATCGTGCGCAGGATGTGGCCGACCGTGCTCTAACGCTGGTGAAAAATGACGGCGGCGTGGTGCCGTTGTTCGCGCCGAATCAGGCGTGCCTGGTGGTTTCCGCGGGAGTACGGCTGTCGACCTTCGGGCAGCGGCTGGCGCAGGAATTCCGTAAGCGGGCGCCGCAGGCTCGTGTTGCTTTCGTCGATAATTCGCTGCCGCTAGCGGCGCTGGATGCTGTGATCGGCGATGTGTCGGTGTGTTCGGCGCTGGTGTTCGCTACTTTCACTACGAATCCGATGCTGGGCGGCGATCTGCCGGCTTATCTGGAAAAACTGTCGCAAGGTTCGACTCCGGTGGCGCTGGTGTCGTTTGGCAATCCCTACTTGCTTTCGGGATTCCCGAAAGTGAACGGCTATCTGGCGGCGTTCAGCACGGCTACGCCGTCGGAGATTTCGGTGGTGAAGGCGCTGATGGGCGAAATTCCGATCACGGGGCACCTGCCGGTCACCATTCCGAATTTTGCGCAGTACGGGGACGGGATTCAGCTTCCGGTTAAAACGAAATCCGCTCCGTCAGCGAATTGAGTTCGCCTTCGAGCGCGGTCTTCTTCTTGCGCAGGTCGCTTTGGGTATCGCGTAGCGCGGCGAGTTTAGTTTCGGCGGCGGCCAACTGGCGCGCGTAGGCTTGCACCTGATCCTGCTGGCCGCTCACGCGATTCAGGCTTTCGATGTTGCTACGCAGACGGGTCTGATCCTGCGTGAGGCTGGTGACGTCGGCATCGGCCTGGCGAATGGCGGCGTCATTGGCGGCGACCTCGCGCTTCTTCTGCGCGATCTGATCGAGCTGGCGGCGTGCGGCTTCGTTCAGGGATTTGTTCTGCACGTAGACGGCGAGTACGTCCGGCGTCAGATTCGTGACGGAAACGGATTCGTCGTAGACGCGTTCCTCGCGCACGGGGAAGGTTTCCGTTCCCGAGGCGGCCAGCTTCACTTCGAAGCGATAGGCGCTGGGCGTGGTTTCCGTGGGCTTGCGTTCCATCAGCGTGTAGCCGGGACGCTGGCTGTGCTCGATCACTAGCGTCTTGGCCTTCGCGTCGACATTCTTGATGGTGTAGGTTTTGGTTTCCTGCAGGGCGGAGTGCGTGGTCAGGATGCCGCGCTGGAAATGGATTTCGCGGACCACAGCTTGCGAGGAATCAAAGGCGGTGGTGACACGGGTTCCCAGGTCGACGCCGTAGCTGATGAGCCGCTTGTCGCTCATGGGGAGGGTCTCGACCAAGGCTTCGCCGGCGTAGGTTCCGGCGTCGTATACGGTGATGGGGCCGCCGTCGAGCGTTTTGCCGGTGTTGTTGGTGAGTTCGGCGGCATCGCGCGGGTTGAGGCCGTAACTTTCTGAATACACCAGCAGCTTGCGCGCGCCGATTTTCTGTTGGAGGAAAGGCAGCATCGCGGATTCACCCTGCTTCACGGTGACAGGTGCGGCGAAGCTGTACTCGAACAACTCGCCGGCCTGGCGCGTATCGGCGGTTGCGCCGAAAGAAGAAGGGGAGATGAGGTCAGTCATCATGAGATTGCGGCCGTTCAAAGGAAGGGCGCCTGTCTGGGCCTGGACCTGAACCTTCGGAGCCGCCGCCCGTTGATCCTTGGCCGCTTCCATCGCACCCTGGTACACAATGGGAGACGCGGCCTGGTTCTCGGCCAGTTCCGCAAAGGGGCGCTGGATATAACGCGGCAGGTACAGTTGCGTGATGAAGGACACTGGCTTGCCGGACACCACGGCCAGGCGCACGTTGGTCCAGTCGTCGCCCGAGGTGTTGTCGATGATGGCCCAGCCTTCGAGCGTCGGCTCGCCGGCCGCGCCGAACATCAGGCGATAGCTCGATTTCCACACGGGGGCGGGCGTCATGTAGCTGGCAATTAACTGGCGCGCGCCGGAACTCACGGCATCGATGTAGACGCTGCGGCGGTCGCGGGCGTGGGACTGGTTCAGGACGGTGAGATACGCCGCTAGTTGGTTTTGCAGTTTAGGATCGCTCAGCTTCACGGCGCTGGCGGCGCCCAGATCGAAGCTGCGGATGTCGCCGGAGTCCATCAGGAGTACCAGTACCTCGCGCTGCGATTTGTCGGACTGTTCGACCACGCGGGCGCTGATGATGACGCCGGCGGCATCGCCCGCGCCCAATTTCACTTCGATGCGCGCACCCTTCATCTGATCGAGAAACGCAGCGAGCGAGGCGCCCGCGCCCAGGCGGAAGGGGAAGTCTTCCAAACGCTTCTCCAGGGGATCGCTCGAATCGTAACGCACTCCGTTCACTTTTCCGCCGTTGCGGTCTGTAACGGTCAGCGACTTGAGGACATCATTCATGTCGTCGGGCTTGAAATCGAGGCGCGCTGTCTCGCCGGGCTTCAACTCGCCAGAGCGCTCCAGGTGGGCTACGCCATGCTTATACAGCGTCACTTCGGTAATGGGAAGGTCGGCCGCGGAGAGTACTGGAACGAGGAGCCAAAGCGGCGAGATACGCCAAAACATTTTCATAACCTCCTGTTTTTTGTGGACTTGACAGCGGCAAGCACCAAGCGTCAGACTCGAAGAGTTATTGTCCATTTCAGTCTATCGGATGGGAGACGCTAGCCTTGCATAGAAATTTGACGCCGTGTACCTGGAATAAGTTCCTGGGGCGAATGCTAGGCGGGGCTCTACTGGTGGCGGCGGCGGCCACCGCCGGGGCCCAGAACAACACTATTAATTTGAGCGAGTACCAGGGGCCCGGAGTCTTGAGCCGCGGAGTGGGCGACATCGGCATGCGGAGCGGCGAACAAGTCCAGTTGCGCTATTATGCCGGGGTCTCCGGCACGATCGAAACCAACCTGGCGCCGTTCGCTGTGGATGCACAAGGGAACCTGATTCGCATCCACAATCTTTACGGACTGGAATTGTCGGGGGGCGTTTACGGCGTGCATAGCTGGAAGCGGTCGCAACTAGCGGTGGACTACCTAGGCTCCTACCAGAGGAACTTGAATTCGAACGCGTACAACGGAAGCAATCAGAGCCTGAGCCTGGGCTACACGGTGCAAGCCACGCGGCGTTTGACGGTGGATTTGCGCGAGTCCGTGGGCACGGCTCTGTCGGGGATTGAGGCCTACGGCAATACGCCTGCCGATCCCCATGCCGCGTTTACTCCCACTACGATTTTGTTCGACGCTCGAACCAATTACGGGCAGTCCTCCCTGTTTGCAACCTATGCGGAATCTGCCCGCACCTCTTTCAGCTTTGGCGGCTCCGCCTTCATCCAGGACCGCAAATCCGTGGGGCTAGCCAATGCATACGGCTACGATTTCACGGGAAGCATGCAGCACCGTCTGTCGAGGACCACCACCGCGGGCGCAACCTACACGTATTCGCACAACGAGTTCAAGGCCTTTCAAAGCTACTCCGATTCCAATACTTACCACGGCACTTTTGCCACTGTCCTGGGGCGCTTTTGGACATTTTCGCTGGAGGGGGGCGTGACCGTCAGCGAAGTGAACAGTCAAGTCACTCTTGCGCTCGATCCTGTTTTGGCTGCTCTGCTGGGCCGGCCGACGATCACGGCAGCGAGCTACGTGCGCGCAATTTATCCCAGCGGCACGGCAACCCTGCAGCGTAAATTCCGCAACGCGACTCTGGGGTTCAATTACTTCCGCGGACTGAATTCGGGAAACGGAATCTACACCGCATCGCGCCTGGACACCGCCATGATGTCCATCAGCTACACCGCGGCGCGCAAGCTAAACTTGGGTTTGAGTGGCGGCTACACCGGCTTGGTGTCGATTGGGCAGGACCTGCTGAAGTTCAGTCAATATTCGGGGTCCCTCGGCTTAACCTACACGCTGGGCCGGGGAATCCATGCTTCGGCAAGCTACCTATTCGCGGAACAGGAGGGTACCGGGGTCAACTATAACCGCAGCAGTTCGCGCGCCGTTCTGGGCCTGATCTACAGCCCCGGGTCTCTTCCTTTGGCGCTGTGGTAGCTCGCCTATCACTGATCACCAGTCACTCATCCATGGACTCCCCCTGCCTGCTGCTGGTTGACGATGAACCTGCGCTGGCGAATCTCCTGAAAAGATACCTGGAACGCCTGGGCTATCAAGTGGACGCGTGCACGCATCCGGACGCGGCGCTCAAATTGCTGGACGAGAATCCCGCGCGCTATCGGCTGCTGGTGACGGACCTAACGCTGCCGGACATGAACGGCGAAGAACTGGTGCTGCGTTCGCGCGAGAGGACTCCGCAGCTTCGCGCCATTATTGCGAGCGGATATCCTTACGAGCCGCGCGCGGCGGGAGTGGAGTTCCTGCAAAAACCGTTTCAGCCGGCGGTGCTAGCGCAGGCTGTGGAGCGGATTCTTAAAGCGTAACGTCCCCTAATTGCGGCCACACCAGTCCGGTGTAGCGCACATGCCTGACGCGCAAGAGGGCGCGCTGTCTTTGGCGATGCCATTGGTGCGAGCCGCGAAGCTTGAAACCTGAGTGGTGACATGATCGTGGCCGCAGGACGGGCATTCGGCGGCTTCGGGCGCACTCGACCGCACCAGCTTCTCGAACTTGCTTCCGCAATCATCGCAACGGTATTCAAAGATGGGCACGCGTTTTACTCCAGTAGGGCTGTTGCTATTTTATCAATCCACTGGGTCACTTCGGCGGGGGGCGCTTGAAAGTCGTTCACCAGAATGGAAAACGCGAGTTGTCCGTGGGTGGTGCTGTCGGCGTAACCGGAGAGCGCTAGGGCACGGTTGAGGGTTCCAGTCTTCGCGCGCACGCCGCGGCCGCCGGACATGCAGCACAGGCGGCGACTCAGAGTTCCGTCTTCGCCGCCGGCGGGGAGTAGTGAAGCCCACAGGGCGCTGTCGGCCGATTGGGCTTCGCGCGTCAGGATCTGGGTGAGCAGACGGGGCGTCACCAGGGTGTTGCGGGCTAGGCCGGAGCCGTCTTCTAAGCGCCAGTCGCCTGGCTGTGCCCCGGCGGTGGCGGTGAGATAGGCGGTCATTTCGGCGAGTCCGGCGGCGGTGGAGCCTTCGCCGCGCGTTACGCGGCCGACTTCGCGCAGGAGCAGTTCGGCGTGCAGATTCTCGCTGATCTTGTCCATCACCTGGAGCAAGTCGGCTAGCGGCGGCGAGGTGCGGGAGGCTAGCTCTTCGCCCTCTACTGCCAGGTAGGGTTCACCGAGGCCTCGATGGCGCGCGACTGGGCGACCGTGGATGGCGATGCCGCGGCGGGTGAGGGCGTCGTAGAGGGCGGATGCCGCGAAGAGTGCGGGGTCGTCCACTGGCAGAATCTCGGTTGCGCTACTGCCTAACGGAATAGCGCCGGTGAGTTGCCATTGGCGGGAGCGCGCCACTCGCCTCACGTTGACCGCGGATTCAACGCCGCGCGCTGACGTTTTCACGCGATTATCGATGGTCAGATACTCGAACGCCGGGGAGAGAGTGAGCGTGGTGGAAAAAATCGAAACTGTAACGGTGTTGTCGTTCACTGAAAGCGCGCTCACGGGGGCGCCGTAATCGCGCAGGGTATCGTCTTCGGTCCAGCTGGAAGGATAGGGGTCCCAGGGGAAGAGGCGGTCGTCGCCGACGATGTCACCGTCGATGCGTTGCACGCCGCGGGCTGCGATTGCGTCCGCTAGTTGCTCGATCGCCTGCAACGGTGGTCCCGGACGTTGATCCTTGCTATAGGGGAACGTGCGGCCTGAAAGCGAGGGATCGCCTGACCCTATCATCACTACGTCACCGGAGGGTTCGCGCACTACGCGCGTGGTGAAGCGGTAATCGGGGCGCAAGCGTTCGAGCGCTAGCGCGGAGGTCAGGATTTTCAAATTCGACGCGGGGAGGAATAGGCGGTCCGCATTCTTGCTGTAGAGCGTCTTGCCGGTGGACGCTTCTACTACGTGAATGCCGGCGAATCCTAGTGCGGGGCTTTCGGCGGTTAGAGCGTCCAGGCGTTGCTCAAGATCGGCCGCAGAGCAGGCTGTAGCGAAGCACGCCAGCGCTACGACGTAGGGGCGCATCAGGTACTCGGATGCAGCAAGGCGCTGAGGCGCGCTTCGAGCCAAACCAGTCCCAGAAGTGCGAAGACGATTATTGAGCCGACGAGCGGAAGTCCCATCACGGCGCGTACGTCGAGCAGCCATGCGAAGTAACCCAAGGTGCAAGGAGCCAGCAGGCCGCCCACCATGGCGAAGGAAAAAATGCCGTTGTAAAAACCGGGGTGGTAATAGGGGAAGCGGTGGCCGATTTTTTCGACCACTAGCGGGTAGATGGGGGCGAAGGCACCGCCTAGCAGCAACACTCCCATGACGGCGCCGAAGCCGTTGTTGGTGTCGAGCAAAATGGTGCAGGCGAACATGGCCACCAGCACGCTTAGCAGCAGGAGACGGGTATGGCGCATGCGCGGGAGAATCCACTGGGCGACGACGCGGCCGACCAGCAGAGCCATCCAGTAGAGGGCCAGAATCAGCACGGAATCCGCGGGGCTCATACCCAGGCGCTGGCTTAAGAACAGGGGCAGCCATCCAGCGATGGCCCACTCGTTACCGAATTGAAAAAACAAAACCAGGCTGAACAAAACCGCGCCCGGGCTCTTCATTTCTGCCAGGACGGCGCGCCCCGAAGGTCCTTCGGAGACTGCGGGGGGAGCGAAACGCGTGCGGGCGTAAATCACGGCGAAAATCGCGGGGATTAGGGCGATCCAGATCTGAATGGCGGAGGCGGTGTAAAAGTAGAACGCGCGCGAGATAAGGAGCGCCACGCTGAAGCAGCCGAGTCCGAATAAGATTCCGCCTAGATTCACGGTAGCGGCGGGATCGTTGCGGTACATCGGCGAGATGGCGTGAAAAATCGCGGTGTGCAGCATGCCGGCGCCGGCTCCCAGAAGTAGAATGCCGGGCAGGCGCAACCAAGCGTCGTAGGGCGGTGAGAAGAAGGCCAAGTACAGCAGCGCGATCGACGCCAGGGCGCACGCACAGGTGAGCGTGCACGCCAATCCACGCTTGCGCATCAGCCAGGGTGCGGTTCGCACCGACAGCAGTACTCCCAGAATCAGGGCGACGAAGTACAGGCCGATCATCCAGTAATCAGACTGCAGATGGTTCCCCCAGGACGGCAGAATCGCTCCTAGAAACGCCAGCAGAACGCCGGATACGAAGAACCCGGCAAGCGCCTTGAGAGGAGCCGCGGCCGCGAGCTTTTCGCTGACGCTTCCGGGGACTTCGGGGATTGTTAGCGATGGGGATTCTGTAGCCACGCGCGTCCCATCAGAAACGTTGTTCCGGCACTTCGCCCAATTTCACTGCGACGTCGAGCGACTTGCCGGCGCGGAAAACTTTCACGGTAATGGTATCGCCGGGACGCTTGCGCGCGATGGCGCGTGCCAAGGCGTCCGATTCCGTTACCGGCTTGCCGTCGATGGCGGTGATGAAATCGCCGCCGATACCCAGACGCTCATTGCCTACTTGCACGACGTCGCGGTAGCCTTTCAATCCGGCCATCTCCGCGGCTGAGCCGCGGCCGATTTCCTGAATCAGCAGGCCGCCGCTTTCGGGCAGCTTCAATTCCGTGGCCAAGTCGCCGGCAATATAAACCGTGGATGCGCCGAAGCGCGGGCGTCCAAAACTCTTGCCGACGCGGAAGTCTTCGAGCATGGCTTTGGCGCGGTTGATGGGCATGGCGAAACCGATGCCGATGTTACCGCCGCTGGGCGCGAGGATCGCGGTGTTGATGCCGATCACGTTGCCCTGCGAATCGAGCAACGGGCCGCCGCTGTTGCCTTCGTTGATGGCGGCGTCGGTTTGCACCAGGCCTTCAAGCGTACTGTTTTCATTGCGGATTTCGCGGCCGAGCGAACTCACGATGCCGGTGGTGAGCGTGCCCGAGAACCCGAAGGGGTTGCCGATGGCCAACACTTTTTGGCCCACCTGCAGGGCGTCGGAATCGCCGAGTTTCAGGAACGGCAATTTTTTCTTGGGATCGATCTGGATCATGGCCAGGTCGTCGGCGCGGTCCGCTACCAGAACTTTCGCGGTGTAACGGCTGCCATCGGAAAAGCGCACTTCGATTTTGGAGCTACCGCTGATCACATGATTGTTGGTGAGAATGCGGCCGTCGGCGCTGATCAGAAATCCTGAACCGAGGGCGCGCGTGGGCACCATTTCGAAGAAAAAGCTCTGCTGATACACCGTACTGGTGATGTAGGCGACGCTGTCTTTAGCCGCTTTGTAGATATCGATGTTGTTGACTTCATCGGCGCCCAATCCGGCCGAGTGTGCGATCGACGGCCCGCTCCACAGGGGCCCCTCGAAGCGCCGCAGGGGAGAACTAGGAGCCGTGGTGAAGTAGACGAATGCGCCCACCAGCGCCAACGCAATCAATAGGGTCCGTAATTTCATAAGGTTCAAAATCTCAAGGGTTCAATGCTAGCAGAGCCTGGTGCACGGCGCGAGTCTGCGCCAGCGTGCTTTCCTTCGCGCCCGACGTATCGATAACATAGTCGGCATACTTGATCTTCTCGGCCAGCGGCATTTGCCGGCTCAACCGCTCCAGCGCCTGCTCGCGGGTCATGCTGTCGCGCGCCATGGCACGCTCGATCTGCTGCTCCTCGCCGCAAACGGCCACGATCAACTTCGCGAAATCGCGATAGCTGCCCGTTTCGACTAGTATCGCAGCTTCCACCACGGCGATGCCACGGGGATGGGTGGCGGCGTACTGGTCCATCAGGCGGCGCTCGCGGGCCTGCACAGGGGGGTGGACGAGGGCGTTCAGTTTCGCTAGCTGCGCAGGGTCGTGGAAGACCAGCGCGGCCAGCTTGCGGCGGTCGATGGTACGGTCGGCATTCAGGATGCTGGGGCCAAATTCGCGGACGGTGCCGTCGTAGGCTTCGGCGCCGGGCTCCAGCACTTGATGGCCCAGCTCGTCGGCGCGGATCAGCAGGCAGACTAGATTCGCGAGCTCGAGGCCAACGAAGCTTTTGCCGCTGGCCAGACCGCCGGTGAGCCCCACGCGCAGCATTGTTTATCCGGCGTTCTGGTGCAGTTCCGCGAGTTCAACGGTGTTGGACATTAGCATGGCGATGGTCAGCGGACCGACGCCTCCGGGCACCGGCGTGTAGGCGCCGGCGACGCGGGCCATGTCGAGCGGATGGACGTCACCGACGACGGCTTTGCCTTTGCGGACGGATTCTTCGGTGCGGCCGAGGCGCAGGCCTTCGGCTACGTCGGTGATGCGATTGATGCCGACGTCGACCACGGTGGCGCCGGG
>Ga0157376_10002459_pt1 | contig 12523 bp, 13 predicted proteins | sample M45metaG_FD_121801 | JGI IMG/M metagenome (GOLD analysis project Ga0157376, IMG submission 121801) | Miscanthus rhizosphere microbial communities from Kellogg Biological Station, Michigan, USA - M4-5 metaG | ecosystem: Host-associated > Plants > Roots > Rhizosphere > Soil | place: USA: Michigan... | reverse complement strand
TAAAACTTAACACCTTCCCAATGAAGATAACTGTAGTAGGCACAGGCTATGTAGGACTAGTAACCGGAACCTGTTTTGCAGAAACCGGTAATGATGTAACCTGTGTTGATATTGACAAAAACAAAGTAGATAAGCTCAGCAACGGGCAGATTACCATTTATGAGCCTGGCCTGGAAAAATTGTTTTTGCGCAATGTAAAAGAAGAGCGTTTGCGGTTTACCACCTCGCTCGAGGATGGCATTAAGGATGCTACTATTATTTTTCTTGCTTTGCCTACGCCTCCGGGAGAAGATGGGTCAGCAGATTTAAAATACATTCTGGGTGTTTCTGATCACCTTGGAAAAATACTTACAGATTATAAAGTAATCATAGATAAAAGCACCGTACCGGTTGGCACCGCCGAAAAAGTACACGCCGCCATTGCTGCCAATTATAAAGGCGATTTTGATGTGGTATCAAATCCGGAATTTTTGAGGGAGGGCGTTGCAGTAGATGATTTTATGAAACCCGACAGGGTAGTAGTGGGTACGATGTCAGAAAGGGCCAGGAAGGTCATGGGTGATCTGTACAATCCTTTTGTACGACAGGGTAACCCTATCATTTTCATGGATGAGCGTTCTGCCGAACTAACCAAATACGCCGCCAATTCTTTTCTTGCTACCAAAATTACATTTATGAATGAAATAGCCCTGCTTTGTGAAAAACTGGGCGCTGATGTGGATATGGTACGCCGGGGTGTGGGCAGTGATGAACGCATTGGCAAACGGTTCCTGTTCCCGGGTATTGGGTACGGCGGAAGCTGTTTCCCCAAGGACGTGCAGGCATTGGTGAAGTCTTCACAGGATGTAAAGTATGAATTCAAGATACTGAACGCCGTAATGGATATCAATGAAAAGCAAAAACTTCATTTATTGCCAAAAATTCAAAAATATTTTGGAAACAAACTGAAGGGAAAGAAGTTTGCATTGTGGGGATTGGCATTTAAGCCCAATACAGACGATATTCGCGAAGCACCTGCACTGTACATGATAGACGCGTTGCTGGCAGAAGGTGCAACCATAAGCGCCTTCGATCCCGAAGCAATGCCCAATGTAAAACAGGTAGTAGGAGATAAAATAACTTATGCAGAAAACCAGTACGACTGCCTGAAAGATGCAGATGCTTTGATTATTGCTACTGAATGGAATGAATTCAGGACGCCAAATTTCCTGAAAATTGTTACCTCATTAAAGAACAAAGTAATTTTTGACGGTCGTAACTTATTCGACACAAGCGCTATAAAAGAGTTGGGCTTTTATTATGAGAGCGTAGGAAGGGCAACAGCAATACCTGCCAATAACAATCAAAATAAATAAATTATTTATGAGTAAAAAAAGAGTATTGGTAACTGGCGCTGCAGGTTTTCTTGGTTCGCATTTGTGCGACCGGTTCATAAAAGAAGGTTTTCATGTAATTGGCATGGACAATCTTGTAACCGGTGATCTTAAAAATATAGAGCATCTTTTTAAGCTGGAGCATTTTGAATTTTATCATCATGACGTTTCAAAGTTTATACATATACCCGGGACTCTGGATTATATTTTAAATTTTGCATCGCCCGCCAGCCCTATAGACTACCTGAAAATTCCCATACAAACATTGAAAGTGGGTTCATTGGGAACGCACAATTGCCTTGGTTTGGCTAAAGCAAAAAAGGCAAGGATACTGGTGGCATCTACATCAGAAATCTATGGAGATCCGCTGGTGCACCCGCAAACAGAAGAATACTGGGGCAACGTAAACCCCGTAGGTCCGCGTGGTGTGTACGATGAAGCAAAACGTTTCCAGGAAGCCATCACTATGGCGTATCATAATTTTCATGGAGTTGAAACAAGAATAGTACGCATTTTTAATACCTATGGTCCAAGGATGCGGCTGAATGATGGAAGGGCATTGCCTGCTTTTATTGGCCAGGCCCTGCGTGGTGAAGATCTGACGGTGTTTGGCGATGGCTCTCAAACAAGAAGTTTTTGTTACGTAGATGACCTGGTAGAAGGGATCTACCGGTTACTAATGAGCGATTATCACCTGCCGGTAAACGTTGGTAACCCCAACGAGATTTCTTTGAAAGATTTTGCAGAAGAGATTATTAAATTAACGGGCACAAAACAAAAAATAGTGTACAAACCCTTGCCAACAGACGATCCAAAACAACGGAAACCAGATATTACCCGGGCAAAAGAAGTATTGGACTGGTCGCCAAAAGTAAACCGTGCCGAAGGGTTGAAAATAACGTATGATTACTTTAAATCATTGCCTAAAGAGGAACTGGTAAAACAACCAAAAGAGTTTGTGAGTGTAATGTAAAATTTTGAAGTTGGCTACAATAAAGCGTTTTGGTAATGAATGATTTCTCAAGAATAATACTGGTAACAGGAGGTGCGGGCTTTATCGGTTCGCATGTAGTCCGCTTATTTGTGAATAAATATCCCGGATACCGCATCATAAATATGGATGCACTCACATATGCAGGCAACCTGGAAAACCTGGGGGATGTAGAAAACAGCAGTAACTACTTTTTTGAAAAAGGCGATATTACCGATGAACAAAAAGTAGAGGAACTCTTTGCCAAATATCATTTTGATGCAGTCATTCACCTGGCGGCCGAGAGCCATGTAGACCGTAGTATTTTGGATCCCCTGGCTTTTGTAAAAACAAATGTACTGGGAACCGTTACGCTGCTGAACACCTGCAGACAATATTGGAAAGATAATTTTGAAGGAAAATTATTTTACCATGTATCAACAGACGAGGTATACGGTTCGCTGGGTAAGGAAGGATTCTTTACAGAGACTACACCTTATGATCCGCATTCTCCCTATTCTGCCTCTAAGGCTGCTTCCGATCATTTTGTAAAAGCTTACTACGACACCTATGGACTTCCGGTGATTATGAGTAACTGTTCCAATAATTATGGTTCTCATCATTTTCCGGAAAAGTTGATTCCGTTAATGATCAACAATATAAAAAATAGCAAACCCCTGCCGGTATATGGCAAGGGAGAAAATGTGCGGGACTGGTTGTATGTAGAAGATCATGCGACAGCAATAGATACTATTTTTCACAAAGGCAAATTGGGTGAAAGTTATAATATTGGCGGGTTTAATGAATGGAAGAATATCGATATTGTTCATTTGCTGTGCAGTATCATGGATAAAAAATTATCCCGGCCGCCAGGTACCAGTGCCCAACTCATTACCTATGTGAAAGACAGACCCGGACACGATCTCAGGTATGCCATTGATGCCAGCAAATTGAATAAAGAATTGGGCTGGTACCCATCTTTGCAGTTTGAAGAAGGATTGGAAAAAACAGTAGACTGGTACCTTGCCAATGAAAACTGGATAAATGATATTACCAGCGGCAATTACCAGCATTATTATGATGACCAATATGTGAAAAGATAAAAACTGAATGTTCCCGGTCTGGTGTCACAACAAATGTTTTAAGGACACAAAATAAAATTTCCCGCTTTACATGCCATTTATAAAAACAGCATTTCCAGGCTTATTGATTTTTGACCCTGTAATTTTTGGAGACGACAGGGGGTATTTTTTTGAATCATACAATGAAAAGACGTTCGCCAGAGACGGAGACATTAATATTAAATTTGTGCAGGACAACCAGGCACGTTCTGTGTATGGTGTTGTAAGAGGACTCCATTTTCAGAATAATCCCTTTGCGCAAACAAAATTAATACGCGTATTAGAGGGAAGCATACTGGATGTTGTTGTAGATCTGCGGGTTGGTTCGCCATCGTATGCAAAGAGTTATTCAATAGAATTGTCGGCAGAAAACAAAAAGCAATTATTAGTGCCACAGGGGTTTGCCCACGGATACAGTGTGTTAAGCCAAACCGCTGAAGTGTTTTATAAATGTGACAATTTTTACAGTAAGGAAGCGGAAGGCGGACTGGCCTACAATGATCCCGCATTAGAGATAGACTGGCAAATACCAACCGGCAAAATGATCCTCTCTGCAAAAGATGAGTTGCACCCTGTATTTGCCAATTGCCGTCATAATTTTGTTTTTGAACATTAAACTACTATATGCCTGAACCTGTAATTCTTGTTACCGGGGCCAATGGCCAGTTGGGCACTGCAATAAGATCACTGTCGTCTTTGTATCAGCAATTTCAATTTATTTTTCTGGCAAAGGATGATCTGCCTATTCACCGGTTTGACCTGGTAGAGCAATATTTTAAAAAGACCCTGCCTGCATTTTGTATTAATTGCGCTGCCTACACGGCAGTCGATAAAGCCGAAACCGAAAGAGATCTGGCCATGCAAATAAATGCAGAAGCAGTGGGTATACTGGCCAGCGCATGCAAAGCGTTCAATACAAAATTCATTCAAATTTCTACAGACTATGTCTTTGATGGCACGGCTACGGTACCTTACAAAGAAGACAGCACAACAAACCCGGTTAATTATTACGGAGCCACAAAATTAAAAGGGGAATCACTTTGTTTTGAGCAGAACAACGAAAGCATTGTTATCCGTACTTCATGGGTTTATGCAGAATATGGCAATAATTTTGTGAAAACGATGATACGCCTAATGAAAGAGCGAAGCAGTTTAAGCGTTGTAAATGATCAGATAGGATCTCCAACTTATGCAATTGATCTGGCGAAGGTACTGCTGGATATTATTGCCGGAAGTAAATCCGGCAAGACAGCCTGGATACCCGGTATTTATCATTACAGCAATGAAGGTATAATCAGTTGGTATGACTTTGCAACAACCATAAAAGAGCTAACACAAAGCAATTGCAATATACAGCCGGTTCCTGCTACTATGTATCCAACTCCTGCAAAACGGCCAGCCTGGTCTGTAATGGACAAGGAAAAAATAAAATCAGTGTACCATATTGTTATTCCGGCATGGAAAGAAAGCCTGGCTGTTTGCATCAGTCATTTACAAAATAAGTAATAAACGAAATGCTGACAGGCCGCGTATTATATTTTTATACCGGCCTTTTTGAAAAGGGGGTAGAGGCTGAAGGCGGAGAGTATGACCATAAAGGGTTCAACAGGATAGGTATAACGCTGCATGGCAAAGTAAACAAAGTGAACGATGGTTATAACAACAAAGGGAAGTATAAGTATCACTACATCGTAATTTTTTCTATTTCGCCACCAGGCCGGCAATCCAAAAGCGATAAGGAAAAAATTCCCCAGCCCTATTGCAATTCTTGTAGTTACCATACGGCCCCCGGTGGAGGAGGAAGCATAGAATCCCCAAAGCTCCCATAAATTGGCCAGCCTGTTTTTTATAAATTGAAGCGGTGCATTTTTAAAGGTAGTTATGTATAAATTAACCGCCTTAGCATTGGTGTTGTATTCAGGATGTTTTTCTGAATAATGCCAGTCAACATGACTGCCGGATGCAGTAACAGATGCAAGGATATTAAACCTGCCATGACCGGCGAGAGAAAAGTCGCCAGTTTTAAGGTAGCAATAAGAACCGAGTAACAGGAGGGGTAACAATGAGCCGGTAAGCAAACCAAAGTCAACTTTTTTCAGGTGAAATGTATCCAGCAGCAACAATAGAAATAAGATGGGCAATATTTCCGTGCGCACCAGGGTAGCAATGCCCAAAAAAATGCCAGCCCACCAGTTTTTTTTGTTGTAATAAAAATAATAAGCGCCTAAAAGAAAGAAGGTAGTGGGCACTTCTGTCATTAGCCAGCGAACATAATTTATCTGGGAAGGGAAAAATGCTACAATGAAGGCAGCTATTAAAGCGATATTTTCCTGGCCGGATACTTTCCTTGCAATATCATAAGTGAAATAAATAATGAGAACAGACATCAGTATGTTAAGCCAGAGTAAAACGACTATAAAACTGTTGCCTGAACAAGTTTTGGTAATGGCCACAATAATAGGGTAGCCGTTGGGAAAGAAATTGGTATACCCTCCTTTCAACAGGACATCTGCCTGCATAAAATAATCGAGAGAATCTGTATGTACATTTGGTAAAGCAGTAAAAAAAGATATGTAGATCCTGCAAAGCAGTCCAAAGAAAATAATGCCCAAAAATATTTTTGTTGGATAGTACTCACTGCCCGAACGTGCCTTTAGCACAGAAGAAAGCTTCGTACCAGCATTATTAAAGATGACCATTTATTTTTTTTTAAGGAACAGGTATTTAGCATCATTACGGCAGTAAACAGTATTGATGCGGTAATTTAAGATTACCAGGACAATTGAAATTACATATAAAAATAACATCTCGTATGCTGTTTTATTGAGGGCTGTTTTAAAGGCCTTTTTTGTCTTCTTTTTGGACGGTATACAGGTAAAAAATATAATGCGCACATCCCAAACTGCGATGAGCGGTCTTGGCAGTCATGTAGCATATCTGGTTCAGGTATGCCATACTATTAAAAGTACATATAAAAGCTGTAAAGATAAACAGGTGTCCGCTGGTTTTTGTGACAGGGGCAAACGTGTTTAGAACGCATTTTCATCGCCCTTAATGGTACGGTATACAGTCAAAAACATAATGCGCATATCAAGCCAGATGCTCCAGTTTTCCATGTACCAGATATCATGCTCAATTCGCTTCCGTAATTGTTCATCATCTTTAATTTCTCCCCTGTACCCATGCACCTGCGCCCATCCCGTAACGCCTGGTTTAAGAAATTGGCGCACCATGTATTGTCCCATTATTTTTGAATAATCTTCAGTATGCCTCAGCATATGCGGTCTTGGTCCTACAATGCTCATTTCTCCCTTAAATACATTAATAAACTGTGGAAATTCATCCAGGCTGGTCCTGCGCATAAATTTGCCAATCCTGGTCAGGCGGTCATCATTTCGCTGGGCTTGTTTTGTATTGGCCTCGCTGTTAACCTTCATACTCCTGAATTTAAGGCAGTTAAATGTTTTATTATCGCGGCCGGTTCTTTGCTGGGCAAAAAATATGGGGCCCTTCGATTCAAACCAGATAATAATCCCCAGCAGTGGTATCAGCCATGATAAGATGAAAACAATTACCAGGAAACTTACTACCAGGTCAAAAAACCTTTTGCGCCCACGACTGCTCACATCATCCAGCGGCTCACTACGCATAGACAAAACAGGCATATCCCTGAGATAATTAATGTGCACAGGCTGCTTAATAAAAAAACTAAGATCGGGTATAATTTTAAAACGGATACACTCCTGGTCGGCCTGTTTAATCAGGTCATACACCACTTTTTCCTGTTCGGGCGAGATGGTTGAATAAATTTCATTGATCTCCATCTTTTTTGAAATCATAATAGCATTGCTGATATTGCTCAGAATGGGATAAGTAGAAAGCTCGTTCACATTATCTTCTTCTTCACAAAAGCCCATAATCTGTGTATTCAGGCTTTCTTCTTCCAGGTACATGGCCAGTTTTTTAGCCATATCATTGTATCCAAGTATGATTACTTTTCTGGAAAGGTGTTCGCCATGACGGAAATAGTGGCGCAGCAACAGATAGATAAACCGGTTGATTAAAAGAAAAACACCGCTCAGCACCAGTACGGAAATTATAAAAATACGCGATAGTTCGGTTTGACGCAGAAAGAAGAGGTACATCATAATGACTGCCAGCCATAAAATATATACCCGCATACTTTTTTTGGCAAATATTTCAAACGACATGATATGGTACTCGTTGTAGATAGCAGAGATCCAGCAAAGCACCAGCCACGAAGTATTAAGGAATAACCAGAAACGGAAATAAGAATTAACCAGTTCTGGTAATATTCTCGGAATAAAAACCAGGGTAAGCGTTACTGCCAGGTTCAGTGTTAAAAGATCCAGGCCCGCTATGGAAGCCTGCAGAAATCTGATAAAACGACGGTTCATAAATAAATAGTTGAAAAAAAATGATTAAAAAATGCATTAAAGATTTTTTAATGCTGCTTCCCATTGTTTCATGATATTTTCTTTTGATAAAAACATTTCCGCATACCCGCGGGCATTTGCTTTGTAAACGTCCAGGTTATTTCCAAGTGCTTTTTTTATTCCTTCTTTTAAGGCAGCTGCATTTTCCGGTTCTATTAATATGCCTGCCTGGTATTTCTCTATTACGTCATGAAGGGTGGAGCCGGGCGATGCTGTAACAATCGGACAGCCGCCGGCCGCCAGTATGCTAACCAGTTTGCTGGGCATTACAAGATCTGTAGCAGATTTTTTTTGCAGTACCAGGTGTACATCTGCAGTTGCCAGTAAAGCTGAAAGCATATTGTATGGCTGCAGCGGGAAAAATTTAACATTGGTGAGATTGGCTTCCCTTGCGCCGGCCTCCAGTTTTTCTTTGCCTCCTCCGCTGCCTGTAATGACAAAACAAATATCTGGCTGTGCAATAAAATCTTTAGCTACTTCAAGGATAATTTCCAGACCCTGTTTTTCGCCTAAATTTCCGGAATACAATATTACTTTATCTGTATCACGCAAGCCAAATTCTTTGCGCAAAGACTGTTCTTTGCTTAGCGGTCTGATGGTATGCTCATCCACCCAGTTGGGGAACATAATCATTTTTGAAGAGGCTATACCCTTCGATTCAATTTTTCGCTGCATGCCGGGACTGATAGTAGAGATAGCAGTGCTTCTGCGCAGGATAAATTTCTCTGCCCAAAACATGATATTTAAAAAACGTTTGTTTTTTATCATGCCTAAATCTTTTGCTGCATCCACCTGCAAATCCTGTATATGTGTTACAAGTTTTGTTCTTTTTAACCGGGCATATATCAGCGGCAAAAAACCCAGGTGAAAAGGGGGCGAAACACAAATGACAACATCATATTTTTTTTGAAACAGCGTTTTAAACCATACAGGTATCATTGCGGTAACAAATGAAAACTCGTGCAGAATGCGCTTAACGGAGGTAACTTTTTCCGGTATGTACAGCGGACAGCGGAATATTCTTGCTCCGTCAATGATTTCTTTGCTCCACCATCTGTTACTATAACCCTTTTGTGCTTTCCACATAGGGTAGTAAGGTGTTGCAGTTATTACATCAATTGTGTGACCGTTTTGGGCCAGCCAGGAGCCCATTTCCCCGGTATATTTGCCTATGCCCGTAAGTTCTGGTGCATAATTAATTCCGTATATCAGGATTCTCATAATGTGTTCAGGCAGATAACCTGGTAAAAACTATTTTTAAAAGCTGGTTTGTAAAGCCAGTGATCAACCATTTTCTTTCCATCTTGCTTTTTTAAACACTACCGGGTTGCCACTATAAATTCCGTTGGGAGGCAGGTTGCTTACTACTGTTGAGCAGGCAGTGACCACGGTGTCTGTACCAATAACAACATTGGGCGATACAAAGGAACCGGCGCCAATCCAGCTGCCATCTTCCAGTGTAATTGGCCCGTTACGATAAGGCATAGACGCAACCCTGAAATCATGATTGCCACCGCACAAAAATACCCGCTGGCTTATACATACGTTGTTTCCTACAGTCAATTTTTCAAAATTCAGCAGAAATGCTTCTTCACCAATCCATACATCATTGCCTATTTCCAGTTTCCAGGGCATATGAATGTTTACCCTGGGTTTTATTACAAGCCCTTTACCAACCCTGGCGCCGAACAGGCGCAGCAACATCGCTTTAAAACCAGAAGGGAACGGAAAAGCGGTCATAAAAAAGAACATCTTTACAATGTACCAGCTAATTGTTTTAAGTGTGCCTGCTCCGCGGTTGTAATTTGCGCTGGCTTCAAAATCCGCCAATCTTACGCGTGATGGCATGTTTTCTGCGTTCATCTTAGTGTCTTTTTGAGTGATAGGGATTAATAGCTATTTAAACGCCCCCGCGGTATTAATAGTATAATTTTTTAATGCCTGCCAACGGCTGCCTGATAAACGCCGGGGCTTCAAAAAGTTATCGGTTCAAAATGTTCATTTACAACTAGTTAGATCAGCCAAAAAAGATTAAGAAGAGTTCCCAAAAATGGAAAAGACCTTGGGTTTCCATAGGGTCTTATAATTAAACCCTTTTGTAACCTAATGACCATTGAACCTGTTGTTATTTTACGGCTTTGCTGTAATCTCCTCGCATATTTCAATATATCTTGATGCCCGTTCAAAAGCAGTTGGAAAAGATTTTACTCTCTTTGTTCCATTGACGATCAGGTTATCATACAGCATTCTGTCATTTTTTAAACGAATAATTTTTTCAGCAATATCAGCCGGGTTAAAAGGATCGAAATAAATGGCAGCATCACCGCATATACTTCTCGCAAAACTCAAATCGGAAGTTAGAATGGGTTTTTTCATTACCATGGCTTCCGGATAAGAAGCAGAGAAACATTCCAGCATGGTAGGCAGCAGCATGGCATCTGACTGGCTATACACGTAAGGGCAATCTGATGCGGCTACAACACCCAGGTTTTTTATATTTTCATCGCCATTGGCTAATATGTCAAATTCGTGCTGTTTAATAGTTAGGTAGAAATAAATATCATTATGCCCTTTTGATTTCAGCTCCTTTGAAACAGCCGGTATGATAGTAAGGTTTTTATGCAGGAAGTTGGAAGATATACTCACCAGGCTGAACTGTTCTGGTTTTTTTTCCGGAAATTTAATCGTTGCGCTGAGCAGGGCAGAAGGCTCATCAAAATGATGATTGTAGGTGTTGTTTACCACATAGATATTGCGCTCATTTATGCCCAGGTATTTGGAAAGACGGGTTTTTACATCATCTTCTTCTACTACGTGGTAGACCGTATTTCTTTTGGTAAAATAATTCCTGAATGCATTTCCCAGCGAGGTTTTAATCCGTTCTTTTAGTGGAAGGCTTTTTATAAAAACAGAATCGGGGTTGATAGCCCATACACTTGCAAAACCTACCAGGTGCTGTGCCGTGGGCGTCCAATAGGTGGGTGCAAAAACAGAGAAAACACAATCGGCCCCGAAATTTCTTTCTACCTGGCCCAATCTTTTTATCTGGCCCATAAAACCGCGGCTTAGCGGTGTGCCGGTAGATAATGGCAATACGGTACAGTTGGAAGGAAAGGAGTTGATATCAATTTGTCTTTCTACTTCTTCTGATACGGCTATAAGATAGTTGTGGCGGGTTATTTTCTTTACTTCTTCAAGAAAAGAAAGGGTAACCTGCAATGCCCCGCTCTTGCGGATATTAGAGGCATTTATCATTATGTTCATCTGGGTCTTTCTTTTGTTTATTAACTGCGGTTATTCTTTTTTATTACGAACCTGTGGCAGCTATGGCAGCCATACCGCCTTCCGCAAATTTTTCCGGTCCCCAGTTTCTGATATGTTTGCAACCTTCTGCACCCAGGCGATTTGACAATGAAGGGTCTTTTACAAATTTTTCAAGTATGCCTTCCAGTTGTTCTACAGATTCAGGGTTAAACTGAAACCCGTTTACATCATTGATTACCAGATCAGCGGCACAGCCCACATTTTCAGATACAATCACTGCAGTGCTGCAGGCCATGGCTTCGTTTACCACCAGTCCCCATTCTTCATACATGCTGGGCAGAATAAAAGCTTCGCAGCGCGAAAAAAACAGTGGCGTTATGTCTACCTGCTGAAAGGGATAAAAAACGATCTCTGCTTTGCTGCCGGAAATATTTGCCTGTGTAAGGCCTTCGCGTGTGGGAATTTTTAAATCTGCCGCCAGCTCCCTTAACGCTTTTTCTTCACCGCCTTCGCCCACCAGCACCAGAGAAATATCCAATGCGGGATAGCGTTTCATTAAACCGGCATAGGCTTTAATGAGACTGGAGATATTTTTCTTGGTTACAAATCTTCCCAGGTTCAGGAAATAACGTGCGGGCAAATTAGGTACGGGCAGTTTATCTGCTGCCTCATTTTTCCATTTTGCGGCCTCTGCTTCAAAATAGCGTCCGTCCACCACATCGTACCCTAAAAAAATTTTCGACGGGTTCATGCCATAGTCAATTGCATATTGTTTTTGCGGGTGGCCACCTACCAGTGCGCTGTTAAACATTCTTACCACCGAGTGTTTTACCAGTTTGCCAAAAAAAGAAGCTCTTTCTGTCAGGCGCCATGATTCATTCATCAATATTATTTTGCATCCGGCCATTTTTGCGGCAAAAACACAAAGTAAATTGGGCAGCGGCGAGTAACTGATAAGAAAAGCGGTTTTTATTTTTTGCCGGCGTAAAGATTTACCAAAACTGCTGGCCAGCTTTATTGCCTTCACTGCGCCGGTTGGCTCTCCTGTACCAAGCGTAATAACTTTTGCATTGGTGGGTACAACAGGCTTCCAGCCGTAAATGGCACTGGATTCGGAAAAGCGGTAGGCGTACAAATCGTCGCCCTGTGTTTTCAATGCTTCCGCCAGTGCTTCTATCCTTGCCACGTGGTAAGGTCCAAAATCTGAAAATATAATGGCTACATTTTTTCTCATGGGTGTATTGCTGTCGAATTGATGGTTAAAAAATTTACCTGGCCGGCAATATTTATTTTTTTGTGAATGGCTTTTCACCGATAAGGTGCAGGAGCCAGCTTATG
>Ga0157376_10002456_pt1 | contig 12535 bp, 10 predicted proteins | sample M45metaG_FD_121801 | JGI IMG/M metagenome (GOLD analysis project Ga0157376, IMG submission 121801) | Miscanthus rhizosphere microbial communities from Kellogg Biological Station, Michigan, USA - M4-5 metaG | ecosystem: Host-associated > Plants > Roots > Rhizosphere > Soil | place: USA: Michigan... | reverse complement strand
GCCGTCCTGCATGCCCTTGCGGAAATTCTTGATGGCCGCGCCGAGATCCTCGCCGACGTTGCGCAGTTTCTTGGTGCCGAAGATCAGCACGACGATGAGCAGCAGCAGCAGCAGATGGCCAGGACTTAAACCAAACATGGGTGACTCCAGAAATTCGATGGCACGATTCTCGCCCCATGCGCACGACGCGCTTAAGGTCAGTGCCTCAATTCACAACAAGCGACGCTCCGAAATTAAGGCTGCGTCAGTGCGCAGTGTACTCCTCCAGGCGGTCGCGGAAGTCGACCACCGCATTCGGCACGTTGCTGACGCCGCCGGCAAAGATGCGCCGCGGCGTCATGCCTTCGCCATACACGGCCTGGTTGGCGTCGTTGTCGATCGCCAGCACCGAACCGTCCAGCGCGACGCCGGCAAACAGGCCGCGCGAGCGCGAATAGGAATAGATCTCGGCGCGCAGCTGCGCATCGGTGGCGGCGTGCGCGTCGCGCCCGACCGGGCCCGCGGCGACCGATGCATCGGCGCCGAGAGTGAACTTGCCGTGCACGATCGAGTCGACGCCGCGTTGCGTGCGGAATACCAGGATCACGTCGGTCGACTGGATGCCGGCCTGGAAACCGATGCTGCCGCCGGTCATGCTGACGAAACTCGGATTGCTCCAGGTGCCGTCGCTGCCCTTGATCGCGACCATGCCGACGCCGTGCCGGCCGCCAATCACGAAACCGGCTTTGATCACGTCGGGAATCACCGCCACCGCGTAGGCGTTGTTGAGCAGGTCGGACGGCACGCGCTTGTCCGGCGCCTGCATGATTTCCTTGAGCACGCGCACGGCATTGTTCGCACGCTCGACTTCCTGTTCGCCCGCGCGTACGGCCGCCGGCAGAATCAACAGGGCAACAAGCATGTAAACCAGGGTCGGCCAGCGCTGCATGGGCAATTCCTTGTGCGAGGTTGAACGAAAGATCCGCGCCGCGAAGCGGCCAGTATCAGTTTCGACGCCGCTTACGCAGGCGAGTTCCCGCCACTACAGCGAACAGAGCAGTCAGCAACAGCTGGCTGAGCGTGGAAAGACTCGGCGTAGGGTCGGTCGGGACGTTGCCACCACCACCTCCACATGACGGCGGTACGATGGCGAGGCCCTTGAGATCGCCATAAAACTCGGTCTGCAGGTCCGGTGGCCCGACAATGTTGCCGGTGTTGGTCAGCGTGCCGGATTTGAGATCGAGCGAGGCCAGGTCGCTCCATAGTGGAATTTTCGTCTGGCCCGGTTCCGGCGGAACATAGGCAAGAATCGAGAACAGGTTGCCCGAGCTGTCGAACGCCGGGCTGGCCGTGGTGATGTAAGTCCCGGTGCTGTAGGCGCCGAGCAGGGTGGCGTGCGCATTGCTGGTGTCGACGAGATACAGATTGTTGTTGCCCTGACTGCCGGCGGCATACACCTGATTGCCTTTCGCGGCCAGGCCGGTGACTTTGACGCCGAGTTTGCCGACGGGCGTCGTGGCGCCATTCGCGGGATCGACCTGCCAGAAGTTGCCGTCGCTTGCCGATAGCCAGAGCCGGCCATCGCAGGTAAACGTCATGCCGAGATCGAGCGGCTGCGAAATGCTTTCGCCGGCCAGATTCAGCGGTCCGACCAGCGAACCGTGGCCGTTTTGCGGATCGATGCGCACCAGCACCTTGAGCGCATCGGAGACTGCAAAGAGTCCACCGGCCGGGCTGAAGGACAGGCCTTCCAGATCGGCAATGCGCTGCGTGCCATTGAGATAACCGGCGGCGCCGACTTCCTGCGCCGTGTGCGTGCTCAGGTCAACGCGGAACAGCGTGTCGAATGCCTCGCTGTAACCAACGACATCGGCCGCAAGTGCCTGGCCGCAAACGACGGCAAGCACAGGCGCTGCTATGTGAGCGCGCAGACGCATGATGTTCTCGTTGTCTTTCTTCTAATTAGGTAATCGTCAACCGCAACGGGCGCGAAGCGGCGCCTTGAGTCTAGCAGCTAGTACATAGGAAACAAAGTGTTAGCCCGGGAGATGTTAAGATATTGCAGGAACCGCCTGATGAAACACAACCGCTAGGGATGGCAAGTTCCAGCGGACCCAGCCCATAGTGGCAATCACGACGTCCCCAGGGACTTAAAACGCCGCATGCAGACCGATCCGCACCCCCCGCCGACCGAGCGCTCTGCCCGCACGGCCGTGCTGCTGCTCAACCTGGGCACGCCGGCGGCACCGACGCCGTCCGCGGTGCGTCGTTACCTGGCCGAATTCCTTGCCGATCGCCGTGTCATCGACTACCCGCGCTGGCTGTGGCTGCCTTTGCTGTATGGCGTGATCCTCGCCGTCCGGCCGCGACGCTCGGCGCAGGCGTACCGGAAGGTCTGGACCGAGCAGGGGTCGCCGTTGCTGGTCTTGAGCCGGGCGCTGACAGCGGGGTTGGCGCAGCGTTGCGCGAACGACGGCGTGCGCGTCGAATTGGCGATGACCTACGGCGAGCCTGCAATCGGTGCGACTGTCGAACGGTTGCTCGCCGAGGGCGTGCAACGCCTGCTGCTGCTGCCGCTGTACCCGCAATATTCGGCCACCTCGACTGCGGCCGCACTGGACCGGGTGTTCGGTGCGTTGCGCGAACAGCGGCGCCTGCCGGAACTGCGCACGCTCAATTCGTACCACGACGCACCGGAATATATTTCTGCACTTTGTCGCAGCGTGCAGGAGCACTGGCGCGAACGCGGCCGCGGCGAGCGCCTGCTGCTGTCGTTCCACGGCATTCCCGAGCGCTACGTGCGCAACGGCGACCCGTATCACGCCCAGTGCCTCGCCACCGCGCAGGCATTGCGCGCGCAGCTCGATCTGGATGAGCAGACCTTGCTCGTCTCGTTTCAGTCGCGCGTCGGGCGCGAGCGCTGGCTTGGGCCGTATACGGATGAAGTGCTCGAACAGCTCGGACGGGATGGTGTGCGTCGCGTGCAGGCGCTGTGTCCCGGCTTTGCGGTGGATTGCCTGGAGACGCTCGAGGAAATCGCGCTGCGCGGACGCGAGCAGTTCATCGACGCAGGCGGCGAAACGCTCGAATATATCGCGGCTCTCAACGACAGCGATGCTCACGTGCAGTTGCTGCACGGGCTGATCAAGGCGCAGACCGAAGGCTGGACAAGCGCATGACAGCACGCGAAATCGAGCTGCGCCTGCCGCATCTGCGCCTGGCGGCGCGAGCCTGGGGCGACGAGACTCGGCCGAAGTTGCTGGCCCTGCACGGCTGGCTCGACAACGCGGCATCGTTCGATCGCCTGGCGCCGCTGCTTTGTGAACATTTCCACATTGTCGCGCTGGACTTTCCCGGCCACGGCCGCTCCGACTGGCGCGCGCCTGGCGCCTGGTATCACCATGTCGACTATCCCGGCGACGTGCTCGCCGCGGCCGACGCCCTCGGCTGGAGCAGGTTCGGACTGCTCGGTCATTCGCTCGGTGGCGCGGTTGCCAGTTCGCTTGCGGCAATCGCTCCGGAGCGCATCGAGCGCTTGCTGTTGATCGAAGCGCTGGGGCCGCCGACGGGCGATGTCAGTCAGACACTGACCTCGCTGCAGAATGCGTTGCGTGACCGCGCCGCAGTCGGCGACAAGTCATTGCGCGTGTTTGCCGATGCGGCGACGGCGGTTGCCGCGCGACGCAAGGCCAATGCACTGTCGGAAGGCGCCGCCACGGCGCTGGTCGAGCGCGGCATCAAGGCCGTGCCGGGCGGTTTTGTCTGGTCGACGGATCCGCGCCTGACGTTGTCGTCGCCGCAGCGCTTTCTCGAGGAACAGATCCTGGTCGTGCTGCGCGGCATCCGCGCGCCGACATTCGTGCTGCTCGCACAACCGGAGCAGCCGTATCTGAAGCGCGAAATGATCGACCGGCGCATCGCGCAAGTCACCGATATCGAAGTTCAGCGCGTGGCCGGCACGCACCATCTGCATCTGGAGGATCCGCAGCCAGTCGCTGCGGCAATCCTCGATTTCGTCAGGCGGCGGCGATCAGACGCGACAGCTCCGCCTTGAGTGCGTGACCGCTGCTCTTGAGCCAGTCGCGCTGCACCTTCCAGTCCGGACACAACGAACCGACCAGCGCCCAGAAGCGCGGCGAATGATCGCGAATACGCAGATGGCACATCTCGTGGATCACGACATAGCGCAACGCATCCAGTGGCGCCAGTGCGAGCGCCAGGTCGAGCGTCACCCAATCACGCGTGTCGAGACTGCCCCACAGGCTTTTCAGCGGCTTGATGCGCAGGCCGTTCGGCGCACGCCCGAGTTCGCCGGCGTAGCGCGCCAGATAGCGTGACACGTCGCGGCGCATCTGTGCCTGCAGGTACGACTGCAGCAACGCGCGCGCGGCGGCGAGTGACTGCTTGTTGTGCGGCTTCGGCAGCGACAACACCAGCCGCTCGCCTTCCAGCTCGACGCGCGGATAGGCATCGTCGCGCCATTGCAGGCGGGTGGTTTCGCCGCGCAGCGGAATCAGCGTCGGCACACCCGGTTTGAGTGGCGGTGGGCCATCCTGGTCGAGCTTGAGCTCATCGAGCTTGCGTTCGAGCCAGTTGGCGTGTTTGCGCAGGAAGGCGAACACTTGTGCGGGATGCGTCCCGTAGGGATAGGAGACCTGCGCTCCGCCGGAAGTCACCGTCAGGCGCAGCCGGCGCGCGCGTGGATGGGCGCGCCGCAACACCTTGATGGTCTCTCCATCCGGCGTGGCCAGTTCGAGATAGTTGTTTTCCGCGACTGTCATTGCTTTCCATCCAGCCCCGGAAACCTCGCTTCATTTTTTGTCGTTCGGCCGGGGCAAGCCGAACCACGCTTCGAATTTCTCCAATAGGCGTTCCAGTTCGAGCGTCTGCAGTGCAAATATCGCGTCGAGCTCGGCGAGACCTGAGTCGCGGTCGGTTTCGCCGAGTTCGTCCTGCACCTGATCGAGGAAGCGCAGCTTGCGCACGGTGAGATCCTCACCGAGCGAAAAACTGATGCGGTCCTCGAAAACCAGTCCGAGCTGAAACACCTGCTTACCTGACTTTAGATGCTCGCGCACCTCGTCAGTTTCAAGGTCCTGGCGGCGGCAGCGCACTATCGCGCCGGTTTCGGCCGGATCGCGCAGTTCGCATTCATCGCCCAGCGCCAAGCCCTTCGGTAGCTTGCCATGGATAAGCCAGTCCGTCATCAACGCGCGGGGCGATTCCTCGGCGGCCATCGGCATGGCCGGAAACGTGCCCAACGCCTCGCGCAGCTTGCCCACAGCCTCCTCGGCGGACTTGCGGCTGGCCGTGTCCAGCACCAGCCAGCCCGCCTTAAGTGCAAGATAAGCATTAAGTTTTGACAAGCGTATGAAGGCGCGCGGCAGGAATTCAGTGAGAATGTCCTCCTTGAGTCGCTTGCGCTCTTTGGAACCGACCTTTCTGCGCTCTTTGTCGGTGATCTTCCGCAATCGTGCAGCCAACTCCTCGTTAACCACCGACGCCGGCAGCAATCGATCTTCGCGCGCCACGGTCAGCAGGGCGAACTGGCCGACCTGGTGGCTCAAGGTGGACTCCTGCCGACCATAGGGGGAGACGAACCCCTGGCTGGACAGTTCCAGCGGGCCGCACGGCTTGAGCAGCTGCTCGCCAAGCTTGTCGTCGAGCGACTTGAGCGCTTTGGCGGCGTGTTCGGAAAAGCGAAACAGGGTCAGGTTACGAAACCACATGAGGTGCTCGTCGGGAGGGGAAGGGGTGGCGGCGTAGACCGCCGGGGAAAATCAGTCTTGGCCGTGCTCGGAGTTGTCACCCAGCAGCCAGTCGGTCGGCTGCGGCCGCGTCGCGGTGCGACTGCCAAGCGCAGCAAAATCGAACAGGTCGCGATCGGCCAGTTGTGTCGGCACGATCGTGGTCATGGCGCGAAACACGTTTTCGCTGCGGCCGGGATGCTTGCGCTCCCACTCCGCGAGCATCTGCTTGATCGCCTTGCGCTGCAGTGTCTCCTGCGAACCGCACAGGTTGCACGGCATGATCGGAAAGCGCTGTTGTTCGGCGTACTCGGCGATGTCGCTCTCGCGGCAATACGCCAGCGGCCGGATCACCACATGCTTGCCGTCGTCGGATTGCAGTTTCGGCGGCATCGCCGCCAGCTTTGCGTGATGGAACATGTTGAGGAACAGCGTCTCCACCATGTCGTCGCGATGGTGGCCGAGCGCGATCTTGCTGAAGCCTTCGCGTTCGGCGAAGCTGTACAGCGCACCGCGGCGCAGGCGCGAGCACAGCCCGCACATGGTCTTGCCTTCCGGGATCACGCGCTTGACCACGCTGTAGGTATCCTGCTCGAGGATCACGAACGGCATGTCGATCGAGCGCAGATACGCGGGCAGGACCTGGCCATCATAGTCGGGCTGCTTCTGGTCCAGATGCACGGCGACCAGCTCGAAGCGCACGGGTGCCTTGGCTTGCAGCTGGCGCAGCATGGCCAGCAGCGTGTACGAATCCTTGCCACCCGACAGGCACACCATGACGCGGTCGCCGTCTTCGATCATGTTGTAATCGGCGATCGCCTGCCCGGTCTGGCGGCGCAAGCGCTTTGCCAGTTTGTTGGTGTCGCTTTCGTGCTTGCGTGCGGCGGCGGCGGTCATGGATTCGCAGGCGGAGATTCACAGTGGAGCGCGCGGCCGGCTATTGTACGGGGAATTGCCCCGGCGCTCGACCTACGCCGCTGCTCTCGCGCGGCGCGCGCGCGCGGTTTAGACTTCTCGCGAACTCATCCGCAGGCTGCAGGACCTTGAGCGACGAGCAGGCCGATATCGCCAGGCAACTGATCGAGCTGCGCATCGAGCATCGTGATCTCGACGGCGCCATCCTGCGCCTGGCCGCCGATCCGCATTGCGACGAATTGCAGCTGCGGCGCTTGAAGAAGCGCAAGCTGCGTCTGAAGGACACGATCGCGCGGCTGGAGAGCAAGCTGATTCCGGATCTGGACGCCTAGACGGAATCGGCGCCAACACAAAATGATTCTTCACGCGAAGTGCGCGAAGAAAGCAAAAACGCCAGCCAGCAACTTGTCCGCCCTTCTTCGCGTCCTTCGCGCCTTCGCGTGATTCAAAAAATAGCGAGACGAGGGGCGGTCAGGACTCGGGCTCGTCGTCCGGCGTCTCAAGTGACTGGCGCCGCTCCGGCGTCAGCTTGAGGATGCCGTGGCGTATGTCGCGGCTCAGGATCACCTTGGCGTCGCGCGTGACGTCTTCCAGGGCCGCGTCGAAATCGAGCTTGCCTGAATCGTCGGTCCAGACCACCTTGCGTTCGCGCAGCTTCTGGATGAAACCGCGGAACAGCGACTTGTCGAAGAATTCCGGCGCGTTGAGTTCCTGCAGCAGACTCAGACGCTGCGCGATCAGCGCGCACAGGTTTTCCAGTTCGCCTGCCGACAGCGTGCGTGGTCCGTTGCGCACCAAGGCGGCAATCGCGATGTAGTAGCGTTCGAATGCCTGCAGCATGCTGTGGCCGATGATGCGCAGCTGGTAGGCGCCGTCGCTCTGGCCCGGACCACGGCGCACGATGCGGCCGTCGCCGGAAGTTTCGAGCAGGCCGCGCGCGGCGAAGAAATCGATGGTCGCGTCGATCTGCGCGGTGAAACCATCCTCGCTCCACGGCAGGAACAATTCGGCCTGGATGAACGGATAGATGATGCGGCCGAGGCGCGTGATCGAGGCGCGCGCCATGCGCCGGTTGTTGAGAAAACAGCACGCCACCCAGGCCGCCGTCGCAAACAGGTGCAGCACGTTGTTGCGGAAATACGAAAGCAGCACGCCGGCCTTGCCCTCGCTGACCAGCAGGTCGCCGAGCGGGTGCGTGACGCGCTGGATCGCCTGCATGTGTTCGCCGTAAGCGATGATTTGCGCCGCGCCCATGTCGGTGACGCTCATGCGTTCCGAATACGGCAACGCCAGCAGCAGCGCGCGACTCAGGTCGATCTGTGAGATCAAATCGTTCTCGGTCATCGAGTGCTTGGGCGTGGACAGCAACGCCAGCGCCAGCAGGTTGATCGGATTGACGTCGGCGGCGCTGTTGATGTTCGACTGGATGCGGCCTGCCAGCGTGTCGACCGCGGGCTTGAGCCAAGCGGGTTTCGCATCCGGATCGGCGATCGACGCGCGCCAGTCCGGCGCGACCTCGTCGAGCAGCGGTGTCAGGAAAATCGGCTCGCCGAAATTCACCGCGACTTTGCCGTAGTGATTGCGCAACACGCGGAACGCGCGCATCAGACCGAGCAGCGACTCCTTCTTCTTCGCCTTGCCGGACAACTCGCCGATGTACGAGTCGCCCTCCATGATTTTTTCGTAGCCGATGTAGACCGGCTGGAACATCACCGGGCGCCGCGACTCGCGCAGGAAGCTGCGCAAAGTCATCGACAGCAGACCGCCGCGAGGGGTGAGCGAACGGCCGGTGCGCGAACGACCGCCTTCGACGAAATACTCGATCGACACGCCGTGCGCAAACAGCTGGCTCATGTATTCGCGGAACACGGTCGAGTACAGCGGATCACTGAAACTGCGGCGCATGAAAAACGCGCCGCCGCGGCGCAGCAGCGGACCGATCACCGGCAGGTTGAGATTCACGCCGGCGGCGATATGCGGCACGACGAAACCGTTCTGGTACAGCAGCCACGACAGCAGCAGATAGTCGATGTGGCTGCGATGGCACGGCACGTAGACGATTTCGTGTCCGGGCGCGATCGCGCGCAATTTTTCGAGATGGCGGATCTGCACGCCTTCGTAGACCTTGTTCCAGAAACCGATCAGCAGGAACGAGATCGAACGCACCACCGGGTGCGAAAGGTCGGCGGCAATCTCCCAGGCCATCGCACGCGCCTTCTCGCGGATCTTCTCCGGCGACTGGCTTTCCTTGCTCGACGCCGTGGCGATCGCGGAGCGCACCGGGTCGGCGTTGAGCACCGCATCGATCAGGGTGCGCCGATGCGAAAGATCCGGGCCGATCACGAGCGCGCGGATGCGCTGGAAATGCACGCGCAACACACGCGCCACCTTGCGCAGGGTGTTCGGCGCATCGCGTTCGCCGGCGATCACGCTGCGCAGCGATACCGGGGTGGAGAACTGCACGATCGTGCTGCGTCCGTTCAGCAGCAGCGACAACAGGCGGCGGAAGCGGCCGACCACCACCCAGTTTTCGGAAAACAGCACGCGGAACCAGCCTATCTGCCGATCTGGCGCGCGACCGACGAAGATCGATACCGGCACCAGTTGAATGTCCAGATCCGGCGTGCTGCGCACCGTGTCGAGCAATTGTGCCAGCGTTTCCGAATGCGTGCGCGAGCGCGGCCGCCGGAACAGCCAACCTTCGCGCCGCGATAGCGCGAACATCGCGCGTTGCCGGCGCATGCTGCCGAGCTGGAACGGCCGTAGCGGTTCCGGCAGGCCCGCTTCGCGGCAGGCCTGTTCGAGAATCAGCGTGTCGGACAAACCGTAACGTTCGGTGACGTAGCACACGGGTACGGCGGCATCGATCTGGCTGCGCACATCGGCGGGATCGCGCTTGATGCGCAGCCACGGCTCGACCAGTGCGCCGAGTGCGCGCATCCACCAGGGAGCTTTCGGGGTTTCAACGACCGGTGCGGTCGGCAGCGGGGTATCCATGTGTCAATTGTACGCGGTCGCGGTTAGCACTCTGTATGGCCGCAGAATTCCGCGGCGCCAAAACGACTTCGCCCGCGCGAGGCGGGCGAAGGCGAAACGCGTAACTAATTGCTCAGCCTTTGTTTTCGGCAGGCTTGTCGGTGGCGATTGCGGCCGGTGCGGCGCCGTCGGCCTGGTGCTTCTTCCACTGCTCGATGGCCTGCTTGCCGTACCAGCGGCCGTCGACCTTGACCAGATCGCTCTCGGTGGCAAACGGCTGGTCGAACGCCGTGTAGGTCACCTTGACCTTGGCGGCATCGCCGGTGGCGGAGATCGTCTCGACCTTGACGCTGTCGAGCGCCTTGTCCATGTTCAAGCCGTACACGGCGAACACCTGCTTGACGCCGCCGACCACGATGCCGGCCTTCTGCATCGCCTGGTCATACGACAGCGCGCGCGCTTCGTCGATCGTCTTCAGGTTCAGATCGCGAGCGGTCTTGCAGATCGCGCCGATCGCGCTCTTGACCAGCGCCGGATCGGTGAACTTGGTCGCCTGCGCCCACTTCGCGGTGGCGTCGATCATGGCGGTTGCCTGCTGCTTCTGCGAATCGTTCAGATCCTTGCTTTGCTGGATCGAACTCTGCGCAAAACCCTGGCCCATCGCGATCATCATCGGCATTTGCTGCGCGGACTGCGCATCGAATTCCTTGAGCTTCGGCTCGATTTCCGCATACATCTTCGCCTCGGCGTCCGGCGCCGTAAGCTTGGTCATGGTTTCGGCGAACTGCTTGCGGTCTTCCTCGGTGACCGGATCCTTGTTGACGTCCTTGGTCCACTCGGCCTTCATCTTGGCGACTTCGCCGGCCGGCAGCGCATTGTCGAGGAACGCGGCGACGTTGTTACTGCGCAGCGCCTGGATGGACGCGGTCAGCGCGCCGTCGGGAGTAGTCGGCGTGGCGGCCGGAGCAGCGGCGACGCCTGCCGGAGTGGCCGGGCTGTTCGACTGGCTGCAGCCGACGGCAAGAGCGGCAAGCGCCGCAGCGAACGCATAACGGGCGAACTTGGTATTCATTTGACTCCCCAATAAAGGTGACTGCGCGATTTGAAACAAACGTGATGAAACGGCGTGATCAAGCGGTTTTGAAACGGTGCGGGATGGCAACTCTAGTGAGCGGGTTCAGCCTTGGCAAGCCCGCCGGGCGGCAAACGGTCAGGTGCCGTTCAATTCGCGCCCAACGCGGCCACAGCGCATCCGGGCCGGCCGTTCAGTCCGCCAGCAGGCTGGCCAGGCGCGAAATGTGCGAGCTGGCCAGTTCGCGGCGGCTCTCGGCGTCCTGCTCGGCATCGCGGCCGTCCCAGTGCAGGTCGTCCTGCGGCAGCTCGGCCAGGAAACGGCTGGGCTCGTTCGAGACGATTTCGCCATAGCGGCGCGAGCGCGCCGCATAGGCCAGGCACAGGCGCTCCTTGGCGCGCGTGATGCCGACATAGAACAGGCGCCGCTCTTCCTCGATACGGCCTTCCTCGATCGCACCGGCATGCGGCAGCGTGCCATCCTCGACCCCGACAATGTATACAAAGCGGAATTCCAGGCCCTTGGCTGAATGCAGCGTCATCAGGCGCAGCGCATTGCCGGCATCGTCGCGATCGGCATTCGTCAGCAAGGCAAGCTGCGCCGCCAGGTCCGATGCGCGCGCGCCGTCTTTCTGCATGGCGCGGAACCATTGCGCGAGTTCGTTGATGTTTTCCAGCCGCCGCGCGCGCGCCGCTTCGTCCTTGGTCTCACTGTGCAGATGCGCGGCGTAGCTGGTGCGGCGGACAATCTCTTCGACCAGTTCCGCGGCCGGCACTCGCGCGGCCTTTTCGGCAAGTTCCTCGATCAGCGCCACGAAGCCGGCCAGCGCCGAGGCGGGACGCGCCGACAACTGACCGAGCACGCCATCGTTGTGCGCCGCTTCGAGCATCGACGCGTGCCGCGCCTGCGCAAGCTCGCCGAGTTTCTCGAGCGTGGTCGCGCCGATCTCGCGGCGCGGCACGTTGGCGATGCGCAGGAATGCCGCATCGTCGTCCGGATTGGCGATCAGGCGCAGGTAGGCGAGGATGTCCTTGACCTCGCCGCGCTCGAGAAACGCCGTGCCGCCGGTCAGGTGATACGGCACGCGCGCCAGGCGCAGCGATTTCTCCAGCGCGCGCGACTGATGGTTGCCGCGATAAAGCACCGCGAATTCGCTCCACGCCGCCTTGTTCACCTGTGCCTGGTGCACGACGTCGGCGGCGATGCGCTCGGCTTCGTGTTCGTCGTCCTTGCAGACCAGCACGCGCAGCGGCGCGCCTTCGCCGAGCTCGCTCCACAGCCGTTTTTCGTATACATGTGGATTATGCGCAATCAGCGCGTTGGCGGCGCGCAGCACGCGCCGGCTGCAACGGTAGTTCTGCTCGAGCTTGATCACCTTGAGCTGGGGATAGTCGCGCGCCAGTTCGTCGAGATTGCCGGGATTCGCGCCGCGCCAGGCATAAATCGACTGGTCGTCGTCACCGACCGCGGTAAGCGCACCGCGCGTGCCGGCCAGGTGCTTGAGCATGCGGTACTGCGCGTCGTTGGTGTCCTGGTATTCGTCGACCAGCAGGTAGCGGATGCGTTCCTGCCACGCGCCGCGCGTCTCGGCGTCGCTCTCGAGCAGGCCGAGCGGCAGGCGGATCAGATCATCGAAATCGACGGCGTTGAACGCGGCCAGGCGCTTTTGATAACTGGCATAGACGCGCGCGGCTTCGGCTTCGCGCGCGCCGCGCGCCGCCGCCATGGCCTGTTCCGGATCGAGCCCGCCGTTCTTGGCGCTGGATACAAGCTGGCGCAGCGCAAACAATTGATCCGGTTTGCTCGCCGACGGCGCGAGGTCCTTGATGATCGCCGCGCTGTCGTC
>Ga0157376_10002453_pt1 | contig 12541 bp, 17 predicted proteins | sample M45metaG_FD_121801 | JGI IMG/M metagenome (GOLD analysis project Ga0157376, IMG submission 121801) | Miscanthus rhizosphere microbial communities from Kellogg Biological Station, Michigan, USA - M4-5 metaG | ecosystem: Host-associated > Plants > Roots > Rhizosphere > Soil | place: USA: Michigan... | reverse complement strand
CAATGTGAAGTACTGTCATTTTCTACTTTGACCAAAGGAACACAGTCCGGGAAACTGAGCACAATTTATGTAAGACAGGTAGTAATAAACAGAAATAAAGTGGTTACAAAAATAATTAAAAAGGTTGCTGACATGTATCATCCGACACTTTACTACGAATAAAAATATCTGCCAACATTCGGATACAGCCCGGCGACGAGCCATCAAAGTTGGGTGTAACCTTTCAGGACACACTCAGCTAATTTAAAAGCTCTCGGTAATACAGGCATTTTATGAAGAGATCTTATATTCCATTTTTTACTTTTTTGGTTTTGTTATTATTGACAATCCCCTTTCCCTTTGACTTTGCGGTTTCAGTTGTCCCTGGTTGGCATACAAGCGTTTTCCCTCCTTCATTAATTTGGGCATTTGTAGTAATAATTGCTTTGCTGTTTGTGACAATTGGTTATTGGCTTTTATCAAAACGCATGGGCAAAATTAATTGGACATTTTTTACCTTTCACGTTATATTAACGATTCCGATAGTAATTTTTATAAGATTTCCATTGATATTTTTACACCCTGAGCAGAGCAACGAAGAAGAAATGAAAAAGGCAATATCCTTACAATTAAAATTAACTCCAGTTGTGCGGGCGCTTTTCATTTTAGGGCAATCTTTGTTTATCATCTATCTTGCAAGGAGAATTAATTCTAAACAGATTGGAACTTAAAGGCTACAGGCTTGCAGTCAGGCCGGAGCGACACTGGAGCAATTGCCAGGCAAATACGACTCAAAATAAAATTAGACTATAGTGGTTTGCGCAACACCAAGCCGCCACAAGCTATGAGACACAGACTGACTATCTTAAATCTGATATTTACCCTTATTCCAACTTTTTCAACATTGAGGTCATTTTCACAAACCAATGACACATTGCATACTGAAAAACACTTGGCCAGATTATACACTGGAGGTAGATCGAGGTATTCAAAAGTCTTTGTCAGGCTATATGCTGACTCTACTTTTAAGTACTCAAACTGGTATCATTTCGGTCAGTTGGATATTGACACCGGCAGGTACTTACTGACTGATTCTACGCTTACTTTATATTCACAAGGATACCTGATTGCGCAACACAGTGAAAGAAACCCAGGCAAATTTCAATTTTCGGGACAAACTTATAAATTGCAAAAAAACACACTCTGCCTATTCACCGAAAAACAACAGAAAGAGTCAGGCTCAGACTTTTACCAGGTCTACTTCACCCTACGCAGAAGAGAATGACCTTGCAAGCCAATTGCTACTAACAAACGGTTTTGTGTGGCGCTGCTACGGGAGACGGAACACAGCAGCCAACCTGGCAGCAAGCCAGCGATGTTGGTTGTAACATTTATTCCTCATTCATAATGACCCACGCAATTATAAGAATGCTGCTTTTCGCGTTGACTTTTAAAGCTCTCAGTTGTACATCAACAGAGCCTATTGAAACAAAAGGCTTTCCTGTAAAAAATGTTCCGGAACGCGACTTCAAAATCAACATTGGTACCCTCCACGACACGATTGCCTCTATGTTTAACTTTGAAAACCAGGATAAAAACAAGATATTGAACGGCATGTTTTATTTCTATTATCCAAAGGATACGAAACACTTGATTTACTTTAGTGCAGAAACAAAGGATAAGGCTATTTTCAGCAAGGAATATTTTTCAAAAAAAAATACTTCAAACGACATTTATGTGCATGCTTTTGGTGACGTGTGGCCTTCTAAACTTTATTTTTCCAACAAACATTCTCTGGGATATAGGACCCCATTTATTATTAAGTTGACCGAAATTGATACCCTCTCGACCAGGATTAAAATTATAGCGGAAAGTCCAACAGTAATAAACGGAACATCAGGATATAGCGCACATGGAGCAGTAGCAAGAGAAACTGCAGTTGCTCCCACAACAATTGAAGAATATTCTCTATTATTATTCATTGCAAGCAAATTGGGTGACTCTTCCATGTTGCCACTCAAACTTCCGGCAGTGGATTAAAAACTACAGCCGGCATTAGGTTTGACTAAGTTTTAAAATCAGTTTTCATAATTTAGTTTAGTGGCCGGACCAACGGAACACAGAAGCCAGCCAACAGCAAGCCGTCAACATTGTCCTTCATACCACCCAACATCAAATGCCTTCTCACCAAAACAACTCATAACAATGACAAAATCTACTTTATTCACTTCAATCATTTTACTTGGCCTGTCCATCTTAACCAGTTGCAACAATGCCGGCACTTCAAAAGCAAATTCGGACGAGGAAGTAAAAGCAACACAATCTGACACAGCAGAATATTTCAACCTGCGCCCAAAACTTGAGAAAGACTATGGCTACTCTCATGCAGTAAGAATTGGGAACGACCTTAAAATTTCAGGTGCTGTAAGTATGGACGATTCGGGTACTATTGTTGCACCAGGCAACATGGAACAGCAGATGAAAAATTGCTATAGCGACTTAGAGAAAATTTTAAAACATTATGGCTACACTTACGATGACGTAGTAGCAGAAAATATTTATACAACCAGCATGGACGATTTCCTAAAAGCGGCAGGCTTTCGGAATTCAATTTACAAAAAACAATTTCCCACAGGCACATGGCTTGAAGTAAAGGGGCTTGCTGTCAAGAACCAATTGATTGAAATTGATATGGAGGCGCATAAGACAAAATAAGCAATTGCGATCATTCGTCAAGACTTTGAATTAGCAATTTTTGGATAGAAAAAACGCTACTCACTCAAAATAACAAAGAATATGAAAATGGATCATTGTGGTTTTCAGGTGAGGGATATGGATAAAGCCATTCGGTTTTACACCGAAAAATTGTCTTTTAAATTAGATTTTAGAACCATTAACCAGGAAGAGCAGGAAGAATATGCATTTATCTCTTTGGGTGAAGCCAGATTAGAGCTAATCCAGGATTTAGTAAATGAATATCAAATCAAGGAGATTCGCAAACCATATTGCCCCCACTTTTGTATTGAAGTACAAGACATGGAAATAGCTATGCAGGAGTTGAAGGCCAAAGGAATTACGATAATAAAAGGCCCTCTAAAAATTGAAAATGAAGAAACCTGGGTCTATTTTTCAGATGAAGACAATAATGTTTTGGAATATATTCAATGGTACAATAAAAAATAAGTCGGGTATGACCAGCTTTGAACCCTGCCTTCGGCAATGCAAAACGTTGCAGGCCTTAACAAAAGATCATGAAATTCACAATTGCTCTTATCTTCTCGACCTCATTTCTTTGCGTAAGTGGACAGAGCCAAACAAATTCTACAATTTCAGTTGTTGACACAAATCTTGCAACAAAAATAACAGTATCAGGTTTTTGTTTGTGTCGTACTTCCTTACCTGATTTGGAAAAGTTAGTTCCCGCTTTGAAATCCGTACATGTAGAAGAAATTGACCTACCTGAAAATTGTTTTGGACAAGATGGCCGTTTTGAAAATGGTAAAGGATATTCTTCAGAAAAATATCCGGGCATCACAGATGACACAACAGTTTTGATTTCATTTATTGCAAAGTTTGACGAAAGAAAAGCCACAAAGGATGGGTATTATTTAGGGGGATATGTCGTTAATATAGACAATGCCCAGGCGAAACTACTAAAAGGAAAAACTATCAAAATAACCGGTAAGGTATCTGTGGAAAAAGGGATGGATAACAACAAAAACACCGACTCGCCAATCTCGCAGGGACGTTCAAGAGACACAAAACATATAGAATCTCCATTAATTCAAATTGTAAAAAGTAAAACTTAACGGGAGGCTGTTTGTGGCCGGGCGGACGAATCACAGAAGCCAGCTCGGATGCAGGCCGTAAATGCTATGCGTCAGAAATTCACCAAAAGTACTATGAAAACAATCTTTACTGCATGTAAAGCCAATGCGAATCTCTGCCTGTGTAATCATGGAAACAGCATCTTTATCTGATGATCAAACCAAAGTAAACCTGATCAATAGAGGCACTTTAAAATATCCTTTAAATATAATGATACCAATGGCGGAGAAAAATTTTGCAAAAGACCTGGATATTAGTTTGTCAACTTTGAAAAATATTCTCGAAAAATAATCTCCACACTATAAAACAAAGAATCGGTAATATGGAATATGATGTAAGACGAAACGTTAATTCCTTACTCCTTTTTGTCAGATCAAATAGTAGCAATTGAAAATTATGACACAGGCAAACCACCATTCAAAATATGCAATTATCTGCAAGGCTATTTTGTTTTGTGCTATCAATACTGCACTTCTTAAGTTATCACTATTTGTATCAACAATATCCGGGCTACCCAATAATTTTCTTTCGAGTTCAATTGGGCCAATATTGGTTTTATTAACTACATATCTATTTGTAAAGTTTGACAAAAAAACGTTTTCCAGTATCGGTTTGAAATTTGAATCTTCCACTTTAAGGAAGTTTTGTATTGGCATTTTACCGGGCATTGGAATAATGAGCTTATATATACTTTGCTTTGTTTATTCTTTGGGTCTCAAAATTCAACCAAATAAAAACGTCAATTTATTATTCCTTCTTCTAAATGCCCTGCCAACAATAATTCTTCTGGCTTTTATGGAAGAAATTATTTTCAGAACTTATCCACTTATTATTTTAAAAAATAAGATAGGACAATTCACTGCACTAATTACTACATCAATTTTATTTGGCCTGTATCATTTGGCTTTCGGCTGGGGAATTACTGGTTTTATTTCTACAAGTATTTGGGGACTGGCTTTTGGACTACTGGCAATTTATTCAAATGGCATTTCTATGTCTACTGGCTTTCACGCTTCAGGAAATTTAGTGCAGCTGGCATTAGGGACAACCGGCAGTTCTTATAGCATTTGGAATACTGCGTATAAAAATGGTCAGCAAGTAAAAAATTTCCCTGCTAGTGAGTCGACAATAATTGTTGCCCAACTCATTTTATTACTATTTATACTTCTTTTCATGAAATGGGTATTCAAAAAAACAAACTACCGCTAACAAGGTATTGTCGCAATTCGGGCGGACAGCTTGTACAGCCACGGAACACAAAATCCAGCCAGGCATCAGCTATCATCAGAAATCCTAAGAAGCGTTGACTTACAAATATCAGGTTCAGGGTTGGGTAGCTGGACAATAAAAGAGATGCAAAAATTGCTTACTGAAATCGTCCCCGAAATGTTTCAGCTTGCTGCCAGCAACAAGCTAAGAGCGGAAACCGAAACCGTAGAATTAAAAAATATTGAAAAACTTTGGAACGCAGAAATACCAAACGGTAAAAGATTAGTTGTAACAATCTGACAAAAGCAGCCCACCTGGTTAACCTGCAAAGATGATGTTGATTATTAAATTCAATTAACAATTGAAAGTCTTTTAAACACCAGCATTAGAGATATAAGGGAGTAAATAGTTTCCAGTGTCCCCCGGAGATCACTTCAACGGTGCCGTCGGTCACTTTAATGGCGGTCTGATCGTCAATTGCATATGAGGGCACGGGTATAGTAGCGGCCAATTTCTCCAGGCTGGCCAGGGAATTCTTAGGAAACTCTTCATGATCCAGATGCGGATGCAACGCAAAATCAACCAGCCCCAGCGATTTATCACTTTCGGCTGGCAAACTATGACCACCATAGGTAGTTCCAAAACGGGTCATCACCATACTGCCAGCGCTCAAGCCCACGTAAACCGTCTTTTGCAATAGCGACGGCAAGAGTTCTGCCAGTCCGGACTGCTGCATCCAGTAACACAGATATTGGCAGTCGCCGCCGCCAACCAGCAGGGCGTCAGTTTCCTGCAGCATGGTAACCCAAAGCGATTGTTTGATGCTGGGCAGCGCGGTGAGCTCCAGCACTCCCAACGACTTCCAACCCATTTCGCAGAAAGGGTCTCCCATCGATCCGCAAATTACTTTTCTTGCTATCTCCGCCCCCCGTGGCAACGCATATATCGCAGTGGGGACGAAAAGAGCGCTCGCTTCGGCAATCGGCTTGCCCAGGAGATCAACCAGCGCGTTGTGGATATGCGTGTTGCTGATACCGGCGGAAGTGAGAAGAAGCTTCATAATTTCTTTTTTGGCTATATCGCTAAACGTTAAAATTACATCGCAAATCCAAATATATCTAAAACAACATTCAATACAAACACTGCAAACAACAAACGGGTTGCTGCAAGGCTGACTGTCGTTGAAGCAATCATCTGCAAATCATTGCTGGCTTCATTATGTAGCGACCGTTTTTACGGAGAGATTTGTGTAAGTTTCAAAATCAGTTTTTTAATTTAGTTTAGCAACCCGGGCGGAAGTAGCACGGATCCCAGCGCGTTACCAAACTGTCAACGTTGCGCGTTATGCATATAGAGTTTGTGTTGGAAAATTAAATAACCCATAAAAAAGACAAACATCTTCCCTTATACAATAAAATATTCAAAATTAATTGGAGGCTTTACCGACGAAGCAATAACGCTCAAGGTACCAGCAATTGGAACGCAAAAACTCTTTGTAGGGATATTTTTCTTTTCAGTTCCCGGTATCTTAAACTGGATCATCACGCTGATACGGAATAAAATGCTTATTGATAATATTGCGGCGGGAATCATCGCGATTGTCACCCCCGCCAGAGTTGTTAACCCGCCGACCATTTAACACAAACAGGATTTCTAAATTAATCTTTAAGACTTATGACAAAAATAATATCAGTACTTCTGCCTGCACTTGGTTCCCTTTTGATTGTTGTTTTCTGCGCCTGCCCGATTTTTAGTCAGGTTACAATTGCACATTCAGCATTAGGTGAATTAAAATTTACAAAAACGGGAGAACTTGACATTCAACCATCTGCTACCTCCTCTAAAAATGATTTTGATTTTTTAGTGGGGAAATGGAAATTGAAAGACAAAAAGCTAAAGTCGAGATTAAATAATAGTAAGGAGTGGATAGAGTTTGAATCAACAGTGGAAATGAGTAAACTCCTAAATGGGATAGGTAATATGGATATTTACAGAACTACTGCCGATGGTAAGCCTTTTGAAGGTATTGCCCTGCGCCTGTTTAATCCCCAAACAAAACTCTGGAGTATTTATTGGGCAGATGGCAATAGGGGTGTATTGGATCCGCCTGTTGTGGGTTCGTTTGAGGGGAATATTGGCAGATTTTATGGTAAAGACAAGTTCAACGGAAAGGATATTATTGTAGTGTTTCAATGGAACAAAACCGACCCCAATAATCCCGTTTGGAGTCAGGCCTTTTCCCCGGACAATGGTAAAACCTGGGAATGGAATGCTACCAATACTTCTCATAGAACCAATTGAACTTAGATAATTTTGTATTCCAGATCATGCGGAGTAAAGTAATATTAATGAGGCTGCAAATAACTTGCAAACTTTATATCTTTAATAAACTTCAGGAATGCAAGGTCCGTCTTCGGTAATACGGAACTTTAGCGTTCAGGCTACAAAGACACCACAGACAAACAAACAAAACGAATATGTCAATAACAAAAGAAACGGAACTAACCGGCATGAAAAAAGCAAGCGAAGCCGTTGCCTGCACTTTGAAGGAAATGAGAGATTATGCTCAACCCGGTATGACAACAAAACAATTAGACAACTATGGGGCAAAAATACTGTCGGATTTTGGGGCAAAATCAGCACCCTACCTGACCTATGGTTTTCCCGGCTGGACTTGTATAAGCGTAAACAATGAATTTTGCCACGGTATTCCCTCCAGCAACAAAACATTGAAAGAAGGCGATTTGATCAATATTGATGTGTCAGCCGAACTTGATGGTTTTTGGTCTGACAACGGAAACTCATTTGTGCTTGGCGAAGACATCAATCAACACCAAAAACTTATAGACGCTTCAAAACAGATTTTGCATAAAGCGATCTATCATATAAAAGGTGGCGTTCGCATTTCAGACATTGGACATCTGATAGAAACAGAAGCAAAGAAACGTGGTTACAAAGTAATCAAAGTCCTGACAGGACATGGAATAGGCAGAAGTCTTCATGAAGAACCCCGCGAAATAGCAAATTACAGAGACCGGTTTAACCAGACAAGATTTAAGAAAAATTCCGTTGTTGCCATTGAAACATTTATTTCAACCACTTCCACCTATACTGAAACGCTGAATGATGGTTGGACAATGGTAGGAAATAAAGGTGGCTTTATGGCACAACACGAACATACCATTATAGTTACTGACGGGAAACCAATTGTACTGACAGAGATGAATGGAGTGTGGAATTGATAGCCAACTTTCAGCCTGCGTTGAAATAATACACTATACCTTTTAATAAATACCATGAAAATTGATTTTTTTATTGTGTGTCTTGCAGGCCTCATGACGCAGAAAGTTCTTGCCCAGAAGAACATTCATGCTTCTACTCACCAAAAAGAAAAATCGGTCGTTGGTTTTCCTGACTATGATAAATATTTATTGCTGGAATCAACACCCGATACAACAGCGAACGTAAGTTCTGTCGATTTCGATGGCGATGGTCATCTTGATATACTGTTGGTGAAAGGAAGACACTGGCCCATGATTGACCGGATTCTTCTTGGTGATGGATTGGGCAGCATAAAAAAAGCTTATGACCTCGGCAAGATAGCAGACCGCTCCTACACCGGCGGTGTGGCTGATTTTAATGGAGATGGTTTCCCGGATATTGCCGTTAGTAATGATGCTCCGGATAAGAAACTGGTTTATTTAAATGACGGGAAAGGCAATTTTATTATTGGATCTGAATTCGGGGTTCCTGAATGGCCAACCCGAAATCTATCCATCGCTGATATCAATAAGGATGGTTTGCCAGATCTCATTTTGGCAAACAGGGGTGATGCTGGAAAAACATCAAACTATATTTGTTTAAACAAAGGAAAAGGAAAGTTTACCGCTGATTGCATTGCATTCGCTCCTTATCCTGCCACAACAATAACACCTGCAGATTTTAACAAAGATGGTTTTATTGACTTTGTGGTGCCGTATCGCGACAATGGTCAGAGTTATGTATATGCAGGCAGTTCAGATTTTACTTTTTCAGACAGCCGCCGTATTCCATTCGGTCCACCCGATGCTACCATTCGTGTGGCGGCGGTAGCAGATTTTAATGCAGATGGTTTATCTGATATTGTAACTGTAGACGAAAACAAAGGAGTAACGCTCTATTTTGCACAGAAAGATCAAACCTTTTCCGCAGGTATTTCTCTGGCTGATTCAAAGATTGTTCCTTATGCATTGGCAGTTGCTGATCTGAATAAGGATGGAAAAGTTGATATCATAGTGGGCCATGTAGAAGCACCGTCAACAGTATTTTTTAATGACGGAACAGGCCGTCACTTTACACCAGTTTCTTTTGGTGATTCAAAAGGCACTGTATATGGTTTTGCAGTGGGTGATTTCAATGAAGATGGAACACCCGATATCGCTGCTGCACGCTCAGGCGCTATAAGCGTTTTATACTTTGGCAATATCAAATCAAAAAATCGCAAATGAAGCTACAAAATTGGCCAGGAATATAAAGATCCCTGTATTGGTTTCCGTATGGTGTTAACATCCAGCAACAGCCCGATAAAACTATTGAGGACAGAAAATGACTACTGCTAAAGAAACGGTATTACACAAAGCACTGCACTTCTTTTTAACAAAGATGATTGCAGGTATTGCCGTTATAGTAGCGTTGGTTGTTTTTGTGGAATGGTTACGCTCTTTCTTACTTGACAGAACAAAACTGTCCGGTGATACAAAAACTATCATTGTAGCAGTTACAGAGGCCTCTATCGCCACGGCAGCTTATAGCTTGCTTTTTAGCGCATACGAGAAAAGACGCATTTCTGAATTAAGCTCAAAAAATTTCCTGAACAATGCAACTACAGGTTTTTTGACAGGCATTCTTTTACAGGCGTTTTTCATTTTGTTTATTTATATAGACGGAACCTTCCTGGTCACAAGAGTAAATCCTGTTTCCACGCTGTTGAATCCTCTTGCTTTTGGATTATCAGCCGGGTTTGTAGCAGAAATTATAATTACAGGCATTGTATTTCGTTTGCTGGAAGAACAAACCGGAACCGTAATTGCACTAATTGTCTTTATCATTCTGTTTGCCATTATGCATGTAAATGCAAAGGCTGCAACACTTGTATCTGTTGGCGCAACCGCTATGCAAGCCGGCTTTATGCTCCCTGCGGCTTATGTGTTTAGCCGCAGTTTATGGCTTCCCGTATTTTTACATTTTGGTTGGGATTTTGCAGAACCGGGTATTTTTGGCGGAATAAACCCCAGCACTTCGCTTACACATGGTTTGCTGACAAGTAAAATTGCCGGCAACGCTTTATTAACCGGCGGTGATACCGGACCGCAAAACTCACTGTCATCATTATTGCTTTGTCTATTTTTGGGAACTATCTTCCTGGTATTGGCAAAACGAAAAAATAATTTACTAAAACCGAGATGGCAGAAGTCTGTCACCAACAAAACTGTTGCTCCAAATGGGCCCTGACATTCAGGCATCAACTATGTGCTGCCCTGGAGGAAAGGCTGATCAACTTATTATGCAAATAAAAACCTGTACACACGATGACATTAGTGATTTAATTGAAGTTGCCACCAAATCTTATATTGAACACTATACCTATTTATGGTTAGACAATGGCACCAACTACATCAAAAACAATTTCAATGCCGCCAAATTAAATGAGGAAATTTCAGATCATAATGCTGTTTTCTTTTTAATTAGCGTTGAACAAAAATTTGTTGGATTTATTAAACTTAATATTGACAGTAAGACTGATGGCTTCTCAGCGGACAAAGCCTTAGAACTTGAAAGAATTTATTTTATAAAAGAAGCTTCTGGTAAAGGATTAGGCAAAAAAGCATTAGCGTTTGTAAAAGACTTTGCAAAACAAAAAGGCAAAAATATAATTTGGCTTAAAGCAATGGAAATCGGTACGGCGATAGAATTTTATAAGAAGCAGGGTTTTACCATTGTCAGAGAGACCTATTTGGACTACCCCGGGGTAAAAATCGGATTTCAGAAAATGTTTATACTGCACCTGCATCTATAAAACGTTAGTGGCAACGGCCAACGGCATTCTTTTTGCTAAGTACGTTTTATGGAAGCACCTGCGAAAATTTACTTAACAGAAGAAAAGGAAACGCTGCTTATTACTTTATATGCCAAAGCAGCAGATAGCCATTTGCAAAATTCAATTCTGCATGATACTTACTCAGATGAATTACTTAAGCAAATTGATTATGATTTTTCAAAATTCAAAGATATTGGCAACAATGTAATTGTTATTCGTGCTAAGGAGTTTGACGAATGGATCAAACAATTTATTAAAGAAAATGAAATTATTACTGTACTGTACCTGGGCTGCGGTCTTGATACAAGAATAAACAGAATAAATCCTCCACCACAGGTAAACTGGTTTGACCTGGATTATCCGGAAGTTATCAAGTTGCGTAAAACATTTTATTCGGATAGCGACAGCTATCACATGATTGAATCTTCAGTAACCGGCTTCAACTGGTTCGCAAAAATCCCGTCAGACAGAAATACGATAATTATCGCCGAAGGTATTTTTGAATACCTCGAAAGAGAAGAAGTGAAAACACTAATTAATGAGCTAACAAATTATTTTCCCCGTGGGCAAATAATATTTGATGTAATGAACTCATTTGCCATAAAATCAGGAAAAGAAAAATTAAAAGCCACCACAGGTGCAGTGCATAAGTGGGCAGTTGATAAGATTAGCGAGGTTGACAACTTGCATCCAAAACTCAAACGGGTAACAGATTTGCCGATTTTCAAATCAAGATATATGCGTAAGCTCCCGTTTGGAGTACGTTTTCCTTTGAGTATCTTATCCATTATTCCGGCGTATAAAAACATGATCCGGTTGCTGCGTTATAACTTTTAGTCATTGCTGCAGACCACCGTCTGGCTGAATGAATAAATTCCAATTCTATATCTTAATTTCAGGCGCTGTTTTTTACTTAGCTTTAAAACCGATAAAAATTCATGTCTAAAATCTTAACTATGACACTTTATAAAACCTTGATCGTTCTTTTTGCCATCTGTTTTACTTGTACAACTACCTGTGTTGCACAAGACGCCACTTCGCTTTTACCTGCCATCGAAAGACAGTTTACTAAAATTGAAAGCGATATTCTTTCCACTGCAGCCGCAATGCCGGAAGCCCAATTTAATTTCTCTCCTGAAAATCTTCAAATAAAGAATAGTAACCTAAAAGGAGTGCGAACATTTGCCGGACAAATAATGCACCTGGCAACTGATAATATTCTAATCTGGAGTGCAATTACCGGCGACTCAGTGCGTGCAGATATTGCCGACGTAAACGGTCCTAAAGACGTTAAGACCAAAAAGGATGTCATAAACTACCTTAAAGACTCATTTGCAATTGGTCGTAAAGCGATTGCCACATTGACAAGCCAAAATGCAATGGATATGATTGCCTTCAGATGGAGAAAACTGCCAAAACTTGATCTCGCCTTCTATGCTTTGACGCATT
>Ga0157376_10002451_pt1 | contig 12548 bp, 12 predicted proteins | sample M45metaG_FD_121801 | JGI IMG/M metagenome (GOLD analysis project Ga0157376, IMG submission 121801) | Miscanthus rhizosphere microbial communities from Kellogg Biological Station, Michigan, USA - M4-5 metaG | ecosystem: Host-associated > Plants > Roots > Rhizosphere > Soil | place: USA: Michigan... | reverse complement strand
AGATCCATCGTGTCGAGCGTACGGTTGGCCATGCGGGTGCCAAAGTGCTGCTCACAGGCACGGTTCATCATCTGCACATCGAAACCGATGTGGTGGCCGACGATGACGCCATCGCGCAGGTAATTCAGGAAGGCGAGCAACGCCTCGGGTTCGTCGACGCCGCCAAGCGCCTCGTCGCGGGTTATGCCGTGGACCGTGACCGATGCCTGGTTGTGCGAAACCTTCAGCAGCATCTCGAACGTGTCGGACAGTACGATCTCGCCGTCGATCACCGCAACGGCCCCGATCGAGATCAGGCGATCGCGCGCCGCATCCGCGCCGGTTGCCTCAGTGTCGAGCACGACGAAGCGAAGCTCATCGAGTGGCGTTGCATCGGTCCACGTGCTCGCGAATGCGTGCCGATAGTCCTCGAGGACAGCACCGGGTTCGCTCATCGCGCGCGCCAGAAGTAGCCGCTCGATATCTGCTCGACCAGGCTGCGGATCGTCTGAAAAGCTCCCTTGAGCATGCGCTGGTCGGAACGGCTGAGTTGGTCCGGCCTGATCAGCGCGCCATCGCTTCCGCGGTTCAACATCGCTGCTGCGTGGTAGTAGGACACCGTGCGCAACGCCGAAGCCACGTCGCGGAACAGCGGTCCGGCCCGCGGCGCGGCGATTGCAGCCACGCCGATGCGCTCGAACGTGTTATTCGTTGTCAGGTCTCCGGCGGCGAGCGCGTACACACGAAGGCTGTCGACGATCGGCAATAGTGCGGTCGCTTCCAGATCCAACGCGTCGGTCGGCTCGCCGTCGAGAGCGATGACGAGACCCTGGAAAAACGTCATCGGCGGCATGTTTTCCAGGGTGTCGTTGGCAAGGATCGGGATGAATGCCTTGCTCTTCTGCATCGCGCTGCCGACCACATCGTTGAGCCCCTCGGCGATGGCCGCGTCGCCGCCAATCCGCCGAGCGTCGAGCCATGAGCGCGCTGCATACAGACCGTTTTCGATCGGATCGAGGACGATGCCTTCGAGCATGCTTGCGCAAGCGCCAAAGGACATCGCTGACGGCGGCTGTCCCGGCGACGATACACCGGGTGATTCGAGCCCGACTGCGGCCAATCCGGTGGCCACTTCAGCGGCCAGCGCGCGGAAGTACTCGTCAACTTCGGCGGCGAGTTCGGCTGGCGCATCGGCATGGACTACCGCGACCTCCGGTTGCGTCAGCGCGATCGCCTCGCCACGTCCGGCCCGGCCAAGCATGAACCAGCAGTTCGCCACGCCGGGATTCACGCGTCCGCGCGCAGCCAGAGGCTCGCTTGCGGATCGCACGATTGCTTCGATCAGTGCCTCGTACAGAAACGTCGCGATCTCGGCAACGTGCTGCACGGCGGCAGGGCCGGCCAGTGCGTCAGCGAGGAGAACGCGCGTGCGCGCGAGCAATATCCTGCGCTCGGCGGGGTTCGACGACTGCAGCAGGCGTTGCCGCAGCAACACTGGGTTCGCTCCGAACAGCAGCGTGACGTCGTCCGACGTCAACAGGCACAGCAAGGCGCTGGCGCGCGTGCCGTCACGGGTAATGGCAATGCAGTCGCAGTGCTCGCGCAGCATCACGCGCAGGTAAGCGCGCCAGCCCTGCGCCGGACGCGCCGTCACTAGAATGCTGCCGGCAGTCACGGAACCGATAACAGCCTGCGGGTCGCCGGCTTCGAGAATCAGTCCGATCAGCGCCGACGCGCTGACCACGGCGAGCGGTCGGCGCTCCTCGTCGACGACGGCGACCGCATCGCCTCCTGCGGCCGACAGCATCATGGCCACGTCGTGCAAGGGAAGTTGCGCCGAAACCGTGCAAGTCCTCGCAGCGAGATAATCCATCGCCGGCGGCTGGAAATCTGCCGCGCGGCCGCGACCGTGCACGAAGATGTCGTGCTTTTCCGGCTGCCCTTCGGCGATCGACGAGTAGGCGGCAAGATAACGCGCGATGCGCGGATGGCGCGACACTTGGGCCTCGAAGCTGCGCGCGTCGATCGAGTAGAGCACGACGTCGCCTCTGGTCCGCGCCGACCGGACGTACGTCGCGGTCCCGCTCGGCTCGAACAGGCCAAGCGCGTCGCCGGGACCGAGCAGGTCGATCAGGCGTTCCGCTCCATCGCCCTCTTGGATCAGTTCGACCGTGCCTTGCTGGATGACCCAGATGCTCGGTTTGCGCGGCCGTCCGCGGCGAAAAACAAATTCCCCGACTTCGTGGAACGACACTTTCCCGGTGCCGGCAAGTTCGAACAGGTCGCTTTCGGGAAGACCGTCGAACGGCGGATACTGCTTGAGGAAATCCGCGACGCGGAAGCGGATGAGCGAGGTCTTCATGGACTCCTGACGATCGAACGGTCGGCGGCGCACACGCGTCCTGCGCTCAAGTCCCTGAGAACCAACCCATCGTATCCGCAAATGTGCCCGTCGTGTCGGCGATCGATCGAAAGCGCAGACACAATCACGTCATCCGGGTCTCCACGCTCGTCCGGGACCGCTTGGGTTGCACTGAAATGGTGCTACCTGTCTGCAACGACTTTCGCCACGGCCAGGCGGCGACGCTTTGATGGCTACTGCGCTGCATGACGGACGATCATGGCGATCAAGACAAAGAAGCAGACCAACTGCACAAGGAGAAACGAGAAACGCACAGTCACGACAGAACTGGTCTGCGGCAGGCAAACGTGGACGAGCGATTGCATCACTCGGGCAACCAGGATAGCGATCGACGCGAGGTCTGCCACCGGTCCGCCCGCACCGCTGACATGCAGCGCAATGACGATGGCGCCGAACACCGGAAGGTTCTCGATGCAGTTCGCGTGAGCACGCATCGCGCGCTTGTACCAGTCCGCGCCTTCGGGCTGGTCGGCCGAGAAGCCATTGACTGCTGCGCGCCCGGCGAAAATATTGAACCAGCGATATATCCCGATGGTCGACGCCAGCAGGACGATCGTCCACGTGGCGAATCCCAGCAGCATCCAGACCGGCATCGTCATGGAATGATCTCCGTGGAATCATCCGGCGATCCGCGCGAGTAGCGGCCATATTCCGCCATGCCGGCGAGTGCGGCCGTGCGTGCGGTGTCGGCGATCGGATACAGCGTTCTCATGTTTTCTTCCCGTCGAGGGCCAGAGTCGGTGGCATCAACGCAGCTGCCTGTGACCGCTGCCGAATTGCCGCGATCGCCGCGCCGCGTTACTTGCACGACTGCTACTATTCCCGTCCACGCGCGGCCTGGCTATGACTTGCCAGCCGGATCTAATGACCGAAACGCCACGAATGCGCTTTGCGCGCAACATGCACCACGCCGTGCTTCAGCTCAGGGCTTCATCAACTGATCATGAATCAGCTGATACGGGTCGGACGGCACACCCAGGTCACCGCGATACGGCCGGTCGAGTGCGAAGATCATGAAAATAACCAGCGCCATGAATGCGGCCAGCAGCGTCACCAGGATCGCGTGCAGGCGCGCATCCTCGACTCTGAAAAAGAACGTGGAACTCAGCCCGATGATCGCTCCGACCAGGATTACGACCCACATCACACCCGGCAATCCCGTCTGCACCGAATCAAGCCGCAAGCGGCGCGCCTCGACCATTTGGTTGTACGCGCGGAGTGTCTCGCCGTGCAGAAGTTTCTGTCCCTCTGTGGCCGGCTCGTACGCCGTGAGAACTTTCTGAAAGTCGTCAATCATCTCGACGCCGCGAGTCGGAACCTTGCCGTGCTGTTGCAGCGGCCACGCTTCATCGATGATCTGCTGGACGTATTCGCGCAGGTCTGTTTGCAATGCGCCGCGAACCGGCTCCGGATAGCTGCTGGCGTCGCGGTAAAGCGCGCCGAGAGCGATTGCCTCGCGGGAGACGGTGGTCGATACATCCGAGTAGGTTTGCCAGACGCTCACGGCGATCAGTGCCACGGCCAGCCCGTAAAACACCATAACGCATTGCACCATCGCGCCGGCAAACTCCGAATCCTGGACGTGAACGCGCAGGCGCGGCATCACGCGGCGGCGGACCAGGAACATTCCGCCGAGTCCGAACGAGACGAGAACGGCGACGATCCCGGGTCCGGTGATCCACAACGGGAGATCGAAAAGCGCGTCGAACATGGAATCCCCAGTCCGTTCTTGGCAGATGGCCCCGAGGCTCCGCGAACGCGCGGATTGCGGGCAATCCTTATAACACTACGGCCGCTGTTCGCCGAAAGGACATGGGACTTAGGTCCCACCGACGCACCTTGCCGCGCTATTCCTGCGCTCTGCTCAAGGCCGGAACCACGCATTACCGATCTGCAAATACACGGCCGTCGTACCGGGGCTGTGGGCGACGTCGAGGCCGGCATGCAGCCCGAACTTGCGCGCCAGTTCGTAGCGGAAACCAACGCCGCCGCTGGCGACACTCTGCGTTGCGGAAAATGTCTCGCGGCTCGTTCGCGTCGATCCGGCGCCGCCGAAACCAACCAGGCTCCATCGGCCGGAGAATTGCCAGCGCAACTCGGCTTCGACCGATGCCGCGCTGTCGCCCTGGTAGCGCATCACGGGAACGCCACGCAACTGCACGTACGGGCGCATGAAGAACGGCGTACCGGAAGAGGACCACGAGTAGTTGCCGCGCGCGCCAAGCGTCCAGTCATGTGTGAGCTGATGCCAACCCATGACGATCTGGTCGAAGCGCTCGAAATCGTCGGTCGCACCGAATGCCTCGCGCGACGCCATCCACGACGATTCGGCATAGGCGCCGCGGGTCGGCGTGAACACGTTGTCGCGCGAGTCGTACTCGACGACCGCGGTCGGCGCCGAAATCTTGACCCGCGCGCGATCGGCGAGGCCGGGAAAGATCGGGTCGTCGCGCAACTTCGGGTCCACATCGGCGTAGGCGTAGCGCAATCCGACCGCCCACGGCGACTTCGGCGCCAGCTGCCAGTTGGCCTGCATGATGGCGCCGGTGAACTGCAGCGAGTAGCGCACCTTTTCGTCGAGGGACAGGCGATTCGGACCAAGACCGTAAAAATCCAGGTTGAACTGCCCGGTGCCCCCGCCGACCTGCGTGCGCAGGCGTCCATCCATCCAGCGGCTGGCGTCGCCCGCGATTCCGCCCCACGTCCCATTCTGTGTCGCGGCCGCCCCGACCGCGGAGATGTTTGGCCGGTCAAAGCCCTCTTGGCCGGCCTCTTCGCGCGGCCGCAGGAACATGAAGGCGGCGCCGCCCCCGTAACCGACGGCAGGTTCTGTCACGACAAGCGGCACCGGAAGGAACCCGCGCGGATTCTCGAGAAAGGCGCTGAGATCGAGTTGTCCGTCCTGAGGATCGCGGAAGCGCGCCAAGCCCTCGCGCGGGGCTTCGGCGTTCGCCTGCTCGGAGGTGGTTCCATTGCCTGGTGATGACGCCGGAACCGTCTGAGCGCAAGCGCTTGAAACTGCGCCGATAGCAAGCGTGAGAATCAGGAACTGCCGCATGCGTGCTCCAGGAAATAAGATCGGCGTGCCACGACAGGGTACGACCGATTTGGCGCTGGTCAAGTCACGGATTTGTCATGGCTGCGTCTTGTGCGGCTCCGGTCCGCTGGCGCATCAGCCGCCGGGAGCGAACAGTGCTACTCTTATCCGGCCCGCCGCGGGCTGCGAACTGTCGACAGCCGAAGTGGATGGAGCATGTCGTTCGTGGGGACGACGTCCGAACGCTACAACACGAGATCATCCAGGAGGTTAGTCGTGACGAAGATCGTGAGAATTTGTGTGCTCGCCCTGCTTCTGGCGTTTGTGAGCGGCTCCGCATGGGCCGACGACGATGCCGATACGATCCAGCTGTTCAAGAATGCCGGACAGAGCGGCGCGTTCTTTGCGAAGAGCTACGGCTACGCGGTGTTTCCGACCATCGGCAAGGCAGGTCTCGGCGTCGGCGGCGCGCGCGGCAAGGGGCGTGTCCACGAGAATCACAAGGTCATTGGAGAAGCCACGATGACCCAGCTCAGCATCGGCCTGCAGGCTGGTGGCCAGGCATACAGCGAGATTGTATTCTTCCAAGACAAGCGCTCGCTCACTGAATTCACGTCCGGAAATTTCGAGTTCGGAGCGGGCGTCAACGCAATCGCGATAACCGCCGCGGCCGGAGCAGAAACCGGAACGTCCGGATCAAGCGCGGGTGCGAGCGGCGGGAAAAAAGACGCTGCCACGGCAGGCGGGTTCCATAAGGGCATGGCAGTATTCACGATCGCAAAAGGCGGCCTGATGTACGAGGCATCCATCAGCGGTCAGAAGTTCAAGTTCGAGCGGACTGGCAAGTAGGAATGGTCCGCCAGGCAAGGGCTCGTGGCGCGCAGGGCCCTTGTGTGCAATGTCGATGCAGCGTGCAATCACGCCGCGACCGCGCGCGAGATCATCCAGGAGGTGTGTCGTGACAAAGATCGTGAAAATTTGTGCAGTTGCCCTGTTTCTGGCGTTCGTGAGCGCCACGGCATGGGCCGACGATGATGCCGAAACGATCCAGCTGTTCAAGAATGCCGGACAAAGTGGCTCGTTCTTTTCCAAGAGCTATGGCTACGCGGTGTTTCCAACCATCGGCAAGGCAGGCCTCGGCATCGGTGGCGCGCATGGCGACGGGCACGTCTACGAAAAAGGCAAGGTCATTGGTGAGACCTCGATGACCCAGCTCAGCATCGGCTTGCAGGCCGGTGGTGAAGCCTACAGCGAGATCATCTTTTTCCAGGACAAGCGTTCGCTCGACGAATTCACGGCCGGCAATTTCGAGTTCGGGGCCGGCGTCAGCGCAATCGCGATAACCGCGTCGGCCGGAGCCGAAGCCGGGACGTCCGGATCGAACGCAGGCGCCAGCGGCGGCAAGAAAGACGCGGCAACGGCGGGCGCCTACCACAAGGGCGTGGCGGTCTTCACGATCGCCAAAGGCGGCCTGATGGCCGACGCTTCCGTGAGTGGACAGAAGTTCAAGTTCAACCGAACTGGCAAGTAGTATCGGCAATTCCGCGCTGCGCTGCCATCGTGGCACGCAGCGCGCTTGTCGCATGATTCTGTAGCTGCTCCCAGCGGCTTCGTGCAGTCGCGCAATGCGACTGACGAGCACGCATGTCCCGGACGGCGTCAGTAGCAAACGTGTCGATCTTCCCTCGCCCATCGACACTCAAGCAGGCGACGGCTGGCGCCCAACTCGTGGCGTGATCAGCTTCGGCTCTTCGTTCTTCTTGGATGGCGCGATGCAAACGCTTGGCTCCGAGCCGCGTGCGCAGCGCCCCATGTCCACTTCGAGCAGATCCGATGAAGCCCTTCGTCCGTATGTTCATGCCTCGACCGCGCGCGCTCGCGGCCGCACTGTCCCTCGCCCTCGCCGGAACTATTGCCCAGCCGCCCCTGCAAGCACACACCGCTGGCCAATTGCTCACTGTGCAAAACTGCGACGACAGCGGCCCGGGCAGTTTGCGCGAGGTCTATGCCAGCGCGCTGGCTGGCGACGAGGTCAGCATGACCCAGCTTGCCTGCAGCACGATCACGCTGACCAGTGGCCCGATTGTCTCGGGACCCTACGCCGGCTACGTGATCCTGCAGGGGCCGCTGACCCACTCGCTGACCGTGAGCGGCAATCATTCGGGCCGCGTAATCGTGCATCACGGATTGCGCATCGGCGTCGAGAACCTGTATATCACCGCCGGCGTCGCGAACGATGCCGCCGGTGGCGGCTGCATCTATTCGAGCGGCAGCGTGAACCTGGTGCATTCGACTGTGAGCGACTGCGAAGTGTCGACGAGCGGCGCCATCGCGGCACGCGGCGGCGGCATCCGCGCGCTCGAGGGAGTAGTGCTGGCCAGCAGCCGTGTCACCGGAAATCGCGCGCACGCCGCGGCGGCGGACGCTGACGGCGGCGGCTTGCACGGCTTTTATCTTGTGTCGTTTTACCAAAGCACGATCAGCGGCAACACTGCCAGCAGCGATGGCAGTCACTTCGCCCGCGGCGGCGGCGCCTTTGCAACTACCTACCTTGCCTGTGACGACACGACGTTTTCCGGTAACGGCGCCGGAAGTGGCGGCGCAATTTACGTCGGCAATTCAGGTTCCTTCAGCGCCCCGTCGCTTACCAACGTGACGATCTCCGGCAACGACGCCGTCGGCGCAGCTGGCGGCATTCTCGCTGGCCGCAGCATCAAGGTCTACAACAGCACGATCACCGGCAACAGTGCGGGGTTTGATTTCGGCGCAGGCATCTATTTGAGCGCTGGCGATGCCGAACTGCACAGCACGATCGTCGCGAACAACACGACCGGTGGCGGTCTCTACGCCGCAGACATCGCCGGCCACGCCGGCGCGACAATCGCCGGCGCGCACAACCTCGTGATCGCCTCGACGCTCGAACTGCCGCAGGACACGATCTCGGCCGAACCGATGCTCGGCCCGCTCGCAGACAACGGCGGCGGCGCGTTGACGCATGCTTTGCTGGCCGGCAGCCCGGCCATCGACAAAGGCGAGAACCAGCTCGGCCTGCGTCACGACGAACGCGGCTTCGTCTGCCCGCCGGACGGGCAATGCGTCCGCGCGGAAAGGACGATCGGTGCGGCAACCGACATCGGCGCCTTCGAACTCGGTGGATTCGACCGGATCTTTTATGACGAATTCGAAATCGAGATTGAATGACCGTCGTGCAGGTTTCTGAGCGGGCACAACGGCCACACGTCCGTGTATTCGGCGGCAAGGTCGATATTGGCGCGTTCGAAGATCAGACCGACCAGCGTTCGTGAACGGGTTCGAGTCCGATTTCTGGATTACAGATGTCGAGTCGTCCTGAAGTTCGCTAATTTTATTTTTTTATATTTTTTGAAACAGCATGACCAGGTGAAACCGTCGCGGGGACCTGGTGTGACGCCGACTCCCCCGAGTTCGGCTTCGCGTTTTCAGCTATGCGCGCGAACTTCACGACAACGGTTATTCGTTGCGATGCTCCTGACCATCGTCGCGAGCGAGACCGCCACCGAGTCCAAACCCCAGGCCAGCGCCGACACCAGCGCCACCGCCGCCGCCGCCGCGCGCCCCGCTACCTTTCGCATCCTGCCCACCGCCTTCGCCTTTGCCGCGCGCTGCGGGCAACCGCGTGGGACCTTGTTTCGGAATTGACAGCCCCGCCGGAACCGGCTCAAGGTCGAGCACGCGACGGATGAAATCGCGCAGCGACACGACGAGTTCGTGGGTATGCACGGCGCGTCCGGCCGCCAGTTCCGCGGCCGCCACAGCCGCGAGCCGTACTTGTTCCTCGGTGCCGAGCAGCACGATATCCGACAGTGCCGCTTCGACCGCATCACGAATGCGCCGAGAGCGATCGCTGCCATACCTCGCGGCCTCCCCACTCTGCCCGGGACCGGGCAGACCGCCTGCTGGAGCCATGCTTTCAGCTTCGACGCCGCGGGTCGAGTCGTCGCGTCGCCGCAAATCGCGCAGATGCGTGGGATCGACCGCGAGATTCCCCGTGAACGAACCGCCGAGCGTCTTGTAGGCAGCGATCAGCGTGCGCAGCCGCTCATTGATCTGGCGATTCTCGCGCTCGCGGCGCTGCTGAATGCTCTGTTGCGCAAGTAGGCGGATGCCAACGCCGATCAGCGTGATGACAGCGAGCCCGAGCACCGTCGACAGCAGACCCTGCCAGGAACTGAAATCGAGATTGCGCATGCGAAGGATCCGGAGATGCCGTGGCCAAGTCTACCCCGACTGACGTCGCATCGAAGCATTGGCTCTGAACTCCCCGGGATCTGTTCGAGCACCTGACCAATGTCAGGTGACTTCAAGCATGCACGCTCTGCTGGCGTGATCCGCTGCACGATTGCGTTTGACGTCATGAGCCGGCGTGCTTGTGCGATCCGGCGGTTCTGATCTTCCGTGGGCAGTTCCGATGACACTCGGGTTCGGCTTCACGAAGATTCAAGTGTCAACGTCAATCCAAGGCGTCAACCACAACTGCGCATACGCGCGAAAGGTCTTTCCATGAATTGCAATGTACTGTCGAATCAACCCACCCGTCGAACCATCCCCGCCGCTTGCGCCGCTGCACTCGCCCTGGCTTGCGCGGTCTCGCTGCCCGCCCACGCTGCTGGCAAAGTCTTTCCGCCAACCGACGTGCCGGACAACCTTAAGCCGGATGCGGAAAATCATCCGTTCCTCGTGGGTCACGCCTTCGGCACCCAGAACTACGTCTGCGCACCTTCAGCCAACGGCGGCGTCGCCTATGTACTGTTCACGCCGGAAGCCACGCTGGTCAACGACGATGGTGATCAACTCATCACCCACTTCTTCAGCCCCAACCCCGACCCCAGCGACCCCAACGACCCCAGCAAGAATGCAGCGCAGGTGGCCGACGGCGCGATTCGCGCCACGTGGCAGCACTCGAAGGACGGAAGCTCGGTCTGGGCCAAGTTGCACACCAAAGATGGCGTCGGTGCCGCTTTTACTCCAGATAAGACTGCCGTCGCCTGGCTCCTGCTCGACAAGGTTGGAGTCTTGGACGGGCTAACTGGTGGCAACATCCTGTCAAAGACCACCCAGGTTCAGCGGGTGCACACGACTGGCGGGGTCGCACCGGGCCCGGGGAATGGCTGTGACGTGTCAACAGACGTCGGTCATACGGCGTTTGTCGATTACACAGCCGACTACTTCTTCTACACGAACCAGTAAGGCCAACGTCGGGCGACGACGTTCCGCTCGGGCAAAGTCACACGCCCGCCACCGCGACGAAGCGGCGATGGCGGGCGCTGGGACACAGCGCATGCGGCGCAAAAATTCCGCATCTCTCTTCCGAGTGATGCAAACGGCCGCTACAAATCGAACCATTTGGCAAAGTACCGGAACTCAGTTGCGTCTCTGCAACAAATGACGATGGCGTCCTGCTGTCTCATTCGACCATTGACCTGGCGGACCATGGCCGCCCTTTCCACGAATGCTGCGGCACGGCAACGTTCTGCGGCAACGCCTAACGTTTGAGGAAAAAAACTGCCATGAAACGAATTGAATCAGGTTTGCAAGCGGGAAAAAAGCCGAGCAATACGCTCAGGTATACTTTTACCGTTGCTGCACTTGGTGCGGCATCAATGCTTGGTGCGACGGCCCACGCCGAACAGCCGCCACCTCCGTGCCACGCGCATAAGAATGCGGCCGCAGACGTCGCAACGGTGCGCGAGCGCGGCGACGTTCGTCATCTTCCCGACCCGCTGGTAAGCGCCTTGACGCGGATGGCCAGCAGACCGCACAGCGCATTGCCGACTCAGGCCTTTGCCGAAGCCGATGGTCCAAGCCAGCTGTTTCAATACTACCTGCTCGGTACAGACGGGTTCGAACCCAACGTTTTCACCACGACGTTCCCCGGCGTAAACGATCAAGCGATGCTTACGGCGACCGGTCCGGATTGCGGCCTTCCAACAATCGGAGCTGTCCGCATGGTGCTGGAACCGAAACCGGACTTGCCGACCGATCCGAACGATGTCAGAGCCTTCATCGACGTTTTCACCGACATCTCCGGCCTGTTCGTCATCAACAACGAGAGCGGCTGGTACGAAGGCTGGATGATTCATGATTTGACAGTTCCGGACGTGGCACCGCCACGCGCCGATGGCCATGCACAGTTCGGCAAGCTCACTGCCGACGACGCTACAGCGTTGCAGGCCGTGGGCGGCCACCACAATGTGGCGGGTACCGGCGCCACCTTCACGATGGATGGCCAAGTGGTACACCTGCCGAGCAACGGCGACCACTTCCCCGACGTCCAGACCAACGTTGTTCCGATCCAGTTGAGCATGGGCGCGTACAACTGCCTGCAGCAGAGCGATTGCCATGCCTACTGGGAGTTCAACTACCAGACAAACTGGATCCATCCGCTGTACGAGTTGCCGTACACCGGCGGCATTCCGGGCACGTTCGAGGCCGGGAAAGTCGGAGCGCTGTCATCGCTGATTCCGGGTTCCGGACCGGCAGGCATCATCAACGACGCCATTCACTATGGCGACGATCCGAATACTGTCGGAGAACTGCAGGCTTCCGGGCCACGCGATCCCGACAAGTTCGACGCCGACGATGATGCGCAGCGCGAATTTCGGCAACGCTTCATTCCAAGCGGATTGGCGAACGAGATCTTCCTCGACGTGTACGAACGTCTCGCCTCCTTCGAGCCCGGAGTGGCATTCCCGCAGCGCTTGTTTGACGCGTACGCCGCGGAAGTCCAGCGCATAGACGCAAACGATGACGGCGTCATCTCGGCTGCGGAAGGCGACGTCGACGAAGGCAGCGACGGGTTTGAAGACAACAGCCGCCTGTTCCTGCCGGCGACGCAATTCAAGCGATTCGCGGTGACTCGCGAGATCAACGACGGCTATCTGGCGCCACGTTTTGCGCCGAGCCAGCGCGCCTGGCTGCTGACGGGAGCTCTGGTGCCGGTGAACCCCGCCGCACCTGCCTCGGTCCCGCGTGATGGTCATGATCGCTAGCAGCGACACTGCGCGCAATCGTTGAGCGCAGCGCCGGCCAAAGGGACGGACGCGATCAAGCCTGGCCTTGGTTGCGTCCGTT